>JAESFN010000055.1_pt1 | contig 344068 bp, 321 predicted proteins | sample 9269411 | NCBI WGS metagenome assembly JAESFN01 (sample SAMN14505399, study PRJNA617100) | algae metagenome | isolation source: Iphinoe sp. HA4291-MV1 and co-occurring heterotrophs from trail next to... | place: USA: Maunawili Falls, Hawaii | collected 2009-07-25
GGCTGATCAGCGTGACGCCGGGCGTCGCATGACGCAGCTTCGCGATCATTTCGGTGACCTTGAAGCCGGGCAGCTGGCCGCCTTCGCCGGGCTTGGCGCCTTGGGCGACCTTGATCTCGATCTCCTCGCACGCCCCGAGATATTCGGCGGTGACGCCGAACCGGCCGGAGGCGATCTGCTTGATCACCGAGTTGGCGTTGTCGCCATTGGCGCGTGGCCGGTAGCGTTCGGGGTCCTCGCCGCCTTCGCCGGAGACCGCCTTGGCGCCGATCCGGTTCATCGCGATCGCCAGCGTCTCGTGCGCTTCCGGGCTGAGCGCGCCGAGGCTCATCCCCGGCGTCACGAAGCGCTTCCTGATCTCGGTGATCGCCTCGACCTGATCGATCGGCACCGGCTGCGGCGCGTAGTTGAACTCCAGCAGGTCGCGCAGATAGATGGGCGGCAAATCGCGCACGCCGCGCGAGAATTGCAGATAGGTCGAATAGCTGTCCGTCGCGACAGAGGTCTGCAGCAGGTGCATCAGCTGCGCGGAATAGGCGTGCGCTTCGCCGCCATGCCGCTGCCGATAGAAGCCGCCGATCGGCAGCGTCGTGACGGCGCTGTCGAACGCCGCTTCGTGTCGCATCCGCGCGTTCAGGTGCAGAGAGGCATAGCCTTCTCCTGAAATCTTGGCGGGCATGCCGGGAAACAGGTCGCTGACCAGCGCGCGACTGAGTCCGACCGCCTCGAAATTATAGCCGCCGCGATAACTGGAGATCACCGCGATCCCCATCTTCGACATGATCTTCAAAAGGCCGTCGCCGATCGCTTTCTTATAGCGGGCGATACACTCTTCCAGCCCGCGGTCGCCGAACAGGCCGCGAGTGTGCCGGTCGGCGATCGACGTTTCGGCCAGCCAGGCGTTCACCGTAGTCGCGCCGACCCCGATCAGCACCGCGAAATAATGGGTGTCCAGGCACTCGGCGGAGCGGACGTTGACCGATGCGTAGGAGCGCAGGCCCTTACGGACGAGATGCGTGTGCACGGCCGCGGTCGCGATCACCATCTGGATCGCCAAGCGGTCCGGGCCGACTGCCTCGTCGGTTAGGAACAGCTCGGTCTTGCCCTCGCGCACGGCGCGCTCCGCCTCGAGGCGAATATGCGCGATCGCCTCGCGCAGCTGTTCCGGTCCGGCACCGGCAGGATAGGTGCAGTCGATCTCGGCGGCTTGCGCGCCGAAGTGCGCCCGAAGCCGCGCCCAATCGGCCGAACTCAGCACCGGCGTGTCGAGGACCAGGACGTTGGAACCCTGTGCCTCGATATCGAGGATGTTGGCGAGATTGCCGAAGCGTGTGCGCAGCGACATCACTCGCGTTTCCCGCAAACTGTCGATCGGCGGGTTCGTGACCTGGCTGAAATTCTGCCGAAAGAATTGGGCGATGTTGCGCGGCTTGTCCGAGATGACCGCGAGTGGCGTATCGTCGCCCATCGATCCGACCGCTTCCTTCGCGTCCTCCACCATCGGCGCGAGGATCAGCTCCATATCCTCCAGCGTCTGCCCGGCCGCGACCTGGAGGTGGGTGAGGGCGGCGCGGTCAAGTACGGTCTGCTCCGGCGCAGGCCGGAGCGTTGCGTCCAGCACTCCGGCCTTCGCCGGAGCACTCGGGAGGGGGGGGAGATCGTCAAAATTGCGAAATCCCGCGACCATCGCTTCATACGGATGCTCGCCCGCGATCCGCGCCTTGATCAGCGCATCGTCGAACACGCCGCCGCCGTCCAGATCGACCGCGATCATCTCGCCCGGCCCGAGCCGGCCCTTGCGCATCACCGTCGCTTCCGGGACCACGACCATGCCAGTCTCGGAGCCGACGATCAGCAGCCCGTCCTGCGTCTGCGTATAGCGCAGCGGGCGCAGTGCGTTGCGATCGACGCCGGCGACCGCCCAGCGTCCGTCGGTCATCGCCAGCGCCGCCGGGCCGTCCCACGGCTCCATCACCGAGGCCAGGTAGGAATACATCGCGCGCTGATCGGGCGGCAGATCCACGTCGCCCCAGGCTTCCGGCACCAGCATCAGCTTGGCGGTGGGCGCGTCGCGGCCGGAGCGGCAGATAGCCTCGAACACCGCGTCCAGCGCCGCCGTGTCCGACGCGCCGGCCGGGATCACCGGCTTGATGTCCTCGGAGCTGTCGCCAAAGGCCAATGAAGCCATCTTGATCTCGTGGCTCTTCATCCAGTTCTTGTTGCCGCGGATCGTGTTGATCTCGCCATTGTGGGCGAGGCAGCGAAACGGCTGCGCCAGCCACCATTGCGGGAAAGTGTTGGTGGAATAACGCTGGTGAAAGATCGCGACCCGGCTTTCGAACCGATCGTCGAGCAGGTCAGGGTAGAAGAGGCTCAGGCTCTCCGCCAGGAACAGCCCCTTGTAGACGATCGAGAGGCACGAGAGCGAGCAGATGTAGAAGCCCGCGATCTGCGCGGCGATCACTTGGCGTTCGATACGCCTGCGGACGAGATACAGGTTCTTCTCGAACTCCTCGGCGCTCTGCTGGTCGGGAAGCGGCCCGGCGATCATGATCTGCTCGATCTCCGGCCGCGTCGCCTGCGCCTTCATGCCGATCACGGAGACATCGACCGGCACCTGCCGCCAGCCATAGATGGTGTAGCCGGCCTCGATCACCTCTGCCTCGACGATCGTGCGGCACGTCTCCTGCGCGGCCAGATCGGTGCGCGGCAGGAAGATCATGCCAACCGCCAGCCGGTTGGGCAGCACCTTGTGGCCCGAAGCCTCGATCGCCTCGTCGAAGAAGCGGGTGGGCAGATCGAGATGGATGCCGGCGCCGTCGCCCGTCTTGCCATCGGCATCGACCGCGCCGCGATGCCAAACCGCCTTCAACGCCTCGATCGCTGAAGCGACCACGCGCCGCGAGGCGATGCCATCGGTCGCCGCGACCAGCCCGACGCCACACGCATCGGACTCATGGTCCGGCCGGTACATGCCATGCTCGGCGAGGTAGGCGCGTTGGTCGGTCATTGCGCGGACTTCTTCGGCGGAGGCGGTAGGTGCTTGGTGGCGTCAGCGACCTTGGCCATGATCGCCGGCATCGCCTTCAGCAGTTCCGGCGTCGCGCGCTGCATCGTCGCCATGATTTCCGGGTCCATGAAGCTCAGCATCCATTCGCGGCCATAAATCTGGCCGGTCGTCGTGTTGAGGAACGCGTTGAGGTCTGCGAGCTGCGCGACGGTGAACTTGCGCGCGTAGATGCGGACCATCCCGTCGCGCAGGCCGGGTTCCAATCGATCGAAGATCGGGATCATTTCCTTGAACATCACATCCGTGGAAATGCGCATCCGTTCCTTGAAGTAGGGATCCGCCTCAGCCGCGAGTGCGCCCATCGACTTGTCGCCGACCTTCTCCGCGCCCTTGGTCCCCGGTGGCACCAGATCGGCGGCGCGCATCTGGAACATCTGGTCCATCATCGCGTCGATCATCTTGGACATGGTGCCGTCCATCAGCCGCCGATAGGTGCCGAGCGGCCAGAGCTTGTCTATCACGGGCCGCGCCGCCGCCAGCGCCGCCGGATCGGGTGCGGCGACAAGTGCCGGCGTAGTTTGGGCGAGAACAGGCGCCGTGCCGAGCAGCGCCAGTGCGAGAGCGATCGTCTTCATGCGGCTTCCTTCTGTTTCACCAGCGCCTTCACCTTCAGCCAGGCTTGCATCTTTTCAGCCACGTCACGCCCATCGCGGATCGCCCATACCACCAGGCTGGCGCCGCGGACGATGTCGCCGGCGGCGAAGACGCCGTCGAGGCTGGTCATCATGCTCTTGTGATCGACGCGCAGCGTACCCCAGCGGGTGACGCCCAGCTCGCGCGTGCCGAACATCGTGGGCAGTTCCTCGGGATCGAAGCCCAGCGCCTTGACGACGAGGTCGGCATCGAGGCGGAAGCCGCTTTCCGGCTCCGGCTCAGGCGAGCGGCGGCCGCTGGCATCGGCGGCGCCGAGCCGCATCCGGCTCGCGCGGACCGCCGTCACCTGGCCGCTCTCGTCCGCCTCGAACGCTTCTGGCGCGGAGAGCCAGATGAACTCGACGCCTTCTTCCTCGGCGTTCGCGACTTCGCGCTGCGATCCCGGCATGTTGGCGCGGTCGCGGCGATAGAGGCATTTTACGGACGCGGCGCCTTGGCGGACGGCGGTGCGCACACAGTCCATCGCCGTATCGCCGCCGCCGATCACGATGACATGCTTGCCATCAGCATTGAGCAGCCCGTTGTCGAAGGCCGGCACCCGGTCGCCGAAGCCCTTGCGGTTGGAGGCGATCAGATAATCGAGCGCTTCCACGATGCCGTGGCTGCCGACGCCAGGCGCCTTGATCGCGCGGGGCTTGTACACGCCGGTCGCGACCAGCAGCGCGTCGTGCCGAGCGCGCAGTTCGGCGAAGGGCAGGGCGCCGCCCACGTCCGCGCCGCTATGGAAGACGATGCCGCCTTCCTCCAGCCGGGCAATGCGGCGCATCACCACATCCTTTTCCAGCTTGAAGCCGGGGATGCCGTAGGTAAGCAGGCCGCCGGCGCGGTCGCGCCGGTCATAGACATGCACGTCATAACCGGCGACGCGCAGATATTCAGCGGCCGTCAGCCCCGCCGGCCCGGCGCCGATCACGCCGACCGCCTGGCCGCGCGGGCGGCCGGGTTGCAGCGGCTCGACCCAGCCTTCCTCCCACGCAGTGTCCGTGATGAACTTCTCGATCGATCCGATCGTTACCGTGCCGTGGCCGGAGAATTCGATCACGCAATTGCCTTCGCATAGCCGGTCCTGCGGGCAGATGCGGCCACAGATTTCGGGCATGGTAGAAGTGCTGTTCGACAGCTCATAGGCTTCGCGCAGCCGCCCTTCCGCCGTCAGCCGCAGCCAGTCCGGAATGTGATTATGGAGTGGGCAATGGACCGAGCAATAAGGGACACCGCATTGCGAGCAGCGCGCCGATTGCTCTTCGGCGTCCGGCACGGCGTAGCGATCGGCGATTTCGCGAAAATCCTCGGCGCGCAAGCTGGGCGCCCGCTTGGCCGGAAAGGCCTGCGACTGGCCCACGAACTTCAGCATCGGATCCCTGGCCACGCGCGCCTCCTTCAGGCGCGGCTTATCCACAGCGTAAATCGCGGAGTCACGCGGAAAAACGCCTGTAGGTCAATAATGCTGACGTTATGGCAGCTGCTTAGACATCAAATGTCGGAATTAGCCGGCAAACTCTTTTCCGTTTAGTTCCGAAATGAGACCTATCGCGATAGCAGCCATACCAAAGCCGCGGCGCCCGCGATAATACGGTACCATGCGAAGGGCGCGAAACCCCGACGCGAGATCAGCCCCACGAACCAGCGGATGACGACGATGGCGACCAGGAAGGAGACGACGAAGCCGACCCCAATCAGTCCCCAATCGACCTGACCCGAGGTGAGCTGATCGTGATTCTTGGCGACTTCCAGCGTCGTCGCGCCGAGCATGGTCGGCACCGCGAGGAAAAAACTGAACTCCGCTGCCGTGCGCCGCTCGACGCCCAGCGCCAGCGCCCCCATGATCGTCGCGCCCGAGCGGCTGACGCCGGGAATCATCGCCAGGCACTGGACAAGACCGATGCCCAAGGCGCGGCTCCACGGCATCGCGGCCACGCCGGGCTCGATCGTCGGGCGCTTCACCAGCGCCTCGATCACCAGGATGGCGATGCCGCCGACGATCAGCGCCACCGCCACCACCACGGCATTGCCTAGCAGCGCCTCGATATATTTGTGCAGCGCGAGGCCAAGCACGGCCGAGGGCAGGAAAGCGAGCAGCAGGTTGCCGACGAAGCTGAACGAGGTCGCATCGCGCTTGAACACGCCCGCCGCCACAGCCCAGAATGTGCGCCAGTAGAGCACGATTACCGCCAGGATCGCGCCCAGCTGGATGATGACGTTGAACGCCGCCCAGGTCTCAGCCTTGTAGCCGAGCAGCTCAGAGGCGAGAATCAGGTGTCCGGTCGAGGATACGGGCAGGAACTCAGTCAGCCCCTCGACAATGCCGAGCAGGATCGCGGTCAGGATAAGGGGCATCAGGCAGCCGTCTTCACGCCGCCGAAGCGGCCCTGCCTGCGATACTGGACCAGCCAGGCGGGCGCGACCGCCCCTAGCGGTGTAGGCGCTATGCCGAACGCATCGAGGCCCGGCATGTCGGGACTCGCGACATTGTCATGCTGCAGCATCAGCCACTGGTCCCAGGTCATCGGCGCGCCCGGCGCCCAGCCGGTGAGACGCGCCATCGCGGCAGCCGCCGTGTCCGGCATATCGACGAAATGCGGGGCGTCGCCCATCCAGCCGGCCAGCCGCTTCAGCAAACCGGCCATCGTGATTTGTTCGGGCCCGGCGATTTCGAACGTCTTGCCGCCGAAGGCCTGGGGATCGCTCAGCGCCCTTACCGCCGTATGGGCTACATCGCCGACGAAGACGGGCTGGAACTTGGTGCCGCCGCGCACCACCGGCACCACCGGCAGCTTCAGCATCCGCGCGAAGCGGTTGGTGAAGGCGTCCTCGCGGCCGAACAGGATCGACGGACGCAAGATCGTCGCCTTCGGGAAAGCGGCGCGCACCGCTTCCTCGCCATGCCCTTTGCTGGCGCCATAGCGCGACGGCGATTTCGGATCGGCGCCGATCGCCGAGACATGCACCAGCGCCTGCGCGCCGGCTTCGGCGGCGGCTTCGGCGATATAGCGCGCGCCCTTGGCCTGTACCGCGTCCATGTTCGCGAAGCTGCCGACCAGGTTCACCACCGCATCCGATCCGGCGAGCGCGCGCGCGACGCTTTCCCTGCGGCGCACATCGGCCGCGGCGAACTGGATTTGCCCGATCCGGCCGCGGCGCAGGAAGAACGCCGCCTTGGGGTCGCGCTGCACGATCCGCACGCGCGCGCCGGCATCGAACAGGGCCTGCACCACATAACGGCCGACGAATCCGCCGCCGCCGAACACCGTGACGATCGCGTTCTTCATGATCCTCGAAAGCTCCGCTTGCTGCGGGGCCTTTGGCGCGCGGATGCTTTGTTGACAAGGGCATGAAGCCGCCGCTAAGCGCGCCGCCTACCCCGTGCCCAGATGGCGGAATTGGTAGACGCACCAGCTTCAGGTGCTGGCGCTCGCAAGGGCGTGGAGGTTCGAGTCCTCTTCTGGGCACCAAGGGCCTTTCCGGCGACGTCCGGGAACGTCCAGCAAGCAGCTGGTTTTACAGCCCTTTTTCAGTGAGAATCGCTGGCAATCGTCCGGGCTGATCCGGCGAAAACCAACACGAGACCAACACTTTTGTTGGTGTTTTTGTTGGTGCTGAGCGGCCCGGCCAAGCTGGGACCAACATTATGCTGACTCACCTGAAGATCGCCGCCGCCAAGCCATCGGCGCGGCCCTATAACCTATCTGATTCCCAAGGCTTGCATCTCTGCGTCAAGCCAAACGGGTCGAAGCTTTGGCGTATGAGCTACCGCTATTGCGGTCGGCAGAAGACCCTGCACTTCGGCGCCTGGCCGGACGTGGGCATTTCGGACGCCCGCCAAGGGCGTGACGAGGCCCGCAAGCAACTCGCTGCTGGCCTCGATCCGGCTGTGACGAAGCGGGTCGCCGCGCTGGCTAGGAAGGTCGCCGCCGACAACACCTTCAAGACGATCGCCGAGGAATGGGTCGCGAAGAACGAGCGCGAGGGGCGCGCGCCGATCACGCTCGATAAGATCCGCTGGCTGCTGGGCATGGCCTATCCACTGATCGGCAGTCTGCCGATAACCGACATTACGCCACAGGAGGCGCTCGCGGTCTTGCGCGCGGTCGAAGCTTCGGGGCGGTATGAAAGCGCGCGTCGCATGCGCAGTGTGCTGAGCCGCATATTCCGCTATGCGATCGCCACCGCGCGCGCCGATCGCGACGTCGCGGCCGACCTTCGCGGTGCGCTGATCACGCCGAAAGTCACGCATCTCGCAGCGATCACGACGCCGAAGGAAGCGGGTGCCCTGATCCGGGCAATCGACGGATACACCGGGCACGCGATCACGGCGATCGCCCTCAAGCTCTCGCCGCATCTGTTCGTGCGACCAGGAGAGCTGCGCAAAGCGGAATGGACCGAGATCGACGCACGGGCGGCGATCTGGTCACTTTCGGCCGAGAAGATGAAAATGCGCCGGCCGCATCGCGTATCACTGTCCCGCCAGGTGCTCGGAATGTTGCAGCAGCTGCATGATCTGACCGGGCACGGCCAATACCTGTTCCCCTCGTTCCGCTCGCCGCGACAGTGCATGTCTGAAAACACCATCAACGCCGCCCTGCGGCGGCTCGGCTACAGTCAGCATGAGATGACCGCGCATGGCTTCCGGGCGATGGCGGCGACGTTACTCAACGAAATGGGCATCTGGAACCCGGACGCGATCGAAAAGCAGCTCGCCCACCTCGACACCTGTATGGTGCGTCGCGCCTATACCCGCGGCGAGTATTGGGATGAGCGGGTTCGCATGATGCAGCACTGGTCCGACTATCTCGATGAGCTGCGCGACGGAGCCAAGATTTTTCGGCCGAAGTTTGGCTCCCGCTGACATGGTAGAAAAAGAAGAATACGCCACGCCGATAACACTCGCTCATAGGGAGGGCACGTCATGCACGCTCGGCAAAACGATGACGGCGACGTTGCGGGCGAAGCGCTAGCAGAGTTGGCAAAAGCGATTGCCCGCACGTCCGTGCGGGCATCCAACAGCCTGGGGGTCGATTTCGACGTTGATGATCTGAGGGTGGCGCGATGGCTTATGCTTGCGACGTTTGAAGGCCTCTTCATGCCGTCCTCGAAGACCACAGCAGAACATTTGTTGGCGCAGGCAGCGGCTTGTCCCTCGACGGAAACGGGAAAGAGCGGTGCCAAGAAGGGCGGTCGTCAAGATCGAAAGTCGCCGCTCGTCACTTGGGACGATCTTGTCGCTGCCTCAAGGTGCAGTCCACGATGAGAAAATAGGTCAGCGGCAGCGAGTGAGCGCCTTCAGACTTTGATATGGGATCAACGTGGACCGGCCGACTTTGACGGTTTCGAGATCGCCCGATTGAATCAACTCGTACAGCCGCGACCGGCTGATGCCCGTTAATTGTACAGCAGTCGATATGCGCACTGTCAGCGGCTCGAAGGTGGGAGCGTTGATCTGGAGGCCGGAAGGTGACGGCACGGTCAAAGCTTCGAGCGGCCGCGCGCGAAAGCCCGATCTCCTTCGAGGAAGGACTCGAGCATGTAGGGGATCAGGTCTGCGACCGTTTCCGCTTGTCCGTATGATCGTTCATACGCCTCAGCGTAGTCGTGAAGAGCGCGGCTCAGCTGCGAGGAGAGGCTGATGGTCATCTTGACCGGTGTGCGATCGGGCAGCTTCTGCAATTTGACGTCGCTCATCTCAGTGCTCCGCATTGGGCCATGGTCGCAGAATCAAATCCTTGCTGACGACGATTCGAAGCGGGGAGCCGGGCCGAATGGTGATCGTCGGCTGGATGGCTAGATTGCGGGCAACGAGCTGATCCCCGGCCCGGGCGCCACTCTGTTGGGCGGATTCGCGAATGGCGCGGACCAGATCGCTTTCGCTGCTGCCGAAGCTGAGTTCGCTCCCGACGCCAAGCAGCGTCGACAACGCCACACCCTTCAAAATCTGCCAGGTATGGCGGTCGACTTTGTCCGCCAAGCCTGCAAATCCGGCGGTGTCGCTCGCTGGCATGTTGTCGATGCGGATCGAAGACCCGTCCGGAAACAGGATGCGCTGCCAAACGACCAATGCTCGCTGCTGGCCGAATGCGACGACGCTGTCATAGCTGCCGATCAGGCGCGAACCTTGCGGGAGCAGCAAGGTCTGCCCGGTCACGCTGTCGTAGGCATTTTCGGTGACTTGTGCCGTGACTAGACCCGGGAGATCGGAATTGAGGCCGGTGATCAGACTCGCCGCGATGATCGTGCCGGCGGTAAGCGTGTACGGCGATCGCTGGCTGGTCATCGCGTGCGGATTGCTGTCGCCTGTGCGGTCGGTCGAGGCAACAAAATCGGATTTGCGCTGCTGGTTTCCGGGATCTCGCACCGGATCCAACGCGAGTTGCGGCTTGGCTATGCTTGCCGAGGCGTCCCTTTCGACCACACCGGTTGCCGGAGTCACCGTGGCCGGTCGTGCTGCTCCGGCAAGTTGCAGCATGACGCCGGATTCGCGCGCCGCGCGTTGCTCGGCCGCGATGCGTTGCCGCTCGGTTTCCGCTGCTTGCGCGGCTTGATCTACACCGGAAGTCGGCTCGGTGGTTTCCAGGGTGCGTTGGTGTTGGAGGATCGGGCGGCCCAGGTCGCCCGGAAGCGGCGGTCCGAGTTTCGGAACGTCGCCGTAGCTCCTTGGAGCGGCGGCCAGCGCTTCGGGCGGTGCAGAGTTCTGCACCTCTCCGGAACTGTCGCTCGAAACGATGCGCATTGCGGCAGGCTTTAGCGCGACCCACGTCACGCCGATGATTGCGGTCGAGCCGAGTGCGGCAATCGCGACGATGGCGCCACGCCGAAAGCGCACGACCCGGCTCGGCCGGGCGCGCAGCACCAGCGACTCTGGATCGACCTTTGTCGGACTTGCGGAATCGATCCGCTCTTCGGAGTCGTCGATCATGACTTCCTCCGTCCCTTCGCAGCGGCGGAACGGCTGATGCGGACGATTGACTGGCGTTTTCCCCCGAGACGCAGCTCGGCGGCGTTGAACAATCTGTCGACAACGTAGAACCGGCCGGACAATCGATAATTGACGAGTTGGGCCTCGCCCCGCTCGCCGATCACGAACAGCGGTGGCGCTTCGCCGGCGGAGAACCCCGGACCGAACTCAATAAACGTCTGGCGACCGTCATCGAAGGCTCGCAGCGGCCGCCAAGCCGGTTTGTCCCCGGATACCACATAGTCGAAGTTGAGTCGCTCGACCGCCAGCCCAGAAGCGACCGGGGTGGCGGCCTCGGCCTCGGCCTGAAGGCGGCGGATCGCGAGGAGTTCGTCCTGCGGATAGCTCCACGAAAGCCCCGCCATTGCCGTGCCGGCGCTCTCGAGCTGCAGGTGATAGGTCCGTCGGTCGGTCGTTATGATGAGGTTGGTCGAGAGGCCTGCGGCGAACGGCTTTACGAGAATGTGAGCCTGCTTGGCGCTACCCGATCCGCTGGTCGTGTCTCCGACCGTCCAACGGACGGTATCGCCAGCCGCGACCGACACGATCGCTTCACCCGGCTGCAACGCAATATCGGTCACACGCTCAGGCGCCGCGATCAATCTGTACAGCGCGCCCTCGCTGAATTGGTACACCTGCACCGCATTGACGAAACCGCGCGCCACTGGCTCGCGAGCTGCCTGACGGTTCGCGGCGCGAACGCGCAGTTCAGCCGGTGTCGCGGGCCGCCTCACGTCGCGAACCGGAATAACCGTGGGGATCGGCGGGGGCGCCAGCGCCATTTGCGGCGTCGTCAAATCGCCCGCTTGGGCGACTGGCGAGGCGGCGGACGGCGGCGACGAGGGAACGGACTGCGCGTGGGCGGCGGCGGCAGTCGCCAGGGCGACGCCTGCCAGCAGGGTGCTCTTCATGGTTGGTTCTCCGACGGAGGCTGAACTGTGCGGGTGAGATCGGAATCAAGCGGCGACCCGACCGGTATGCCCGTGGGAGATGCAGCCGCGGGGGCGCCCGCATCGGGCTTGGAGGGCGAAACGGCGTCGGGGTCGAGTTCGCGGCTCCAGTCGATCGCATCGACGTAGAGGCCGAGCGGATTCTTCCGAAGAACTTCGGCATTTCCCGGTGGCTTCACCGTCACGGCCAGGATCGCGGTCCAGCGCGAAACGCCGTCCGGATTACCGCGCTCATAGGCGTTCTCGGTCCACTTTACCTGAAACGATCGGTCCGAAGCGCGAACGACGCTTGTTACCTGGACCGAGACCGTTTTGTCGCCGACGTCCGCGAAGGGTTGAGCTGAGCGCGCGTGCTCGTTGAGAAATAAGGCGCCTCTCTTCGACGCGAAATCATAGGCCTGCAGCCAGTTCGTCCGCATCAGCACCGGATCGAGCGAGCGCCCCCGTACATCGACGATGAACCGCGCGAGGAACCAGGCGATCTGCGGGTCGGTCGGCTGATAGTCGGCCGCCGCCGGCGTGAGCGCTTGCGGCTGCCCAAGCCGGTCGACTTCAACGACATAAGGCACAACCCTGCTTTGCATCGACTGCCAGACCAGCCCGGTGGATAGCCCGGTCGTGAGCAGGAGCCCGCCGAACGCCATCAGCCTCCAGTTGCGTGCTTGCGCGCGCGCGGACCCGATGCGCTCGTCCCACAATTGCCCGGCGCGTTGATATGGCGTCTCGGGTTCGGGCGTTCGTCCGTAGCGCTGCACCGCGCGTTTGAAATGCATGGTTCAGTCCCTTTCCTTGATGTCGGGGGCAGCGCCGCCGCCGCCGCGATCGCCGCTTTGGAGCGTGTGGACGGCCAACTGGCGGTGGTGACGCGCGGTCTGCGACTTCTGGAGCCCGCGCGCCCAACCGGGCATCGCGTCATTTGAAGTGGGCGTGGTGCTGCCCTCGGGCGAGCGTTGAGTCGTCCCTGCGCGCCATGCGGCCTGCCGCCCTCGCTCTGCGGCTTCGCCGATTCCCAAGGCGCCGCTCGCGCGCTGCGCGGCGGCTCCACGCGCCGCCGTCGCGATGCCGCCCAATCCGGAGGCGACTGAACGCGATCCCGATGTCTCCTGACCGAGCTTGTAAGCTGTCGAAGCGGCGCTACCCATTGATGTGCCCGCACGGATGGCGCCCAGTCCTGCCCCGGCAAGTCCGCGCGCCGCGGCGGCTCCGCCAGCGCCGGCAACCGCAAATCCGCCAGCCGCCAGCGCAGTCGTGGCAACGGCCGATCCAGCGCCCAGCTGCGGCGCGCCGGTCACCAGCCCCGAGGCGATCGAAGGCCCGAAAATGCCGAGCCCGAAGAGCGCGAGGCTGGCGAGCACCAGCGTCATCGCCTGGCCGATGTCGGGTTCCTGGCCCTGGAGCGCGGCAGTAAATTCAGCGAAGAAGCCGGAGCCAATGCCGACGATCACGGCAAGAACCATGACTTTGATCCCGGCCGTGACGACCGCGCCGAGCACGCGCTCGGCCAGGAAGGCGGTGCGGCCCCACAAGGCGAACGGCACAAGAATGAAACCGGCGAGCGTCGTCAGCTTGAACTCGATGATAGTGACGAACATCTGCACGGCGAGAATGAAGAAGGCGCAGATGACGATCAGCCAGGCGATTAGCAGCACGGCGATCGTCAGGAAGTTGTCGAAGAAGGTCGTAAATCCAAGCAGGTCCGAGACTTGTTCGAGGAGCGGCCAGGCGGCCTCGAAGCCGGTGCCGGCGAGCCTGCCAGGCTTGAGCAGGTCGCCTGCCGTCAGGCTGCCGCCGCCGGCGGTCAGTCCCGCTTGCGCAAAGGATTTGAAGATGATGTCGGCAAGCGTCGAAAAGCTGTTCAGGATGAACGCAAACACTCCGACGTAAAGAATTTTCTTGAGGAAGCGGCCGACAATGTCGTCTTCGCCACCCATCGCCCAAAACAGGCCGGCAAGCGTGATATCGATGCCGATTAGGATCGTGGTCAAGAACGCGACGTCGCCGCCGAGCAGCCCGAAACCGCTGTCGATGTAGCGGATGAAGGCTTCCATGAAGCGGTCGATGACGTTGAGGTCGTTCATGGAGCAGGACAATCCAATCGGTGAAGAGGGGTGTCGCGAGACCCGGCGGCCATCAGGGGAAAAGCCCAACGGGCCTCGCGACGGGCGGCACGGCACAGGGGGGCAAACCGCGCCGCCTAGGGCATGTCGCTATTGTCTCGGCGTGTAGGCCCGACCGGTCCCGAGGAAGCGCTTGGTTGCCGCGCGAGCGTCGGTTTCTGCCTGCGCGCGGCGGGCGGCTTCGATCGTATCGGAGCGGAACTGCGCGGCCATCAGGTTCTGGAGCTGGAACTGCTGCTTTGCGGTGAGGGCGAGCAGCTGGTTCGTCGCCTGCTGCGCTGCGAGCGCACCCTCGGCGCCCTGACTGCGGGCAACCAGCGCTTCGAGCGTGCGCGCATCGGCGGCGACATTCTCGACGACCTGGGCTTGCACGCCCATCGTCTGCCTGTAGGCGGCCATCGCGGTGTCGAGCCGCGATCGCGCGGCTGCGACCTGCGCGCCGCCGCGAAGAACGGAACCCAGATCGTTGGGAAACAGGCGGATAAATTCGCGATCGAGGCCGTCGACCCGAAACCGAATTCCTTGGGCCTGGCCCATGAGCGTGTCGATTTGCGCCATCGTTTGGCGAAGCGCATCGAGTTCGGGGAAGCTGACCTTGCTTAGGTTCTTCGCCTGATTGAGCAGCATCGTCGCTTCGTTCTGGAGCGATTGGATCTGGTTGTTGATCTGTTGCAACGTCCGCGCTGCGGTCAGGATGTTCTGCGAATAGTTGGACGGATCGAACACCGTCAGCTGCGCGCGTGCGGGTGCTGCGGGGACCATCGCGCCGAGCGCGGCGATGCCGATCACGGCGAGCACGGCGGGGCCGGTCAGCAGAGTTTTGCGGCTTGAAACGGACATCAAAATTCTCCTTCTGCGGTTTGGGGGGCGGGAAAATCAGCGCCGAGCGCGGCGGCCCATTCGAGACCTGCGTCGGTGAGAAATCGCGCGGCGAAACCGTCGTTGCCGTGCTCAGCCAGAAGCGCGTCGATCCGCGCTTGGGCTACCGGGTCGGAGCTGCCGCACAGCGCGAGCGCGATTGGTCCAAGCCCGAGTTCAAAGAGTCGGTTGCCGCGCGCCGATTGCAGGTAATAGTGCCGTTTGGGGGTCGCCCGGCTGATCAGCTCGATCTGACGATCATTCAGTCCGAACCGCTGATAGGCATCGCGCGACTGCGGCTCGATCGCCCGGTCGTTCGGCAGCAGGATGCGTTGCGGACAGCTCTCGATGATCGCGGGGGCAATCGAGGAACCAGCGATGTCGGCAAGGCTTTGCGTCGCGAACACCACCGCGACATTCTTTTTGCGTAAGACCTTGAGCCATTCGCGCAGTCGCGTCGCAAACAGCGGGTGATCGAGAAAGACCCAGGCCTCGTCGAGGACAAGCAACGTCGGTGTGCCCGTGAAGTGGGCCTCAAGCCGGTGAAACAGGTAGGTGAGGACCGGCGCAACAACGCCCGCGTGTCCCATCAGCGCTTCGGTTTCGAAGCATTGGACGTCGGCGATTGCCAGATCGTCCTCGGCCGCATCGAGCAGACGGCCGAACGGACCTTCCAGCGTGTAGGGCGCGAGTGCCGCTCGCAGCGGCGCCGACTGGAGCAGGAGCGACAGACCGGTCAGTGTCCGCTGTTCGATCGGAGCGTCGGAAAGGTTGGTCAGCGCCGACCAGACGGCATCCTTGATTTCGGGCGTGACGAGAACCTTCTCATGCGCGAGCAGCGCCGCGATCCATTCCGCGGCCCAGGCGCGCTCGTCACCGGCGTCGATACGGCGCAGCGGTTGAAAGGCAATGGCACGCCCTTCGCCCTCGTCACCGCCGATTCCCAGAGCATGGTGCGCGCCGCCCATCGCGATCACTGCGGCGCGCGCGGAGTATCCCTTGTCGAAGACATAGACCTGCGAGGCCGGATAGCGGCGAAACTGGAGCGCGAGTAGCGCGAGGAACACCGACTTGCCCGCGCCGGTCGGCCCCACGACCATCATGTGGCCAACATCACCGACGTGGGTCGAAAGCCGAAACGGAGTCGATCCGCTGGTTTCGGCATAGAGCAGCGGCGGTCCTGCGAAGTGTGCGTTGCTTATCGGCCCCGCCCAAACCGACGACAGCGGCATCAAATGCGCTAGGTTCAGCGTATGGACCAGCGGTCGGCGGACGTTGGCGTAGACATGGCCCGGCAGGCTCGACAGCCATGCTTCAACCGCGTTCACGCTTTCGCGGATGCAGGTAAAGCCAAGACCATTGACGACGCGCTCGACGCTGCGAACTTTTGCCTCGACCCGCGCGCGGCTCGGATCGGCGACGGTGATGACGGTCGTCAGATAGCCGAAGGCGACGTGATCGCCGCCGAGCGCCTGGAGCGCGAGATCCGCGTCCGCGACCTTGTTGTCGGCGTCGGAATCGAGCAACTGGACCGGCTGATTGTAGATGACTTCGCGCAGCAGCGCGGTGACCGATTTGCGCTTGTTGAACCATTGGCGACGCAGCTTTGTGAGCAACTTGGTTGCGTCGGTTTTGTCGAGCGCCACGAAGCGCGTAACCCAGCGATAGGCGAAATCCTGATCGTTGAGCGCGTCGAGGATGGCGGGTCGGCTGAGATTGGGAAATCCGAGCACGGTCAGAGTGCGCAGATGCAGGTCGCCGAGCTTCGGCTCGAGCCCGCCTGTAAGCGTTGTGTCGACGAGAAGGCCGTCGAGATACATCGGCGTGTCGGGCGGAGCGACGGGATGACGGCGATCCGATATCGTGCCGTGTAGAAAAGTGAGGGTCTCGGCGTCGTCGAGCGGTGCAAGCTCGGGCATGACCCCCGCGAGCAGATCGAAGGCCCGGTCGGTCTCGGCGACAAATCCGCCGAGCGCCTGGCGCCAATCGCGTCCGCGCATATCGTCGCCGCGTTCGACCAAGGCGCGTGCCGCTGTGTCGGCCTGATCGGGCGGCGGCAGAAATGTCAGGGTGAGATGGTAGCGACTCTCGAAATGGTCGTTGCCGCCTTCGAAGCCTGCCTGTCGCTCCTTATCGACCAGCCAGGACGCGAAGTCTGGAAATCGACTTTCCGGATAGCCGAGCGCCTCACGCCGTTCGGCTTCAATATGGAGCGCCCATCCCGAGCCAAATCGCTTGAGCACATTGTTGACCCGCGCGCAGGCCGACACCAATTCGGCCTCTGTCGCGCTTTCGAGATCGGGACCGCGGAACCGGGCCGAGCGCTGAAAACTGCCGTCCTTGTTGAGGACGACGCCAGGCGCGACCAGCGCCGCCCATGGCAAATGATCGGCGAGCCGGTCGGCGCGGGATCTGTATTCGCGCAGATTCAGCACGAGAGATGCGCCTTTTGCCGAAGGTGGCGGACCAGAACAGTTGCGAAGTCGGGGTCGCGCTTGGCGGCGAAGACCGCCAGCGTTTGCCCGACGGCCCAGGCGATCAGGCCTGCAAGCCATTGCTGGAGCCCAAGTCCGAGCGCCGCCGCGACGGTGCCGTTGACGATCGCGATCGCGCGCGGCGCGCCTCCCAGAAGCAGCGGCTCGACCAGCGCGCGGTGCAGCGGCGCGTCGAAGCCCTCTATATGCGTACCCGCGCCGATCACGAGATCAGCGCTCCACCGCCAAAACTGAAGAAGGAGAGGAAGAAGCTCGACGCGGCAAAGGCGATCGACAAGCCGAAGATGATCTGAATGAGGCGCCGGAACCCGCCTGCGGTTTCGCCGAAGGCAAGCGTCAGGCCGGTTACGATGATTATGATCACCGCGACGATCTTGGCGACAGGGCCTTGGACCGATTCCAGCACTTTCTGGAGCGGCTCTTCCCAAGGCATGCCGGAGCCCGCCGCCAGGGCTTGGGCGGCGAGCGTCAGCGCGAGGCCTAGGACCGCGCCGATCATCATGTTGGAGCGGTGGTCGCGGGTACGGGCAGGGGTCATGGGCGTTCTCCTTGGCTTCCGAGGTCGAGGTGGTCGGTCAGGTCGAGGACCGCGTAATTCCCGTCGGGATCGAGGCCTGCGACGCGCGCGATCGTCTCGACGCGCCGCGCGCGGCCGCGGCCGGCGATGAAGACGATCATCTCGATAGCTTCCGCGATCAGTCGGCGCGGCACGGTGATTACGTTCTCCTGGACAAGCTGCTCGAGCCGGTAGAGCGCGGCGACCGCCGAGTTCGCATGGACCGTGGCGATCCCGCCCGGATGGCCGGTGTTCCAAGCTTTGAGCATGTCGAGCGCTTCGCGCCCGCGCACTTCGCCGACGATGATCCGATCGGGGCGAAGCCGCAGCGTCGAGCGAACGAGGTCCGCCATCGCCACGCCGCCTTGTCCGCCCGGCCCGGCAGCGCGCGTGCGAAGCGCGACGACATCGCGCGCGGCGCATTGCAGCTCGCGCGTATCCTCGATCAGGATGACTCGTTCGTCGCGGTGCGCCATTTCGGCCAGCAGCGCATTCGCCAGCGTCGTCTTGCCCGAGCTCGTGCCGCCCGCGATCAGGACATTGCGGCGCTCGACAACCGCGAGACTGAGCCTGCGTGCGGTGTCGGCGGACATGATTCCGCTCTCGACGTAATCGAGCAGCGTGTAGATGCGCGAGGCGGGTTTGCGGATCGAGAAGCAAGGCGCGAGGCTCACCGGCGGCAGCACGCCTTCGAACCGCTCACCCGCGCCCTCGCCGTGCGGCGGCAGCTCGGCCGACACGATCGGCGCGCTGGCATGGGCTTCGGTCCGGGCGTGGCTCGCGACGAGACGGATGATCCGCTCGACCTGTGCGGCCGGTAGGCAAGTGCCGGTTTCGATGCGGCCTTCCCCGAGCCGGTCGAGCCAGAGCCGTCCGTCGGGATTGACCATGATCTCGACAACCGCGGCCTCGACGAGCGCGGCGGCGATCGCCGGACCCATTGCGCTTCTCAGCATCGCGCGGCGCCGGTCCGCTGAAAGCGTTTCGGCCCCGCTGGTCACGATTTGCTCTCCGCATCGGCGCAGATCGTGCGGGCGCCGGCCGCGAGCTGGCGTCCGACTTGCGCGACGAACTTGTCGAACCGGTCGCGGCCGACGGCGATCGCCGCCTTGTCACCCTCGGGAAGTGGCGCAGTGACAGTGAGCTGGTAGCGCACGAACAGCGACAGGCTTTCGAGCAGCACTTCGAGATCGCGCCGCGCCAGACCGATCTCGCGGCTTATCCGGTCGAGCCGGTGCCTGAAGAGTTCGTCGACCTCTTTGGTCGCGCGGCGAGCGAGCCAGGCCGCGACCGCGTCGTTGACAAGGCGGCTCTTGTTGCCGCCGGGGCCTGCCGCGAGCGCTTCAAGTGCCTCGCTTATGGCGCGGTCGAGATAGAGATTCTGGCGGACTTTCATCGCGTCAAATCCCCGGCAACAGGTCGACGTCGCTGCTCTCGTTGAGCGCGAAGCCGCGGCTGACCGCGCTCAGACTGCGAACGCGGTCGAGCGTGCGCTGATCGGCGGCGGGATCGCCGTCTTCATCGCCCGGCGCCGGAACGGGAGCGGGAACCTCGGTTGGGCGGACGGCTGCTTCCTCGGCGAGGCCCGGGTGGCGCTGCTGCTGCATGCCGCCTTCGTCCGAGCTGGGCTCGTCATCGACGCGGGCAACAAGGCGGGCGTCGGGTCGCCGAGCGAAGCTGCCCCAGTCGTTCGAGCGTGCGCTGGGTCGATCGGCGTAGCGGCCGGCGGCAAGGAGCGGAGAATCGAGCCGGCGCGCATCGAAATTGCGGTCTTCGTAGTAGCGCAGCTTTCGAGCACGGATCGGCGCCAATCCGGCGACCAGCACCAGTTCGTCATTGGGCGGCAGCTGCATTACCTCGCCCGGAGTCAGGAGCGCGCGGGCGGTTTCCTGGCGGCTGACCATGACGTGCGCGAGCCACGGTGCGAGGCGGTGGCCGGCATAGTTGCGCATCGCGCGTTGCTCGGTTGCTGTCCCAAGCGCATCGGAAATGCGCTTGGCGGTCCGCTCGTCGTTTGTGGCGAAGGCGACGCGAACGTGGCAATTGTCGAGAATTGCGTTGTGCTCGCCATACGCCTTTTCGATCTGGTTGAGTGACTGCGCGATCAAGAAGGCGCGGATGCCGTAGCCCGCCATGAAGGCGAGGCTTGTCTCGAAGAAATCGAGCCGCCCGAGCGCTGGAAATTCGTCGAGCATCAGCAGCAGTTGCCGCCGCCGATCGTCGGCCGCATTACCCGCTTCCAGCGTTTCGGTGAGCCGTCGTCCGATTTGGTTGAGAACGAGCCTGATGAGCGGCTTGGTCCGGCTGATGTCGGACGGGGGGACGACGAGATAGAGCGAGACGGGCCGCTCGGCACCGACCAGATCGGCGATGCGCCAGTCGCAGCGCGAGGTGACCTCGGCGACGGTCGGATCCCGGTAAAGCCCTAGGAAGCTCATCGCGGTCGACAGCACGCCTGAGCGTTCGTTCTCACTCTTGTTGAGGAGCTCTCGCGCAGCAGACGCAACGACGGGATGCACGCGCGGGTTATCGGCGTCTCCGAGATGGTTGGTCGCCATCATCCGTCTAAGCGTGGCGACGAAGCTGCGCTGAGGATCGGAAAGAAAGGTCGCGACCCGCGCCAGTGTCTTTTCCTCTTCGGCGTAGAGGACGTGAAGGATCGCGCCGACCAAGAGCGAGTAGCTGGTCTTTTCCCAGTGATTGCGCCGCTCGAGCGCGCCTTCCGGATCGACCAGCACGTCGGCAATATTTTGGGCGTCCCGGACTTCGTTGGCTCCGCGCCGGACTTCGAGCAGCGGATTGAAGCGCGCCGAGCGCGGATCGGTGGGATTGAACAGGAGGCAATGCGAAAAGCGCGCGCGCCAGCCAGCGGTCAGCGTCCAGTTTTCACCTTTGATGTCATGGATGACGGCCGAGCCGGTCCAGCAGAGCAGTGTCGGAACGACGAGGCCGACGCCCTTGCCGGAGCGCGTGGGCGCAAAGGCCATGACATGCTCAGGCCCATCATGGCGCAAATAGCGAGCACCGAGGCGGCCCAGCAACACGCCGTCTTCGTCGAACAGCCGCGCATCGGTGATTTCACGCTGCGTCGCCCAACGGGCAGACCCATAGGTTGTCACATGCTTGCTTTGGCGGGCGCGCCACAGCGACCCGCCAATCGCCGCGGCGCACCCGACAAATCCGCTTACGCCCGCGAGCGCACCCGCCTTGTCGAAGACGTGCGGGGCGTAGGCTTCAAAATGATACCACCAAGCGAACAGCGCCCAAGGCCGGTAGATCGGCACGCCGCCCAGTAGGAACCACGGCATGCCGAGTTCGGGTTGATAGGCGAGCATCGCGGCCGCCCACTGTGTCGCTGCCCACAGGCCTGCGATCACGATCGCAAAGACCACCAGCATCTGGCCGATCAACAGTTTGGTGGGCGTCAAAGTCTGGCTCCGACCGGACGTGATTCCGGCGTGCCAAAACTCCGCTTATCGGCGCTTTCGCGAAATGGTGCGGACGGGCGCGGATTGGCTGTCCTCGGCTATCTTCGAGGGCGTCAGTCCGTTCTTTGGCCAAATTGGGCCCACGCTGAATTGCGGTAGGCGGGGCGCATCGGCCTTAGATCAGCTGCGCGGGCGCGCCGTTCGATTCAGCTGCCGGTCGCCGCTTCACCCAAAGATCGGCGGTACGCTCCATTTCGATCAACTCGTCCGGGAAGCAGCGGCTCTGGTAAGCAAGGGCCTCGTCGAAGGTTCCGTGCAGCCAGCGATCATACTCATCGCGGTGAAGCAACACCGGCATCCTATCGTGGACAGGCCGGATCGCCTCGTTGCAGTCCGTCATCACGCCTGAATAGACCGGACCCCATTCGTCGCTGACCCGCCACAAACCGGCCCAGGCGAAAATCGGTTCGCCGAGCACAGAGAACCAGGTTCGGGTTTTGGTGCCTTTCGGTCCTTCCGCTTCGGCGAAGTGGGTCAGGGGAATCAGACAGCGCCAATGCGGCTTGGCCGCTAGCCCCTTCCACATCGGTTTTTGGAGATCGGCGATGTTGTTGACCGGCTTGGGTTTAGCTGTCGGCGACATGCCTCTGAGCCGCAGCGGAAAACCCCACGTCATCGACTGCATCTGGCGCGCGCCGTCCTGTTCCCGGATCACCAGGCCTGGCGTGCCGGGATAGACTTCTTCTGGCGCATTAGACTGGACCGGCACGTCGACGCCGAAATGCGCTGCGACTTCGGCCGCGCTTTTCCTGACGGTGTAGAGATTGCACATAAAGCGAACCTAGCACATCCCGACAGGGATGCAGCGCCCTACAGAAAGGCCATCTGAGGCTGCATCGAGGGGGGCAACTTGCCGCTCTTCCACCGGTCCTGCGTGTGAACGACGTTCATGCGGTCGGCCGCGACAGGCTCGCGGAACTGAAAGTCGATAACATCGCGGATCGAGCCGCGCAGCCAGCGGTCGAACTCGTCCGACGCGAGCAGCACCGGCATGCGATCATTGTATGGCATTACCGCTTCGTTGGCGGTCATCGTCATTCCGGCGAAAACCGGACCGAATTCTGGAGTGCTCCGGCAGAATCCCGCCCAGGCCATGAGCGGCGCGTCCTTCCGCGAGAACCATGACCGCGTCTTTGCGCCCGGATCGCCGCTGGGATTGGCGAAATGTGTAAGAGCGATCAGGCAGCGATAATGTGGCTGGACGACCGTGTGTTCCCACATCGGGTTCGTCAGGTCGGCGACCAATCCCAACCTCCGAGGAGGGTCGCCGTGCAGCCGCATCTCGCGCGTCAAGCGCGGAAATCCCCAGGTACACGTCCTTGCAGCACGCCGGTCGACTTGCTCGAAGACGATCAGTCCCGGATTGCCCTCAATCGTCTCGACGGCAAGCGATCCAGTCGACACGTTCTCGACGCCAAAGAAATCAGACACTTCGGCAACAGAAGCAGATAGGGCGAACAGACGTGACATATTGACACGTCTTTACCCTGGGAACGAAGAGAGAACAATAGTCACCTGTTCGGCAGCCTAATCGTCACCGGCGTTATCATGCCAAACTTGGCGCGATGGACGCCTCGCCGACGCGCTTTTTTGGCTTTTCTCCCAGTCTTTCGGATTAGCATCCTAGTGCCGGTCGGCCCGCGGTCGCACGGTCTGCTCGGTTTACTCGGGAATCGAGATCATGACGAACCAGGTCATTGCTTCGACTGTTTTCAGCATCGTACTCATAGCCACGTTCCTCGCCGCGTGGTTCGGGAAAATACATTCGCGGAAACTCGCGTCGTCTGCGTTGCCCAATCAACGCCTCAGTAAATGGTTGGTCGGTTTGAGCGCCGGGGCAACGGCGAATTCCGGCTTTGTGGTCAGCGGCGCCGTCGGCCTTGGCTTTTCGTTTGGTGCTCAATGGCTGATGTTGCCGGTGGCCTGGCTTATTGGCGACATCGTTTTTTGGACGTTGTTTCCCCATCGCATCAACGCTCGCGGGCGCGAAGTTTCGGCAGTTACGATGACGGACGTTTTGGTCGGTGACCTCCCTAGGCGTTCGGCACTGACAATTAAGGTGATCGTCGGTACGATCGTGTTGATCTGCCTCGGTGGCTACGTCGCTGCACAGTTCCTCGCGGGCGAAAAATTCATGTCCGGCGCATTCGCGTTGGACGGCAGCGTAGCACTCTTGGTCTTTGCCATTCTGATCATCGGCTACACTTCGCTAGGGGACTTCCGTGGTTCAATTTACGCTGACAGCCTGCAGGCGCTAATCCGTGTCATCGGGACTGCCGTGGCCCTCGCGATCATCATTCATGCAGTGCTCAGTGACCCTTCAGGCTCGAACGCAAATTGGGCAGCCGCCGGACCATCATTCTTCGATCCATTCCCGCAAGCGACCATCTGGGGCTCGCTCGGGTTTGTAGCCGGCTTCGCCGCAGCGGCACTTGGGTTCGGCTTGGGCCAGCCGCAAATAGTCACGCGCTATCTGGCGGGGGCGTCACCGTCGGAGACACGTGCAGCCTGGTGGATCTATCTCGCCTTCGTGCACGGGACATGGATTTCCATGACCGCGTTCGGCATGCTGCTGCGCGGCGTCATGCCGGAGATTTCGGACCCAGAAGCCGGCTTCGGCATCTTTTTCAGGTCACAAACCGGACCAGTGCTCACTGGGCTGATTTCTGCCGACATCTTCGCGACCATTGCTGCGACGACGAACAGTCTTCTGGTTGTAATGGCGCAGACGTTTCGATTCGATCTCATCGGTCGACAAGAGCAAGCTGGACGGACGCGGTTGTGGCCATTTACGCTGATGATCGGGCTGATCACGATGTTGCTTTCCTTGACCTTGGACAGCTCGGTGTTCTCACTGGCGATTGCGTCGGTGTCGCTGCTCGGCGCCGCGATCGCTCCCACGATGGCGGTGCGGCTGTTTGGCTACAAACTTGCGGGTACAACGATGGCGGTCAGCATCGTTGCCGGTTTCGGTGCGGCGTTGGCGTGGAAATTCTTCGGATACGACGCGGTGCTGAATGAGGCGTTGCCCGGCATGATTGCGGGCCTTGGGGTTCTTGCAGTTGGAATGCTGCTCAACCGGTTGGTGCGCGCTCCGCAAGTCTTCAGCGATGCGCGATAACTTCCGCCCCAAGAACGTCAAACATTGGGCCGCGAAGAAGCGCGCGCTCATGGCGATCTGGAATTGTGTGACGCAGTTCGAGCTGACGGAACGAATGTACCCCGAGGCCAGGGACGCCGATTTCGCCGAGCGAGTTAACGAAAACCTCGATAATTGGGAGCGTCACTTTCCCGTCAGAAGAGACGGTCCGGGACCGCGCTTCTTCCAGAATCTCCGCGATGAGTTGAAACTCAATCAAGGCATTAGCGCGAACCAGCTGAAACTGTGTTCAATCGGCGAGTTCATCGACCTGTTCTCCGACGAGAAGCTTCAGCGAAAGGCGTGGCTGGGACTGAAAGCAGCCGTCGACAGCGGTACCAAGTTTTCCGACGACGTCACGGAAGCGATCGACGCCGCGTGCAAGCAGATCGGAGCGCAGCCGCCTGCACCTGTCGAAGAGCTGGCCTTGGAAGATCAGCCCAGCCTCAAGGCAATCTTTCACGAAATGATGGTCCGCCATCGTAGCCATCTTGAGTCCATCCGCGACGCCGCCAAGGCCGGCCAACTCGATCAGAAGCATTTCTATCTTGCGCCAGAATCGGCGGAAGCGTGGTTGGCGCTTGTCCGGGCGGAGGCGTATCCCACCTACGACCAATGTAAAACGGCCCTGCGCCGACTGGTTGAATCCGACAGCTGGCGTAGCGCGATCGACACATACCGGCCGACGACTGTCGTCATGTTGGCGGGCGGAGGTGCACCGACGAAGGATCTGGTCTTGATGCAGGGCCTGCTCAAACAAGCGGTTTTGGCCGAGGCGAAGATCGAATACTTCCTTTTCGACATCAGTCCATACATGCTTTGGTCGTCATATTGGTGGCTCTACGACTCGCTGCCTGAAATCGACCCGACCAAGCGAGTCCATGTTCAATTGGTGGCCGACGATGTGTTGATTCTGAAGGAAATCACATCAGGTCATTTGCGCCGGACAGGCTCGACGATCTTCGCCATCACCGGCGGCACCATCGGCAATCTGCCTGAGCAGCGATTCTTCGACACTCTGAATCGTGTCAGCGAGGCAGGCGACTTGTTGATCGTTTCTGCCGATACCATCCCGGAATCCACCGGTAAGGCTCTGACGTCCACCGAGGGCAAAATCATTGCGAAGTATGATCATCCCGACCTCAAGCGGTTCATCGCGCCGGCGGCCCGCAGCTTGGCGGCGGAGCTCGAACTGTCGAATCCCGTCGCGTCGGTGCTTGACGCTGTAAAGACCGATATCGACGAGCGCCAACGGTACAGCGACGTTCCCGACAGCATTTCGCTGACAATGCACATGGAGTCGCCTAAGAAACGCGTGAACATGCTCAGCTCGACGCGCTATCGGCGGTCGTCATTTTCCGAGTTCGTGTTACAAAACGGTTGGCGTCTGATCGAAGACTTCGAGAGCCCACGGAATCCGGACTACTTCCAGTTCTTTTTCGAGAAGTTCTGATTTTTGTCCGACTAGTGAGTTTGGCTTTAGGTATTTTTTGGAATGCTTTGATTTAGGTCCGTGGTCACTTCTTGTTGAGACGCCGACACTCGCCGGATCGCCGCCAGGAGATCCGCCATGCCGATTCCCCCGTTTCTGCGCGTTGCGCTCGCCATTGAGCTTCTGCTTGCCTCGATGGAGTGCGCCGTTCCGGCGCTCCGCGCCTTCCTGCCCCTAGGCCACAGTGTGATGGCACAGACTGGCATCATCATCTGCGTCTGCTTTGTATATCACGAACTGCGCGACAGCTTCCGCGAGCCGCGCGAATAGGTTTGGTTGGGAGTGCGATGTCGGGCGGCGGGGTTGTTGGACCGCACCCTCAATCAGTTCATTCGTAGTTCGCCTTTTGCATTCGCATTGGGAACTCATCGAAAGTTGCGCGGCCTCACCTTGATGCCTTCGGTTGGTTGGCCGGGGATGACGCCTGAACCAAGGCGCAGGTCGGGTATGTAAATTTCGCGAGCCGGACTGCCTAGCGATCGTTCGACCGGGTCTCTTGGGTCGGGAGACATTGGGTGCTTGGCCACATCTGCACGGCTGACACGATAGACGTCCGCGAGATCGTTACGATTGCCAACGCTGGCCAGCAAGTCCGACAGATCGTCTAAACGCCGGGCGATGACATGGATGACGTCACCCTCGCGCTGGACCTGGCCGCGCACGCCAATCATCGAGGCGCCGAGTACGATACGCCGGTTCTGCTCAAATACGTTCGTCCAGACGACAAGGTTGGCGACGTCGGTTTCATCTTCCAGTGTGATAAACATAACGCCTTTGGCGGAGCCCGGCTTCTGCCGGACAAGCACGATGCCGGCGAGTTCGACGTAGCGACCATCCTTGATCGACTGTAGTTCAGCGCAGGTAATCATCCGCCGTGCCTTGAGCTCGTCGCGCAGGAACGCCAGCGGGTGGGCTCGCAGGCTCAGCCCCGCGGCGCGGTAGTCCTCGACGACCTCGGCGCCTTCTCCCATTGGCATCAGTGGTACCGATGGCTCAATCGCCTCCGCGCGAAGCAACCCCTCGCGAGCATCCGCCGCGGCGAACAGCGGCAATGGCGCGTTGCCGAGGCCCTTTACGTCCCACAGTCCAGCGCGCCGGCTTAGGTCCAGCGAACCGAACCCGTCGGCCTCGCCGATGCGGTCGAGCGCCCCCCGGCCGACGCCTGCTCGGCGCTGGACTTCCTGCACGTCGGCATAGGGCCGGTCGCCTCGCGCTGCGGAAATCGCCGCGCCGTCCGCATTTGAGAGGTCGCGAACCATGCGAAGGCCGAGCCGAACGGCAAGATATTGTCCGCCTGTCGGTTCGAGCGTGCAGTCCCAACGGCTGTGGTTGAGATCGATCGGGCGCACCGTGACGTCATGCGCGCGGGCATCGCGAACGATCTGCGCTGGCGCATAGAAGCCCATCGGTTGGGCGTTGAGCAGCGCCGCACAGAAGACGTCGGGATGATGGCATTTCATCCACGACGACGCATAGGCGATCAGCGCGAAGCTCGCCGCATGGCTCTCCGGGAAGCCGTAGCTGCCGAACCCCTCAATTTGCTTGAAAGTCTTCTCGGCAAATTCGTGGTCGTAGCCGCGCGCGACCATCCCATCGATTAGCTTATCGCGAAAGTGCGAGACCCCTCCGGTCAACTTGAAGGTCGCCATCGCCCGGCGCAGCAAATCGGCTTCGGAGGGAGTGAACCCGGCGCACTCGATCGCGACCCGCATTGCCTGCTCCTGAAAGAGTGGCACGCCCAAGGTCTTTTCCAGCACGCGGCGCAGCTCAGGCGTCGGATACGTTACTTCCTCCTGCCCGTTGCGGCGGCGGCGATAGGGATGGACCATGTCGCCCTGGATGGGACCAGGGCGGACGATCGCGACCTGAATGACGAGGTCGTAAAAGGTCTTCGGCGCCATCAACGGGATCGACGCCATCTGCGCCCGGCTCTCGATCTGGAAAACCCCAAGTGTGTCGGCCTTGCGGATCATCGCATAGGTCGCCGGGTCTTCGGCCGGGATGGTCGAAAGGTCGAGCGAGACGCCCTTGTCTCGCTCGAGAAACTCGAACGCGCGGCGCATGCAGCTCAGCATGCCGAGGGCGAGCACGTCGACCTTCATGAACCCGAGCGCGTCGATGTCATCCTTGTCCCATTCGATGACCTGACGGTCGTCCATTGCTGCTGGCTCGATCGGCACCAGCTCGTCGAGCCGGTCGCGGGTCAGCACGAACCCGCCGGGATGTTGGGACAGGTGGCGGGGCGTATTGATCAAAAGCCGCGCCAGTTCGAGGGTGAGCGCGAGCCGGCGGTCGCCCAAGTCCATGTTCAGTTCTTCGGCGTGCTTTTCCTCGACGCCCTCGCGGCTCCAGCCCCACACCGACGCCGCCAGACCCGCGGTCATGTCCTGGCTCAACCCCAAGGCCTTGCCGACCTCGCGGACCGCGCCGCGGGCGCGGTAGCGGGTAACGACGGCGGTCAGTGCCGAGCGGGTTCGACCATAGGTCTCGTAGATCCACTGGATGACCTCCTCGCGCCGCTCGTGCTCGAAATCGACGTCGATATCTGGGGGCTCGCGCCGCTCGGCCGAGACGAAGCGCTCGAACAGGAGTTCGGAACGGACGGGATCGATCGAGGTGATGCCGAGCACATAGCAAACGGCGCTATTCGCGGCCGAACCGCGGCCTTGGCATAGGATGCCGCGCCGACGCGCTTCGGCCACGACCGAATGGACGGTCAGGAAATACGGTGCGTAATCGAGGTCGGCGATCAGCCGCAATTCGTGACTGAGCTGGTCGCGCACCTTGCCGGCGATGCCCTGCGGGTAGCGCTCGGGCGCCTTCTCCCAGGTTAGCCGTTCTAGCTCCTGCTGAGGCGTCCGACCGGGAACGCGGATCTCGTCGGGATATTGATAGCGGAGTTCGGCGAGGCTGAAGGTGCAGCGCGCTGCGACCTCAAGGCTGCGCGCCACTGGGCTCTCATCGCCAAGATAGCGCTGGAACAGCCGCTTCATTTCGACGGCGGTCTTGAGATGCCGGTCGGCAACTCGCTCGCGCCTGTCGCCTAGATCGTCGATCGTGCACTTTTCGCGGATGCAGGAGACGACGTCTTGGAGTAGGCGCCGCTCGGGCGAATGGTACAGCACATCGTTGGTGGCCACGGTCGGCACGCCGGCACGCGCAGACATGTCGGCGAGATCGCGTAGTCGAATGGCATCACGCGGACGGCGACGGACCGACAACGCCAGATAGGCGCGATCGCCGAATACCCGATTGGTCCGCGTCAGCGCGGCTTCGGCGGTCGCATCGGCGCGGTCGGGCAGCAAAATCGCGATCAGTCCTTCATGCCATTCTTCGATATCCCCCCAGGCAAGGCTGCAAGCGCCCTTGCCGGCACGCGTCTTGCCGACTGTCAGCAGGCGGCACATCCGACCATAGGCGGCGCGGTCGGTCGGATAGAGCAGGAGCGACGCGCCGTCGGCGAGATCGACGCGGCTGCCGACAATCGCGCGCACCCCGGTCGTTCGCTCGGCGTCCCAAGCGCGCACCATGCCGGCGATAGAATGACGATCGACAATGCCCAGCGCGGGCAGTCCCAACATTGCCGCTGCGGCGAACAGTTCTTCCGGCGACGAAGCACCGCGCAGGAAACTGAAATGCGTCGTGACCTGGAGTTCGACGTAACCAGCAGGATCGTCGGTCATGCAAACGCGCCGTGGACAAACCAACGCATCGGGCCAGTCGATCGAGTTTCGCCATCGCCTTCGCGGAACAGCCAATAGCGTCCGCCGGTCTCGGTCTCGACCTGGTAGTAATCGCGCACTGCGTATGGCCGTTCAGCTTCGATGCCGCGCGCGCGCCACCATTCGCCGTATAGGCGCTCAGGTCCATCGCCGCGCGTCACCCGGTGGCGCCGTCCGCGCCAGACGAACAATCGCGGTGCATCATCGGGCAGGAGCGCGACAACGTCGATTTGCTCCGGTCGCGCGAGCATCCGCGAAGGGCGGGGCAGGTCGTCGTCCCAGGCGGCGCCAGGTTGATCCGCCAGCACCGGACGCGCCGTGACCGACCTTTCCGGCATCGCGCTGGCACGCGGTCCGGCGCGGCTCAGCGCGTTTCTGCCAAAACGGTTGGCAAGCGCATCCACCAAGCCGCTGAGATCGACGTCGCGGCGATCAGCGTCAGCGATGTGATCGTGCTGCCGCGCGCCAAGAGGCTCACTCAGCGGTACGACCAAGGTCATCGCCTCGATGCCCAGGCCAGGTTCGATCGTCTCGATTCGCGCGCGTAGTAGTTTGGCGAGATGACCCGCGTCGCGGCTCGGTGCGGCCGTGCCGATGCGGATCGCCTGCGTGTGCCCGTCGACCCGGTGAAAGTGACAATCGAGGCGCCGGGCGCCCGACGCCAGCCGCGCAAGCTGTTCGCAAACCTCAAAAGCGAGGTCGCCGATCACCTGTGAGAACGCGTCGCCAGTCATGATCGGCTCGAGAAAGCCTCGCCGGGCGCGCGGGACCGATGCGGCGAAGATCGGCTCGATCGGCTCGGGCTGATAGCCGAGCGCCTGGTCGAGCCGACGATGGAGGTCGCGCCCGAAGCGCTTGGCGAGAGGGCCGCGCGGTGCGCCGATTAGCTGCTCGATGCGTTCAAAGCCCAGTTTGCGCAAACCCTCGACATCACTTGGCGGAAGCCGAAGTGCGGCAATGGGCAGCAGCGAGATCGCCTTGCGGGAGTCGCCTGGCTCGACGGTGACCGGGCGACCGGCAGGCACGAAACGTGCGACGGCGTGGGCGCACCCCGGAGTGTCCGCAACGGCGATCTGGACGGTCAGGCCAAAGCCAGCGACGCGGCGATGCAAGTCCTTGAGCAGAGCACGCTCGGTCGAAAACAGTGAGGCACAGCCGGTAATGTCGAGCCACAGGCCCTTGGGGGGATCCGGCGCTGCGATCGGGGTGAAGCGCTTCTGCGCCCACAGCGCGAGGCGACGTAGCCCCTCGAGATCGGCTTCGGGTTCGGCTTCGGCAACCGCCAGCCCGGGCGCGAACGAGCGGGCCTTGGTGACCGTCATGCCCGGCGCAATGCCGAGCGCGTGTGCCGGTGCATCGACCGCGGCTACGATGCGGCGGCCGTGATCGGCAATCGCTGTCACCAGCGGCCCGTCGGAAGGGATAGCGCAGTCAGGCTGCGAGCGGCTTGTCTTCCTGCGCAGCCGGTCGGTCGACCAGTGCGGCAGGAAGAGCGATACGACCCTGCGCATCGCATCCCTCCACAAGCCAAAGATGCGGATTGCCGCCGCGCACCCGTTCGAGCGCTACCTGCCAGCGCGGCCGGGCAAGGCTGGGAATACCGAGATCATCGCTTGGTGCGGCGGTGATCCGCCACCGGGTCACCGCAGCTGTCCCCGAACCCGTTTCTTCCTTCGCCCCGCGACGGAACACAAATGCCGGAACGCCCGATTTCTCACTGGCGAGTTGGAGCCGTTTTGACGCGGTCGTCGAATAGCGCGCAACTTCGCCGACGACGCCGGCGAGCCCGGCATGGCTCAGCGATTCTTCCATCGCCAAGAGCACGTTGGTGTCGCTTCCTGCTTCGACATGGATCACGCGGTCGGGATGCAGACCGGCGAGGTGCAACGCGGGCGCGAACAGATCCCGCCAACGCAGACACCACAGCACCGGCCCCTGCGACCTTGCCAAAATGCCGGCTAGAAAGACGGTCGCGCTCGCATCGTCGGCAAGCTCTGGACTTCCGGTAATTTCGTGAAGCGCGCCCGCGGCAATGCCGCCGCCCGGTAGGTGCTGATCGATGGCGGGGACGCCGAAGGGCAAGCACTCAAGCGATCGACTTGCACCCTCAATATGCGCGATACGCTCACGCAATTGTTCGAGGATGGCTACGGATCGCATTGGATTGGACAGACTCGGAAATGGATGTGTTCTACTTCTGTTCCTATGCAACCAGCGGACGAGTCAAGCCGGAATTGAATTTGGTTGGCGGTCGGGCAGCCTATCGCATAGGCTTCTCGCCACAAGCAGGGGGCAACAATGGCGACCTTGGCCGGATCATCATCTGGCGGCGGCTTTGACGTCGCCGCGCTCACGGCGATCGTTCGAACGACGATGCAACACGTAGAGGTGTCATGGGGCGGTGAGTATCGAGTCTCCCCCGCAGGCCAACGAGCCGTTCTGACTTTTGCCGAGAACTATTTGAAATCGTTCGCCGACCGAGACTTGCCGCCAGCGATCGACTTGGGGCTACTTGCCGACCAGATCGCCGCGTTGACGAAAGAATTTCTAGAAGACACCCGGTCCGATGCGGAGGCCGCCGGCACCGTGATACGGGGGCCCAGCGGCATCCGCGAATTGCCGCTCGCCCTCATCACCACCCGGGTGGAGCCGTTCGTCTCGGCGCGTTGCTGGTGCTGGCCCCAATGACCACGCCGACGCCGAGCGAGAACGTCAAGAACGAGATCGACGCGCAATCCGGCCGTTTCGAGTTTTTCAAGCAAGCGGTGACGCTCGGGTTGGCGGGTTTGGCCGGAACGGCGGCATTTTTCACGGATACGTCGAAAATCCCCTCCGACCCGCTGACGGCCGGCGCGATCGTCGTGATGGCGCTAATGCTACTTTGGACAGTCGGTGCCAGCCTGATGGGCCTGAGCACCTATGCGAATTTGTTGAAGGCGCATGCCAATTCGGAGACCACGGTTGCCAACCTCCGGACGTCGATGATCTCCCACGCGAAGCAGGTCTTCGTCGCAATCGGACTCACCGCCACCGCTTTCGCTGCCTACGCAGGACTTCAATTTGCCAATCGCAAGGATTCGGCGGTAACCGCTGCGGACGCAGTCGGGATCGCAAAGAAGGCCGCTGGCGTGGGCGGATGCGAAGCGACCCTCGAAACGCTGTCGCGAAAAGCGGACAACGTGATCGCGAGCCTCCGGTCCGACGGCTGCAAGCTGCGCTTTACCGTCACCGTCAAGACCGGCGGAGGCGAAGTGACCTCGATCTCGTCGACGCCGTTGACCTAGAATGGCCAGGCGCGGGCGTACGGTTCAATTGGGATCGGGGACTACACGCCCGCCGCGTCACGGAGCGCCCGGACGCGCTCGGCCGATACCTCGGCGACGATCGCGCGCAGCGCTCTGACCGATACCATCAAGGCGGCCAAATCATCCTTCGAAATTTCGTAGCTCGGCGAATACCGAGCCTCCACATAGGCGCGCTTCAGTAGCTCAAACCTACGTCTGTCCTCCCGCGAAGCACGTGGCCATGCGGCAATGAGCCGCGGCTCGCTGTCCTCGGCGAGCGATCTCAAGAACTTAATGTTGTGGGAGCGCGGAAAATAGAGAGTTCGCACGAGCAAGAAGCAAGCAAAGGCCCGCTCCGTCGCTTGATGCAGCATGAACGCGGCATCTTTTCGCCAACCACCATCAGTTAAGCCCTTGGCCATCTGCGCTTCAGCCGTTTCCAAAGCTCGGTCTACGGCTGGCAACCACTCAACCGAGTATGTCTTTGCCATCTCGAACGCGTCGGCGGGCGTTAGCGGCTTAGGCACCGCTAGATCACTGCCGGCCAAGTCGTAGAGCACAATCCCATCGCGTGCTATGTCGACCCAGAAATACTCGCCCCGGCCAAGCGCTTGGTTCACCTCATCGAGCGAATGCACAATAAGATTGACCGGTCGCCCAATCGCCGGATCGCGCTGGATCAGATCTTCTACGACATACCAATAATCGGCGACGTCGGTCAGGTCGGGATGGTTGACGACCACCAACAAATCGAAGTCGGACTGGTAGCCGTTGGTCGGCTCGTCGACCCAATCCCGACGTGCATAGCTGCCGAACAGCACGATCTTGAGGATCTTCCCATTTCGCTTCCAAGGCTGGGTTGCGCGCGCGATTGCCTTGGGAAACTCGCCCAAGAGCAATTGCGTAACCCGGTCCAGCTCACTCTGCTGAACCGACGGCAGATGATCGATGTCACTCCGCATTTTTGGGATTCTCGCCGTATCACAGCCCTGTGGCAAGGCGTGAAGTCAGCGAACCGAACAATGCCCCCACACCGTCGAGTCCTGGCTCTCGGCTAAGATACAGGCGAAAAGTCCGGAATCGCGCGCTTCATGAAAGCGTCGAACATCGGCACCGTAAAGCACACATCGCCTACCGAGGGCGCAAAGATCATACCCTTCTTAATGAGCGACGCCCGCGTCGGCGCGATCGCGTCCACCTTCTTGCCGAGCAACTCGGCGAGATCGGCGCTGCGTCGAACACCCGGACCAAGTTCAGCTAAAGCACGCATGTAGCCCTGCTCAGCAGGACGGCAGCGGTCGTACCGGACTCTGAAGAAGCTCTTGTCCAGAGCAGCGGTAGAAGTGTCGAAGGCGTCTAGGACATCCGACCAGGTAATTTTCTCACCCTGCGCGGCATTCCAAGAATCATGAGCCCATTGCTGAAGAAAGTAGGGGTAACGCTCAGTTACCCGCAAGATTTCTGAGACGGCGTCGGGCTCGAATTTCACATCTTCCGACAACGCTGGATTGACGATCGCCGCGACTGCGTCTTCCTCTCTGAGCGCTCCGATTTCAGGAAACACGAACAGGCGTTCCGAGTATGATTTCGAGTTGCCGGCTAAGCCCAACACCTGGGGCAGACCTGCGCCGATGAACGCGAGCGGCAGCTGCTTCTGATTGATCTTATGGATTGCCATGATCAACGCACTGAACTCAATCGGCTTTAAAACCTGCAGCTCATCCACGAAGATAACAACCGGGCGTTTGGCCGCGGCCGCCGCCTCTCCTAGCTCGATGAGCAACTCTGGGAGGTCGGCTTCGAGACTTCCTGAATCCGCGATGCCAACGGTAGGTGTGTAGCTGACCTCAACCCCGGCGACCGCGATCCCGATCCCGCTCAGAAATGACTTCAAGACGCCAAGACCGCGCTTGGCTTGCTCTTTGGCTGCTTCAACGAGGCTGAGCGACAGCAATGCGGTGCGCAAGCCGGGCGCGAGCAGTTCGGCAAAGCTTCGTCCCTCGCATGCCTCAATCGACACGACCACGAAGCCCTCGTCCTTGGCCATCTGTTGCATTTTGACGAGCAGGACTGTCTTTCCGACCCCGCGAAGGCCGACGAGGATCGGGGGTTGAATTGATTTTCCCGCCGCGAGGCGGAGCAATGCCGTTCGCGTCTGCTCCAGCACATCGGCGCGTCCCGCGAGCTCGGGGGGCGGTGTTCCGGCGCCCGGTGCGAACGGATTCCTGACCGAATCCAAAACCTAGGTCGCTCGGCGCGTCGCGCCGCCCCGATGTGCTATCACTTCAGCAAGCCTTCGATCTGTTCGCTCAAGTAATCGAGCGCCGTGTCACCCTCTCGGTCTTCCAAAATGACCAGCAATTCCGGTAGCCCTGCGGCAGCATAGCTACTCGCAATCCTAAGCATTTCGCCGGGGCGACTAACGATCGCCGCATCGTTAGCTTCGGCAATTGCCAACAAAGTCAGTGCAGTGGGGCGCCACGGGTCCGAACTCAGCACCACGCCCTCTGCTGCCTTGTACATCTTGCCCGACGGCGAAACGGGCTTCAGCCCTTTCTTGACCGCCAAGCAAAGTGCGGCAAACCACATATCGACGTTGCGTGCGAAGGGCTGATGCACAGGTCGAGCGCCTTTGCCCTCACGGCGTTGAACATAGGTGTCGAAGTGGCTCCGATAGTCGTCGGAGACCATGATATCGAGACCGGCAAACGGGTTTGTAGACATCAGGCGACCGCGCTCAGTTTGAGTGCAGGCGCTGACGAGCTATTGCGCTCACAGATCACGCAGGAACTGTTGTGATCGCAATCGCACAAGATAACCTTTGCCTCTTTTGTCCCAGGATCGTTTTTGAGAATCTTGGGGTAGTGCGCCGGATTGGTCATCGTCACGACGACGCCTGCCCGCGCATCGAGTATCTCCTCTGTGCCTTGAATCTCGTCGTGGGTCAGCAGCAGAACGAGCTGCGAGCTGGCAGCTGCGGCAACGCGCAACACCTCCGATTTGACGAAACCGCTCATCATGCCAAGCGGCGTATCGATGACGTTGGGAGCTTCGACTCCGCTAATTTCCGTCAACGCAAGAATGAAAGCGATAGTAAGGGCGCGCCGAGAAGCGCCGTTTACATCTTGGGATGGGTCTAGCGCCCGATCGTTTCGACCAAATACAACAATCCTGAAATCACTGTTGATGGTCGCCTGCTTGATCATTGCGGTTTCGGGGTCGGCACCGATCATTTGCATGAAGAGCTCGTTCATGCGGCGCGAAACGGCGTCGACCTCGCGGGTTTTCATGATCTCAAGCGTCTGCTCGATTGCCGTGCGGATATCCTTCGCTGCGGCTAGCTCCGAGGCGAACCGCTTGCCCTTGTCCTCGCGGGTCATCAACGTCGTGACCTTCTTTTCGAGTTCGGCGCGTTGTTCGCGGCGGCCGCGCAGCGACACGTCGAGGCGGGTCGCGAGGTCGCGCTTCTCGCCCAACTGTCCGAAATACGTGTCGCGCATCTCGCGGGCGCGCTGCACATCGTTGTCGCGAACCTTGTCCAAACGGGCGTCCAACTCGGCTGAGGTTTTGCCGAGTTCCTCGTACAAATTCTGCTCGCGCATCCGCGTAGCAAAGGCACTCGCATATTGTTCGGCCCAAACCGCGGGTCGAGGCTCGAATAAAGACCTGCCGTCGAAATAAAGGTCGGAGACCTTGGACTTGAGCGCGTCGGTTTCCCGGCTTCTCTCGATCAAGTCTTCGATATGAGCGCGGCGTCGCGCGCCCTCGGGATTGGTGGCGGCCAGCGATTCTCCGCAGATGCAGTCGCTGTGCTCAAGCCGATCCTCCAGGACAGGTATCGTAGCGTTGGGAATCTGACCCTTGTTTCGCAAATCGTCGAGGATCGAGCCGGCGGCCTGCAGTTTGGTGGCCATCATCTCGCGCGCGAAATCCTTGTCGCCGATCAAGTTCGCCTGGGCGAGATCGGAATTCCTTATGCGAGCTTCAGCCGCCGCGCGTTGCTTCTCTACAGCTTCAAGTTCCTTCGCAATTTCTTCGCGGTTCCCGCGCTTCAGCGCGTCTTGCAATTCCCGATCAGCCTTCGAGAAGAGATCAGTGAGGTTGGATATTTCTTCGTGCGCAGCCGCAAGCTTGGCCTCAAGATCGGGCATTGCAGTGTCGAGCGCCTCTAGTGCGGTCCGGGCCTCGTGCAATTCCTGGCTGCCCGAAGCGCTATCTGCCTTGGCGCGGACGTCCCGTTCGACTTTCTTGACGTGTTCTACCGCGTCTTCGAGGAGCGGCAGGCCCATCATCTGCTCGATTGCCCGCCTGACCTTCTTTTGCTGCTCGGCCGTTCGTCCCTGAATGAAGCTTAGCGCGCTATCCCCGTCGGTGAAGAACACTTCACGCAATTCGGATGGGATGTGATTGGCCAGAAAGGCTGAGACATTGGGAATCTCTTCATTCCCTCGCGGTGTCACCTCGTAGAGCGTCGCGGTCGATTTCGCGCGAACTTGCGCACCCACCCGGTCTGACAGGGAGCGAATAAGGCGATATCGCTGTCGGCTCTTCTTGCCCTCGATCTCGTAAATCACTTCGGCGGAAGTTTCTGCGACCACTCCAGCTGGAAGGTCCATGTTAAATGTCGTGTAGCCTGCGGGCAGCGCTTCATCACCGAACAAGGCCCACTGGAGCGCGGTGAGGAGAGTCGTCTTTCCGCTTTCGTTGGCGGCGCGGACAACGGTTATGTTGCGCTCTGGATCGTTGGCGAACTCGAAGTCGAGGTCGTCAAGAAGTCTGAACCCGTCGAAGTGTGCTTTGATTAATCGCACGCGTCAGCCCTTAGCGCCGTTCGTGCGGGTATAGAGATAGGTTCCAACCCGCCCGATGACATCGCCGACCTTCACCGCGATGTTGGTCCTGGCAAATTTGTTCTGGCGCTCGAGCGTAATGATATCGGCGACCGCGATCTTTAGCTCCTCGCGGTAGCCATCGCATCGCTCTTCGATCGCGTCGGCCTGCTCGAGCAGAATGCCGACGACCTTTTCGTCTTTGTACGCCACTCAGTCGTCATCCTTCAACAAGGCACGAAGTTCCTCGACCTTCGCGAAGGGACCATCCGTGGACGCGCCGTTCCGGCTGAGGCGGGCAAATTCCCAGACCCTATCGAGTTCGGCGTTGACGATCTTCCTTGCCTCCGAATCCATTCGAGACCCCTCATAGGCCTCAGGGGGCAGCGCGACCAGATCATGGATCACCGCGTGTGTCTTTCCAATAGCATGGCATTGTCTCAGCAGACGACCTCGCCGCTGGACCCACTGTCGGCGGACGGTTGTGCTTGCCAGAATGTAGGCGCGTTCGATTTGAGGCACATTCACGCCTTCGTCCAAAACGCGCTTTGCGGTCAGAACTTGCAATTCTCCAGACTGAAAGCGATCCAGAATCCGGCGTGAAAGAACCGATTTGGATGTCTCCTCAGCCGTCAGCTGGTGAAAGATGATGTGTCTGCGGTTAAGCAGCGCGTTGACCGCATCAAGCTGCTTGGGATCCTTGTCTGTCGCATATATCAGCGTGAAGCGGAGCTTTCTTTCATCCTCCTGCGCGAGGAGTTCGCTCAACTTCGCCAGTTTCGACGCTGCGCTCTCTAACACGCGCCTGCGGTGCAAGAGTAGGCGGTTTAGCTGACTGTCCTCCATGCCGGCTTCGATTTTCCAAGCGAGCCGCGCAATTTGATCGCTCAAATCACGCCATTCAGCCATTTCACTCTCTGCCAACGGCACAAAATGGACATGATAGTCATAGGGTGTGAGGCAGTGGCCAATGGCGTCTTCAAGTTGGTAGCTGAAGCAGACGGGACCGAAGTAATCGAGGAGTGCGGCACTGCCGTCATCGTCATATTGCCGGATCGGGGTCGCCGACAGGCCGAGCCGATATTCAAAACATGTAGGTGGCCGTTCGATGAACCCGACAGCTCCGAGATTGTGACATTCGTCAGCAATGAAGAGCTTTGGTCCGTCGAATTTCGTTACTTGATCAATGAATTCGGCGGTGCAGAGAGTGTCATTGGATACGACGAGAGCTTCCGCCGGTGCGATTCCGAGCCGAAGCCGACGCCGGGCGTTGGAGATTACTTGCTCGCGTCCCTTTGCGCCTGATTCCTCGGACAGATTGATCGGCGCAATCCCGAAGAGCGCGATTTCGCTGCACCATTGCTGGAGCAACACTTTGTAGGGTGCGGATACAACGATGAGCAGTGGGCCCACCTCCGCGCCCAAATGCGTAGCGGCGATCATTGCGGTCAGGGTCTTCCCCGACCCGGTGCACATTTCGAGAATGCCGCGACGGCCGGCAGCCTGCCACGCCTCGACTGCCTTCCCTTGATGAGCAAAGTCGCCGGTCTGATAGTTCAACCAAGCTGGTATCCGAAATTCCTGCTTTTCCTCAGCGGTAGAAGGAGCGCTCTGCGATTCCTCCGGGAGGCCGTGCGCCCGTCGCCATAATCGACGAAAGTCGCTCTCAACTGGAGCTTGCTCGCTCTTATAGTCCTCGATCAGGCGATCAGCGATCGCCTGCGGTAGATCGATGACAACGCAATCCGCGTCGCCACCGCCCCACAAAAGCTCGAATTCCTCAGAAAGCCGGTCGCACGCCCTGAGCGCGTCGCCGCCATTCCAACCGCGGGAAAGACTGAGCTGCTCGCGATTGCGGCCCAGTCCGGCACCGGTCATGTTGGCCGAGCCATGAAGTGCCGCGCGGTCGCGGCCATCATTGAACAGCCACACTTTGGAATGAAACAAGGCGTTGCGCATGACGGCGATCTTGAGCTGCAACCGTCCCAACGAAACCAACCAGGCTAGGCATTCAAGGGCATGGCGTCCGAGTGCGTCGGCGTTAGGAAGTGCCGCGGCAAATTTCGCGGCGGCTAGAGCGCCGATTGAATCAGCATCTGACAAAGCCAGCTGGTCATCAGGGGTAAGGAACGGACTAACAACAATCCTGAGCGGTTCGTTGGTTGCGGTTAGAAAGCTTGCAAGCCCGGGCGCGATCTCGGCGAGAGATTGGCTTGAAAAAAATCCGATCATGATGGCGGCACGATCGGACGCGGCAAGCGCTGGCGAAATTACGAGGTCAGCGACATCGTCTTTGGGCAAAAGATACAGCGGTTCGGCATTCGCTAACACGTCGACGAGCGAGTTGCGCGCGGGCTCGTCGCGATCGTTTTCGTCCGTCATTTGTGGCAGATGACGCAGCCGCCGACGGCTTCCTCGATACCGTAAACATCGTCGATCGATTCCGCCGTTTTGCCGGACAGCGGATTGACCCGGCGATTGCGGCGAAGGCGTTCGAGCCGCTTTTCGTAGTCGCTTTTGATCTGGGCGACACGCTTCGGTTCGATCAGCTCGTTCAAGCTTTCGCCGTGCGACCAGGTAAATGGCGAGCCATCATCGAGCGCGGTCTTTTCGTACTGAACCGCTTCCGCGAACCGATCGGGGTGATGCTCGGCGAGCCGCACCCATTCGATCTTTTGCTGGAAGAAGCAGAAGGTGCAACCCGACCTCGAGCGCCAACTATAGTAGGTCGGTTCACCGACGTCGGATTGCTTGAGCAGGTCGATGACACCGGGGCGGTCAATCCCACCATCGCGCAGCGGCAGATGGACGCGCATGTTCGGATGGGTGGATTGATAGCCATCCCGGCTGGGCTCATCGGCCCGGATCGCGACGTAAGAATTGACGATGACGCCGGCATCGAGATCGGACCGAAGCCATTGTTCAAGCGGCCTCAGCTTCAATTGCCGCGTGCACCAGCGGGTCCGCGGCGACGGCAGGAAATTGTTATACTCGTCGAGCCAGAAGTCGAAATCACGGTCAGGATTCAGCCGCAAGATCGGCCGGCCCAGGAAGCCTTCGAGCCGGTCGAGAAAAGAATAGACCTCCGGCAGCTCCTTGCCGGTGTCGGTGAAGAAATATTCGAGCGCCAGATGCGGATGATACAGCCGCATGTATACGGCCAGCGCCGCGCTGTCGCGACCACCCGATAGGCCGAGAATATGCCGCTCATCGGTCATGCCGCTTCGGCCTCGAACTCGGCGTCGGCCGCGATGCTCGCAACGGCCCGGGCCAAAGCGGCAAGCTGGAGCTGGCTATCGCCGCCGGGCCCACCCAGTGTTTCGAGCACCATATCGGCGAGCGTGGACGCGGCGCGTTTCTCAGCGTCGGTCAACACAAAGCTGCGCATCACGGGAGGCGTCAGCGGATCGAGACCGACGACGAGCGCCAACGCCTCGGATTTGGTGCGCCGGTCACGGACCGAAGCCAAAGCTTCGAGTTCGCGGAAACGCCGGCCGTAGCGCGCCATCTCGCTCAGCGCCTGTTCGCGGTCGCGATCGGACCAGGTTTGCGCCGGCTTGTGCAACAACAGGCTGACCAGGCCCTCGATATCGCCATCGCCGCCGTCGAACGCTGCGGCGCGCATCGCGAAGGCGTCGAAATTGAAGTCGTTGGTCAGGCCTGAGATGGTCTCGGCCCGCTCGGCAATGCCAGCGAAATCCGCCGCCTCGACTCCCAACGAGCGGGCGAGCGCGATGCGCAATTCGGCGAGCAAGCCGGGATAAGCCGCCTCGCAGTCGGACAATGCGCCGTAGACCAGCTCGGGCGACAAGCGATCGTCGAATGCCTCCGGGAGCCCAGCGAAGAGCAGGGCTTCGGGATCGTTGGACGAAAGCACGATATCGCGAACACGGACGGCATCGTCCTTGAGGCGATGGGTGCGGGCGGCGAATGGCGGGAGCTGCTCGAACCGTTGAAACAGCGCCTGCGCGACCGGCAGGGACGCTGATTCCTGCCCGATCCCGAACTGCCCCGCCAGACCCGAGAGGAAGGCGGTTTCGCGGACCGAGCGATCGATCAGTTTGACCGTGATCGTTTCGGGTTTCTGCAGCAGCTTGTCGACGAACACGTCGTCGAAGGCCGTCTGAAATGCACCGTCCAGATAAACCGCCATCCGATCGCGATTGGCCATCAGGAATGACAGCATCAGGACCGGCATCACTCCGGCCTTGATCCCGTAGGGCGACCGGCTCCAGAGGCCGTAGACGTCGGCGACCGCGAACGCTTGCTCCCCAGCAACGACATCCCATGCTGGACGGAGCGATCGGCCCTGTTCGCCGTCGTCGGGATCGCCGAAATCGAACCGGCCCGGCGCCACCTCGGCGTGGAGGCCGAATGGCTGCACCAGCGTCAGATACAGGCCGCGCTCTGCGGGATAGCCGCTCATGCCGAGTTCGGCGTCGCCGGGACGCGCGACCATCGCGTAGCAAAGCTCGCGCAACGCCGCGACGGCGTTCGACGACGGCTTGTCGCGTTGAAGCAGCTCGCTCTTGATGATTGGCGAAGCCGGGAAGCCCCGGTCTGCGAGCTGACTGGCGACGATCGCGAGCGGCGCGCTCACTGTCTCGCCGGGATCGGGCGCGAGCCACCAGCTGGCGGTGTCGAGCGCTTGGTCGATCGAGCGGTGCAACTCATCGACACAGCGTGATTGCCTGGCCGCAATCTCGCGGCGGGCGATGCGATCGCCTTCAAGCTGGGGATGGTCGCGAATGATCCGTTCGACTGCGGCCAGCTCCGACGCTGTTTCACGCAGGCGATAGCTGTCGGTCACGCTGCCGATCGCCGCGACGAATTCACCGGCGTGGAGCCTCTTCGCCGCTGCCTTCGCGAGTCCCTTGAGACCGCGCGCATCGAGCGATCCGTCGGACAGCAACAAAACCAATTGGCCACTGCCATGCGACTTGGCCGAAGCGATCCGGGCGGCAACGTCGGCCGCCGCATCCAGATCACCGACCATTCGCAGATTGATGTCGAACGTCCGCAAGGCGCCGGTCTTGAAGTAATGCCGCTTGGCCGTGGCGAAACCGAACCCGACGCGGTGAGCGATAGTCCCGAGCTGCTCGTCATCGACCGGGGCCATGGTGCGGCTGATGGCGTCCTCGAGATCGAAGTCGCTGCCGGCAAACAGCGCATAGCCGCCAAGCCGGGGTTGGCGGATCAGCACCGCCCAATCGAGGAGGTCGGCGATCGCAGCGGCGACGGCGGCGGGCTTGGCGGTCGGCACCGCTTCGGCGAGAAAATCGTCGGCGAGAGCGAGTCCCGAGCCGTTGCGGAAGAATTCGACGACGGCAGCCGCCTTGGTCAGCTCGACATGTAGTGCGCCGCCCTTGGCCTCGGCGCGTTCGATCGCCTCGAAGGCGAGGCTGAACCGGCCCCCGTCGCCGCCGCTTGCCAGCGCCATCCCGAAATTGGTGGCGAGATAGTCCCAAAGTCGCGCCGGGCCGTAGGATTCCTGTCCGTCCCAATCGTTGGCTAGGAAATCCTGAAAGCCAGCAGGCTCGGCCGAGCTCAAAAAGCCGAACAGGCTGCGTTCGTTCTGAGCAAATCGTTGGCGCGAGACGGGGCCCAACAACAAGGCGGTCATCGGATTGAGCGGCCAGGTTTCGGCCAAAGCTTGCGCCAAGGAATCAACCTCGGTCGGACGCCGCAAGGCCACTGCGTTCGCGACGGCGACCGCGTGATCGCGAGCCGATTCCGGTGTGACAGCGCATGTGATCGCGCGGCCAAGCAGCGCGACGGTCTCGTCGGCACCGGTCAGGAACGCGATGTCCTGATAGCGGCCCTGCACCTTCGCCCACTCCTGCCGCGAGTCTCGTGACGCGCGGGCGGCATATTGATCAAACGATTGGTGGAGAATGCCGACAACGACGAGACGCCCGTCGCTGCGCGACGCATGTTCGGCAAGATCCTGCAGCAGATGCACGTCGCCGCCTTCGAGCGCCTCGTGCTCGAGCATCTTGCCGAGTTCGTCGAGGATGAGCAGCAGCCCGCCGCGACCCGAGCCGGCGGCGGCCAGGAGCGCGGCGATCAGGGCGTCGTCGCTGGCGCGTGCCGCTGCCAGTTCGGCCGCGCTCCAGCTCAGGGCCTGGGCGGCCGCGTCGATCACCGCATCGCGAAGCCGGACGCGGCTGCCTGTCACCGCGACGACGTCCCACTGGCCCTGTGCGGCGGGAAAGGCTCTCGCATAGAGTGTGGCCAGCGGCTTTCCCGCCAGTCGGCTCGCGATCTTGCGATTGGCCGCGCTGCCGGCGACGAGATTGGCGACGAGCAGCGCGGCGCTCGATTTGCCGCCGCCATAAGGACCGGTCCAGGTAAACGCGCCCTGGCGGCTGTCGATCTGGCTCGCGGCAAGTGTCGTCAGCGATTTCTCGACACTGGCCTGCAACACATAGCCGATGAGCGGCGGCGTGCCGTTGAGGTCGGCGTCGATGCGCGCCGATCGCGCGAACCGCCGATCGATGCCCACATCCTGTGGCCGCACCGTCATGCCGCCCTCGCCAGCGTGCGATCGTCGAAAGCCTGGTCCAGCAGCGGCATCGGGTCGAAGGGCGAGCGGCGATGGATCTGCCGCAGTCCGGCGGTATCGGTCCATTGCCATGCGTCGGCGGTCAGTGCGTCGATCGCCATCAACCGGGTGATGACGCTGTCCTCGTCGAGCTTAAACACGCGGCCCGGAGAACCCGGCGCGTAGCAGACCTGCTCGGCGGTCAGCGCGGTCGAGCCGCCTTGCCGCTCCCAGAAATCAGCCAGCGCATAGGCGAACACGACGTCGGGCAAGCTCGGCTTGGGGCCGCGCACGAACTCGTACCAGCCGCCCAGCCGGGCCTCGCGGATCAACCCAAGCTCGGCAAGCAGCGGTTCGGCCGCATCCTCGCTCTGCGCCGCATCGCGGCGGACATAGCCGCGAAGAAACACCTCAACGTCGCGTTTGAGCGTGCCACGCGTGCCGCGCCAACCGCGCGCGGTCACGAGCGCCATCAGCTCGTCGACGAGCGACGCGGGGTCGAACTCGATCGCTGACAGGGCGTTGAACGCGAAATAGGCGGTTGTCGTCATTTCGGCCGACGCGGCGATGTGCCAATGCACCAGCCAGATCGTCGCCGGATGTTCGAGAAAGGGATCGAGCCCGTCGTCGGAGAGCAACCGATGCCCGAGCGGGGTTGGGGCGATGCTCTTGTCTTGCTCGGCAAACAGCCCGGAAGCCAGTGCCCAATACCGCATCGACACCGCCATATTGCGACCGACGCCGAAGCGTGCGATGGCCCCTTGTTCTTGAAAAGTTCCGATTGGCGCGCCGAGCCTGACGGCATCGTAAGCCTTCTTCAGCCACAGTAGTCGAAGTGGGAAGGTCTCGTGTCCGGCAAACTGTCCGCGGGCAATGGTATCGGTCGCGTTGCGCTTCATTGGCGCAGCCTACTGGCGAACCTCGCCAGCGGCAAGGGCGGAACGATGCACGGCGGCCGCTATCTCGCCGGCCGCCCATTCGATTTCAGCCCCGGTGGAATAGCGATTCGTCATGAACCGCAGAACCGATTGCGCTTCTTTTGCAGAAAATTCCATTGCATCAAGCACATGCGAGGTGAGTAGTTGCCCTGAAGTGCACGCCGATCCGGTCGATAACTGCACGGTCCGCGCAAGCATCATGCAAACTTCCTCGGCGTCGCTGCCGTCAATCGCGATCGCCGCACCGCCGGGTATCCTCGTGCTGTCTCGGCCGACGAGCGCAAAGCGGACTTGCCGGTCGGTCAGGCCCGCGAGCAGCCTGTCGGCGAGTTCAGCGTTGTGCGCGGCGTCGATTGCAAGGCGCTGCGTGGCGACCGCAGCGGCGGCGCCAAATCCTGCGATCAGCGCGACTGGCTCGGTTCCCGCCCGCAATCCGGCCTGCTGGCCGCCGCCGAACGTGAGCGGTTCCGGACGCAACGCGTGCGCGGCGCAATAGAGCGCGCCGACGCCCATCGGCCCGTAAAGTTTGTGCGACGAAATGCTGAGATAATCGACATCGAGCGCCTCAACGTCGCAATCGATCTTGCCGACCGCCTGCGCCGCGTCGCAGTGAAACAGCGCGCCGGCGCGATGCGCGAGCGCCGCGATTTCGGCGACCGGCTGGACGAGCCCGGTTTCGTTATTCACGGCCATGACCGAGACCAAAAGTGTGTTCTCATCGACCAGCCTCGCAAGGGCCGGCGGATCGACGACGCCCGAGTGTCCGACCGGCGCCTCGACCACTTCGAAACCGAGGCCGGCGAGATGCCGTGCCGGTTCGAGCACCGCCTTGTGCTCGATCGCCGATACGACAATGCGGCGGCGGGGATCACCTGCCCGGGCGGCCGCGTTCGCGGCCCCGATCAGGGCGAGGTTGTTGGCTTCGGTAGCACCAGAGGTGAAAACGATCTCCGCGGGCGCGGCGTTGATGAGGTCGGCTATCTCCATCCGAGCGTGCGCGATCCGCTGCGCCGCCGCTTCGCCCGCACTGTGTGGGGACGCCGCGTTACCCACATCGTCTAACGCAGCGACCATCACTGCCCGCGCTTCCGGTGCCAACGGCATGGTCGCAAATCCGTCGAGATAGACCGGCTCGATGCGGTTCGAACTCATGGCGCGTCCTGCCGCCACCCGGTCGCGGCGCATTGTTGGACTGAGAAATTCGATCCGCTCATCGCCGCGATACTAAGCGGCAATCTGCTTCGCCGCCAGCGCTGCAACGGCATCAGTGCAGCGAGTTATCGCGGGCGAACGCGTCGCTGAGGTGGTCGCCATCACTCCACGACCGGTCCAGAGCGAGCCCGTCCGAACGTCCAGCTGACGCCGCTCTCGCGCAGCACGCCGCCGACCCGCTGGCCAAGCCGCGGCTCGATCACGGGCCGCCACGGGACGAGGGCAAAATCGCGCGAGCGTTCGATGACCGCGAAGCGCCCACCGGCAAGGTCGATCCGGCGCCGATAGACGCCATCGATTCTCCCGTCGCCGAGTGCATCGGCGAAGGGTTTGCCGAGTTCGTTCGACAGGGTCGCCGCGGCGCGCAGCAGTTCGCGGCGCTGGAGCGTTGCGAGCAAGGTCGGGGGTAGGCGCGCAGCTTCGTCGGATGGATCGACCAAGCCAGCGGCGATCAGCCACTGCCGGCGGCGACGCTGCGCATCCTCGACTTCGGCCCCGAACCCCGCCGCGCGCAGCGCGGCCGAAGACCCCGCAGCGGCTTCGCGATCGAGCCAGGTCGCGGCGTCGGCGTCGATCAGCTTCTCCAGCGCCAGCGGCGAAAGGATTTCGACCGAAACCGGCCGGTCGGCGAGGCGTGCGCGTTCATAGCCCTCGGCCCGCGCGAGATGATCGGACTCGATCGTCCACGTGCCGTCCGGCTCGCGGATCACCCCTCCGACGGTTCGACGGATGGCCTCCAGGCGGCGCACATGCGTTTCGGCGAAGGCTTCGGTCGCGCTCGGATCGTGGCGCAAATGCGCGTCAATCGAATAGCGTCCGCCATTGGCTGCGGCGACCTCGGCCACGGTCCGGTCCGCCATCCGAGTGGTTGCCTCGTGCCAATCGACCCGGACGATCGCGGCCTCGGGTAGCGGCGCCACGGCGTCGCCCCTGCCGATCGCGACGTAGTGCGTGCGCCCGTCGGTCGCATCGACGATCAGGAAATGGCGGTCGGCGTGCTCGTCGGCGAGGCCGCGCGCGACGATACGGCCAATAAGGGACGCGGCGTCGGCCGGGCGGGCGCGATCGACGATCCAGTCGCTGGCCGGCCGGTCGAGCGCGGCGGCGGCGAAAGTCCGCTGCATGGTGCGAATGATGTCGCCGCGCTCGCCCATCGCCTTGAGCGTGTCGGCAAGATCGGAATCGAGCCGCCAGCGATCCCCCTTGAGCGGTGTCGCCAGCCCCATCGCGGCGAGCTGGCGAAGCCGGCCTGCACGCAGGGTCTGTTCAAACGCATCCCGTCCACGCGCGCTCACGATTCCGGCCTCGCTCTCGCGCAGCAGCGCGCGATCGATCGAGGTCAGCCGCTCCTGCGTCATTTCCGCACGGCGGGCGGTTTCGATCTCACGGTCGCTCCGCGGTCCCAAATCGATGTCGACGAGCTCGGCGGCCCGTTCGCGCATGCCCGCCGCCAGATAGTCGCGCGCGATCACCAGATCGGCGCCGCGCTCGTCCTTGCCCCGCACGATGATGTGGGTGTGCGGATGGCCGGTATTGAAATGATCGACCGCGACCCAGTCGAGGCGGGTGCCAAGGTCTTCCTCCATGCGCCGCATCAGCCGCCGCGTCAGCGGCTTCAGATCGTCATACTGGTCGCCGTCTTCGGCTGAAACGATGAAGCGGAACTGGTGGCGGTCGTCCTTGCCGCGCGCGACGAACTCGCGGGCGTCGACCGTATCGCTTTCGGCGCCATAGAGCCGGCCAGGTTCGCTCTCGCGCGTCACCCCGTCGCGTTGAACATAGCGCAGGTGCGCGACGGCGCCCGCCGCGCCTTTCCCGGCGAGCTTGACAATGCGCGACTTGATGATGACGCGGCGGTGCCGGAAGGCGGCGTGCATATCGCGGCGGCGAAGCGCCCGCCCGACGCCTGCCCCGCGCCCGCGAAGGCCACCGGCGCGTCCGCGTTGCACGCCCCCGAACGCTGCTCCGCGCGCGAGGTTGGTCGCGGCCAGGACGCGCGACAGATAGGCGCGGGCCCGGCCCGCGCGGCGGTTGCGGATACGGCCCAGTCTCGGTTCGAATTCGTCCTCGTCGTCCACCGCGTCTGCCTCGCTCACGCCGCCGCTAGGAGACCGTGACGCGCCGATACGGCGGTGAAAAGCGGTGCCATGCGAAGCCGCGGTTTCGCGTGATTTTCCGTTCCATCGGCACTGTGCAACCGCCCGCAGTGCCGATCGCTCGCTGGAAAAACGATGTGCAGACAATCAGTTAGGCGGACCACGGTGCCACCGCTTTATCTTGCCTTACCCGCCCTTCTTCCAATTCTGTCCCTACCGCTCTCAACTGCGCCCATGTCGAGGCAAACAAAAGGCCGGAGCGCCGCGCCGTGTCCGACGCCGCCGCTCCAGCCAGGCCGAGAGATCAATGCGCGCTGGCGAACGCCGCCGCTGCCTGTGTTTCGGCTTCAAACGAGCACCGGCCCATCAGTCCGTGCGGGTTGCTATCGCCATCGACAATCACCGTCGCGGCGAACCACTTGCCGTCGAGCCGGCCCATGATCGCGATGCGATCAAGCTCGATGTCGTCGTCGATTTCGCCGCCAATGAACGTGCCGAGCCAGCGCTCCTGACCCCTCGCATCCCACAGGAAGTCGCACTCTTCAGCTTCGAGAAAACGCTGCGCCAGCGCTTCGCCCGCGCCGCGTCCGAACTCGATTTCGAGCCCCGCGACGAGCGCCGTCATTACGCGATCCGCCGCGCTGCCGATCGTTTGAACCTGGGTCATTATCACCTCCATGCCGAACGTCCCCGAGCTTGAGGACAGACGTCCGCAAGACGGGTGACGGCGCGGCTGTCAGGGCCGCTGGAGGCGGAGCCGGAAGCGCCGCGAAGCGGCGGCGGAGGAACCGATTTTGTTGCGCCCGCACTAGAAAAGCGCGTGCGAAGCACGCTCCATCTGGCGCGGCAAAATTGGCGGGGCCGCCGGCCTTGCACAGCCGCGCCGGCAGCCGTCATACTGGGACTTGCCGAGACGAGCCCATCCCTCCCGACCTGCCCAATCGAGCCTTGGTGCCCGCTGATCCCCGACAAGATCAGCGGCGTGGAACGATCAGGAACAGCGGCGAATTGCTGGTTGTGTGCAGCGGGTCGCGCGGTGCCGGCAGCGCTTGTTCCGCCGTCGCGGTGCGAACGAAGAACAGCGGGGGCGGCGCTACAGGCACGCGCGTCGCGGCCGGTCGCAAGTTACCGTCCGCACCGGCGACCACGGCCAGATAGGCGCGCGTTTCGGCCGGGAGGCGCGAACGCCCGGCAAGGTGGTCAGCGTAGCGCGCTGGGCCGGCATTGTAGGCGGCGAACAGACCTGGATAGCCGAACCGATCGTAGAGCCAGCGCAAGTAGAAGGTGCCAGCGAGGATATTGTCGCGCGGCTCGTGCGGATCGCGGCCGAGCCCGAAGCGCGCGCGCATCTCGGCCCAGGTTCCCGGCATCAGCTGCATCAATCCCATCGCACCTGCCGAGCTGGTGATCGGGCGGCCGTCGAGCGTGGTCCGGCCTCTGCTTTCGGCGCGAATGACGCGCTCGATCCAGTCTACCGGAACGCCGGAGCGCTGCGAAGCTTCGGCGATATGGGGGCCGAACCGGTCGAGCGGTTCGGCTTTCACCGGGGGCGCAGCGATCAGCGCCGCGAGCCCCGCGAGCGCTGCCAGGCGGATCAGCGTGCCCATATCAGCCTCGCCTGGCCGATCACGTGGATGCCGCCGACCGCTCCGAAATAGCGTCCATCGAACGAATCCGGGACGTCTCTATTGAGCAGCAACAGCTCGCCGGCGCCAAGCACGATGCAGCCGTTCCATTGCGGCAACGGGCGGCGGTGCAGATCAGCCGCGCGGCGAAAGACCGGCGGCGCACTGCCGATCGCAACGCGCGATCCGCGTGCGCAGATGCGGTCGCCGGCGATCGCGGCGACGCGCTTTACCGCCGGGACGTTGGCGGGAAGATAGTGCCGCCGCGCAGCAAGGTCGCGCGCGGCATCGGGCAAGCGGACGAGCGCCAGATGGCCCCGGCGCAGACGCGCGCCGGGCGTGATCCAATAGAGGCCGAGCGGTGTGCTGGCGCTCGCGTTCCAGACGAGGCGCGGCGCGGGCGGATGCAGAATGGTCGCGCCGACCGCGGCGATGAGCGCGCAGCCGAGCGCGAACCGCCGGCTACGCCGAAGGGCGGTTGCGCGGGCGCGGCGCTGCTGGTCGACCCAGACGAACAGCGGGAGTGGGCGCGGCTCAGCCATGACCGCCGCCCCGCTTGCGCGCGTTCGACCAGGCCTCGATATCGTCGATATGATAGCGCCAGGTCCGGCCGTGCAGACGGCAGGCTGGGCCGGTGCCGGTCCGGCGCATGGTCTTGAGCGTCGAATAGGCCAGCCCAAGGTGGAACGCGGCCTGTTTGGCGGTCAGGAACGGGCAGGTTTCGCGCGCGGCGCGGGCGCGCAGAGCGATATCGTCGGTCATCGTCGCAAGGTCCGGATCGGCGATGCCCAAGCGCGCCGCCGATGCCCCGACATCACCGCTCCGGGCCGATGGCGGCAGGGTCGGATTTGCGGCTCCGCAAATGCGACCCTCCAGCACTTCTCGCAGTAGCCGGCCCCCGCGCCGGCGTTGCGGCGCGGGGGGCCGGTGGCGGTCAGTCGGCCGGATTCCAGATGATCGCAAAGGCGTCGTCGTCGTCCTGACCGGCGGCGCGGCCGAGGTTGGCATAGAGCCGACGCGGACCGAACTCGGGCGCTGCAAGGCTCAGCGAGACATAGTCGCGGCCCGAGGTTTCGCCGCGGCGCACCCAGCCTGCCCCGACCTCGACGCCGCCCGCGAGCACCCGGTAATCGGGCTGCGTGTCGCCGGACTTGGCGGTGTTGGGAACCACTTCGATCTCGGCGCGGATCGAGAGTGTCTTGAGCTGGCCCTTGAAGCCGTTTCCGTCGCGGGTGAGATGACCGATTGCGGGCATTGTTCGTCTCCTTGTTCAATCGCCCGAACCGTTTCGGGGCGATGGGCGGACCGGCAGGGACGGCTCGTCCGGCGGCGCGAACCCGCAAGGGCCGCAGCGGTCAGCGGAGGACCGGAGCCCGGACGCTGATTTGGAGCGCAGCGGCCGCGAGGAGCCCGCGCCAGCGGGCGGGGAAATCAGCGTGCGGGCGATGGTTTCGCCAGCCGTCGGCGCCGTCACAGGTCATCGCCCTTTAGTCCCGAAAGCCGGATCGGCGGCCAGGCAAAGACGGCCATGCGCCGCGTCGTTCACGCCCGTTCGGCCGACGGCTTGGATCTGCCAGCAACGCCCTTACGCGCGGGGTCGGTGGCCAATTGCCGCCCGGCGCGCACGCCGATAGGGTTGCCGGCAAAAGGCGGGTTCGGCGCGCTTGGTGCCGCCGCCGCCAACCGGAGAAAGGCCGTGTCGTGCCCGTCCTTGCGCGTCTGTTCGTAGTCACCGCCGCGCTCGCCGCCCCGGCCCATGCTGCGCCGGAAGCGTCACGCGTCGCCTATGTGACCGATGGCGACACCTTCCGGCTGACGACCGGCGAGCGCATCCGCATCGCCGGGATCGACGCGCCAGAAACCCACGCCGACCAGGCCCATTGCGCGGCCGAACGCAGGCTCGGCGACGCCGCTGCCGCGCGCGCCCGCGCGCTGATCGACGGTGAGGTCGTGAGCATTGAACGGGTCGGGCGAAGCTACAACCGCACCGTCGCGCGGGTCACTTTGCGCGGGCGGGATTTGGCGGCCCTGCTGGTCGCCGGCGGCGGCGCACGGTGGTGGCGCGCGGGTCGGCCCAAGCCCGACTGGTGCGATGGCACAGGGTCGCGGCGGCATGGACCGGCGCGACGGCGATGACGGTGCTCGATCAGGTCCGCGCGCTCATCGAGCGCATGAATCCGGCCGCGATCTGCGACGACTGCATCGCCGCGACGCTCAAGCTCTCGGTGCGCCAGCACGCCAATCACAAGACCCGCGAACTCGCCGGCACGCGCGGTTTCGAGCGCCGCCGCGATCGCTGCGGCCTGTGCAACGCTGACAAACTGGTGATCCGCCAACACCCCTGACGATGGGGAGCACGGCATCCGGGCGGCGGAATCCGGCCGATCTCTCGGCGTTGTTTTCGCGGGTTAGGGCGCTAGTAACGTCAGCTGCGCGAATGGTATTTTGGCGAGCCGCCGATGGCGGCGAGCTCGTCGAGCAGTCGGTCCGTCTCGTTGATCAGACGCTGCCGCTCGGCATCGAACTCGCCGCGCGAGCCGACACCTTTGACCAGTGCGGCGTTGGCTTCGAGATCGGAAATCTGCTGCAACCGGCGATGGATCTGCTCTAAGCGCTGGTTGATCTGAGCTTCGCGAATGGGGTTTGAACAAGGCATAATCGTATCTCCTGCGCCGCGTGTTGATAGTGGGCGCAGTCTATTTATCTTCGCGCACCGATCGGTCGGCGCGAGGGCCTGTGGGCGGCTAGGGCTGCCCTGGATGCGGCGCGAAATCCTCGTCGCGAGCGCCAAGATTGGCCTTGGCGTAAGTGATGGCTGCCTCCGCGCTGGCGAACGGCTGAGGATTGCGGCGGTCGGGCCATGTTGTTGCAGCGATGGCCTTGTCTCCCGGCACACGGGTGCGGTGGTAGAGGAGATGAACCAGGCCATCGGCGGCAGCGTCGATCGCGTATTTGTGGGTGGCATGGGTCATAACCAGGATGTGGGGACGCCTGCCTCGTTCGGCCAGAGCGATCCGCGCGGCGACGCCGGAACGGCGGAGCCGCGCGGCCGATTTTTTTTCGGGTAGCAAGGTCGATTGGCCGGGCAGCGCAGCGCGCCGCCCGGCCTCCCGTCATGCGGCGAGACGGTCCTCGTGCGGCTCGTCCTCCGGCGCGATCACCCCGTCATCTTCGGTGTCCGGGGCACCGAGCGCGGCGGGTGGCGCGCCGGGGTCCGGCTCATCGCCGCCCTCCGCGTCCGCCGCGCTCGCGGTGGCGACTGCGTTGGCGGTGACCGTCCCGACCCCGCCGCGCGCGGTATAGGCGGCGGGTGGAAACGCCATCCACTTGGGCACCCACGCGGCGACTTCGGCGCGCCCGTTCGTGCCGCCAAGGCAGTCGCGGATGATCGCCTTTTGCGACTTGACCTTCTCGCCCGCGTTGGCCGATGCGACCGCGTCGCCCGCCACCTCTGCAACCAGACGGTTGGTCACTTCCTTGTCGCGCAGCAGCTCGAAAAAGGCGTCATCGGCCTGCCAGTGACGCGTCATGTCGGTGCCAAGCTGCAAGCCCACCGCCTCGACCGCCGCGCTGCCGCTCGCCAGCGTCTCGCCCATCACGATGGCGATCACCTCCATGACCAGCGCATCGGGGAGGTCCAGCAAGCGGTAGAACAGCCCGGTCAGGCCATAGGGGTCGGCATTGCCGCCGGTCACCGTCGGTTCGTCCTCGCCGAAGCCGAGAAGCCCAAGCACCGCGCGCCGTTTGGCGTCGAACGCGGCTTCGGCGGAACTGTTCTCGACGCTCTCGGCCACCGCATCGCTGCGCGCGGTCTGCGGTTCGGGCTTGACAGACCACAGGGGCGAGCCGGTGATCGCATGGGCGACCATCAAACGCAGCGCGACCTGCGGCTGCGCAGAAAGGTCGGCGCGCACGGCGGCGTGGCGATGCAGGTCGATATAGGTCTGCATCGTGCTGGTGATTTCGGGCCGCTTGGGCTTGAACTCACTTCCGCCGCCGCTGTCGCCGCGCGCCAGCCGTGCCGCCTCGCGGCGGCTGACATAGCCTTCGTGGACGACCACCTCGCCGTTCTGCCGCACGTCGAAATAGACGCGCCCGCCCTTGCGCTTGCCCGCCTTTTCATACTCCCACGATGCGAAATGCTCGCCCTGCGGGACGACGATGGCATCGGCCCATCCAGCCTCGACGAACGCGGCGCGGCGCGCTTCGATCGCGGCGCTTTGCGCGCCCCAAAAGGCGTCAGCGTCGGCAAAATAGCGCTCCTCGCCAAACAGGTCGGCGACGGTCGCCAGCCCGCTCACCTCGACGTCGAACAGCGCATAGGCGGCGCTGATCGACTGCCCGCCGAACAGCCACGCCTTCAACTGGTGACCGGTCGGGAGATAGCCGTCTGGGTCGTCGGCGAGCGCCAGCCATGCCCGCTGCTGGCTCTTGGATGCCATTGTCAGGTGGCGCACGGTGGTCCGGTCGATTTCCTCGGCGGCGTAAAGCGCGCGGATGCGCGGCAACAGATTGCCGAGCGCGAGCACACGCTTGATGGTGAGGTCGGGAAGCCCGAACGTGGCAGCGATCTCGTCGACCGTGCGGCCCTCTTTCACCAATCGCGTGAAGGTTTCCCACTGCGTCACCTCGTCGGCGTCCAGCCGCGCGATGTTTTCAATGAGCGAGGCTTCGACGGCGGCGGCATCGTCGGCGTCGTCGAGGATCGCGCACGGCATCGGCTCGGGCGGCTCGCCGGCCGCGATGCGCTCGTCGGCGACGATCTTCGCGGCATGGAAGCGGCGGCTGCCGGCGACGATCTCGAAGCCGTCCGGCGCGCAGTTAGTCCGCACGATCACCGGCTGAATGACGCCGCGTTTGCGGACGGTCGGCAGAATGTCGCTCACGTCGGGCGGACGCTTGCCATAGCGCATATTGGCCTTGCTGACAGTGAGCTTGTCGAGCGGGATAAAATCGAGTTTCATGGGTCGGCTCCTTGTGAGCGCCGGTCCGTGTTTCTTGGTTGGAGTGCGGACCGGCTTGGATTGGCGGCGAGACGCGCCGCCCGCGTCAGCCGCCGCCCCCCTCGTCATCGAGGGTGGGCGGCGGAAGCTGGTCGAACAGGCAAAGCTGGTTGCGCGCATTGAGGTCGAACAGGCCGTGATCGCAGGCGCGCTGCGGTTTTTTGGGTTCCAACGGTGCGGCGGCGCGCTGAAGCAAGCGTGCGAACGGTGTGATCGGCATGACGCCGGGGACCAAGGTCTGGTCGCCAAGCGGCGTCGTCTCGACCGCAAAGCCGTGATCGGGCGCGTGCGCGGTCACGCCGCCTGTCCTTCGGCGGCGGAACGGTGCCGCGCGAGCAGCCAGTCGGCGGCTTTGCTCGCCGCGCTGGCGGCGCGGAAGATGGCGCGCGCATCCTCGCGCAGCACGTCGAGCCACGCGCCTAAATAGTCGGCGTGGCGCACCGTTGGGACGATGCCGAGCGCCGCGCAAAGAAAAGCGCTGCCCAGTTCGGCGATCAATTCTTCGCGGGCATAACCCCGGCTGCCGAAGGCATGGGACTGGTCGCGGTCCAGCCGCGACACGTGCCCGGTGGCGTGGGTCAGCTCGTGAAGCGCGGTGCGGTAATAGTCGATCTGCGCGAAGAAAGCGGGCTGCGGCGGCACCTGCACCATGTCGCGCGACGGCGAATAATAGGCTTGCGCCCCGCCGATACAGAAGGTGACCCCGCTCGCCGCGATCAGGTGTTCAGCGACCGGCACGAGTTCGCGGTCGGGCAGCGGCGCGGGGTCGGGCGCAAGGCGGTCGAGGCCGTCGATCTGCGCGATATTGAACACGGTAAAGCGTTTGAGGAAGGCGACGGCGCGCGCCTCGTCGCCTGTCTCGCGGGCGCGAACCTTTTCGGTTTCGGGCGTGAAGCGGTCGGCATAGACGACGGTGGTGCCGCGCTCGCCCTTGCGCACCGCGCCGCCCGCTTGGATGGCCTGCCGAAAGGTCAGCCAGCCCTGCGAGGGCCAGCCGCCCGCGATCACCGCGCCCCACAGAATGAGAATATTGACCCCGGAATAGGGTCGGCCCGTAAGCGCGTTGCGCGGCAGGCCGGGGCCGCTGCCTCCGGGACGCCCCCACGGCTGGACCCAAGGCGCGCGCCCCGCCTCAAGCTCGGCGATAATCCGCGCCGTCACTTCGTCATAAAGGCTCGCGCCGCTTGCCGGACGCACGGTTCCGGCGCTTGGCCGCGCCGCTCGGCTGCTGCGCTGCCTCGTCGTGGCGGAACGCCGCTTGCCGCGCGCCTCTGGTCGGGATTGGGTTCGCATCGCTCGCCTCCGCCCCGCCCAAAAACCCGCATGGCCGCCCCGGAAAGCGGGGGTGGGCGGCACCTGTGCGACCGGAGAGGCCCGCCGCGAGCGGGCCCGGCACCTGCACGGCCGGAACGTCAGTGGAGGAGCCGGGCGTAGCCCGGCTTGCCGGGGACGCGGGCGGGCCTAACCGGGAGCGCCGCCCACCCGCGCTTGACCGGGAGAGGCCAAACGAGCGCCGCGCGCCAGCGCGACCGCATCGCTCGCGCGGGCACCGCCCGCGCTGCAAAAAACAGGCGCCCCAAAACGCGCCGGGAGGATCAGTGGTGCTGGGTCGGACGGACGGTTAGGACGGCAAGTGTCGGCCGACCGGACCGGCCGGGCGCATCACCCGACGGGCGCGCAGGAGCGCCTGCGGGGCCCTTCTCGTCAGGCGCCGCACCCTGGTCCGACGAGGCGCGGAGCGCCGCCGGCCAGAGTGCGTCCACAGCCCCGCACCATCACCGCCAGCTCCGCTGGCGCCGCCACGCGATCGTTACCGGCAGGGCCGAGACCCGCAAAGGGGCTCGGTGGCGAGGGCCAGGCCCGAGCCATAGAGCGCGATCGCGCCGGCTAGGCGCGAGGCGGCAGCATCCCAAGGCAGTCCAACCTGGAAACCCGCGACTTAGACGTCGCGGCCTGTCCAGTCGGCCGGCGGTTTGCTCGGAACCGCGGCGCGTGCTTCGGCGAAGGCGCGACGTTCGGCGGCGGGCAAAGTGCGTCCTTCGCCATAGTGAGTCTTCCCGACCGTCGCCTGCGTGTCGCGCCGGAATATAATCGCGGACGCGATGAACCCGGAGCGCTCGCGCGCATCGAGGCTGACCGTGATCCCGTAATGGTCGTTGAGGTCGCGGGTATAAGGCATGGTGTGATCCTTTCTTGGGTTGATCGCGCATGGGGCGCGAAGCAAATTAGTCACGCGCGGAAATCGCGCGGGTCAGTCACTGCGCGACGGCTTTTCGGACACCTGTCGGCGCTTTGCTGCGCTTATTCGGGCTCGGTCGTGGAGCAGGCTGCGATAGCCGCCCGCCGCCATCCGCCGTGCGTCTCGAACCAGCCGCCGGATGCGCGAGCGCAAGCTGTCCGAGGCATCGTGCCATTCGCGCGCGAAGCGTTCGTCGCCGAACAGGACTTCCGCGATTTCGCGTTGGGATGCGCCTGCGCGGAGGGCGTCATGGACGCGCAGCAGCACGACCCAGCGATCAATCCTGTGTTCGTGTGGAAACAGTGATCTCGAGAAGCGACCGCTACGGCACAAGTCGAGGAAGCGGATCAAGGTGCCGGTCTTGGTCCATGCCGAGGCGATCCCGATCAGATGATAGCGGACGGTGATCGGTGCATTGTCGGCCAGGCTGCCGTGCTCGACATCGAGCCTGATCCGGTGCGATCCGTCCGACAGAACGACATGCTCGTGGCCCGCCACGTCGCGCGCGATGGCAAGAAACGGGCGCAGTTTTGCCGCGTCGATTTCGTCGGGGTCGCCCGGCGGAATCGGAATCGCATCGACGCTCAATGTCTCGGGATCGAGTTCGGCGCGCCAGATAATCCGTGCCTCCGACCAAGCGACGGTCGGCGCCTCGGCGAAAGTGAAGCCCCCATTGCACGGGATCCTCGCCGATCTCTGCCACGCCGCGTGTAGCGCGGCTCGCCTTGCCGTACCAGGCAACATAGCCGGGATCCCGCCGCAGCCATTCCCACATCAGGCCGGCACGATCGATGCGGCGGAGGCCATCATAGGCGGAAGCATCACGCCAGTTTGGTGGGTCGCCCGGGCGGCTCACCGCGGATCCCGATCAATTTTCAGAAACCGTGCGTTCTCTTGCGAGTCCGTTCTTTCGCGGAACTCTTTGCGGCATAAAGAAAACTTCGTGAGGAGCGCCGAAGGGCGGCGTGAGGCCCCGCTCTTTCGACAGAACAATATGGAAAGGGCGGTGCGGGGAACACGGGCGGCTTGAGACGTCCCCCTTGATCGCAGCACCCGATGCAGCTGCATGGGCGAGCGCTGCACTTCGTCAATCTGGTGGAAGAGGTCGACAGCGCCGACGATCTCGACGCCGTAATGACGGCGATTGCAGCGGACCTCGGGTTCGAATTCTACGCGCTCAGCCACCATGTCGACATCGTCGCGATGGCGGGCGCGGCGATCCGGCTGCACAATTATCCGGCGCGTTGGGCCGACTATTATGATGGTCAGGCCTTGGGCGTCAGCGATCCCGTCCACCGCGCGAGCCACGTGACCGGCGCCGGATTCCGCTGGTCGAGCTTGCCGCTGATGATCCCGTTGACGGCGAACGACCGGCGCATTCTCGCGCTCGGCCGCGAGCAGGGGATCGGCGACGGGTTTACCGTCCCCGCCAACGTGCCTGGTGAAGCACGCGGCTCCTGCTCGTTCGCCAACCCGTCGGGACGGCCGATCGATGATGCGGTGCTGCCCGTCGCCCAGCTCGCGGGAACCTTTGCGTTCGAAGCCGCCCGCCGCCTGTGGAGCAGCCGCGGCCGGCTTGACCAGGCGGCGCCCGTGTTGACCGATCGCCAGCGCGACTGCGTGCTTTGGACCGCGCGCGGCAAGGGCGATTGGGAGATAAGCCGCATCCTCGGCTTGAGCGAGGAAACGGTGGCGCGCCATATCAAGCAAGCCTGCGAGCGATACGAGGTGAACAAGCGAACATTGCTGGCGATCCGGACGTTGTTCGACGGGACCATCACGTTCACAGACATTTTTCGCCGCTGATATGCCCCTTTTCCGGCATATCGCCGGCCTCCAGCATTCCCGCACACAGCGCCGACCGGAGGGTAACGGCGCATGCTTCACGTTCAGCACGATTACAGACCAGCGCCCGACAGGGTGCTCAAGGCCATGTTTGCCGCCCGCAAAGCGGTATTCGTCGATCTGCTCAAATGGGATGTGCCGGTGCTTGCGGACGCCTATGAAGTGGATCGGTTCGATGATTCCGAGGCGCGCTATCTGGTTCTGACCGACCGGGAGGAGCGGCATTTGGGCTCAGCGCGCCTGTTGCCCACGCTCCGGCCGCACATTCTCGACAGCTATTATGCCGAGCTTTGCGAAGGCGACCCGCTGCGCGGGGCACAGATCTTCGAAGTGACGCGGTTTTGTCTCGACCGCCGACTGCGTGCCGCCGAACGCCGAGCGGTGCGCGACACTTTGGTCCGCGCGTTGGCCGACTACGCGGTGGCGCATGAGATCGAAACCTACACGGCGATCGCCGAGATCGCCTGGCTTCAGCAAATTCTCGCTTTCGGCTGGCGCTGTCGGCCGCTCGGTCTGCCGAAGTCGATCGGCGGGCAGACGCTGGGCGCGCTGCGGATCGATATCGATGCATCCACGCCCGCGCTGCTCACGGCCGCGGGCATCGCCGGGAAGCCTGAGCTGTTTGCCGCCTGACCATTTTCGAGGAGGAAGACCCGTGACCTGTACCGGTGTCTCGACCAAGGCGATCGACAAAACCGCTGCGGACCTCATGGCAAATGGCTGGTGCATCTTGCGCAATGCCCTTCCGGCCGAGGACATCGCCGCACTCGATGCCGATCTGGCGTCCGACTTCGCCGCGGTACCGTTCTGCCGTGGCGGATTCTACGGCGAGACGACGCAGCGTTTCGGCCGTCTGCTCGCGCGGTCGCCGCGTACCGCGGCGCTGGTGCAGCATCCGCTGATCAAGACGGTCGCCGAGCACATTCTCGCACCCTGGTGTGACGTCATCCAATTGAACGTCGCGCAGGCGATCGCGGTTCACCCAGGTGCGCCGCGGCAGATGCCGCACCGCGATCAGGATATGTGGCGAGGTCCGGTCGGCGAGATTGAATACCTCGTCAACGTGATCTGGCCGCTGACCTCGTTCCGCGCCGACAACGGGGCGACCCTGATATGGCCTGGGAGCCACGGTCCGCGCGCACGGGATTTGGAATTTGATCCCGGCGAAGCGGTCGCCGCCGAAATGACGCCGGGCTCTGCGCTCCTGTTCCTGGGTTCGACGTTGCACGGAGCGGGCGGCAATCGCTCGCGCGAAGTCCGGCGCGGGATCGTCGTCGGCTATTCCTTGGGCTGGCTCAAGCCTTACGAAAACCAGTGGCTCGCCTATCCACCGGCGGTCGCGCGGGGCTTCGATCCGGCGCTCGCCGCACTCGTCGGTTATCGTCAGCATCGCCCCAATCTCGGCAATTTCGAGGGCCGTTGTCCTTCGCTGTTGCTGGACGATTCCGTACCTGAGCACATCGCCGCGCACGACGCGCTTCGGCCCGATCAGACTGCGATGATCGATGCCTTCGTGAAGGAGCAGCGGCGTGCGTCATGAACTCGGGGACGACATCCGAACGGGTCTATGACGCGCTCAAGGCGCGCATTTTGGTGCGCGCGTTTCGGCCCGGCGACCGGCTTGATCCGACCGTGCTGAGCGAACCGCTCAATGCCAGCGTCACCCCGGTGCGCGACGCGCTCAACACCATGCGGGGCGAAGGGCTGGTCGAGGCGCGGACGAGCGAAGGCTTTTATCTGCCGCAGGTCGATGCACCGGGCCTGCGCGATCTCTACCGGTGGAACGGCGAAATCCTGCGGCTGGCGATTCAGGCGTGGCCAAGATCGTCCCGATCGGCGGCACCGCCCGAAGCATCGTTGTCGGCCGCGGACGATTTTCCCGAGCGAACCGCGGCACTGTTCTCCGCGATCAGCCGTCGGTCGCTGAACTTCGAACACCGCCGCGCCGTCGCGTCGGCCAACGACCGGCTTCACGCCGTCCGGTGGGCGGAATGCAAGGTCTTGAGCGCATTGCGCGAGGAGCTGGACGCGATCGGTCGAGCCCTGGCGGAATGCGCGGCTGGCAATCTGCGAATGCTGCTGAGCGCCTATCATCGCCGGCGACTGCGTGCGGCCGACGAGACCGTCCGCACGCTCTATCGCAACGGCGGCGATTGAGCCCAGCGAAACATTCTGAAAATCGAATCCGTATAAACTTCGGATAGCCAGGTGCGCGCTGCACACTTCGTCATGCTGCGATCGTCGCAGCAAGTGAAAGGAGTGCACGATGGAACGCGAAAACGATCTGATCGACCTCGGCGCCGCCAGCACGGTTACCGAAGGCACGGGCGGTCCCGTCGACGACCAGTCGATCGGCAAGCTGTTCGCCGGCCTCAGCGACGACTGAAGCCGGACCGGGCGCGCAGCTGCCAGACGGTCGCTGCGCGTTCGGCGGCGCACGGCCATGGGCTATCTTCTCGGCGAGGGCCTGTCCTTTTGCGCGGTTCTCGATCGCTATATTTTCCTCGATCTCCCGGGTGATCGCTACTTTTGCCTCGGAGCGGAGGCGGCCGAAGGCTTTTCCCTCATTCTGCGTGGCGACGCGCTCCAAGCACCCGATGCAGCGGTCGAAAGGCTTGTTGCTGGCGGCATCCTGATCCCGTCGGCTGCCGGCGTCCGCCCGCGGGCGGTCGAACCTGCGGCGCCGACGTGCACGCTCCTGCGATCGGACGATGCCCAATCCGCCTTGGGAGCGCTCGAAGCTTTGTCGCGCCGCCTCGCCGCGGAGACAAGCCTGCGAATGCGCGGTCTTGACCGCAGCATCGACCGCGCCCGACGAAAATGCGCAGGCCTACCCCACGCCGAGATCGCGCTTTCCATCGGAGCCGCCACGGCGTTTGCCGGCAGCACACTGCTGCGCAGCCGGTCAAAACGCTGCGTGTCGATCTCACTTGCAACCTTGGACTGGCTCGCCGCGCGCGGCCACAGCGCCAGTCTGATCATCGGAGTCAAACTGCACCCGTTCGAAGCCCATTGCTGGGTCCAGATCGGCGATCTGCTCGTGAACGACGAGGTCGATGCGATCCGGCCGTTCGTCCCCATTCTGGTCGTGTAGGGTCATGGGACGCTTTATCGGGGTGCTCCCGCTCAACCGAGCAATGGATCAGTCCGGCGCAGGTCACTGGAAGGCGTCTGCCCGCGCTGCGGGTTTGGCGCCGCTGTTCACGCAGCCCTCGATCGAAATCTGGAGCTCGGAATTGACGAGCGTTGCGCTTGGACCCGGCGGCCTCATTCTCGGGTCAATCTTCGCCGACAACGGCACGACCGACCGGGAATGGCTGCAAGGCAGCGCGCGTCGGATCGCAGAATCGCGCGGATCGGAGCTGCTCTCGAGGTGGTGGGGCAGTTTCGTCGCGTTTCTCGTTGGAGATGGGTGCTGCGATATCATTCGCGCGCCGTTCGGAACGCTTCCCGTCCTTTACGCGCGAGGCGGCGGCCAGCTCTTCGTTGCGTCGGATGTCGAACTGCTGCGGGCCTGCGGCTATTCTGCGACGGTAATCGACTGGACCGAGCTGGCGCGGCATCTGACGGCCGGCGAAATCCGCCGGTCCGCGACCTGCCTTGCAGACGTGAGCGAGCTTCGCGGTGGTATGCGGCTCACCGTATCGGCAGAGACAGTGTCGGTAAGCGAGCTGTGGACGCCGTGGCGCGCAGCAGCACGCGCGCGCTGCCCCGAACCGGTGGATCGGTCGCAACGCCTGCTGGTCTCAACGGTCGATCGATGCACCGCGGCGATCGCGAAATCCGTGCGCAGGCCGCTGTTGCTTTTGTCGGGCGGGCTCGACTCGTCGATCCTCGCCGCTTCGCTGGCGCACTCGGATCAAATTTTTTCGGCGCTGACCTTCACCACCACCGAGCCGGCCGGCGACGAGCGACGCTATGCCCGTGCTGTCGCCGGAGCATTGACGTTCGACCTCATCGAAGCCGAGCGCCGCCTCGACAATGTCGATGTTACGCGCTCCGATTCCGCCAGACTGCCGCGCCCGGCGCGCCGCAGCTTTCTCCAGGATTCGCGCAAGCTCACCGAAGAGGTTGGTGCGGCGTGCGACGCCGATCTCGTTTTGGAAGGCGGCGGCGGCGACAACGTCTTCTGCTTGTTGCAGTCGGTCACGCCGGTCGTCGACCGGCTGCTGGCGGGCGAAGGATGGCGGGCCGCCTTCGCATCGGCGCGCGATGTCGCCGAGCTGACTGAGGCAACGGCACTCGAGGTGTGCGCGCGTGCTCTCCACCGCGCCGTCCTGCGCCGCAGCGCGATCCGTACCCCGCTCGACCGATCGTTTCTTACCGCTGCGGCGGCGGAAGCCGCGCGAGACGCGTCGCACCACCCGTGGCTGGTTCCGCCCTTAGGCGCCTGGCCCGGGTCGGCCGCCCATATCGCGCTCCTCGTTGCGGCGCAGAGCTGGTCCGAGAGCTTCGATCCGCTTGCCGCAATTGCTACCGAATGCCCGCTGCTGGCGCGCCCGGTGGTCGAAGCCTGCCTGGCGGTGCCGAGTTGGCGCTGGTTCGATCGTGGACAAAACCGAGTGGTCGCGCGTGAAGCCTTTCGCAGCCGCCTTCCGGCGCTGGTCGTCGACCGCCGCTCGAAGGCGACGCCCGACAGTTTCGTGACGCGGCTTTACGAGCGCAATCGCGGGATCATCAGGGAACTGCTGCTCGACGGAAAGCTTGCGGCGAACGGGCTCCTCGACCGCGACGCACTCGACAAGGCCCTGTCCATCATGGGCCCGCAGCGCGACCACGACCATCGGCGGATCATGCGCATCGCCGACGCCGAAGCGTGGGCGCGTGCGCAAGTGCGATAAGGTCACCGTGTCGGGCGCAACGCGCGCCACCGCGCATATTGCTCGGACCTGTCCGGGTCGGGATCTTCGACCCCGCGCAGCCAAAAATCGAACCAGTCGAGATTGCGGTGATAGATCGCAAGGCGGTGGGCGGGCTGCCACTTCACATGGTGCTCGTTCTCGAAAACATAGAGATCGACGGAACGCCCATGCTGGCGGAAGGCCTCGTAGGTCGGAAGTCCAAGCAGGTGCTCGTCGTCGCTCAATTGCATCAGCAGCGGCGTCGCGATCTTGGAAGCGTTCTGCGCGAGCGACATCGGCGCCCAGAAAATGCGGTCGCCCGTCCCGGCTGCCGGAAATCCGCGGTCGCGCATTTGCCGGGCCCATCCCGGCCCGCCCAGTATCATGGTGGCTTCGGGTTCGATGCAGCAGGACGAAATCGAGGCCGCCGCAAACGGTCCGGCATTGATCAATGCAAAGGCGACTGTCGTCGCGCCATCGCTGAGCCCGGTGAGGCCAATCTTTGCCGGATCGGCGACACCGCGCTCGACGGCCATGCGGACGCCAATCTCGAGCGATGACAGCAGGCTGCGGCGTTCGGCCCACCCGCGCGCATTGAAATCGTTCACCGCCTCCCAATCCGGCAGCGTGGGCGCCAGGACGGCGACGGGCGGTGGCTGGTCGAGACTGAGGACGGCGATGCCGCGAGCTGCCAGTGCGAAGATCGGATATTCATCGCCGGTGCCGCCCCGTAGGAACCCGTCGCTGTTGTACTGAACCACCACCAGCGGCCATCCGGCATCGGGACGCCGTCCTGTCGGTGTGACCAAGTCGCCGCGGGCTTCGAGGCCGCGGTTGTTCCGCCAGTAAATTCGGTCAACCTTTGGCAGCTCGATCCGGCCGAACTCCGGATTGGGGTCGAACAGCGTCCGCCCCGCTCCGGTCTCGATGTCGATGGCGGCCAGGCGGCTCGGTGACCGGGCGCTTTCGGAGAGGCACAGCAAGCGTTCAGAGGCGCGGACGCAGCCGAGCAAAGTCTGATCGGTGCTCCACAGCCGCTTCACAGCGCCATCTCCCAGCGTCCAGCGGTAGAGCGAGAGGCTACCGCGCGCCCGACCTTCGCGGCGCAGAAACAGCACCGACTCCGCGTGCTCATCCGCAAACGCTGCAACCGCTTCGCTGCAGATCTCGGCGCGGCAGACCTGTCGTGCGCCGCCGGCGTCTTCGATCCGAGGTCGAACCGGCAGCAGCGGCAATTTTGGATCGGCGGCCAGTCCGACCGGTGCATCGTCTATCGCGGCTAGGGCGGCTGCCTCTTCCGACGTTGCCGGCCGCTCTTCGCCCGAATCGACCCCCAGGCTGATCGTTTCTTCGACTGAATTGGCAGGAGGCTGCGGACCGAACCCGCGGGTCGGGACGAAGCGCTCGTCGTAATGATATCCGCTCCTTGCTTCGGCGCTGAGCCCGCGGTGCCGCGCATCGGCGCTTTGCCGCCGGGCATAAACGATGGTCCCGCCGTTGCGCGACCAGGCGAAACGCATGACGTCCCTGGCGCCGGAGGTCATTGGCCGCACGCCAGATCCCGTCGTATCGGCGATCCAGATCTGCGTGGTCCCACGGTCTCGGCGGAGATAGGCGAGGCTGCGTCCGTCAGGCGCCCATTGGGGGCGGACCGTAGCGGGCATGCCGGTGACGACGAGCAGGCCCCGGTAGCCGCCCTCCTGAAGAATGGTTTCACCGCCGCTATCGATGAGTCGAGGCGGTCCCGGCCGTTTCAGGTTGAGCACGAAGAGCCCGCGACAGATGGTGTTCGTCTCCGCATCGGGGCGTGTCAGGATGAAGGCGAGCCGGGTGCCGTCGGGTGCGAGCGACAGCGGGCTCGCTGCTGTTGGATCCGAGCTATCGCCCGAGCCGATGTCCCGCAGGCTGGACAAATCTTCTGCTGTCACCGGCCGCGCCTGATCGGGCACGGCCGGATGTGCCGGATCGAGCGTCGTGCAACCGGCAAGCGCCGGAGAGGCCGCTGTCATTGCGGCAATCAAGGGCGACAGCGCCGCAGCCGCCCGGATGATTGAAGCTACCATCGCTTCGAAATCCGCAAGCTCACGACGCGCCCGGCGGGCGAATAGTTCGTCGAATCGTAGGGCGTGTCCGTCGGTGCGGTCGTCGCGATCGTCGCCGGTTCGGCATTAAAGAGGTTCTGCACGGCCACACCGAGCTCGAGATTGCCGAACAGACCGCGGGTTGTGCTCGGGACCGCGTAGGCAGCGGACAGGTCGAGCAGCGTCATCCCGCGCACCCGCGCAGCGGGAGTCGTTCTGGGATCGGAAACGCCGCCGATATGGCTCACGATCGCCGAGGTCGTGAAACTGCCGCTCTTCCAGCTCGCCGAACCGCGCGCCCGCCAATGTGGCGGATTGAACAGCAATCCGGCGAGCGGCTGAACCGGTTGCAGCGGCGTCAGCTGCTGCTCGCTGTCGAGGTAGCTGACGTTCCCGGCGATTGACAGGCGGTCGTTGGTTCCGAGCGTGACGTCGTAGCGAAGCAGCATATCGACGCCGCGTATGCGTTGACGGCCGGCATTGACGTTCGACGTGTCGATCGCGGCAATGACCCGGGCGGGATCATAAGCGCCGCCGGTCAAGTTTAAGAACTGGTTGGACGATGCGATCAAATCGGATTGCAGTGAGGCGGCCGGCGACAGCGCGACCCGGTCCGCGTAGAGCGGATCGGACAGCGCGAGCGCTAGGAACGGGACCGGGCTGACCACGCGGTCGATGTAGCGGGTCGAGAAATAGCTCAATTCGACGCTGAGTCCTGAAATTCGTTTTGGCTTCAGCGCGGCCGACACCGACCAGCTCTCGGCCCGTTCGGGTTTTAGGTTCGGGTTGCCGCCAAACACGGTCAACGCTGTTGAGCCCGCCGGAAAGCTCGTCCCGCTAAACACGGCCGCCGGCAGCAGAACGGCCTGACGGACCTGATACTGCTGAATGAAGCTCGGCGCGCGAAACGAACGGCCCCAGCTCGCCTTGAGCGTCAGATCGGGAATGGGCGCGTAGATCAGCCCGAGCTTGGGTGTGGTGATATCGCCGATCCCACGATAGCGCTCGTGGCGAAACGCGGCGTTGACTTCGAGGCGATCGACGAACCTCACATCCATTGCGTGTGAGATCAGTGGCAGTCCCAGTTCTGCGTAGGCGAAGCGGCTGTTCTGCCGGGCGTCGATATTGGACAGGACGCCGGTTCCGCGAAACAGGCGGTAGTCGTTGATGCGCACACCCGCGCCGAGCGCGAGGCGGACAGATCCCGCCGGAAGATCGAATAGCTCGCCCGAGGCGCCCGCTTCTGCTGATCGGGATCGGTTGGTGTAACGACCCCGCGGCGAACTGGTGAGCGTCGTACCCGTAAAAATTTCGCCGCGAAAATCGGTTTCGTCGCGTCCGTAAGTGCCGCTCAGCGACAGCGCCCACGAGCCCATCTTCGCGCGCAGCGAAGGCGCAAACGCATAGCTTTCGACGCCGAACGTCTGGTCGGTGCGGCTGATCGCGAGGTCGCCCGCGGGATTGGTGGCGTAGAGCAAGCCGCTGCTGCGCTTGTTGTGGAGCGCGTCCATCCTGAATTCGAGGCTCCCAGCCAGTTTCTGGCGGATGCTACCGATCAGTCGGTCGCTCCGCGTCGGCGGCATCAGCGTCAGGTAACGACCGGCAGCATAATCGCGCGATTTCGAACGGATCGCTGTGGTCTTCTCCCATTCATAGGCGACAAAGCCGCGGCCCGGTCCCCAGTCGGTGCCTGCGATCGCGCCATATTGCTGCTGAAAGTTGCCGCCCTCGGTCGAAGCTCCGATCCGGGCGACGGTTTCCAATCCCTCGACGCGATCGCGCAGGAGAATGTTGACGACACCGGCGACCGCGTCCGATCCGTAAAGGGCCGACGAGCCATCGGGCACGATCTCGATCCGGTCGACGGCGATGACGGGGATGGCCGAGACGTCAATGCTCTGCGACGATGAACTGTAGGGAAGCCGGGTTCCGTTGAGCAAGGTGAGCGTGGCATCGCTGCCGAGTCCGCGCAGGTTGAAGGATGAGCCGCTCCCGACGTTCACGCCGCGTGCGTTCGGGACGTTGAAGCCGACGCCTGGATTTTGTCCCCCGCCGTAGCTCTGCGGCAAAGCCCGCGCGACCTCGCCGAGATCGGACTGGCCCGCTCGGACGATATCGTCTCGCGCGACCGTGACCACCGTCGATGCAACCGGCGTTCCGCGCAGCCGCGTGCCCGTGACCACGATCTCGGCTTCGGACAAGGTCGGCGGAGACCCGCCGGCCTGCCGCACCGCGCTTGGATCGCGTTCGATAACGAAGGCAGCTCCGATGCGACGCGCGCGAAGCCCACTTCCGGCCAACGCCGCGTTGAGCGCTTCCCGGACGGAGTAGCGGCCGCGAACCGCCGGAGCAGTCAGTCCCTCGACCAATTCGCTGGGCACGATCACGCTCTCGCCCGCCGCGACCGCGATCGCCTGCACGGCGGTCCCAAGAGGCTGCGCCGCGATGTCGAAAACGGTCTTTGGCTCGTTCTGCGCCCATGCCGGAGCTGCTGGAATTGCTGCGATTGCCCCCGAACCCAGGCAAAGCGCAGCAGCACGAATGGAAATGTTCATCGGATCCCCTCTCAATCCGGCTATGAGCGCCGGTCGGAGGGGAAGACGTCGAGCGGTTCCGCTACCCTACGTTTATTTCGCCGTCAGGACGATGGTCCGTCCCTGCCGTGCCGCATCGAGTCCGAACATCGCGGTCGCAGCCTGCGCGAATGTTTCGGGATCGCCTGCGCGGAAGGCGCCCGAGATGCGCAGCGCTGCCGCCGGTCCGCTGATTGTGACGGCGGTTTCAGAACCGCGGCTCACGGCAATTGCGGCTTCGTCCAAGCGCGCGTTTTCGAACGAGAGCATCGTCGTCGGCCAATCGGAGCGCGAGGCGGGGGTCGGCTCGCTCGGCGTGCCGCCCTCCTCATAGATGACCTGTTGACCGGGTTTGAGCATTCGCGCCCGGCTCGCGCCGCCCGGTCCCTTGCGATCATGTGCGGCGACCTCGACCGATCCCTCGATCAGCGTGACACGCACGCGCGAGCCCTCATGCACAACATCGAACACGGTCCCATGTGCGGTGATCGTGCCGCCGTCCGCTGCGACGACAAACGGCCGCGTCGCATCGCGCATGACCGAGAAGCGCGCGCGCCCGCGCTGAAGGATAAGCCGGCGCTCCGATAGCGTAAACCGGACGTCGAGTGCTGAGCCGGTATCGAGCAAAACCCGGGAGCCGTCGTCGAGCACGACTTCGCGCACCGAGGGCGAGGTGTTGGCGTAGGCGAGCGCCGGCCGAGCCCGGTCGGACCAGCCGCTGAGCGTGGCGAACAGCGCCAAGGCAACGGCTGCGGCGGCCGCCGCGCCGCCGGCGATCAACCGCCGCGGGCGCGTCGACCATCGCGCGGCACGGGTGAGGTCTCGGGCACGCGCCGTCTCGGAATTGGCGAGAAAGGCGGTCTGCTCCCAACGCCGCGCGACCCGGTCAAAGGCCTGCCCATGAGCGGGATCGCGCGTACGCCAGCGTTCGAAGTCCGCGCGATCGGCGTCGCTGGGCTCGCCGCGCAAGCGCGCGAACCAATCCGCTGCCTCCACCGCGACTGTCTCCGCCGCCGCGTCATCGCCTGACGCGGTCATCGGCTGAGCCGGTCGATCTGGGCAATGGCGCGACTCATATGCTTCTCGACGGCCTTTACGCTGAGGCCGGTGCGCACCGCAATTTCGCGGTAGGAGAAGCCGTCGAAGCGATGCGCAAGAAAGATCTCGCGCGTCCGGGGCTTGAGTCCGGCGATCGCCGCCTCGAGCCGGCGGAGCAGATCGCGCGCTTCCAAGGCAGCGGTCGGATCGAGACCGGTAAGCTCGCAAGTATCGGCCGATAGCGGTTCGATGCGTGGCCGGCGTTGCTTAGACCGGATGTAGTCTGCGGCCAGGTTGGTCGCCGAGCGGCGAAGATAGGCCTCGGAGTTGGCGATCGCCTGTTCACTCGAACGGCCGGCCAAACGGACAAACAGCTGCTGACAAAGATCGGCTGCGGCATCCGCAGAAACCGCACGCCGGAAAAATCCCAACAGCCGCGACCGGTTCGAGCGGTAGAGGCGATCGAGGTCGGGGCCAAGGCCGAGCGTTGCGCGATCCTCCGGCGGCAAAGGATCGCCCTCGGCAAGGGGCGAGCGTTCGTCGCGCGGCGTCAGCAGCACGGCCGCCCCCCAGAGGTCGGATCGTCACACCAAGTTCGGCCTGCTCCCATCGACCATGCTCCGCCTGCGAGGCGAAACCGGCAAAGCCGGGTGTTGAGAACATGCTTGAGACATGCGCCGACGCCTTTAGCCGCACGCGGCCTGGACATATGCGCCGGCCACCCGGCCGTGGTGGTGCGGGTCTACCGCTCAAGCGAGGTTCTCACGCCTCGGCACCGCTATCGGACGGTGCTTCCATAGAATAACCAACTGACTAGGACACGCAACGCCAAGCAGATCCAGCCTGGATCGCCAGACTAAGGTTTTCAGGGCCGAGCGCTCGTGGAGAAAACCGTCATGCCGGCTGCGCGGCCCGGCGCAGCGCCAGACTCGAAAGAACGAGCCCTAATAGCCAGAAAAGCGGACCCGCCAGGCCGGGCCACATTGGCACAAGGCCCGGCATCAGCACGAAGAAGATGAAACCGAGATCGGCGACGCTGACGGTCGCAAAATTGATCCACCAGCCGCGGACATCGTTGCGCCAGTTCAGTCCGATTGCGGCGAGGATCGCGATGATCGAGAACCACAGCAGATTCCATGCGTCCTGCAGGACCCGCGCGCGCTCCATGCCCTCCGGCATCGACTGTCCGAGTTGATATACAGACCATGCCGCCTGGAAGTGAAGCAGCGCCCAGATGCCGTAGGCGATAGCGCCGGCGCGGGCTAACCACGAGACCGTGGCGGGCGAAGCGTAACTCGGTTGCGGCATAGTCGCCCTCCTAGACGGTCTTGAGTCCTTGCGAGGCGAATTGCTTTAGCGCGATCTCGGTCGCCCACGGGCCGCCATTGGCCTGCCCGATACTGACCATCGCCTCGGTCGTCTCGGCTCGCGCCCAGTCGCGCTGCAATTCGCATAGCACGCCGATCCAGCAGACCGGCTGTGCGCCCGCCTGTTCGCAGCGCCGTAGGCCGCTTTCGTGCGCCGCGACGGACGTCCCGCCCACCGCATCGGCGGGCACGAAGACTTCATAGCCCGCGCGCAGCGCGTCGGTGCACGGGAAGGCCAAACAGACCTCGGTCCATAGGGCGCCCATGATGAGCTTCTTGCGCCCGGTCGCCTCGACCGCCTTGACGAAATCGGCGTCCTCCCAGGCATTGATGCTCGAGCGATCGATCCACGTCGCGCCCGCCATCGCGTCCTTGAGTTCCGGGACGGTGTCGGGATTGAGGCCGCTTTCGACCCCGACGGTGGAGAGCACCATCGGGAGACCGTAAGCCTTGGCGGTTTGCGCGAGTGCTACCGCGTTGCGGATCAGCGTCAGGCTGTCCATCGAGCGGATCGTGTTCACCTGCGGCGGTTGGTAGTCGATGAGCACCAGCGCTGCGTTTTCGGGCGTCAGCAGAGGATCGCTCGTGGGGTCGCGGCGGGGTTGGCTCGTCATGGCGATCATCTCCGGGTCAGGATTTCGCCGCCACGCTAGTCGCCCCACCGTTCTCCGAAAGGTGTCGAATGGAGCACGCATTGTTCTCCTGGGATTGACGATTCCCTCGACAGGTTTAGGCTCTACATCCTTCCGGAGATGCAATTGGCCGATCGCTTCGAAGATCTTCGTGTGTTTGCCGCGGTCGTCGAAGCCGGTGGGTTTGCGGCCGCCGCCGATCGCATGAACATCGCCAAGTCGGCGGTCAGCCGACGCGTCCGCGAATTGGAGGATCGGCTCGGCGCGCGCTTGCTCGACCGGACGACGAGGAGCATGCATCTGACGGACGCGGGACGGGTCTTCTACGACCGTGCGCGAACGCTGTTAGCGCAGCTCGACGACGCCGAAGAGGAAGCGTCGGGCATCGGCGGCGGGCTTCGCGGTTTGATCCGCATCGCCGCGCCGGTCTCGTTCACGACCCATTGCCTGGCACCTGTCGTCGGCAAGTTCCTCGAGCGTCACCCCGCGGTCGAACTCGCGATCGATACCGATGACCGGATGGTCGATCTGGTGCGCGACGGCTTCGACCTAGCGATCCGCATCGCCCGTCTGGCCGATTCCGCCTTGATCGCCCGGCGGCTGACGGTGATCCGCCACGTCTGCGTCGCTTCGCCGGCGCTGCTCGCGCGCCTCGGTTCTCCTGAAACGCCTGCTGACCTCAGCCGATTTCCGGGTGTCGTCTATTCCAACGTCGATACGGCCCATTACTGGACGTTCGCCGATGGCATCGTCCCAGCGGTCTCTGCCCGGCTTGCTTTCGCGAACGGCGACGCCGTCAAAGCTGCGGCGGTCGCCGGTCTTGGGGTCGCGGTGCTTCCGACCTTTATCGTCCACGACGCGGTGCGGAGCGGCGAGCTGGCGATCGTTCTTGCCGGGCACATGCGACCGCCGATCGCCGTGCATGCGCTTCACGCAACAGCCCGTAATCAATCGGCGCGGGTCCGTGCCTTCATCGATTTTCTCGTCGAGACCTATGCGGGCGATCCGTTCTGGGACCGAGCGCTGATCGAGGCCGCCTAGGTCGCTCGCGTGTCAACGCTGCGTTCTCGTGAAGACGGCTCATGGGTGTCGCGTGCACGCGCTAGCCTCGGCCTATGCTTTCGGCCGCCGTCCGCTTCGTCCTGTTGCGCTTCGCGCCGGCGGCGCTGATGCTGCCGATCGCTCAAGCCGCCTATGCTCAGCAACAGATGCCCGTGACGCCCGGTCCGGCCGATCGCGAGTCCTCCGGCGACCATTTCGAGCGCACACCGGAAGGCGCAAGCGCTGACTCGCCTCCTCAGCGGCCATCGTACAAACTCGGCCGGTGGCTCGAAGACTGGCGTGCGCTCGCCGACCCGGAGCTTCGGACCGAATCGTTCGATGCCATCAAATATATTGCGCTCGAACCCAATGGTCGCGCGCATCTCACGCTGTCGGGCCAGTTACGCGAAGAGGTCGTCGGGCAGTCCAATGCGCTTTTTTCCGATGCTGGCGACGTCTGGGGTCTGCATCGCCTCTATCTCGGCGCGGACATTCATCTCGGACAGGCACGCATCTATGCCGAACTCGGCAATGCGGTTGCCATCGGTCGGCGGGGCGGCCCTGGCCCGACGGATGAGGATCGCCTCGACCTTCAACTGGCTTTCGCCGATTGGCGATTGCAGGCGGGCGGCGTCGAATGGGTGGTCCGTGCCGGGCGGCAGGAATTGGCGTTCGATCCGACGCAGCGCTTCGTCGGCGTGCGCGAAGGGCCAAATCTGCGTCAGGCGTTCGACGCGGTACGGCTGAACGCGCGGGCCGGCGACGTGCACGTCTCGGCCTTTGCCGGCCGACCCGTCCGATACCGGCCGGGCGTCTTCGACGACGCCGCCAACGATGCTTCCGCGTTTCGCGGACTCTATGCCTCCAGAACCTCGGGACAATTGTGGACGTCGCTTTATGTCTACGGATATCGCCGCGACGCCGCTCGGTTCGGCGCGATCGAGGGGCGTGAGCACCGCACCGCTTTGGGGGCCCGCGTCGCCGACCGGTTCGGCAGCTTCGATTTCGATGTCGAAGGCATGGTCCAGCGCGGCGAAGTCGAACGGACGCCGGTTCGGGCCTGGGCGATCGCCACGCTCGCGGGTTGGACGTTCCACCGCGTGCCGTGGGCGCCGCGGGCGGGCATCCAGCTCGATCTCGCCTCGGGAGACCGCGATCCTTCCGACAACCGCGTCGGGACGTTCAATCCGCTTTTCTACAAGGGCAATTATTTCACCGAAGCGCCGATCGGCTCGCTCGCCAACGTCAGGCATCTGAAGCTGAGTCTGTCCGCGCGGCCGATAAAGGCGACGACGATGAGTGTCAGCGTCGCCGACTTGGCGCGCATGCGACGCGGTGATCTCGTCTATCTCGCCCCGCTGGTGCCTCAACCGGCGAGCGCGGACGCAGCCGACCGGCGCATCGGCGGCTATTTGCAGGGACTGGTATCGCACCAGTTTGGACACCACTTGTCGATTTCGCTCGAAGCCGCGCATTTCGAAAGCGGCAGTGCGATGCGGCGCGTTGGTGGACGGGACGTCGATTTCGCGAAGCTGACCGCTAACTTCCTTTTCTGACGATCAGTCCGGGACGAAGTAGGCGAGCGCCGGAACAGCAAGCAATATGGCGGCGATCGGCGCGCTGACAAAAGCAAGCGGGATCGCAGCCGCCATGGCCACCATCGCTGCCAAGTTCTTGATCGTTCGCCGCCGGGTCGAAGCGCTGACTTCCTCGACATGAGCGTTGGATGCCAGGAGTTGGCGCTGCAACAAGAGAAAGGCCGTCGCCACTAGCATCGAGAGTGCGGCATAGATCGCGAGCGCGAAGGGCGCGCCGCGCGTTTCGCCCATATACGCCGTCGTCACGGGAAACAGCGACAACCAGAAAAGCCAGTGGATGTTGAGCCACAAGGTCCGGTGGTCGATGCGGGTGCAGGTCCTGAGCAGATGGTGGTGGTTCACCCAGTAGATCGCGACCATGGTGAAGCTCAAGGCGTAGGACAGGAAGATCGGCCAAGTCGACAGCAGCGCGTGCATGTCCGCTTCTTCCGGCGCCTTCAGTTCGAGCACCATGATCGTGATGATGATCGCGATGACACCGTCGCTGAATGCTTCCATTCGCCCTGCGGTGATCAAACCGTCGTCCTGCGCGCTCACGGTCGATTGCTCCCAACGATAGGTTCGAAGGCCGGGCCGTCGACAACGGACGACGCCGAACCGGGAGAGTGCTCGAAATCCTGCCCAGGCCGGTTGCCCGCCGGATCTTCGAGGTCCGGCGCGGCGACCACGACATAGCGGTCGGCCTGCCAAGACGATCGCGGTGTGAAGCGCCATACGGCTTCTCCGGCGATCAGCTCAGCCGTCCCTTCAACGCGGCGGCCGCCGGCGTCGCGAACCGCGATCAGGTTTCCGCAAAGCGCGTCGACGGGACCGTCCAGTCGAACAGTGACCGCCTCGCGGGTTCCGCGCTGCGGTGCTGTCGTCCTCCACCTGCTCGGATCGGGCGGTGCAATGTCGGGCGGAACGACCGTCCACCCGCCGATGCGCTGCCCGTCGAACATCAGCGTCGCCCCCTCTCCCGGCGCGAGGGCGCGACCCAACCTCTCGTTGGCGGCAAGCCCTGTCTTCACGCGGCCGGGGTGCATCAGGACGGTCAGGATTCGCCCGTCGGGCGACCACAATTCCTGATCGAGAAACGGCTGTTCGATCAAGCTGCCGTCGCCGCGAACCAGCGACAGACGCGGGAGCACCGGCCCTTCCGGCGGCCGTGCAAATGCGATGGACAGGCGGAGCAGGTTCGCCGGGATCGACGCCCCCGTCGGACGTGCGACGGGAGCGTCGGGGGGAACCGGTTGGGCGGTCGCGGAAACGGTGGCCAACGCAACCATCAGCGCGAGGAGACTGGCCGCGCTCACTGCTTCACGTCGCCCGCGAAGCCCTCCTCCTTCTTCAGCGTGTCCTGGACGGGCTTGATGTACTTCGTCTGGAACTCGCTCTTCGAATAATCATAGGAGGGGAAATTATACTCGGATACGAAATCCGAGAGACGGAATTGGAACGACTTGTCGAAGGTGACGAGCTGGGTCGTGCCCTCCTGCACGTTATTGCGGACCACGAGCAGGAACTTGTCGTCGAGGTTGTCGGCGCGGACGACGCCCGCGAACGGAACCTGCTGGCCTTCGGGCCCCTTCATCTGTCCGAACGGTACCGGCTGCGACAGACCGGGCTGCGCCGCCGCGGCGGCAATTGAGTCGAGCGGAATCATGTTCGCGCTGCGCTCGTAATTTGCGAGCAGGAGATAGGGCGTGACCTTGCCGTCCTGTCCGGTCTGGGAAAACGAGACCATATCGGCGGGGGTGTTGCCGTAACCCAGTTCGGCGATGGTTTTGCCGGTCACGCGCGCGCCGTCTTTCAAATCGGCGATCGGAATGGTGACGAGCGGAGTACAGGTATAGGCCGCGACCAGGTGCGGCTGTCCATTGAGCGTTGCAAACGCCATCGTCCGGATCGGCGCGCGCGTTTCGATCTGGTTGTGCGAGGCATGGTACATCTCGATCGAGCTGGTCGTCGACCGGCCGTCGAACGGATAGCGCATCCGCCGCAAGGTCGATGAGAAGGTCTGATTGGAGAGGCCCGCCACGTACAATTCACCGTCGTGCCATTTCATGTCGGTGACGGTTAAGCTGCGCGCCGGGATGCGCCCCCAAAAGGACGTGCCGCCCGCGGCGGGCGCGCCACCGATCGGGGCGACCGATTCGCGGAGGGGTTTGAGGTCGATGCGGCGCGCCGTCCCGTCGGCCGAAACCGCCAGAATAGCCGGGGTTCGCCCCGCGCCGTATTCGACCGCGACATAGGCCTCTCCGGTGCCGGGCCGCACGGCCATATCGACGACGCGCGGCCGCACGCCACCGAGCGCCTTTGCCAGCGCACCTTCGAGGTCGAGGATATTGAAAGGCGCCCCCGCCTTCTTGGGGGCTGGCGGCAACGCGATGGCGTGGATCGATGCACCCTTCCAATCGGCGGCGAACAGCGTGTCGCCGGGTCCGAAGGTGATGCGCGACACCGACGAGAGCGACGCCGCTCCGGCCGGCGCGGCGGTGGCAAGTGAAGCGACGCACAGCGCCGCGATCGTCAGTTTCTGCATCGTGTCTCTCCCTGCGGTGCGGATAGTGCCAAGCTGCACGATGCATTCTTGACGCGGCAAACATCAGCCACGCTGTGGTGAACGCAGCGTTCTCGTTTGCGCGCCGCCACCTTTGCCGCGGCGTGGTAGCCGGGGGAAAAGGAGCAGAAGCATGTCTCAGGCGGTGCGGGGGCGAACAGTTGCCCGAATCGTGCAGCGCGAAGCGGCGACCGAAGGGGCTGGCGTCAGCATCAATCGTGTGATGCCCATTGCCGCGCTCGACGCCGTCGATCCTTTTCTGCTGCTCGATGAAATTCGCTCGGACGACCCAGGCGCCTATCTGGCCGGGTTTCCGCCGCACCCGCACCGCGGGATCGAGACGATCACCTACATGCTGGCGGGCCGCATGCACCACCGCGATAGCACGGGCGGGAACGGCGTGATCGGCGCGGGCGACGTCCAATGGATGACGGCTGCGCGCGGCATCATCCACTCCGAAATGCCCGAGCAGTCCGATGGGCTGATGTGGGGCTTTCAGCTCTGGCTCAACATGCCCGCGGACGAAAAAATGGCGACCCGCTCAAGCTATCTGGAACTCGCCGCAGACGCGATTCCGACGGTCGAGGGCGACCGCCACCGGGTGCGCGTGATCTCTGGCGCTTATGGAGGCAAGAGCGGACCGGCCCCGGAGCGCACCGTGTCACCAACCTATCTCGACGTGGCGATTGACGCGGGCGGATCGTTTGCGATCGATCTTCCCGATGGACACTCGGCCTTTTCTTATGTCTTCGACGGCGAGGCCGGGATTGCCGGCACCGCCGTCCCGAACGGTGGGACCGCCATACTTTCCGGCGACGGTCCGGTGTCGATTGCGAGCAATGCCGGCGGCCGGCTCCTGCTGATCGCCGGGCGGCCGCTGCGCGAACCCGTCTTCCGAGCAGGTCCATTCGCGATGGCCAGCGCCCGCGACCTCGAGCAAGCATTCGAGGATTTGCGTTCAGGACGATTCCTCGAGCCTGCCTAAGCGAAGCCGCTTCGGACGCTCGCAGACCGATCCGCCGGGGATCGGGCCGCATCAATTAACCGCTGCGAGCTGTTGACTCCCGTGGCCGTCGCGGGCGACCTAGTTCACATTGTTGGTCCCTGTCCCATCCGGCCAAACCGGCAGCTGCTTCGAAACTGTCTTCCAAGAACCGCATGAGCGTTTCTTCCGGGTGCTCCGCGGATCGAACGGCATCATAGGGAAGCAGCCATTCGCCGAGTTCCTTTGAAAACCGCGCCGCGCCCGGTCGGACGTCGGCTTCGCCAAATCCATCCGGGGCCGGATACGCATAGGAATAGAACGCTGCCTGCGGATTCTGCGCGTCTCCTGGCCAGAATCCGGCGCTGCTGACTTCGCGATCATAAGCCTCCCGCGCCACCGCATCCGGGAGCTCGGGCACGCCTCCTGGGTGAAGCGGCGCCTTGCGCCCGGAAAAGCGCGTCACCGCGAGATCGAAACTGCCCCAAAAGAAATGGACCGGGCTTGCCTTGCCGGTAAAGCCGGTGCGGAAGCGCTTGAACACGCGCTCGATGGACAGAGTAGCTCGCCACCAGCGCTGGACCGCAGCGGCGTCATAAGCGGCGTGGCTCACGTCCTCGGCGAAGGGGACCGCGCCGGCAATCTCGTTCGGGCGCCCGTCGAAACTGGAATCGAGACCGATCGCGCGTAGCTCGCTGATCAGATTTGCGTGGAAAGCCGCGACACTCATCGGCGCAAGCGCGAACCCACCGCGCCCGCCGTCTGCCGTCCGGAGCAGCAGATGCGATTCCGCAAAGTCGAACTCGATTTCGAACGGCGTGCCTGCGCCGTTTACCAGAGAGGTCGTCAGGCCCCGCGCCGACACATAAAGCGGGACGTGCCAACTATGATTGAGCCATGGCTCGTGCGCGAGGCGCACCTTGCCCACCATCTGCGTCCAGAGATGCAGCGTTGCGAGCGTGTCCGCCCAACCGGCGTAATCGAGAGCGGGCCAATGTTCGGGGTGACGGGTCATAATGGGGCTCCGAGATGCGTGCGGCCGCTCGCCGCTGTGAAGTCAACCGGCGGGCCAAGTGGCACGATGCCGCTCTGATTCACCCAGTGCTGGCTGCCGTAATAGTGGCGCCGGATCTGCTCGAGATCGACCGTTTCGGCGATGCCCGGCAGCGCGTAAACGTCGCGTAGCCCGCCCGAGAGATGTTCAAAGTCCCACAGATGCGCGAGATTGCATTTGAAGTGACCGTGATAGACCGCGTCGAACCGGACGCATGTGGTGAACAGGCGGATGTCCGGTTCGGTCAGCGCATCGCCCATCAGAAAGCGACTGGTTGCGAGACGACCATCGAGTTCGCGCAGCATGTCAAACAAGGGGACGACCGCCGCTTCGTATGCTTGTTGCGACCCCGCGAACCCCGCCCGGTAGACGCCGTTGTTGACAGCTTCGTACAAGCGGTCGTGCAGGGCATCGATTTCCTGCGCGAGGTGACCGGGGCGAAGCGCATAAGCCGGGTCCGCCCAAGCGCCGAAATCCTCGTCAAGGATGCGCACGATATCGCCGGATTCGTTGTTGACGATGGTGTCGCATTCGCGGTCCCACAACACCGGCACCGTCACCCGGCCGGTGTAATCGGGCGCCGCCCGCGCATAGATCTGGTGGAGGAACCGCAAGCCGAACAGGGGCTCCGGTTCCGGCGCGAAAGTCCAGCCGTCTTCGAGCATGTCGGGATGGACGATCGACATACCGACGACGTCCGTCAGCCCTTTGAGCTTGCGCGCCATGTTGGTGCGGCTAGCCCAAGGGCACGCGAGCGAGATATAAAGGTGATAGCGGCCTTTGTCGGGGGCGTGGCGGCCATCCACCTTGAGCCGTTCGCGAAAGACCGTGTCCGGACGCTTGTAGGCGCCGGCATTGCGCGTCGCGTCCTGCGTCCAGCGTCCTTCGATCAACATGCCCATAATATCATCTCCATTGGCGGGCCGGATCAGGCGGCGTCGCTGAACCCCACACGCTTGTGGCTTCCGTCGCAGAATGGCTTGGTCGCGGACGCGCCGCATCGGCACAGAAACGCGCTGTCCCGGCGATCGATCGTCCGGCCGGTGCCGCTGACCAGCTCCAATGCGCCGTCGACCTTGAGCGGTCCGTCGGGAAGCGGCGTCACCGTCAACGGGCCGTTGCGGTCGGGCAGAGCTTCGGATTCCCGGCTCGGCGGCTCCCCAGTCGCTTCGAACCCAGCTTCGTGATGACTGCCGTCGCAAAACGGTTTCGTGCGCGAAGCACCGCAGCGGCAGAGCGTGCGGCGCATACCCTCGGGATGACCCCCAATCTCGAGCGGCGCATGAAAGGCGTAAGGGCCGTTCTCACGCAAACGGATCAGATTGACGACCGGAGCGGGTTCGGGCGGCCCAGCGTCGCGGCGCACATAACCGATCGCGCCCGACGGGCAGGAATGGGCGATTTCAACCAGATCGCCCGCATCTGCACGCTCGGGATGGATCCAGCGGCCGTCGGCGTTCGGAACGAACACATCGGGGCGGCCGAGCACGCACATGCGCGAATGGATGCAGCGCCTGCCTTCGAACGTGACATCGACCTCCGGGCCTTTGTAGATTTCCTTCTCCATTCCGTCGTCCTTTCATCGTCTTGGCGGCGTCACCCTGTTTGCTGACTGATCGAAACGAACAAGATGAGGCCCAAGCCGTAGATCGCGAGCATCGGGAAAGCCTCGGGTCCGACCCCCAATGTGCGCCGCTGCGGCCGTGCCGCGAGCGCTGCTGCGAAGACCGCGGTCATCAATGCACCCGTCGCGCACAGTACGATCAGGTCCGGGCCAATCGACGCGAATGCCGATGCGCCCGCAACAAGTGACGCGGCGGTCAGAAGGACCGGCAAGAAGGCGTTGCCGCCCAGAATATCGCTCGCGGCCAGCTCGTGCTCGTCCTGACGTGCGGCGGCTATCCCGGTGGTGATCTCCGGCAGAGAGGTCACTGCGGCAAGAACGGTCGCGCCGAACAAGGCGCCTTCCCATCCGATCCGAACCGCGAGCGCGCTCCCGGCTGCCTCCAGGCCGACACCGCCTACAAGCGTAGCCAGAGACGCAGCGGCGAACATCGCGCCCGCCCTGCCGCGAGTCTTTCTTGCTGCGGGATCGACCGGCGGACCGCGCGGCCGCATCTTCGCGAGAAGCGCCACGCCCGCGATCCAGACCGCGGGAACGATCAAATCTCCTACGCTCAAGGTTCCGAACCGTGGGCCCGCCACGCTGAGCGCGCCGAGTGTCGTCGCCGCCATCATGGCGATCACCAGCAGCGCCTCGATCTGGACACCAGGCGTTGCGGCCCGGGTTGCCAGCGGGGCTCCCGCGCGAACGCCCCAGCGGTCGATGACGATTAGGACCAAAGTCTGCACCGCGATGCCGCCGAGCACGTTTCCGACCGCCATCGACAGATCGCCGCGCACCGCAGCCGACAGAACGATCGCAACCTCGGGAAGATTGGTCGCGATTGCCAGCAGCAGCAGCCCGCCAAGTGCTTCTCCAAGTCCCAGCTGCAACGAGAGTGCGTCGGTCAAGCGAGCAAGCGGCGCGCCTGCAATCCATACGAGGGCCGCGGACAGCGTGAACAGCGCCCATACCGCAGCGGTCGACCATGTAGCGACCGTCACTGTTGAGTTCCCCGTTCAAAGACGCGGTCCCAGGCGGGCTTGTCGCCGAACGTCTCGACCAGAAAGTCGATGAAGAAGCGCAGCCGCGCGGGCATGTGGCGCGCGGCCGGAAAGACGGCGTGCATAGCAATCGGGTCGCGCACGTGTTCGTCGAGCACCGTTTCGAGGGCGCCGCGGGCGACCGCGTCGGCGACAATGAAGGTCGGAACGTAGATCAGCCCCGCACCGGCGACGGCGGCTTCGCGCAGGGTGTCGCCGTTGTTCGCCCGCAATATGCAGGCGGGTCGTGAAACCATCCCTTCCTTGAACGTCCAGTAGGCATCGGAGACTTTAAGCGAATATTCGATTCCGTGGTGACTGCTGAGGTCTTCGGGCTGCTCCGGCCGGCCCTGCGCCGCGAGATAGGCAGGGCTCGCGCAGACGACATGTCGGATTGTGACGATTCGGCGCGCGACAAGATCGGAATCGGGCAGCGCGGCGATCCGCACCGCGAGATCATGACCATCTTGGACAATGTCGACGAACCGGTCGCTGACGTCGAGTTCGATCGTAACGCCAGGGTGGCGACGCTGAAATTTGACGATTGCTGGCGCCATGCAGTGGATAGAAAAGCTGACCGGAGCGCTGATCCGTAAAGTGCCTTCGGGGCTGTCGTTGGCCCCGCGCACCGCCTCGTCCATCTCCTCGAGCTCGGCGAGGATCGCCCGGGCGCGTTCGGCATAGCCGCGCCCCGCTTCGGTCAGGCTGACGTTGCGCGAGGTGCGCTGGACGAGGCGAACACCGAGACGCTCCTCGATTTCCCGGACGCGGCGGCTGACAGCCGATTTGACGATGCCGAGTCTGTCCGCGGCGGATGCGAAGCCTCCGGTCTGTGCGAGTGCGACGAACGTGCGCAGGTCTTCGAAGCGGTCAAGCATGGTTTGCCCGGCTTGTGCTTCGCTCACGAAGTAACGTGGTTTGGGCCTTGTTCGTCGCCATCGCGTTGACGCGACTTTCCGCTGCCGCGTCCGCCACCGTTCGCCGATCGGTTTGCCGCATATGTTCGGTCCAGCTTTCGACTACATAGCTTTCGCGGTGAAAGCTCGGGTCGGCAGGATCGGTCCAATGACGCCAGGCGAAGGCACCCGTGCGCAGGCGGCTTTCGCGCAGCTCCGCCATGGCCGACCCAAAGGCTTCGCTCTCTTCGGATTTGATCCGATAGTCGGTTGATACCAGCACCGCACCGCGATCTTCGTCGGGCGCGAGGATCAGACCAGGGTCTTGAGACGCGGCGGGCGAAAGGTCGAGGTCGGTTGCTCCTACCGACAGGCGCGCCAGCAGCGGCGCTGCGGCCAAGCCGACAACTGCAGCCACGATCAACGCTTCGGGGACGCCGATCAGGTCGGCAAGTTTGCCCCAGACGAGACTTCCCGCTGCGAACGCCCCAAAATAGGCAACGACGTAAAGCGCGAGCATCCGAGCGCGCACCCAGCCCGCGACAGCGTTCTGAATGCCCACGTTCAGCAAGGTGAGGACGGTAATCCAGCCAGCGCCGAACAGTGCGACCGCCGCCATGGCGAGCGCCTCGTTCGCAACGACCGCAAGCGCGCCGCAGACTGCCGCGCAGACGATGTTTGCCGCGGCGAGAAGGCGAGGCCCGAACAGTGTCCGCAGCTTCGTAAGCAAGAGCGCACCCGCCACCGCTCCGACGCCGAGTGCGCCGAGGAGCGTGCCGTAACCGCTCGCCCCGAGGCCAAGCCGATCGGAGGCGATCAGCGGGAGAAGCGCCCATGGCGCGCTTGCGATGGCGAAGAAGACAATCGCCTGACGCAAGATCCGGCGAACGCCGGGCGCATGGCGGGCGTAGCGCACGCTCGCCCGCGTCGCGCCGAGGAAGTGCTCCGGGGGCAGGCGGCGCGCCTCCGCAGGCCGACGCCATGCCGCAAGCGCCCAGACGACAGCGAGGGTCGAGGCGGCGTTGACCGCAAAGGTCGCAGGCGCTCCGACGGCCGCCACTGTGACGCCGCCGAGTGCCGGACCAATGGTGCGCGCGATGTTCATACCGATGCTGTTGAGCGCCACGGCCGGCGCGAGCCCATCGCCGCTCGCCAGCTCCGGGACGATCGCCTGAAATGCCGGTGCGGAGAACGCCGCTCCCAATCCGATGGCGAAAGTTGCGGCCAAGAGCACTGACGGCGGCGCCGCGCCTGCAAACGCCAGGACGGCCAGCATGGCGGCGGCCGCCGCCGCCCAGAGGTTGGCGGCGATGAGAAGCTTTCGGCGATCGACGATGTCGGCAAGGACGCCCGCCGGAAGCCCGGCCAAGAACAGCGGCGCCGAGCCGGCGGCCTGAAGTGCGGCAACCAGCGCGGGGTTGGCGCCGGTCTGCACCAGAGTCCAGGTCGCCCCGACCGTTTGCATCGCGGTTCCGACGCTCGATACGATACTCGCCACCCAGAGCGCCGCGAACGTCCGGTTTGCTAGCGGGGCCAGGAGCCCGGTCTGCGCGGTTGTCGTGGCCACGTCAGCTTTCGATCAGCCCCTCGTCGCGCATCGCCCGTTCGACTGCGGGGTCCGCGAGCATCCGTTCATGATGGGCTTTCACCGCTGGCCAATCGGCAAGACCCGCTGGAAGCATCGAGGACGCCCAGCGGATCATCGGCACCGAATAGGCGTCAACATAGGTTCGAGTGTCACCGACAATATGCTTGCGGCCGTCGAGATGCGCTTGAAGGAGATCGAGCCGTTTGCGGACGAGCGCGGATCCCGCCTCGCGCACTTTGGCGAGCGAGGCTTCGTCGTCGGCCGTCGTGTATCGCTGAGGCATGAACACGGGGAAGAACGCCGGGTGGACGTCGCCGGTGAAGAACGCCGACCAGCGCCCGAGATAGGCCTGACCGAGCGGCGTCTCGTCTCCCGCAAGTCCGGCTTCGGGGTGGGTATGCGCCAAATAGCCGAGGATCGCCGAACATTGGGTCAGCAGGGTGCCGTCACCTGTGTCGAGCGCGGGGACCTGGCCGGCCGGGTTGAGTTTTTGGTATTCCGGGTCGGACGGATTGACCCGCACCGCCTCATATGGCTCACCCAACCACTCGAGCACGATATGGACCGAAAGCGAGCAAGCGCCCGGCGCGTAATACAGAGTGTTCATCGTTGATCTCCCGAATGACTGGCAGCGGCTGCGGCAGACTAGCAAGCGGCGGACAGCGCGTCGGCGGCACTCCTGCGAACACATCGTTCTTTTTTTGAGAACGACGGCATGAGCGCCCGAACGTCTATGCAATGAGCCGGTCGGCTGTGAACCCAATCCGGAGCCGTTTCGGGGAGGTCAGGCAAAAAGGGTTCTTGGAGTAGCCCTCATGCAGCTGCGCGGCAGCAAATCAAAACCGGGCGATACCTAGCATAGCCGCATTATGGTCAAAGACGCGCAGCTTACGGGCGCACGCACCAACCTGCACGCACTCACAAACGGCCTTTTCACGTACAGCTATGAAGGATCTGAGAGAACCAGCGAGTTTCAAACCCAAATAGCAATCATTAGTGCAATTTGGTTTGGCATCGGGCCAAAACGATTCTACGTTAGGTGATCTCTTGGGACAGGGGGACCCATGGGCTTTCGGACTGCGCTGTTCGGCCTTGTATTGGTCTTGCTTTGCCCCGGGCTTGCTAAGGCCCAGTCCTTCACGCCGGGCGCCATCCCTCATCACGTAGTTGTTGGGAGCGGGGGCTCGCTTGAGTCTTCGGTGACGATACCAGTTCTGCCCGGTACCGCCGGAATGCAGCCGACCCTGTCCCTCTCGTACGACAGTCAGGCCCCGATCGGCGCCATTGGATCGGGCTGGTCAATCTCGGGATTGGCACAGATTACGCGCGGGCCGCGGAATTGGGCGTCCGATGGTGTGACCGCTCCGGTCGGTTTCACCTCCAATGATGCCTTCTTCTTCAACGGGCAACGACTCATTCCCGTCTCTGAGAGCAATCAAGGAGGCACGAAACTGATCGAGTTCCGCAAGGAGGTTGACGATCATGCGAAGATAACCGCCTATCTTGGTTCAAACGGTGATCCCGCGCGCTTCACGGTGCGTACGAAGGCCGGTCTCACGCTTGAATTGGGTGGCTCTTCGAATGCCAATGTGCAGGTCGGGAGCTCGACGGCCGTCTGGCTGGTTCGGCGCATTCAAGATACCTCAGGCAATTATATCGACTTCGAATGGTTAAACACAAATGGCGATTTCGATATTGCTGCTGTTTCCTACTCAGGTCACGCTACGGCCCCAGTGGTGGCACCGTTCGCGGAGGTCCGCTTCGATTATGAAACGGTAGACCCATACGCCACAACATACATCGCAGGATTCACGGTTCAGAAAGGCCGACGTTTAAAGACTATACGGTCACGCCTCCTCTCCCCTGCGGTTGACGCCTATACAATTTCGCTGACTTATGCCGACGTTGCCACGTCGACGCGATTTAATCTTACGGGCATCGACTTGCGCGCGAGCGATGGAAAGCAGTACCGTCCCCTGCAATTCAGCTATACAACGCCGGTCGCCAAGCCATGGGTCAAATCGGCGGCGCTGCAACTTCCAGCCGACTTGGTCGACCTCAGCACTTCCGCGGCATCGCGCTTTGTAAGGCTAAACCCCACGGCCGGTTCCGCGCCCGCGCTTATGCATTCTGCTGATAGCGCCGACGGCTTGAAATCATCCGTTTATTCGAGCGAGGCAGGAGGCTGGACGCGCGTCGATGGCAGGGAAGCGCCTACGGCCTTTGTCGATGTCGCAGGAAAAAGTCTGGGTATTGCGATAGTCGACCTCGACGCCGACGGTCGCGACGATATTTTGAGTGCGCGTGATCAGAACGGGGTCACCATTACCGGAACTTGGCGCCAGACGCCAACAGGCTGGGACGCCACTTCAGAGCACCGATTGCCGTTCGCGATTGCCCGCGACGGCGTTGATCGGATTAAATTCTTCGCGAGCGACATTTCCGCGGATGGAAAGGCAGATCTTGTCGGCATCACATCCAATGGAACCGTCGAGACTCTGATAAACACAGGCACAGCGTGGTCGCGGCTGCAGCAGTTATCGGTCGCCGAAGCGGCGGTACCGCCAGCGTTGCTGGACGCGGATTGTGATGGTGCCGCCGACATGGTGACGATTGTACGCAAGAACGGCGTATTTAGCTTGATTGCTTACAAGTTTTCCCAAAACGGTTGGTCCCAGCAGACGGGTGCCGGATGGCAATTGTCTCTTGGCACCGGTGAGGCCGTTAATTGGGCCATCGACGAGGGACGGTGTGGTTTCGCACTGATTGGCATCCGCGATGCGGCTGGCATGATTGCGACCCATTATGTGACGGGAGCACTAACGGGCTGGAGCAGTTCAGCGGATCGAGCCCCGCCACCTATTGCGTTTTGGAAAGGAGACGGAAGGGTCCTTTCTCCGCGCGTTGTTGATCTCAACGGCGATAAGTTAAGCGACTTACTTGTCAATGAAGCCTGGTCTGACGGGGCGTCGGCGAGTGAGGCGTTTCTTCAGCTTTCGGCGGCCGACGCCAGCGGCGCTTGGTGGCGCGTCGCCAACGGCACAGGCGAGTTTAGTTCGCCATTTCAGCTCGCCGTCGACGGCCGACCACGGAATTCGGTGGCGTTCAGACGGCTCGACAGCGATGATAGCATCGACGTAATCGATCTCGAGCAGCGTGGCCCGGGCAAGCCAGGTGCCTATATCAATAATGGCGTGACTTGGGCGTCCGCCGCGAACCTAACTCCACCTTTGGAATTCGCGAGGCTGGGTGGAGCTGATCAGGGCATACGATTCCTCGACCTGAATGGCGACGGTCTAGTTGATCTCGTCTATAATCGAAAAACTAAGGCAGCTGGCAACGCTCTTTGCGCCGACGGTGCAGCTGAGCGCGGTGCCTTCATCAATCGCGGCGACCGCTGGGAATGTGTTGAAGGCTATATTCCACCGCACGAGTTTCCGAGCAACACGAATTCGGCCGCGGGCGTCGCAATACTAGATGTCGACAACGACGGATTTGTCGATCTCGTCTATTCCTACCGCGCAGCCAGTGGCGCTGTGGTACATGAAACGCGGTTGAACGGCTTTGCCAGGGGCCGGCTCGGTTGGGATGCCCCGTCCAGTGTTTGGCGTACGCCCGAGATCATGGCGGATGAACGGACCGACGCAGCCGGCACCTTTCGCTTTCTCGATGTCAACGGCGACGGGCGAGTCGACCTGATCCGCTCCTACGAAACCGTAGACGGTAAAATTAACACGACGTATCTCGAGAACAATGGTGGGGGCTGGCAGACAGTCAACCGATCGATGCCAGGTGGCTTCATCATCTACCGCAAAGCGTGGACCAGCAGTCCAGCGGGGATCCCTGCACAAGTCACCCATTCCGAGTTGGTCGACATTAATGGCGACAGGGCTCTGGACTACGTCGAGCGATACTTCGATCAGACGCTCAACAGGGAAATCTCGAGAGTATCGATATGGGATGGCGCCCAGTTCAAGGAGATCGCCGGCAAAGCTCCAGTCCGACTAGACCTTCGCGACTCCCAGCACGGCAACTTCATGGACGTCAATGGGGACGGCCTGCCCGACTACTACCATTTCGATGGTTCTACCGGCCGCATTTATGTGGGCACCGGCGTCGGTTGGGCACTGCAGCCCGCCTTGGAAATTCCCAAGGCCGCAATCTCGAAAGGTTTCAAGGATGCGGCCACGCGGTTCGTCGACCTGAACGGTGATGGCCTTCTCGACATCGCTTACTACTTCGCGACAGACCCGGGTAAGTACGAGAGTGGCGCCTATTTTAATCTGGGAAATCGCTGGACGTCTGCTCCGGCTGCTTATGCTCCTCAAACTCCCTTCTTCTCCGAAAAGGGTGAGGATCTCGGCGTGCGGCCGCTTGATGTCGACGGGAACGGCCTGCCCGACCTTATCAAGTCGGTACGCAACGATGCAGGGCTGAACCAGGAGGTTTGGCTGAACATCGGTCGGCGCTCCGGTACTCTCGAAGCTTTGGTCTCCGGCGATGGGGTAAAAACCCGGGTCATGTACCAGTCGCTGTCTGAGTATCGGGCAATTGAATCAGGTGCACAGCCTCGCCAAATCTATGAGCACGGCAAGGCGTCGTCATACCCCAGCATCAGTATCGCTCCAGCGATGTATGTCGTGGCTAGACTCGTCACCGACGAGGGCAATGGCCGCGAACGGGCTACGCGCTTCCGCTATGGCGACCTACGCCTCGACGTGCTGTGGTCCAGGTCCACTGGGTTCCGATGGAAGGAGAGCGTCGACGAAGATACTGGGATCACCACGCGAACCACTTTCAGCCAAGAACGCTGGCAATCGGGGGTCGTTTTACGTGAAACCTCTACGCTGGTCGACAACGGTGTCTCAAGGACGCTGACCGACACCCAAAGTGATTGGAAAGCTTTAGAACGCACGAGCCTGCCGCGATCCGATGGTCAGCCGTATCGGTTTGCAAGTATTCGGATGTTGAGCACGCGGACGACGCTGGCTGATTTGGATGGTGCTGCCAAAACAAGCGAAACGAACACGTTCGAGCACGATGACGACGGTAACGTAAGTTCATCCCGCACGGTGAGAGGTGATGGATCCGGAGTCCTGACCGCGAACGAATATGCCAGTGATGCCGAAGCGCGTTGGCTGGGCCGCCTGACTGCGGCAACGGTGACCAAGTATTCAGTCGGTCACGACCAAGATGCCCCGTGCAGTCAGCCAGCTTGCGACCGGCGGCGTGCTGAATTCACATACATTCCCGGTACTTTTCTCCTGGAAACGGAACTGGCCAACGCTCAAAGCTCGGATCACGCTTTGAGGACCACCTACGCTCGTGATCCGTTCGGAAACATAACCCGCAAGACAATGCGTTCGGTCAAACCGGGAGTACCGGACCGGGTTGAAGCTTTCACTTATGTCAACGGTCAAGGAAGACTCCTTGAGACCAAGACGGGATGGGGTGGCGATCGCAACGAAAACTCCTATTCGACCCCTTTCAATGTCGCTTTGGGCATTCCCTCGTCAGTACGCGACGGCAATGGCCTGATCGATGAGCAGGATCACGACGGTTTTGGCCGAGTCACTAAACAGCGAGATGCGAGCGGGACTGAGCGCTCGCATTCGTATGTCGAAGCCGGAGCCATTCCGGCAAGCTATCTGGCTCGCCTTGATCACGGAAACGCGAACCGCAGCAAGGCTTGTATCGAATCGCCCCTGCCGATTTGGCAACGGCCACAGGTTGGCTACGCGATAATAAGCCAACAGTTTGCAGGCGTGGGCGGAAGTCGTTTGGCCCCGTCAGCGGTCATTTACGATCGCGGTGGCCGCCAGATTAGGGCGGTCACCTCGATCTTCGACGGCACGAAGGTCCGCCTTGCCTTCGTAGATAATGAATTTGACAGTCTCGGTCGACTGCGTGGGCAATCACGGCCTTATTTCGCGGACGAGAAGTCATATTGGTCAACGATCCAGAATGATCGTCTTGGACGGGAAATCGCGACCGCCAACGCCGATGGCTCGTGCGTGCGAGCGTCCTATTCGGGCCCTACCAAAATTGTCGAGACACGCACCTCTTCAGCCAAGCCTTGGCGCCGTACGATCAGCCGGTTCACCCCGCAGGGGACTCCCCAGTCCGTCCAGGATCCGGCAGGAGGGGTGGTCAGGTATGGGTACGATGCGGCAAATCGCGTCCTTACTATAACCGGCGCCACAGGTGCCACCATACGATACACTTATGATGCGGCCGGCTTTCAATCGGGCCTTTTCGATCCTGACAGCGGCAATTGGACCTACCGCCACGATGCATTTGGCCAACGCCGTTCCCAACACCATAGCAGCGACGCTCTTAATCCACGAACTATGGAATATGATGCGCAGGGCCGTGTTACGCGTTCGCTAACCCAACAGCACGATACGCGATGGACCTATCGGAATACGAGTCAGACGTGCGGTTACAATCGCGTAGGCAGCGTATCGAAGACTGCCCTGAACAGTGGGTCGGGTCCGTCGTACGAGGAAGAGTATGAGTATGACTCGTTTTGCCGGGCCGTAGCCGTAACAATTCGAATATCGAGTTCTCCAGCAGCACCCATCGCCGAGATGTTGCCGGCTAATCCCCTTAAGTCGACGACCAGCTACGATGAGTTTGGCAGGCCCCTCATCGTGACTTATCCCAGTAGCTTCTCGGGATCGTCCTTTGCCGTGCGGAACAGCTACCATTCCGAAACTGGCGCGCTCGTCCGAGTTGACGAATGGAAGGCTTCCAATCAGCCAGGTCGAAAGCTGTGGACGCTCGCGGCTGCCGATGCCGCTGGCCGAGTGATCAAGGAAGGCCGCGGTGACGCATTGTCGATCGGCACGTCGGTCGACACACTAACAGGGCGTACAATTGGCATTGATGCGAGCGCTTCAGGCGGCAAATTGTTCGGCGAGACCTATAAGTATGATGGCATCGGTAACCTCGTCGGCCGTCAGGATGCATCGGGATCGACCTACAGCTACGACTTTGATGCGCTCGATCGGCTAACGGCAGTGCGCAATGGAACGAATGTGATCCAGTCGGCATCCTACGACGCAGCTGGTCGCATCACGCAGAAGAGCGGCGTGGGATCCTATCGCTACGGTTCTGCCTGCGGTGCGCTGAGCCCGCAGGAATGGCGTCCATCGCATGCGCCTTGCGCGATCGCCGCAAACGCCACGGCAAAGCCAAGCGAGACGTTCAGCTACGACTCCAAGGGCAACTTGGTCCGGTCGGCAACCGCGCTATTCGAAATCGATGCCGATGGCAGGGTGGTCAGGACGACACAGCGTGATCTGACGCCCGGGGCTCCCGTCGGGGCCGAAACCGAATTCCGGGAGTATTATGGCTATGGTCCAACCGGCGAGCACTTCTTAACCTACAGCAGCCGAGTACGTTGGGGGGCCCAACCGGCATACCGGCAGATAGCGAGTTTCAAACTCGGTCTTTATGAATTGGAAGTTCGTAGGACCAAAGGCTCCACCTCACGAGTGCAGGTCGACCGTTGGTACGTCAGGTCTGGCACAACCGTCGTTGGGTTTGTTGAATCGGCAGACTATCGATCAGCCGCAGTGGGCGACATGCCAGCGGCGCTGTCGTCACTGCCGGTGGGTCAGCGAGTGGTCCTCGACCGATTGGCATTCCTTGTTCACGACCGGTTGGGCTCTGTCAGGCTTGTCACAAATGACGCCGGCAGACCGATACAAAGATTTGAGTTCGACCCTTGGGGTCGCGCCACGTCGCCTTCGAAACCTCCAGTCGATGTTGGCAGCGATGGCGTCCTCGGGCGTTGGAGTGTCGGATTCACGGGTCAGGAACATTTGGCCGTCGGCGCTGGAGTGGCCAACCTCGTTCACATGGGCGGTCGCATTTACGATTCTAGGCTCGGAATCTTTTTGACCCCCGACCCGCAATTGATCGATCCCACCTCGAGCCAAGACTTGAACCCGTACATTTATGCGCTTGGCAATCCCCTATTCTACACCGATCCCACGGGTAACGGCTGGTTCTCCGACTTCATCCGCAATCCGTTCAAGGCCATTGAGGATCTCCATCGCAATTTCTTACGGGAGGCGGAGCGGGGGCTAAAAAATGTCGGGCACTGGGTCGAACGCGACTGGCGTGAAATTGCGGGCGTAGCGGTCGGCATAGTTATCGTAGTCTATTGTCCTCCTTGTATGGCGAACCCTATCGTTGGAGGGTTTCTTGTAGGCGCCGCGCAGTCGGGCACGACGGTCGCACTATATGGCGGGAACGCGAGTGAGGTTCTTGGGGCGTCGATGCGCGGGGGTGCGATCGGTGCGGTAGGCGGAGCGACCGCTTATGCGGCCGGAAGCTACATTCAGACGAGCGGTGTCGGCGCTCAATCCTGGCAGGCTGCTGCTGCTCACGGGGTCGGCGGCGGCGTCACTTCTGTCGCTGGCGGCGGCAGGTTTGAGAGCGGTTTCGCATCCGGAGCACTTACCCAAGCTATCACTCAAAATACCCGGATCTCAGAACTGAAAGGGGGCGCGCGAGTGGCTGCAAATGCCGCGCTCGGCGGGGCAAACGCGGAAATTGGGGGCGGCAAATTTGCGAACGGCGCAATGTACGGTGCCTTTCAGGTCATGTTCAACGACTGGCTACATCCCCCTCGGCAGGCTGAGATCCAGTACAACAAGCCGGCGCCCGCGACTGTCCCAGTTAGCGGTCAGACCGCGGAGGCGCTGCAGTGTCTCGCCAACTGCCTCGGTGAGAAGTCGCTCTACGTCACCGGTGGCGCAGAGAAGGGCGGACACTCGCGAACAAGCCTTCATTATCAGGACAAGGCTGTCGATATTCCATGGCTGCAGCCAAGTGGTCGACGGTTCACAAATCAAGAGGTGTTTTACTGCTCGTCCCGGTGCGGATTCGATCATGGACAATACGAGCCACACTATGTTTGGAGAGCGCGAGCTCATTGGCATCTTCAAACGGCTCCGGGTGCGCGAGTTCCCAAGATTGATCCTCCGATTACGCCTGGCCTGCCGTAATACCGGTGTTCGGCACTTGAACTTACGCTCGAAGGGCTCGGACCCCCTAAATCTCCATCCGAAGCATCATGTTCGCATTTGGAGAAATGCGACGCTCTGAGCTAGCGTAGCTGGCATTTTCGAAGCGCACTCCGGCTGTCTGGGCCAATATACCGGCGCGTCGATTGGTAGCCGCCCGAAAGCCTGGACCCCATAATGTCCGTTTCGGGTCGCGCTTAGCTACCACATTTGATCCACCAACGTCCGGCGCTTGCCAATGTTTCGGTTGGTGCTATTGATGGTTCCAGCGGTCTGTCACTGCCGATTGGCCTTCGAGATCAACTGCTTGGGTGCCTCATTCGAGTCCTCTTCTGGGCACCATTCCTTCACGCAGTCGCTAGCGGACTCGACCCAGGGGTCGAGGAACCGACAACGCATTTCTGTAAAAACTTTACATCGTTATCGAGAAGATCTTCTCTGGAGCGACGACCTCACACGATTATGGGAGGGAATTGGGTGGCACGCGGCAATGTGCTGTTGATATCTTACAACCTCAATCTGCACAGTGTGCGCAAGGGGGTTCAATGACCTATCAGGAGCAAATCTCAGCCGCTCAGGCGGTTGTCGCCGCACAGGGCAGCGGATGGGAAGGCATTGGCGCCGAGGCGGTCGCGCGGATGCGGTTGCAGAACCGGTTTCGCACGGGTCTGGATATCGCCCGCTACACCGCCGCCACCTTGCGACACGACATGGCCGCCTACGACGCGGACCCCTCCGCCTACACCCAGTCGCTTGGCTGCTGGCACGGCTTTATCGCTCAGCAGAAGCTGATCAGCATCAAGAAGCATTTCGGGACGACCGACCGCAAATATCTCTACCTTTCGGGATGGATGGTCGCGGCGCTGCGTTCGGAGTTCGGGCCGCTTCCCGACCAGTCGATGCACGAGAAGACCAGCGTGCCGGCGCTGATCGGGGAGCTTTATACGTTCCTTAAACAGGCGGATGCGCGCGAGTTGAGCCTGTTGTTCCGCGACCTCGACAAGGCGCGCGAGAGCGGCAACGAAGTCGAGGCCCAGCGGCTGATCGCGGCGATCGACAATCACCAGACGCACGTCGTCCCGATCATCGCCGACATAGATGCGGGTTTCGGCAATGCCGAGGCGACCTATCTGCTCGCCAAGAAGATGATCGAGGCGGGTGCCTGCGCGCTCCAGATCGAGAACCAGGTTTCCGACGAGAAACAGTGCGGCCACCAGGACGGCAAGGTCACTGTGCCGCACGAGGATTTCATCGCCAAGATCCGCGCCTGCCGCTATGCGTTTCTGGAACTCGGCGTCGATGACGGCGTGATCGTCGCGCGCACCGACTCGTTGGGCGCGGGCCTTACCAAGCAGATCGCCTTCAGCCGCGAGGCCGGCGATATCGGTGATCAGTATAACAGCTTCCTCGATTGCGAGGAGGTGACCGATCTCGGCGCCTTGCGCGGCGATGTCGTGATCGAGCGCGACGGCAAGCTGATGCGCCCGAAGCGCCTGCCGTCCAACCTGTTCCAGTTCCGCGCCGGCACCGGAGCGGACCGCTGCGTGCTCGATTGCATCACCAGCCTGCAAAACGGCGCGGACCTGTTGTGGATCGAAACCGAAAAGCCGCACATCGAGCAGATCGCTTCGATGGTCGACCGCATCCGCGACGCCGTTCCCAATGCGAAGCTCGTCTACAACAACTCGCCCTCGTTCAACTGGACGCTCAATTTCCGTCAGCAGGTGTATGACGGCTGGGCAGAGGCGGGGCGTGACGTGTCGGGCTATGATCGCGCGCGGCTGATGAGCGCCGACTATGACGAGACCGAGCTGGGGCTGGAGGCGGACGAGAAGATCCGGACCTTCCAGAAAGACTCCAGCGCGCGCGCCGGGATTTTCCATCACCTGATCACTCTGCCGACCTATCACACAGCGGCGCTCAGCACCGACACTCTCGCCCGGGATTATTTCGGCGAAACGGGCATGCTCGGCTATGTCGAGGGCGTGCAGCGCAAGGAAATCCGCCAAGGCATCGCTTGCGTGAAGCACCAGAACATGTCGGGCAGCGACATCGGCGACGATCACAAGGACTATTTCGCTGGAGAGGCCGCGTTGAAGGCCGGCGGCGCTCACAACACGATGAACCAGTTCGCGGCCTGACCGCGCACTGCCCGGGCCGTCGGTTTGTGAAAACCGGCGGCCAGGGGCCGCTTTCCTCTCCACGACCCATCTTCACCTCCCCTCGCGACCCGGCTAAGACGCTGGCGCCAAAAGGGGATTTGCCATGCGTCAACTGGGTCGGGCCGTTACTTTAGCCGCGCTTTCGTTCGCTTCTCCGCTCGCTTCTGCGTCCGCGCAGGCCCCCGCCGCCGCCGCGCATTCGGCCGAGGATGCGCGGCTGACCGAATTCCTGGACGCGCAGTTCGCCGAAGAGCTGAAGATGCGCCCGCAGCTCGCGACCCGGCTCGGCGTCAAGGACGGTCAGGACCGGTTCGACGATGATAGCGATGCCGGGGTCTTGAAGCGGCTCGAATGGCGGCGTGCCAGCGTGGCCAGGATGAAGGCAGGGTTCGATCGCGCCAAGCTCTCGCCCGCCGCGCAGGCGAACTATGACATCTGGGCGCTGGAGCTGGACCGGGCCGAGATCAGCTACAAATTCCGCCGCTTCCAGCCGCCATTCTATTCCTTCCTCTATTCGGTTCACGCCGGACTGCCGAACTTCATGATCAATACGCATACCGTGCAGGATGCGGCGGACATGCGGGCCTACAATGCCCGGTTGAAGGCGATCCCGGCGGCGTTGGACGAGGCGATCGCGCGCAGCCGCGCGTCGGACGCGGCCGGTATCCGCGCGCCCAAGTTCGAGATCGAGCGCGTCATCGCCGGCAGCAAGACGATCGTCACCGGCGCGCCGTTCGACGGCGGCGCGGATTCGCCGCTCTGGACTGACGCCAAGGCCAAGGTCGGCAAACTCAAGATCGCGCCCGCCGATGCCGAGGCGCTGCTGAACGACGCCCGCGCCTCGCTGTTGACGATCAAGCCAGCGTATGAGCGCGTCATCGCCTGGGCGGAGGCCGATCTGCCGAACGCGCCGAGCGGCCGGACCGGCGCGGTCTCGCTGCCCGGCGGCGAGGCCTGGTATGCCGCAGCGCTGAAGATCAACACCACCACAGACCTGACCGCTGAGCAGATTCATCAGATCGGCCTGAAGGAAGTCGCGCGGATCGAGGCCGAGCAGGACAAGCTCGCGCGGCAGGCGGGCGCGAACGACCGCCAGGCCTATTATGATCAACGCGCCAAGCTTTTCCCGCCGACGCCCTGGACCGACGCGCTGCGCGCCGAATATCTCAAGCAGGCCAATGACGCGATCGCGCACACGCGCACGTTGCTGCCCAAATATTTCGGCCTGCTGCCGGCCTATAAAGTCGAGGTGGTCCGCGAGCCGGGGTTCAGCGAAGTGGCTGGCGGCGCGGCGCATGCCGGCGGGCCGAGTCCGGACGGTTTGCGCCCGGGCCGCGTTTATGTGCATCTGCTCGGCAACACCGAGGACCCGGCCGCCATCTACGATCTGATGTGCCATGAAGGCATTCCGGGCCATGTGATGCAGGGCGACATCCAGGCGCGGCAGACCGGCGCGCCGAAGTTTCGCCGCGGTTATGGCTATGTTGCGTTTGGCGAGGGCTGGGGCCTCTACAGTGAAGCCTTGTGCAAGGAAATGGGCGCCTACCCCAATATCGCCGCCGATTTCATGCGGCTGGATCAGGAGCTTTTCCGCGCCGCCCGGCTGGTTGTCGATACCGGCATTCACGCCAAGGGCTGGACCGAGCAGCAGGCGATCGACTTCATGATCAAGACCGGGCGCAGCGGGCCGGATCAGGCCCGCTCCGAAGTGCGGCGCTACATCACGCTACCGGGCCAGGCGACCGGCTACAAGATCGGCATGCTGAAGATCATGGAGCTGCGCCAGAAGGCCGAGAAGGAACTGGGGCCGAAATTCGACCTCAAGGGCTTCCACGATTTGCTGATCGGCTCAGGTTCGATGCCGCTGTCCGTTCTGGAAAGCCGCGTTGACGACTGGATCGCCGGCCGCCGGTGACCCGGGTATGCGGATCACCTGAGATGCGGTTAGGACTAGTGTTTCCAGGCTGTGCTCTTCTACACAGCGGCTGAGGTGCTGAACGGGCAGGGCAGGCGCGGCCCAGCAGGTGCCGGGCGCGGTCAGACAGGGGCGATAAGGGTTGGTGAAGGCAGCGGAAATGACGGCGGATGGCGCGGCGCAATCGCCTGAAGCTGGCGATGCGAGCCGCTACGCCGCTTTCATCAGCTACAGCCATGCCGATCAGGCGACGGTGCGCTGGCTGCATCATGCTTTGGAAACCTACCGCTTGCCGCGCAGCCTGGTCGGCACGGAGTCGCCCTACGGCCCAGTGCCGCGCCGGCTGCCGCCCGTGTTTCGAGACCGGGACGAGCTGCCGGCCAGCGGTGACTTGGGCGAGCATCTGCGCGCGGCGTTGGCCGAATCCCGGTTCCAGATCGTGCTGTGCAGCCCCAAGGCCGCGAAGTCGCATTGGGTCAATGAAGAGATTCTGAGCTTCAAGCGGATGCATGGCGAGCAGCGCACGCTCGCGCTGATCGTGTCCGGAGAACCTTATAGCAGCGGTGACGAGGAGTGTTTCCCGAAAGCGCTCCGCTTCCATCTCGGGCCGGACGGCGAGCTGTCCGATGTACCCGCCGAGCCGATCGCGGCGGACATTCGCCCGGGCAAGGACGGCAAGCGCCTCGCGCTGCTGAAGCTGATCGCGGGCATCACCGGGCTGCGCCTCGACCAGCTCGCCCGGCGCGACGCGGCGCGGCGGCAGCGGCAGATGATGTGGATCACCGCCGCATCGATGTCGATCGCGCTGCTGACGATCGGCCTGGCGATCTATGCCGAGGGCCAGCGCCGCGTAGCGGTGCGCCAGCAGCGGCTCGCGGAAAGCAGCCTCGACTTCCTGATCGGCACGTTCGCGATCGCCAATCCTGCCACCGAAAACCCGCGCACCATCACCGCGCTGTCGATCCTGAGCCGCGCCAGCAAGCGCGCCGCCGACGAGTTCAAGGACGAGCCGGCGATCGCCAGCCGGCTGCTGCGCGCGACCGGCGAGATCTATTTCAACCTGGGGCTGCCCAAGGAAGCGGGGACCGATCTGCGCGCGGCGCTCGCGCGGACGCCGGAAAACGGCGAGGCGCGGGCGCGTATCCTGCTGAAGCTCGCAACGATCGACTATAAGCGCGGAGAACTGGCGGCGACGCGCGCGACGATCGACGCGGCGTCGAAGGCCTATCCCAGCAATGCCTCTTACGCGCCCGCGCTCGATGCCGCCGTGATGGAGCAGCGTGGCATGGCCGAGGTCCTTGCCGGCCATTATGCCCAGTCCGCCAACATCCTGGGCGAGGCCGCGACGCGCTACCAGGCGCTCGACGGCGACCGGCGCCAGGATCTTGGCAGGGTCTGGATGAGCCAGGGCCAGGCACTGCTGCGGCTGCAGAAATACGCGGAAGCGGAAAAGCTCTTCGCGCGCGCCGAGACGAATTATACCGAAGCATTTGGCCGCAACCATGTCCTGACCGCCAACGCCTTCCAGAACCAGGCCCTTGCCGACTTCGAGAGCGGCGATGCGGCGCGTGCTTCACAGCGCATCGCGCAGGCCGTCGCGATCTATTCGAAAGTGCTGGAAGGCGATCATCCGACGATCGGCGCGGCGCTGATCCTGCAGGGCCGCATCCGCACCGCGCGGAGTGATTACCGGGGCGCGTTGCAAGTGCTCGATCAGGCGCGGGCGCTATACGGCCGGCTTTATGGGCCGAGAAATCCGGCGGTGGGCGACGCCGATTTCTACGCGGCCGAAGCGGAAGCCAAGGGCGGTAATGTCGATGGCGCTCTGGCCCGGCTGGCCCGCACCAAGTCGATCTATGACGAAAATTATGGCGCGACCGATCCCGATCAGGCGGAACTGATGATGGTCCGTTCGCGCATCCTCGCGGCGGCGGGCCGCAAGGCCGAAGCGCGGCAGGATTGCGACTCGGGCGCCGCGATCCTCGCCAAAATCGATCCGGCCGACCCAGCGCTCGGCAAGGCGCGAGCCACGTGCGCGGCGCTGACTGTCCCATCCTGACGCAAAGCCTGTCGCTAATATCCTATCGTTAATGGGCGTTAAGGATTATTATGCGACCGCTCAAAAGGGGGACTCGAGTCATGTATGCTTTTAGTCGACTGAATCGCGCGGCCCGTCGTGCGTCCGTTTTCTGCGCTCCCATCGCCTTGGTCGCTGCCCTGTCGGTCGCGCCGGCACAGGCCCAATCGCTGGGTCCGATCGTCGTGACGAACGTGCAGATCGTCAACCAGCTCGGGACGAATTTCGATCCGTCGCAGTCTCCGACCCTGAAGACAGGCGGCTCCAAGGAATCCGTCTACCTTGGAAATTATGCCAGTAACGAGTCGGAGCTGGGCCTGAACTATACCGCCACTGCGGACGTCAACAGCTTCTTCTTCCTGCATGACAATTATTGCGTCGGCAACTGCGCGACCGCGAGCAGCACTGTCATCGCGTTCACGATCCAGAACCAGGGCGACATAACGCAGAATGTGCGCTTCGATTCGCAGATCACGCCGGGCCATCTCGCGCGCATCTATCAGGGTAATGGCAGCGCGGGTTTCGACTTCCAGGTTCTGCGCTTCAATGACGGTTTCCAGACGCTTTACAGCGCGAATGGCAGCGTCAACCCGGAAGGGATATTCCTCAACACCGGCAATCTGAATTTCAACAATCAGCGCCGGCAGACGGGTGACAATTACGACCTGCTTGATTGGGACACGACCAATCTGCCGGTCGAGGTCGGCACCCTGGCCGGTGGCCAGTCGACGACCATCTTCTACATCGCCACCTATTTCTCCAACACGTCCGTCGGCTGTGCCGACGTGTATGTGTGCCAGGGCGCCCAGGTGGTGTTCGGCGATCCGCGCAACAATGGCGGCGTCAACCTGTCCGACAGCGCCAGCCTGCTGGGCGGCGTCGATGCCAATGCGGAGACTGGCCGGGCGGTGATCGGCGCTGACTATTACGCGAGCAATGTGCCGTTCAAGTTCGTCAACAGCGACGATCCGTTCTCGTTCGAGGACCCGGCGGCGACGCGTCCGCTCGGTTATGATCCGCTCTACAAGTCGCGGCTGAACAATGTGCCGGAGCCGGCGACGTGGGCGATGATGATCGGCGGTTTCGCCCTGCTGGGCGCCGCAGCGCGCCGCCGCCGCGTCGCTTCGGTGACGTTCGCCTGAAGGATCAGTCGGCGCGAGTGAGCCGGTACATCGGCTCCTCGCCCGACTTTTTCGCGAGCAGGACGCGGCCGACATAGGCCAGGTCGAATCGCGTCGGCGATTCCATCGACAGCACCGCGCCGAACGCGCGCGTGACATAGACTTCGCCGACCGACGCGATCGGCTCTATCCGTGCCGTGCGGTTCACTTCGCGGCCGAAGAAAGTGGTCTTTCCGGTCACTGGATCGACCGCTTGATAAACCGAACCAAGATGCGCGCTGATCCGCATGCCCGCACCGCCCCCGAACGAGGCGAAGTGCGTTTGCGCCATTTCCCGCTGCAGATCGAGCGCCAGGTTCGCCGCGGCGGTGGCGCTGGTCGTGACGACATACAGCGCGTCGCCCCAGGTATTGCGGCTGCTCACCTCTGCGTCGTAGCGATCGACGACAGCGGCAACGCGCGTCAGCACCGTTTCCCAGAAATCCGGCAGCTTCGCTTCGTCGATCTTCGAGAAGCCCGCGAAGTCCGCGAACATCATTCCGCGCACGGCCCGTTCGGTCTTGACCACGGTATCGACCCGTCCCGCGCGCGGGCGCGGCAAGGCTGAGCGGTCGAACGGGATCAACCGCAACTCCCCGCCATGATCGTGCCACAAGCGAACATCGGCGCCGGTGCCTGCGTCGCCCGGCACCGGTTTTTCATCCCACACCGCGAGCTGCAGCGCGCGCGTATCGAGGTGGATGCCGCGCAGTCGCGCATAGCCCATCATCAGCAGGGACGCGTATTTATACTGACGCTCATCGCCCAGCGCATGGGTCTCCGAGGCGATCACGATATCTGCGGCGCGCGCCATGCACTGTTCAAATCTTTCCAGCCAGCCCGGGCCGCCGGGCTCGACCGAAGTCTTGACGAAATCCGGGATCAGGAAAGGCAGCACGACGTTCAGCTCGCCGCCGCGCGCCAACACGGCTTCGGCGATCAGGATATCGGCGCCGCAGGCCAGCGCGCCATAGACGATGGTCGCCCCCGTCTCGTCGAGCACCGCATTGATCTCCGCGGTCAGGCGCGCCTCTGTCGCGTCGTCCTCGATGAGCATGTGGCCGCAAAAGACGATGACCGGCGGCGGTCGCAGCCGCGCGACGATATCCGCGCCGCGCCCCGAAGCCTCGACAATGCGGGTCAGCTGGCGGCTGGTCGAGGAGCGTGCGCCTTGGTCGCAGCCGGGCAGCAGCAGCGCCAACTCGATCGCGTCTTCCGCCTCCGCTTCGTTGCCGAGTACCAGCTGGGCTTCGGCGGCGGTGGCGGCGGCGTAATAATCGCCGGGTGGGCCATCGCCCAACGCGGTCAAGGCCTCTCGGGCAAGCCTTGCCGATCGCGCTTCCTGCCCCGCGAGAAAGGCCAGGCTGGCCGCGTTGACGGCGGGGAAGGCGTTATGGGTGCGCGCGAAGATCGTCTCATAAGCGGCGCTGGCTTCGGACAGCAGCTCCGCCTGGGCGCTGTCGCCGGCGCGCCACGCCGCATCCTTCATCAGCCGCGCACGCAGCGCCATCGTGTCCAGATCGTCCGTGTCGCCCCGCAAATGCCGGTCGTAAAGCGTGGATGCGCGGCCGACCTCGCCCATCCGTGCAAGCGAGAGCACCTGCAGATAGCGCAACCTCGGATGGGTCGCGCCCTTGTCCAGCGCGGTGGTCGCGACATCATAGGCGAGGAGCAGGTTGCCCTTCGCCAGCGCGTCGCTGGCCGCGTGAACGGGATCTGCTTCCGGCCGGGGTTCGACTGCCATCGCTGTCATTCTAGACCGTAAAAAGGCCGCGCTGCCAATCCTCTCGCGGCCCGGCATGCGATTGACCGGCGTCCCGCTTTGGGAGAGGCTGGGCGCATGGGCGGGCAAATGACGGCCGGTGCGGTGGCGCGCGTTTCTCTCTGCTCGCAGAACCATGAAGGGACGGGAATGACATTCGGGCGCTATCTTGGCCGTGCGGTGATCGCGGCATTGCTCTCCACCGCGACGCCGGCACTCGCGCAGGACTATGCCGCGCGCGTGGCGAAGGTGCTGAAGGCGACGCCGTTGATCGACGGCCACAATGACTGGCCGGAAACGCTGCGCGAGCGCGAAGGGGAGGGGCGCTGGACGCTCGAGCTGACGACGGGTCTCACCGCCCGCGCCGACCCGTACAACACCGATATCGCCGCGCTCAGGAAAGGGATGGTCGGTGGGCAATTCTGGTCGGTCTACGTATCCGCCGATCTGCCCGGGCCGGAGCAGGTCCAGGAAACGCTGGAGCAGATCGATCTCGTGAAGCAGATCGTCGCGCGTTACCCGAACGATTTCGCGATGGCCCGCACGGCGGCGGACGTGCGGCGGATTCACAAAATGGGCCGCGTCGCTTCACTGATCGGCGTCGAGGGCGGGGGCCAGATCGACGGCAGCCTTTCCGTGCTGCGCATGTACCGCGATCTCGGCGCCGGCTACCTGACGCTCACCCACAGCCGCACGATCGCCTGGGCGGATTCCGCGACCGACAATCCCAAGCATGACGGCCTCACCCCGTTCGGCGAGCAGGTCGTGCACGAACTGAACCGGATCGGCATGCTGGTCGATCTCAGCCATGTCAGCGAAGCGACGATGCGCGATGCGCTGCGGGTATCGAAGGCGCCGGTCATCTTCTCGCATTCGGGTGCGCGCGGCGTCGACGATCATCCGCGCAACGTGTCGGACGACATCCTGAAGCTGGTCGCGGCCAATGGCGGTGTTGTGATGGTCAATTTCGCCCGCGCCTATGTGTCGGACGACTATCGCCGCTGGGCGTCTGACGAGGCTGCGGAAAAGACCCGCCTGAACGCGCCGCCGTTTGGCGGACTTTATATCGGCCAGCCCGAAAAGGCAGCGGCCGCGCTTGAGGAATGGCGCAAGGCGCATCCGGCGCCCAAGGTCACGCTGGCGCAAGTCGCCGACCATATCGATCACATCGCGAAGGTGGCGGGCAAGGACATTGTCGGCCTGGGCGGCGATTTCGATGGCGTCGGCAATGCGCTGCCCGAGGGGTTGGAGAATGTCTCGACCTACCCCGCGCTGATGGCGGAGATGATGCGCCGCGGCTGGAGCGATGGCGATGTCGCCAAACTCGCCGGCGGCAATGTGTTGCGCGTGATGGAGGCAGCGGAAAAGGTAGCGAAGGACATGGCCGCAGAAGCGCCGGTAAACGCTCCCGCGCCGAAATAGCCTTGAGATTGTCGGCTAACGCGCGGTTTCGCAGCGCAGTATGGCACGGTCCCGTGATGCCTAAGCCATCCGGGCGCTGGAAAGGGATATGAAAGCCGGGCCGCTACGCCTGACCGGACCGCTCGACAGGGGCCAAACCGCTTTGTAAGCCTGCTCCCGAAAAGGGGAGCTTGCGCATGATTAATGGACGTTTTTTCGCCACCGTGGCGATCGCATTGCTGCTGCCGCAAGCCGCCACGGCGGCATCCACCTCCGCGCTGAAGACGCAGGCCGTCAAAGGTGTCGATGCGCGGGCGAAGATGGCGCAGGAGATCACCGATTCCGTGTTCAGCTTCGGCGAGCTCGGCTTTCAGGAAGTCGAGACCTCGCGCTATCTGACCGATGTGCTGGAGAAGAACGGGTTCAAGGTCGATCGTGGCGTCGCCGGCTTGCCGACCGGCTGGACCGCGCGCTGGACCAACGGCACCGGCGGGCCGGTGATTGCGCTCGGCAGCGATATCGACGGCATTCCCAAGGCTTCGCAGAAACCCGGCATTCCCTGGCACGAGCCGCTGGTCGAGGGCGCACCGGGCCACGGCGAGGGCCACAACTCCGGTCAGGCGGTCAACATCGTCGCCGCGCTCGCGGTGAAGGAGCTGATGGAGAAGAACAATATCGCCGGCACGCTGATGCTGTGGCCGGGCGTCGCGGAGGAACTGGTCGCGGGCAAGGCCTTCATGGTCCGCGACGGCATCTTCAAGGATGTCGATGAGGTGATCTTCACCCATGTCGGCGACAATCTGGAGACCGCCTGGGGCCAGCCGTCCGGCACCGGCCTCGTCTCCGTCCAATACACGTTCAAGGGCGAGAGCGCGCATTCGGCAGGCGCGCCGTGGCGGGGCCGTTCGGCGCTCGATGCGGTCGAGCTGATGGACATGGGCTGGAACATGAAGCGCGAGCATCTGCGGCCCGAACAGCGCTCGCATTATGTCATCACCGATGGGGGTGACCAGCCGAACGTGGTGCCGTCGCTGGCGACCGTCTGGTATTATTTCCGCGAACAGGACTTCAAGCGTATCCGCGCCAACTTCGAGCTCGGCAACAAGATCGCGGACGGCGCCGCGATGATGACGGATACCAGCGTCACCCGCCGCATCGTCGGCACCGCCGCGCCGCGCCATTTCAACAAACCGATCGCGGAAGCGGCCTATGCCAATATCAAGGCGGTCGGCCTGCCGAAATGGAGCGAGGGCGAACAAGCCTTCGCCAAGCTGGTTCAGAAGAATGTGAAGGCGGAAAAGCGGGAAGGGTTGGCGACCAAGCTGGAGGCGTTCGAGCCGCCGGCCAAGGAACCCAAGAGCGGCGGCTCCGATGATATCGGCGACATTTCCTGGATCGCCCCGACCATCACCATCAATTATCCGTCCAACATCCCCGAACTGCCGGGCCACAACTGGGCGAACGCGATCGCGATGGCGACGCCGATCGCGCATAAGGGCGTGGTCGCCGGCGCCAAGGTCGTCGCGATGACGACGATCGATCTCCTGACCCGGCCGGAGCTACGCAAGGCGGCGAAGGACTATTTCACCAATGTCCAGACCAAGGACCAGAAATACGAGCCGATGATCTCGGCGACCGACAAGCCGGCGCTGGAAATCAATCGCAACATCATGGCGCGCTTCAAGCCGGAGCTCGCCAAATATTATTACGATCCGGCCAAATACCCGACCTATCTCGACCAGCTCGGCATCAAATTCCCGATCACCGAAATGCCGAAAGGGGATGCGCCAGCCAAGTGAAGGCGCTTCACGCCGCCATCAGGCGGTAGCCAATCCCCATTTCGTTGACGATCAATCGCGGCTGTGCCGGGTCCGCCTCCAGCTTCTGGCGCAGCTGGCGGATGACGCTGCGCAGATATTCGACGCGCTTGTCATATTCGTGCGGCCACGCGGCATCCAGAATGCGCTTGTGCGTGACGATCCGCCCGGGCGCGAGCGCGAGCTGGGAGAGGACTTCATATTCCTTGCGGGTCAGGTGGATTTCCTCGCCCGCCTTGACGATGCGGTGCTGAACAAGGTCGATCACGATGTCGCCGGCCTCGACGATCGGTCCGCCGCCTTGCGCCGCGAGTTTGCCGCGCAGCGCCGCGCGGACGCGCGCGAGCAATTCCTCCGTGTCGAACGGCTTGGTCACATAATCGTCGGCGCCGAGATCGAGTGCGGCCACCTTGTCGTCCGTCCCCTCGCGCGCCGAGATGACGAGCACCGCCGCCGATCTGCGCTCCTTGATCAGCGGGACAAGCTCCAGCCCGTCACGGTCGGGCAGGCCAAGGTCGAGCAACACGATCTCGGGCTGGTGCGCCATTGCCTGCAATGCCTCGCGCGCGGTGGTCGCTTCCAGCACGTCATAGCCGCCCCGTTCCAGCGCGGTCTTGAGCAGGCGGCGAATATGCACTTCGTCATCGACGATCAGGACGCGATGCCCGCTCACAAAGGTTCCTTTCCGGTTTCGCGCACCACCAGCGGCTCGGGGAAAGTGAGCGCGAAGACGGCGCCTTCGCCGTCCGGGCGGTTGGCCGCCTCGACGCCCACACCCATCGCGTCGGCGAAAGCCTTGACGATGGCAAGGCCGAGGCCGGTGCCGGACACCGAACGATCCGATCCTTCCAGCCGCCTGAACGTCTCGAATACCTCATGCTCGCGGCCCGCCGGCAGGCCGGGTCCGGTATCGACGATCGAAAGAGCCAATTCCTGAAAGCGCCGCTCGCCCCTGATCGTGATCGGCGTGCCCGGCGAGCCATAGCGGCCGGCATTGTCGAGCAAGTTGAGCAGGCAGTGGTGAAGCAGCTGCGGATCGGCCCGGACCAGCGGCAGGCTGGGCGGCACTTCCAGCCTGATCTCATGCCCTTCCAGTGCGCGCCTGGCGTCCTGTACCGCCAGCGCGACGGCATCGGTCAGGTCGACAGCCTCGACCTGCAGCGGCAACGCCCCGGCCTCGACTCGGGCCATGTCGAGCAGGTTGGCGACGAAGCGGTTGAGGCGATTGGCCTCCGCCTCGACGCTGTCGATAAGCTCCGGCCGAGGGTCGCGCCGCAGTTCGGTCGCGGCGGCGAGGATCGTGGTGAGCGGCGTGCGCAGATCGTGGCTGACCGACGACAGCAGGGCGGCCCGCAGCCGGTCGCGCTCGCGCACGGCGTCGACATCGCGCATGTCGGCCTGAAGGCGCAGACGCTCCAGCGCCAGCGCCGCCTGGTCGAGCTGGCTGGTCAGGAGAGGCAGCTGGTCTGGGCGGATCGGGTCTCCGCCGTCCGCGCGGCCGAAGCCGATCACCGCCAGCATATGGTTTCCCGTCTTGACCGGCTGAAACAGCCATTCGGACGCAGCAAGCGTTCCGGAGCCGCGGCCGGCGGGGTTGCCGGTGTCCCAGGTCCATTGCGCCCCGGCCATCTCCAACGCGCCGAGCGCGATGTCCGGATCGCTCGCTGCCTGCGGAATGAGTCCCGCGGGGGTGCGCTGGAGCACAATCACCCGCACGTCAAACATGCGCGACAGCTCGGCCGCGATCGTGCGCAGTACATCGTCGCCCTCGGTCAGCATCGTCAGGTTGCGCAGAAAACCGGCGAGCTCCGCATTGGTGCGGGCGCTGGAAGCAGCGACGTCGGCCTGCGCGCGGACCCTGGACATAAGCTGACTGGTCGCTACCGCCACGCCGAGAAGCACGAAGATCGACACCACATTTGCGGGGTCATTGACCGTCAGCCGGTAGAGCGGCGGGAGGAAGAAAAAATTATAGGCTAGGGACGAGGCCAAGCCTGCGAACAGCCCGGTGCGCAGCCCGAACAGGCTTGCTGCCCCCATCACCGGCAGCAAATACAGCAACGCGACATTGCCAAGGTTCAGGATGTGGAACAGCGTCGTCGCCAGCGCGGTGACGGCGGCGACCATGCCCGTGGCCCATAGATAGCCCGTCGCCGATCCCCAATCGCCGCCCGACGGCCGCACAAGAGGCGGTGCGTCCGTCGCTGGTGCCTCGATCGGCAGCACGTGCACGGCGACGCCCGGGGTTTCCCGCACCAGCCGGTCGACGACCGAGCCATGCCGCAGCTCGAACCAGCGCGAGCGGGACGACTTGCCGACGACAAGCTGGGTCGCCCGGGCATCGTCCGCGAAGGCTTTCAGTCCATCGACGACATTGGTGGCGGGGACCGAAGCGACATTGCCACCCAGCTGTGCCGCCAGGTTCAAGACCTGGGCGATCCGCCGATGCTCGTCCGGCGTCATCGTCTTGCTGCGCGCGGTCTCCACATGCAGCGCCGTCCAGGGCGCGCGCTGAGCATCGGCGATGCGCTTCGTCGCGCGGACCAGGCTGTCGGCGCCCGACAGCTCGCTGACGGCCACGATAATCCGTTCCGATCCAGCCCAGGTTCCGCCCAGCGCGTTGGCGCGGACATGCTCCAGCATCTGCGCATCGACCGCCTGCGCCGCGCGCCTCAGCGCCAGCTCGCGCAGCGCCGACAGATTGGACTTGGAAAAGAAATGCGACAGCGCCCGGGTTGCTTCCTCGGGCAGATAGACCTTGCCCTCTTTCAGCCGCTCGATCAGCTCGTCGGGCGGAATGTCCACCACTTCGACCTCGGCGTTTTCGAGCACGCTGTCAGGAACCGTCTCGCGCACGCGCACGCGCGTGAAAGATGCCACCACGTCGTTCAGGCTTTCGACGTGCTGGATGTTGAGCGTCGAGTAGACATCGATGCCCGCGTCGAGCAGCTCGATAACGTCCTGAAACCGCTTGGGGTGGCGGCTGCCTGGGGCGTTGGTGTGGGCAAGCTCATCGACCAGCGCCAGCTTCGGCCGCCGCGCCAGCAGCGCGTCGATGTCCATCTCGGGCAGCGCATGGCCCTGATGGTCGACGCGGTGGCGGGGAATGATTTCCAGCCCGCCGACCAGCGCGTCGGTTTCCTTGCGGCCATGCGTTTCGACCACGCCGACAACAACGTCGAGGCCCGCAGCCTGGTGGGCGCGGGCCTCTGACAGCATCTCGAACGTCTTGCCGACCCCCGGCGCCGCGCCGAGGAAGATCTTCAGCTTGCCGCGGCCCTCCTGAGCCGCGGCGCGCAGAAAGGCCTCCGGCGCCGGCCGGTCCCTGTCCGTCAAGGGGTGCGTCGCTCCATCGCATCAAGCGCCAGATTCAGGCCAAGCACGTTCACCCGCTCCTCACCCAGAAAACCGATCATCGGACGCTCGATACGCTTTTCGACGAGCGCGCGCACCTGATCCTCGGGCAGACCACGCGCCTTGGCGACGCGGGCGATCTGCAAGCGGGCGAAGGCAGGCGAGATGTCGGGATCGAGGCCGGAGCCGGAGGCCGTCACCGAGTCGGCCGGAAGCGGGCCGGCCGCGCCATCCGTGCGGAGCGTCTTCACATCCCCCTCGACGCGTTCCACCAGCGCCTTGCTCGCCGGGCCGAGATTGGAACCCGACGAGGACAGGCCGTCATACCCCTTGCCGGCGGCCGAGGGGCGGCCGTGAAAATAGCCGGCGCCGGCGAAGCTTTGGCCGATCAGCGTCGATCCGATGGGCTTGCCACCCGCGTCGCGGACGATGCTGCCATTGCTTTGCGCAGGAAGCAGCACTTGCCCGATGCCGGTCATCGCCAGCGGGTAGAGCACGCCGAGCAGCGCCGCGAACAGCAGGGTCATCACCAGCGCCGGGCGCAGCGCGGAGGAAAGATCGTTGTTCATCGTCGCTTGCCTTTAGAAACGGGTGGAGAGACCGAGATAAACCTGCGTGTCCGGCGTCACCTGGTTGAGGCCGAAATTCGCGCCGACATCGAGCTGGAGGCGTGGCGACACGAGCCAGGCCACTGCGGCATCGACCGAATATTGCCGCACCGTGCCGGCCGGATCGTAGTTCTGCGCGGTCCACAGCTCGGCATAGGCCGTCACGGTCGAGGACAGCGCCTTGCCGACATTGGCCGCGCCGACCAGCTGGACATGGCGGTCGCCAGGGTCGTTGCTGTCGGCGAGCAGATCGAGCTCGGGCGCAAAAGTCAGGGTCCAGCCCTGGGGCAGGCTGTATTGGATCGGCAGGACCGCGCCGCCTTCCCATTCCCGATTGCCGACGCCGCGCTTGGCGATCGGAACCTTCACATAAGGCACGATGCCGATCTGAAGCTTGGAATCCGGATCGGTGAAGCGCTGCTTCAGGCGGACATAGAGGTCGCCGACGCCGCGAGTGTGATCGACCACGCCTCCGCTGCTGGTGCGCACGTCCACATAGGGCGCGATATTGACCTGAAGGTCGGTGTTCGCGCCGAGGCCGAGCTTCAGCGTCGGGTTGGTGTAGAGGATGACGTCGGTGCGGGTGCCGCCGGCATCCGTCCGCGTCCAGTTGAGCAGGTCGGTCTCCAGCTGGATCTTGCCGGCCGGGACCGTGCAGACCGACGTCGCCTTGGTCGGACGGTCGGTGCACACCGCCGGCTCATCCGCGGTTTGCGCGAAGGCGGCACTGCCGGCGGAGATCGCGAGGGCGAACAGAAACAGGTTACGCATGTTCGTTATCTTTCTCAGACGAGGTGAAGTACGGTGACCGTGAGGTCGATCAGCTTGATGCCAATGAAGGGAGCGATGACGCCGCCGACGCCGTAAACCGCGAGGTTGCGGGCCAGCAGCGGCCCGGCGCCGATCGGCCGGTATTTCACGCCTTTCAGCGCTAGCGGCACCAGCAATGGGATGATCAGCGCGTTGAAGATGATCGCGCTGAGGATCGCCGATTGCGAGCTGCCCAGCCCCATCACGTTCAGCACGGCAAGGCCCGGATAGAGCGCCGCGAACATGGCCGGGATGATCGCGAAATATTTGGCCACATCGTTCGCGACGGAAAAGGTCGTGAGCGCGCCGCGCGTCATCAGCAGCTGCTTGCCGAGGCCCACGACCTCGATCAGCTTGGTCGGATCGCTGTCGAGATCGACCATGTTGCCGGCCTCGCGCGCGGCCTGGGTGCCGGTGTTCATCGCGACGCCGACATCGGCCTGGGCGAGGGCGGGGGCATCGTTGGTGCCGTCACCGCACATCGCGACCAATTTGCCGCCCTGCTGCTCCTGGCGGATCAGCGCGAGCTTGTCCTCGGGCGTCGCCTGGGCGAGGAAATCGTCGACCCCGGCCTCGGCCGCGATCGCTGCGGCGGTGAGCGGATTGTCGCCCGTGATCATGACGGTGCGGATGCCCATCCGGCGGAGCTCGCCGAAGCGTTCGCGGATGCCCGCCTTGACGATGTCCTTCAGCGCGATGGTGCCGAGCAGCCGGCCGTCCCTGGCGACCGCGAGTGGGGTCATACCGGCCCGCGCGATCTCGTCGGACGCGCGGCGCAACTCGGTCGCGGCGGCCGTTTCGCCCAGGCCTGGATTGGCACGCAGGATCGAGTCCACCGCGCCTTTCTGGATCACCGTGTCGCCGAAGCGGACACCGGAAATGCGGGTCTGCGCGGTGAACGGAATGATCTCGGCGCCGTCGGGCAGCGCCTGTCCTGCGAGGCTGAACTGCTCGCGCGCCAGCAGCACGATCGAGCGGCCCTCGGGCGTTTCGTCGGAAAGGCTGGCCAGCAGCGCGCTTTCGGCCAGTTCCTGCGCTCCGACGCCGGAGACCGGACGGAATTCGCTCGCCTGGCGGTCGCCGATCGTGATCGTGCCGGTCTTGTCGAGCAGCAGCACGTCCACGTCGCCCGCCGCCTCGACCGCGCGGCCGGATTTGGCGAGCACGTTGAAGCGCACGAGCCGGTCCATGCCGGCAATGCCGATCGCGGACAGCAAAGCCGCGATCGTGGTCGGGATCAGCGTGATCAGCAGCGCGGCCAGGATCGCGACCGGGATGCCGCCCCCGGCATAGCTGGCGAAGCCAGGAATGGTGCCGACAGCGATCAGGAAGATGATCGTTAGCCCGACCAGAAGGATCGTCAGCGCGATCTCGTTCGGCGTCTTCTGCCGCTCGGCGCCTTCCACCAGCGCGATCATCCGGTCGAGAAAGCCCTGGCCGGGATCGGCGGTCACGCGGACCTTGATCTCGTCGGAAATGACGCGCGTGCCGGCGGTTACCGCCGACCGGTCGCCGCCCGCCTCGCGGATGACGGGCGCGCTTTCGCCGGTGATCGCTGCTTCGTTGACCGACGCGACGCCTTCGACAACTTCGCCGTCGGCCGGGATCAGGTCGCCGGTCTGGACGAGGACAACATCGCCGGCGCGCAGCAGGCTGGCGGCGACTTGCTCGGTCTTGCCGTTCTTCTGCCGCCTGGCGGTCAGTTCCGCCTTGGTCGCGCGAAGGCTTGCCGCCTGCGCCTTGCCGCGCCCTTCCGCTAGTGCCTCGGCGAAGGTGCCGAACAGCACCGTCAGCCACAGCCAGATGACGAGCTGGAGCTTGAAGGCGAACGACAGCCCGTCTTGCCCAACGACGAGCAGGACGGTCAGCAGCGCCGCCACCACCGCCGTGGTGAACATCACCGGGTTGCGGATAAGCTCCTTGGGGTTGAGCTTGCGGAAGGCGTCGCCGATCGCGGGGACGATCAGTTCTGCCGTGAACAATGATTTGGTTTCGGTGCGTGCCATGACAGGCGTTCCGTTCAGGAGAGCTGGCCGGAGACCATCGCCAGATGATCGGCGATGGGTCCGAGCGCGAGGCTGGGAAGGAAAGTGAGGCCGCCGACGATCAGCACGATGCCGACCAGCAGCCCGACCCAGAGCGGACCGGTCGTCGGGAACGAGCCGGCCGTTTCCGGCGTGTATTTCTTGGCCGCCAAGCTGCCGGCGATGGCCAGCATCGGCACGATCATGAAGAAGCGGCCGAGCCACATCGCCACCCCCAGCAGCCCGTTGTAGAAGGGCGTGTTGGCGGTCAGGCCGGCGAAGGCGGAGCCGTTGTTTCCTACCGCGCTGGTGAAGGCGTAGAGGATCTCGGAAAAGCCGTGCGGCCCCTTGTTGAGCGGGCCGGCGAGCCCCGCCTCGGTCACCGAAGCGATCGACGAGAAACCGAGGATCACCAGCGGCAGCACCGCGATCGCGAGAACGGCGAGCTTCACCTCGCGGCCCTCGATCTTCTTGCCCACATATTCGGGCGTGCGGCCGACCATCAGCCCGGCGACGAACACCGCCAGGATGGCGAACAGCAGGAAGCCGTAAATGCCCGCGCCGACGCCGCCGACGACGACTTCGCCCAGCTGGATGTTGAACAGCGGGATCATGCCGCCCAGCGCCGTAAAGCTGTCGTGCATCGCATTGACCGCGCCGCACGACGCCGCCGTGGTGATCACGGCGAAGAGCGCGGAAGCGGCCGGCCCGAAACGGACTTCCTTGCCTTCCATGTTCGCGCCGGCGACGCCGAGATTGTGCAGCACCGGATTGCCGGCCGTCTCCGCCCAATAGGCGACCGTGACGCCTGCCAGGAACAGCAGCGTCATCGCGGCCAGGATCGCCCAGCCCTGGCGCGGGTTGCCAACCGCCTTGCCGAACGTCCAGGTCAGGCCGAAGCCGATCAGGAAAATGGACGTCATCTGCACGAAGTTGGTCAATGCGGTCGGGTTCTCGAACGGGTGGGACGAGTTGGCATTGAAGAAGCCGCCGCCGTTGGTGCCGAGCATCTTGATCGCTTCCTGCGACGCGACCGGGCCGAGCGCGAGCGTCTGCTTCGCGCCTTCCAGGGTCGTCGCGTCGATCGAACCGGCGAGCGTCTGCGGTACGCCGCTCGCGATCAGGAACAGCGCGTAGACGATGCAGATCGGCAGCAGCAGGTAGAGCGTGATGCGCGTCGCATCGGCCCAGAAATTGCCGATCGTCTCCGTCTGCCGACGCGCGAAACCGCGGAAGAAAGCGAAGGCGAGGGCGATGCCAGTCGCCGCAGACAGGAAATTGTGAATGGTGAGGCCGAGCATCTGGCTGAGGATCGACAGCGTCGATTCACCCGAATAGCTCTGCCAGTTGGTGTTGGTCGTGAAGCTGACCGCCGTGTTGAAGGCGAGGTGGCCGGGCAGGCCGGCAAAGCCTTGCGGGTTCAATGGCAGGAACGCCTGCAGCCGCAGCACCGCATAGGTGAACAGCAGCAGCACCAGATTGAAGAGCAGCATGTGCACGGAATATTGCCGCCAGCTTTGCTCCTTCTCCGGATCGACGCCGGCGAGACGGTAGAAGCCGGCCTCGACCGGCCCCAGCACCGCATGAAGCGGCGTGCGGCGCCCTTCATAAAGCGCGAAAAGCCACTGCCCAACCGGCTTGGTCAGGAGGAGCAGCACGGCGACAAAGGCTGCGATCAACAGCCATCCCTGAACGGTCATCCCGGTGTCTCCGTCAGAACCGCTCGGGCCGGACGAGCACGGCCACGAGGTACAGGAGGAGGCCAAGCGCGGTCAGCGCGGCGAGCCAGAGGTCAAGCGTCATCGGCTCAAGCCTTTTCGCACAGGCGAACATAGGCGAGCGTCAGCAGGAATAGCCCCGCCAGGACCGCCAGCCAGGTAAAATCTTCCATTGAATCGGACCCTCAGCGCGCCACGGACAGTCGGCGGCGCGGGGAGGCGATTAGGTCAGCGCGTCATGGGCTTTCGACGGGCCGTTCAGGCCCGGGGCATAGGATTCTCGTTGGAATCGCCCTGATTGAGCGAATGAGCGCGCAGAAACACGTAATCGGCGCGGCAGGCGTCGGCGACATCGGCCAGATGGCCCGAGAGCGGTGATGTGGGCTTCTCCTCGGCATCGAAGCCGGTGCTCGCTTCGACCTTGCCATACCAATGCGGCGCCCAAACGCCGTCGTCGGGGTGGCGGCCGGCTGGCCAGCGGAGCATCGCCGTGTCCCACTCCAGTTCCAGCGCCGCGCAGAGCGCCGACAGCGTGCCTTCGGGATCGCGCAGCACGTCCGATGAATCGATGACCGGCGGCGCACGGCCGGTGCGGGCTGCTTCACGTTCGAAGAAAGCGCGCTGGGCGGCGGCGCCAAGGTCTTCCGGCGTCACGGTCTCGCGCTTGGCGGCGTAGGAGGCGGCCATGCGCGCGGGATCGCGGATCAGGAAGGCGTGGACGACGCCCTCCAGATCGTCGGGCGCGACCGGGCCTGTCATGTGGTGCGGCATGTGCTTCTGATACCAGACCGGCTTGCCGCCAGGCGCCGGCCCCGTCATCACCCGCGCGACCGATTGGAAATCGCAGTCCATCGCCGCGATAATCTCGTCCGCCATCGGATGATCGGCGCCGGTGTGTTTCAGATAACAACCATAGAAGGGCTCGTCGCTGACCGCGCAGTCTGCGCGGCTGGAAAAGCTGCGCATCATCGCGGTCGAGATGTTGCGCGGGCCGGACCACATGGCGACGCGCAGCGTCACGCCAGTTCCTTGCCGACGCGGGCGAGGTAGAGCTGCTGCAATCGTTCGACCATCGGCCCGCGCGCCGTGGCGATCACGCGCCCGTCGATATTGCCGACCGGGGCGAGGCCGGCGAAGGTGCCGGTCGTGAACGCCTCATCCGCGCCATAGACGTCGGTCAGCGAGAAATCGCGCTCATAGGCCGGGATGCCGGCCTCGCGCGCCACCTCGATCACGATCCGACGCGTGATGCCGTCCAGACAATAGTCGCCGCTAGAGGTCCACACCTCGCCGCCGCGCACGATGAAGAAGTGAGTCGAGTTGCAGGTCGCGACGAAGCCGTGCGGATCGAGCATCAGCGCCTCATCCGCGCCTGCCTGCGCCGCCTGGATGCAAGCCGTGATGCAGTTGAGCTTTGAATGGCTGTTGAGCTTGGGGTCCTGCACGTCCGGGTAGCCCCGGCGGACATGGACGGTGAACAGGTTCAGCATCCGCGTCGCCGTTTCCGGCACCGGCGCTTTCCATTCGGGAATGATGACGATCGTCGCGGGCGAGATCACCACGCGCGGGTCCTGGTAAGGCGTCGAGCGCACGCCGCGCGTGATCATCAGCCGGATATGAACGCCGTCGCCGGTCATCCCGTTCGCGTCGAGCACCCGCCGAAGCCGCGCGGTCAGGTCGGCGCGTGAGATGCCGATGTCCATCGCGATCGCCTTGGCGCCCCGCCACAGCCGGTCCAGGTGGCGATCCAGGAACGCGATCCGGCCTTGGTGGACGCGCAGTCCTTCCCATACGCCGTCGCCCAGCATGAAGCCGGAATCGAACACGGACACCTTGGCTTCGGGACGCGGATAGAGCGTGCCGTCGATATCGATCAGGACCGTTTCATTGCGCGGATCGGGCGTGAAGACATGCGTTCCCGTAGCGTGCTCAACCATCAGCAGCTCCCTTTGTCGAAGCGGTTTAGCAGCCCGTATGGATTCGGCGAGCCCGCGTTGTCGGCAGGCGCAGCGCTTGCTAGCCTCGTGTCCATGAATCCCGGCCTCTTCGATTTGAAGTCCGAATGAAGGCCGTTCTCTACGAGGATTTCGGCGCCGCGCCGCGCGTCGTGACCCTCCCTGATCCCTCGCCAATGCGCGATGGCGTCGTCGTACGGGTGGAGGCTTCGGGTCTGTGCCGCAGCGATTGGCACGGCTGGATGGGCCACGATCCCGACATCACGCCGCCGCACGTGCCGGGCCATGAACTTGCAGGCACGATCGAAGCGGTCGGCGCGAACGTGCGGCGCTGGAAAGTGGGTGACCGGGTGACAGTGCCGTTCGTCGCCGGCTGCGGCCGGTGCGGCGAGTGCGCGGCCGGGCATCAGCAGGTCTGCCCGAACCAGTTTCAACCCGGTTTCACGGGCTGGGGCTCCTTCGCCCAATATGTCGCGCTCGATCATGCCGACACCAATCTTGTGCGGCTGCCGGAGGAGATCGCCTCGGACGCCGCCGCCAGCCTCGGTTGCCGCTTCGCGACCTCGTTTCGCGCGGTTGTCCATCAGGGGCAGGTCAAGCCCGGCGAGTGGCTGGCGGTGCATGGCTGCGGCGGTGTCGGCCTCTCCGCCATCGCCATCGGCCACGCGCTGGGCGCGCGGGTGATCGCGGTCGATGTGCAGGACGACAGGCTTGCTTTGGCCCGCGCGCTTGGCGCCGAGATCGCGCTGCGTGGCGACGACATCCCTGACGCGATTGCCGACGCGACCGGCGGCGGCGCGCATGTCTCGATCGATGCGCTCGGGCATCGCGACACCTGCCGCGACTCGATCCTGTCGCTGCGCCGGCGCGGGCGGCATGTGCAGGTGGGGCTGCTCGCCGGCGACCAGGCCGATCCGCCGCTGCCGATGGGCCGGGTGATCGCCTGGGAGTTGGCGCTGATCGGCAGCCACGGCCTGCAGGCGCACCGCTATGACGAGATGCTGGGCCTGATCCTGTCGGGCAAGGTCGATCCAGAGCGGCTGATCAGCCGCCGCATTCGCCTCGGCGAAGCACCCGCCGCGCTGATGGAGATGCCGCGCTCGGCCGAGGCCGGCGTCACTGTCATCACCGATTTCGGCTGATGACGCCTCTCAATGTTCGCCGATCGCGGCCTGGATGCGGTCGCGCACCGCTTGAATCCGGTCGGCCGCTTCGGTGAAGGTTTCGACCTCCGCCCGGCGGTTGTTGCCGCGCGCTTCCTTGGCGGATTCGCGATAGCCTTCCAGATCGGCATCGAGCGCGTCGAGCAGGATTTCGGCTTCGTCCTCGGTGAATGCGAGCTTGATCGTATTGGCCATGCGGCGCTCCCTACCGGCGCCACGTTACTGGTGCAATATTTGCGAGCCATTCCGAATCCCGGCATGGTCGGAGGAGGGATCATAGAAGGGACGCGCCATGTGTGACGAACTGACCAATGCGGACAATATCGAGCATCTGACGGCCCTGATGACGCGGCGCGGATTCGGCGCTGCGACGGCGGCGCTTGGCGTCGCGGCGCTGCTGCCCAGTCCGGCGAATGCAGCGGCGGTGCGCGGGCGCGATGTCTCGGTCAAGACGCCCGACGGCATGTGCGACGCCTATTTCGTCGCGCCCGCCACCGGCAAGCACCCGGGCGTTGTCGTCTGGCCGGATATTTTTGGCCTGTGCCCCGCGTTCCGGCAGATGGCCGACCGCCTCGCCCAGTCAGGCTATGCGGTGCTGACCGTCAACCAGTTCTACCGCTCCACCAAGGCGCCGTTCGTGGCCCAGGGACAGGGCATGGACGAGGCCTTCCGCGCCAAGGTCGGTCCGTGGCGCGAGGCACTCTCGCCCGATGCGGCGACGCGTGACGGCAAGGCGTTCGTCGCCTGGCTGGATGCTCAGGCGCAGGTGGACAGCAAGCGAGGCATCGGCAGCACCGGCTATTGCATGGGCGGGCCGCTGGTGATGATAACGGCGGCCGGGTCGCCCGCGCGGGTGCGGGCGGGCGCGACCTTCCACGGCGGCGGCCTCGCGACCGACGCGATGCTGGCGCTGGTCCCGGCAATGAAAGCACACTGGCTGATCGCGGTCGCCGAGAATGACGATGAGCGCGCGCCCGCCGACAAGGACAAGCTGCGCGAGGCGTTCGTCAAGACGAGCCAGCCCGCCGAGATCGAAGTCTATAAAGGCACCAAGCACGGCTGGTGTCCGCCCGACAGCCCGGTCTATGACAAGGCGCAGGCGGAGCATGCCTGGTCGCGGCTGCTGGCATTGTTCGGAAAAACGCTGGCCTGACATCGCACTCAGATTATTCGCCAGGGGGACACGGGACATGCGCGGGCGATTGGCGATTTTCCTCGCAGTGCTTAGCGCCGCCGCCCAAGCGGCGGGGCCGGACGCCGATTGGACGGCCTATGGCCGCACCCAGCTGGGCGACCGGTATTCGCCGCTCCGTCAGATCGATCGCGGTAATGTCGGTACGCTTCAGGTCGCGTGGCGCTATCACACTGGCGAGCCGCCCAAGAGCCTGAACGGCAAACGCCCGCCACGCACCGCCGCCGTGCCGCTGGTGATCGCCGGCACGATGTACCTGTCCACCGCCGGCGGCCGCATCGTCGCGTTGGACGGGGCGGCGGGCCGCGAGATCTGGACCTTCGACGCCAAGGTCGACCGGGCTGGCGGCTATGGCGATTTCGTGAGCCGTGGGGTATCCTATTGGCGCGATCCACGGGCGCGCCGGGGTGCACGCTGCGCACGGCGGATCATCGCCCCGATCATCGATGCGCGCCTGATCGCGCTCGATGCCGCGGACGGCCGCCCTTGCCCGGGCTTCGGAACCGCCGGCCAGGTCGATCTGCGCGCGGGGCTTCGCAACCCACCATCGGAACTCAGCGAATATGAACTGACGTCGCCGCCTGCGATCATCGGCGATGTGATCGTGGCCGGCTCCGCGGTTGCCGACAATAACCGGCTGGATGCCGCGAGCGGCGAAGTGCGCGGGATCGACGCGCGCACCGGCCGCATTCTCTGGAGCTGGGATCCCGTTCCCCAAAGTCCGACCGACCCGGACTATGATAGCTGGCAGGGGCCGGCGGCACATAGATCGGGCGCGGCGAACGCCTGGTCGGTCATCGCGGCGGACGCCGGCCGCAACCTCGTCTTCGTGCCGACCGGGTCGCCTTCGGTCGATTACTGGGGCGGTTCGCGGCTGGGCGCCAACCGCCATGCCAACTCGATCGTCGCGCTGGATGCGCGCACCGGCGCGCTGCGCTGGAGCTTCCAGACCGTCCATCATGACCTATGGGACTATGACAATGCCGCGCCGCCGGCGCTGATCGATGTGACCGTGAAGGGCCGCCGCCGCGCGGCGGTCGCGCAAGCAACCAAGACGGGCCAGCTTTTCATCCTCGACCGCGACACCGGCAAGCCGCTGTTCCCGGTCGAGGAGCGGCCGGTGCCGGCCAGCGATGCGGAGGGCGAGACGGCCTATCCGACCCAACCGTTCGGGCCTTTCCCATTGTCTCCGCTCGCATTCACGGCGGCCGACATCGAGAAGATCGCCGATCCCGCGCTGCGCCGCCAATGTGCCGCGGCGCTCGCCCGGCTTCGCAACGACGGGCCGTTCACGCCGCCGTCGGAACGGGGATCGCTGATCGTCCCGTCGAACATCGGCGGCGCGCATTGGGGCGGCGTGGCCTATGATCCGGCCGCGCAAATCATCGTCGTGCCGACCAATCGCATCGCGGCGGTGGTGACGCTCATTCCCCGCGGCAATGCCGAGGCGCGCCGCGCCGCTGACCGCAGCGACGGCGAGCGGATCGGGGTAGAATATGCGCGCATGACCGGATCGCCCTATATATTGAAGCGCGAGCTGTTCGGGGCGGGGGGCCGGTTATGCACGCCTCAGCCCTATGGATCGCTGCACGCGATCGACCTCAAATCCGGACGGACACTTTGGAACCGGCCGCTGGGAACCGGCGAGGGTTTGCCGCTCGGGCCGATCGACGGCATGATCAATCTCGGCGGCCCGATCGCGACCGCCGCCGGCCTGATCTTCATCGGCGCGACTCCCGATGCCTATCTGCGCGCGTTCGATATCCGTGATGGGCAAGAGCTGTGGAAAGGCAAGCTGCCGGCCGGCGCCCGCGCTACGCCGATGACCTATGCCGATCGCACCGGGCGTCAGCTCGTCGCGATCAGCGCCACCGGCGACGGCGAAATCTTCGGGGCATCGGACGAGATCGTCGCCTTTGCGTTGCCGAAGGCCCGTTAGAATCGTCGAACAAATCGAATAGAGTGGGCGCGAAGGCGAGCCCGCTGCCTGACCGCGCCGATCACTTGCTTTCGCGCAAAATGTCGAACGTCGCGATGTAGCGTGAGGTCAGCATGGACGTGAGCATCGGGTCCAGCCGGTCGCGCGCGTCCTCGAAGCGGCGATAGGTCGCGGCATCGAGATTGAAACTGGCGCGCTGATTGTCGGAGACGTCGAGGTACAACCGAAGCCGATCGAGCATGTAGCTGAAGCCGGCGCGGAACCAGGGGCAGCGCGACTCGTCGAGCCATTCGCGGATCTTCGTCACGGCCCCGCCATGATCGCCGGAACGGGCGGCCAGCTCGGCCTGAAGCGGGAGCAGGTCGGGAAGATCGCCGCCCATCGGATCCAGCTGGGCAAGCCAGCGATCCAGCCCGTCGAGCATATTGGCGCGCAGCAGCACATAAGCGCCGGTAATCGCGCGGAGAACCGAGGCGCCGGATTGCGACAGCGCCTGCTCGCCGCGCCGCACTTCGTCCTCGGTCACCGCCACCATGTTGGTGAGGACGCCGCCTTCCACGAAGCCGAGCAAGGCATTCGCCTCCTGGCTGACGAGCGAGCGGAATTCGAAGACGGGTCCTTCGGGCGATTCGACTGCCCGGATCGCGATCGCCGGCGCCTGCGCGGACGGATCGATGCACACCCTGCACATGTCGTAGGGCAATATCGAGCAGCGATATCGGTCCTCCAGCGGCAGGACGAGCACGCGGTCGCCTGTTTCGTGCTGGGAAATGACGGACAGCGAGGACGAGACGAGGGCGATCTCCTCGGTCGCCAGGGCGGACAGATTGGGCGGACCCTTGGCCCAAGCACCCATCCAGTCGCCATGCCACAGCCCAGCATGCAGCGTTCGTTCCTCAACCTCGGGCGCGGCGGGGGGCGGCGCCTCGACCGTAGCGGCCGGCGGCGCTTCGGCTGGCGGGGCATCTCCGGCCATCATCGGCGCGTCCTGGCCCGCACGGACGCGGCGATCGAGCCCCGTCTCCCGGCCATCCGGCAGCATCACGGTCACGAAATAGCTACCGGCAGGCACGTCGATCGGCGCGCCGGTCACGCCGCTGCCGACAATCTCGCCGCTCTTGGTGCGCACCCGCACGGGCAACGGCCCGGCATCGCCGAAGCCGGGCGGGGCCGACTGAACGATCTGGGCCATGCGCTTCACGGCGAGGCGCCTAGATCGAAGACTAGGGGCATTTTCGATTGGATCGAGAGAAACAGGATGTCGGAACGCACGCGTTGAAACCGCTTGGAGCGCGGCGTGACGGTCATCTGGTACATGCCCGCTGACACATCGGCGCTTATCGGACCTGCCTGACCAGTAGGCGCGATGTCGAGTCGCGCACGCGTGTTCATCTCGGTGAGCGAGAGCTTCGTGACCGGGGCGGGCAAAGGCTCCGGAGCAAGCGAAACCTTGAGCGGAAGGCGTGGGGGATCGCGCCGGAAACAGAGGATCGGATCCGCGACCAGACCGGTCAACTCGACGCGGCTGTCGAACAGTGCGTCCGACGCTTCGATGCCAACCTTCAGCGAAGGAGCGGTCACCGGCCAAACCACGCCGGGTCCATCCAGCTTTTGCGAGCCGAACGACCCATTGTCCATCGCCCAGATCAGGGCGTTGGCGAAGAAGGTCGGTTGCGCGGGAAGCCCGGCCGCCAGGCCGCCCGTCATCGTCGCGAAGAAGACGGGTGCGCGGCGATCGTCGAGTCCGCCCAACTCGGCGTCGAAGATTTTCGGCGTCTCGGTCGTGTCGAGCGTGTCGAGCGCATCCGGTTTCTCGCGGCATGCATCGACGAAATAGAATTGCTCGCGGCCGATGTTCGGAAAGCTTGGCCCCGGGACCATGCCGTTGCGCACATTGCTGAGGCGGAAGCTGTTGAACAATTTGGGTCCGCCCTTCTGAAGGAAGTCGGCGGCGAGCAGGATCGATTCCTCGAGCGAGCGACGGATGCCGTGGCCGCAGAAATAGAAGAGCGACTGGTTCTCGGCTGCCGTCGCCACATCTGTGCGCCAACCATCCAGCGCATCGGAGATGGACGAACGAGTCGCCGGCGCTCCGCCGATCGTCGCGAGCGCTGGTTCCTTGACCAACTCCTCGGGCGCGGGCGAATGCAGGAATCGCACGGTAGCGAGCGGCCGCACCAGACGCCCGTCCACATCCAGTGCCAGAAGTTTCTGGAACAGCGCATGCGCGCTAATCGCCGACGACCGCAACCGCTTGAGGGCCGCGAGGCCGTCGCCCGGCGGATCGTCGGCGCTCGGCAGGTTCGCGTAGTCGCTCACGCCGATCAGCACGGCGTGCAGGCCCGGCTTGCCGGCCAGTGCCGCGCGTCGATCGAGGATGAGCGATGGATCCGCCATGTCAGACCGTCGCGTAGAGGGTTTCGACCGACTTGATATCGCCGGGGCTGAGGCCATCGCGCTGGCCCATCACCACGCCCGCCGGCAGCGGCTTCTTCGGCTTGATCGTGATCGCGCCGGGCGCGACCGCGAAGGCGCTTGGCGGATAGTGCATGATCGAACCGTAGTCATAGTCGCCCAGGTCCATCGTCTCTACGATCCGCTGTTCGAAATTATGCTGGGCGGACGGCTGGACCTCGTCGAGTTGGATCTTGATGAAGTCGTCGCGGTCGATCCGGCACTGCTCGTGCCAAAGCCCGACGGTGTGGCCAAGCTCGTGGATGATGTTCCCCGTCGTGCAGAAATCCCCCAGGATCAGCTCCTGCATGCCGCCCTGACGGCCGACCATCGACGCACAGCCGCGCTGATCGCGCTTGATCAACAGGAAATCAGTCTGATTCGTGCGCGGCACGAAGCGGATGCTGGTCTTCGCGTGCCAATGGTCGATCGCCCTCTGCACCCGGTCCGGCTGCGGCACGTCGGGCGCGAGCATGAAGGGAACGGTCCGGTCCTTCCACCGGAACTGCGCGCCGACAATGCCTGCGCCACGCGTCTCGATGCCGGCATTGGTGAGCAGGAGCGGCATCGCCGCGGCCTGTTGCACCAGCAAAGCGTGGCTGTGCGTCACCGTGTCGGTTCGGCCGAGGATGATGCAGCCTTCGAAGATGGCGAGGCCGTCGGCGTCCACCGCCTTCACTTCGCGCCACGGCGTGTTGTACGGTTTCACATAGGCCTTGATGATGGTGCTGCCCTTGACGAAGCCTTCGCCGCACATCGCCTAACTCCTCGATTTGAGCGCCGCCGCCGCCGCAACGCCGGCCGCGACACCCGCCGAAATGGCTGGGGAGCCGGGCTGGTCGAAGACGAAGCCGGGATTTTGGGTTTCGCCCGGTATCGTCTCGCCTTCGCCTGGTCCCTTGCGCCGTCCGTCCAGGAAATAGTCGACGCCGAAGTTGGGCGATATGCCGACCATCACAACCAGGATCAGGAAATAGCTGAAAAAGCCGATCGCTAGGCCAATGCCATAGGCGCCGAACAAGACCGTTCCGCCCGGAAACAGGCTGGTGACGGCCGCGCCGCCGACCGCGCCCAGCACGGTGGTGATGTCGGTGAACGATGCTTCGCTTCGCCGGTAGCGGTTCACGAAATAGAGGAACCAGCCGATCACCAGGCCGAACCCAAGCGCTCCCCCCTGTTCCATCGTCATGCGCTGATCTCCCGAAGTCGCAACAGCCACAGCAAATGCGCGCCGAGGCCGGCAAGAATGCCCAGCGCCGCTGCGCTTGGCTGCGGCGACAGCATGCCAAAGAGAATAAGAGCCACGATCCAGCCAAGCTGGATGAGGCGCGCGCGCCAAGACATGCCGCCGGCGAACATGGCCGCCCAGCCAAGCACAAGGCCGACGCAGAAAACTCCGTACGCCACTGTCACTTCCTTCCCTGGAAGGCGGACAGTCACAGCTTCGCTGTGTCCCGACCAGTGACGCGACCCGGCACACTTCAACCGCAGACGACTCCGTCGCAGTAAGTCAAGTGTTCGTCTCATTAAGTCATTTGTCAAGTTATGCGGATTGCCGTCGGCGTGTCGATTTGCGATAGTGTACGCGCACAAGAAGAAACTCTCCCGGGTCGTCGCGACGTGTTTTCGGGAGGCGGCTTATGCGTGCGATTCGATTGAACATTCTGTCGGGCTTGGTGGGCACACTGGCCGCCTCGGCGTTGCTTGGCGGCTGCATGTATTATCGCGCCGAGGCCGAGCAGGCGCAGGGCTGGTCGTCCGTCGATCGCAACGGCTGGTATTATGGAACCCAAGGCTCACGCCTGATTCCCTATGCCTGGTTCCAGGCGCTGGAAACGGCGGACTCGACGGCCCTGTTCGCCGACGAGCAGCATTTGCTTGGCTATGGTTACATTGCCGCCGGCACCGACCGGCCGAACCGGCTCCCCGTCGGCTTCGCGGTCGACCGCCAGCCGGACGACAATCTCAAGATCACGAAGCTGCGCTGGTATGCCGGGCAACGCGGCGACAGCGCGCGGCGCGCGGAGCCGTGGCTGGGCTTTAACTGCTCGGCCTGCCACACCGCCGAGGTCCGATACGAGGGGCAGCCCATCCGGGTCGACGGTGGGCCGGGCCTTGGCGACTTCGATGCGCTACTCGAAGACCTCGACCGAGCTCTCGTCGCGACGCGCGCCGATCCACAAAAGTGGGACCGGTTCGCGGCGCGCGTCCTTGCCGGCAAGGACAATCAGCAAAACCGTGATGCGCTGCGCCGCTCGCTGGACATGCTGATTGCCTGGCAGCAACGGACCGCCAACCTCAATCGCAGCCCGGTGCGCGCCGGCTTTGCCCGCCTGGATGCGTTCGGGCATATCTACAACAAGATACTGCTGTTCGCGGACGATCCCGCCTCGCCGATCGTCAACCCCGCCGATGCACCGGTCAGCTATCCGTTCCTCTGGAACATCAACAAGCAGAAGCGGGTGCAGTGGAACGGCGCGGCGGAAAACGCGCGGCTCGGCAATTTCGACTATGGCGCGATGGGCCGCAACACCGGCGAAGTGCTGGGCGTGTTCGGCGAAGTGATGCCGGTGCCGGCCGGCAGCCCTGGCCAGCCGCTCGCGGGCTACCGCTCCAGCGTCAACGCGGCGAACCTGGAAGGGCTGGAGCGGGTCGTCGCCCGGCTGCAGCCCCCCGCCTGGCCAGCATCCTTCCCGCCGATCGACCAGTCGAAGGTCGCGCGCGGGCGCGAGCTGTTCGTGCAGAATTGCGTCGCCTGCCACAAGACCCCGGACCGGCAAGTGCCAGGCCAGCCGACCGAAGTGATGGTGCCGTTCCACTCGGCCCGGCCCGAGAACCTGACCGACATCTGGATGGCCTGCAATGCGCTGACATACGAGTCGCGCACCGGCCTGCTGCGCAATACGAAGGACGGGTTCATCGGCGGGACGCCGCTACCCGCCGTCGCGCCGGTGGTGACCATGCTGGCCACCTCCGTGAAAGGCGCTCTGGTCGGCAAGAAGGGCCAGATCGTCGCCACCGCCGCCGGCGGGTTCCTGGGCCTGGACCGGCCGATCGTCGTGTTCCAGGGTGACGTCGTCCCGCAGACGCCCGAGCAGATCCGCGAGGGACGGCGAGCCTTTTGCACCACGACCGATCACCGGCTGCTCGCCTACAAGGCGCGGCCGCTGGACGGGATTTGGGCGACCGCGCCCTATCTCCACAACGGGTCAGTGCCGACTCTCTACCACCTGCTGCTGCCGGCCGATCAGCGGCCGCGCAGCTTCTATCTCGGCACACGCGACTATGATCCGCGCTTCGTCGGCTATGATTGGCGCCAGGAAGCCCCGGGCAATCGCTTCCGCTTCGACGCCTATGACGGCAACCGGGTCAGGGATGCCAACGCCAATGTCGGCCACGACTATGGCGCACGCACGATGAGCGATGCGGACCGCTGGGCGCTGGTCGAATATCTGAAGACGCTCTGATGGGTTATCTGGCGACGCTCGATGCCGCTCCCGACGCGGCGAAATGGCCGCTGTTGCGCGGCTGGCTCTACAGCGAACCGCTGCCCTTGTTCGAGGAGCTTCGACGCGACCGGCCGGTCGTGCAGCTTCCCGAGCTCGATTTCTGCACCCGCCACGCCGACTGCACGCTGATCTTGCGCCGCCACGACAGTTTCTCGGTCGCTCTCTACGAGCCGAAGCAGGGCGACTATTTCATGGCGCAGGACGACACCGCCCGGCACTGGCGGGAAAAGTCGATCATGCGCTCGATCCTCGATTTCGAGGACATACCCGCCATGCGCGGCTTCGTCGGCGATGAAGTGGCCCGGCGCCTCGCCGAGTCCGATGGCCGGATCGATTTTGTACGAGAGATCGGCCGCGGCGTCCCGGTCGCACTGGCGCAGCACTTTTTCGGCTTTCGCGACGTCGATCCGCAAAAGCTGATCGACTGGTCGTACTGGAACCAGCAGGATGCTTTTCACAACCAGGCGTTCGACGCGCCGGGTCTCGTCTCGGCCGACGAGATCGTCGCTCATCGCAAGAAAGCGGGCTTCGCTCTCGCCTTCTATCTGGGCCGGCTCCTCGTGCGCCGTTCGCTCGCGGCCAAGGTCGGGCTGGACGGCGACGATCCGATGTCGCGGTTGCTCCGCTTGAGCTTCACCGACGCGCTCAAATTCAACCTGAAGCAAGTGCTGTTCAACACCGGCGGCTTGCTGATCGGCGCGGTCGAGACGACAAACCATGCGACCGTCAACGCACTCGAATTCCTGATGGCCGACCCCGAACGCCGCGAGGCGGCCCAGGCCGCCGCCCCGGACCCGGCCTCCTTCGATCCGTTCGTTTTCGAGGCGCTCCGTTTCCGGCCGGCCTTTCCCTATTTTTTCCGTACCGCCACGCGCGATACGGTGCTGGGTGCCGGCACGCCGCACCCGGCGACAGTCAAGACCGGCAGGACAGTGCTGGCCGTCACGCACAGCGCGATGTTCGACCCGGTCGCCTTTCCGGACCCGAACAGCTTCGATCCCGGCCGCGACCTGAGCGACGCATTCACGCTCGGGCAGGGCATCCACGAGTGCCTCGGGCGCGCGATCGCCACGGCTATGGTTCCGGAGATCGTGCGGCAACTGCTGCTCATGCCTGGCCTCGATGCCGAAACCGCCCCCGATTATGCAGGGACGAAAGTGCCGCAGCACTGGCCGCTCCGCTTGCGGGCAGGACTATGAGCCATGATGAACTGTCCCATATTGCGACAAGGCGTAATGAGGCGTATGATCCCGATTCTCGGGTCTGAAGTCAGTTTTAATATTTATGCTATTATGTAAGACCAGGGCCGCAATCTTCCGGCGATAAAATAGGCCGGAGATTAACAAGAAGTCGAAAGAAATCGCCAGTTGCTTGCGCTCATCTGACTGGATGAGGTCTGTCGCGTGCCGATTTAGCGCGCGTAACGCGGCTGCCTGCGCAATCGACTCTTGACCGTGATTATTAGTCAATTGCGTTTGGGAGGTCCGATCGTGCCTGAAGAAACCGACGGTTTGCGCGTGGACGGCATGCCGGAGTTTCTCCGTGCCGCCAATGCCACCGTGAATGCGGCCGCCTTCGCGACAGACCGGGAAGCCGCTGCCGCCGCGCAACAGATTCCCGCTCTGCCGCTGATCGATCTCGAAAACGCGGGGGTAAGGTTTGAACTGAAGACCGGCGCGCTCGAAACCGCGCTCAAGGACCGTTTGAAATCGGTTGGCGAGGTTTATGGCACGCTAAAGCGCGTCGGCCGCGATCTGACCGAATTCTTCCCGAAAGTTCCGGAAATTCTGCCGCCGTTCCTGGATGGCCGGCTGCTCAACCCCGATGCGACGCCGGCCGCCAATGTGTCGGTGCGCGCGCTGGAGCCGCCGCCTGTGAACGGCGAGACGCGCCCTTGGCCGCAAGCGGAAGTGCGCACCGACGATCGTGGCGGCTTTCGCCTCGCGCTGCCGCCGCGGCCCGTTCCTGAAGCGGGCCTGCAATTGGTGGTCACCGGCGGCAATCGCCAGATCGAAACCGCGATCAAGCGCACGGATTTGATCGCCAGCAATGGCAGCCTGGGCGTCGTGCCGCTGGAGGCGCCGGTCAGCCCGCTGCCCAAAAGCATCATCGAGCAGCTGAAGGACATCGCGCTTCCAAAGAGCGAGGACGATGTCGTCCAGAACCCCGAGGCGTTCGCGACGCCGCCGCCGCAAATGACGCTCGGCGAGGGCGATTGCGCGCGCTCCTTCCGCTCGAACACCGGCGTGATCGACAAATTCGGCTTCCAGCTGCTGGTCCGGCTGATTGCTCCGAACCTGAGCGGGAAGCGGATCGGCAACCGGTTCCGGAGCGAAAACGGCCGGTTCGTCACGGTCGCGGCGACCGCGCCCGGGACGATGAAATACATCCCCGCGCAGGACGTCGCCAACGCGATGGCGCAGCTGGGCGAGTGGGAGCTGGTGGAGCGGGTGCCGATCGACTCGCCGATCGACGTTACCCAGTTCCGCGAAGCGATCGAGCGCTACCCGACGCTGGTGCCGAAAGCCTCCAGCCTCGGCATCGGCTATACCGTGCGCATGCACCAGGTCTGGATCCCGAGCGGCATGTCGCTGGGCGATCTGGTCTATTCGCTGCCGCTGGCGCCGGGCGAGCAGCAGCGCATCGCGGTCAACGAAACCCGCGAAACACTGAGCGTGCGCGAAAGCGAAGCGCTCTCCGCCGAGGAGCTGCAACGCTATAACGAACAGGCCGATTCCTCGACCTCGGCTGTCTTCAACAGCGCCTTCGACGAATCCGCGAGCGGCGGCAGCAAGATACGCACCAGTACCGAGGCCGGCTCGATCGGCGGCGGATTGGGTGTCGGCGGCTTTTTCGGCGGCATCGTCGCCGGCCTGGGCATCGCCGGCGGCTATTCGGATTCGACGACCACCGGCAGCACCTCGAGCTGGCAGAATGCGAGCCGCGATTATGTCTCGAACGCCACGCAGGACTTTCATTCGAACCTGAACCGCGCCGCCTATGCGCGGCGCAACGCCAGCCGCACCGCCGTCCGCCTCGCGTCCGCCAGCGAGCGGCAGGAAGTGGTGTCGAAGGTCATCACCAACCACAATCATTGCCACGCGCTGACGATGCAATATTGGCAAGTGCTGCGGCATTTCGCGGTGAGCACCAAGGTCGACGACGTCCAGCTGGTCTGCTTCGTGCCGCTGGAAGTGGTGCAGTTCCTGCCTTGGGGCCAGGCGCGCACGCTCGCCTCGCGCGGCTACGGCCGCGACGAACTGCTGGTGCGCTATGCGATGCTGCTGCGTTACCACGACGTCATCGCGCCCCGCCTCTATTTCCGGCCGGACCTCAGCTACGGTATGCGGCTGCTGAAGAGCTTCGCCGCGAATCCGTCGATGACGGTGCAGAGTTCCAGCGGCGCCGCGCAGGATATCATCGACGTTCAGGTCAACGGCACGTTCCTGCCGTTCGAGGACATCTACGTCACCGCGATCTCGACCAGCGGCGCCCGCGTGGGGCCGGTGCGCATGAACGCGTCCAGCGCGACCGTGCCCGCCACCTACGAGACCAGGGCGGCGCTGATCCAGGGGTTGCGCACACGCCGCCAGGCCCAATTCGAGTCGCGCACGGCGGCGCTCGCATTGCCGGACCATGTCGCCCGCAGCGATCTCGCGCGGCTTGAGTTCAGCCGCGCCTTCCGCACTTTCTCCTATCGGCTGGCATTACCCGCGTCGCTCTCCTTCACCGAAATCATCGGTTATCTGAACAACACCGCCAAGCTGGACGTGACGCTGTCGCCGGCCGACCTGGAAAGGGAGCTCGGCGGGCCGGTGGTCACCGATCCGACCGCGCGGATCGGCGCCATCGACGTCGTCGAGTTCTACAACGGCCCGGGCGGCACGGAAGTGATGAGCGGTGTCTTGCCGGTCGCCGCCAAGCGCGTGCCGCCGGAGCTTCGCTTCGCCGATCTGCTGAAGATCGAGGCGGCGCTGCAGCACGTCGTCCAGAACACGGTCTCCTATTCCAAGGCGGTGTGGCAATCGCTGATCCCGGAAGAACGGGCCATCCTGCTCGAACGCTTCACGATCGGCGTCCCGGAAGGCGGCGTCACCGACGCGGCCGATGAAGTGCCGCTGCTGAACTGCGTCGCCAATGAAGTGCTCGGCTATTTCGGCAATTGCGCGATCATGCCGTTCTTCATTCCGATCCAGGCCGAGCAGGCAACGCGCTTTTCCACGCGCGACCTGCAGGAAGCGCTGCTGCGGTTCCACCGCCAATCCTTCGTGCCGTCGCAATCCTCGATCACGCTTCCGGCGCGCGGCGTGCTCGGCGAAGCGGTCTTGGGCGACTGCAATGCCTGCGAGAAGATCGACTTGACCCGGTTCTGGAACTGGCAGGATTCGCCGGGCGATACGGCCAGCGATCCGGCCCAGCTCGCCCAGCTGTTCAGCGGCGGCAACCAGCTTGTCGGACCCGCTGGCGCCCAGGCTCCGTCCGGCCTGGCGACAGGGCCGATGGTGACGATAAACCAGGGTCCGACCGCGCTGTCGCCCGCCGATCTCGCCAAGGCGCTGATCGACAAGTTGCCGCAGAGCAATCTGCCGCAGAATCTCACGGGCCTGGCCGAACTCGCCGCCCAGGCAAAGGTCCAGACCGAGACCACGGCCGAAAGCCTCAACAAGACGATCAGCGAAGCCTCCGGGCTCGCCAAGGCGGCGTTGGAACAGGTGCCGAAGGCCATCGAAGCGAAGAACAAGAGTAGCGGCGGCGGGAGCGGTTCCGGGGGTAGTGGCTCGGGTTCTGGCGCTGGAGGGTCGGGTTCCGGTTCCGGCGGCACTGGCTCAGGCTCCGGCGGATCGGGGACGGGCGGCGGTTCGACCGGTTCGGGCAGCGGCGGCTCCGGGAGCGGCGCTGGCGGGTCTGGTTCCGGGACCGGAGGCACCGGATCGTCCGGCGGCGGCGGCGGGCCGGGCGGCACGTCCGGCGCGGGCGGCGGCTCGGCGACCGATGCCGGTCCCGGACCCACCGGCTGAACGCACGGATCCACGCGAGACATAGGAGGCAGACATGGCCGATGCGACCGCCTCCAGCGCCGAAGACCGTGCGCTGGACGCCCTCACCAAGATTCTCGAAACATCGATCTCGCCGGAAATGCAGGAAGCGCAGCAGATCATCCTGCGCCGCCTCGCCTTGGCCGGCAGCCTGTTCCCCTCGCGTGTGCCGGCACCGCTCAACATCACCGAGGTCGGCGGCTATCTGAATCTGCTGCAGGACCTGCCCGAGCTGCGGCTGCAGGTGCTGGCCTCGACACTGGGAGTCGCCGGACCGAATGTGACGGCCGGGTTCGGCCAGTCTCATACCGCGGTGACGTTCGAGACGCGTCGGAACGATCGGCCGGCCGGGGCGGCGCAGGCGGCGATTCCGGTCAGCTTCACGGTGCGATCGGATTTCGCGGCGGCGCTGGACGAAGCGCTGACGGCGATCCGCAACCTCGGCGGCACGCTGCCGTTGCTGAGTCCTGCGCGCGCCCTGCCTGCGGCCGGGCCTGGCGTCCAGCCGCCCGACGATCTGCTCGCCGCCACCGGCCGGGTGTTGGAGATCGTGCCGGCCGCCGCGCTCGCCGATCCGGCCAACGATCCGATCGCGCTTGGCGCCACCGGGCCGGCGGCGCCGCAAGTGTTCGCGCGCCAGGTCAATCCCGCCGCATCCGGCGCCGGAACGGTCACGCCCGCTTCGCTGAACCTTTGGGTGTGCACCGACACGGCTTGCAGCCAGCAGGCGGTGACGGGGGCCTATATCCCCGTCACGCCACATCTGGAGGCGGCCGGCTGGCATCAGAGCACGCTCCCGGCACCGACCTCGCTGTCCAGCCAAGGCGGGTGGCAGCGCTGGATCAACATCTCGGGCCTGGTCACGGGCCGTTCACGGCTCGGCGACGAGTTGCTGCTCCTCTACCGGTCCGAGGATGTCGCGCGATCCAGCCTCGCGCCAATTCTCGACTTTCGCTGGGACGGCGAGACCTTCGCCGGGAGCGTCTAGGATATGGCCGCGCCCGCCCCGACTCCGCCGTCAGACGAGTCGCCCGGCTATGCCCGGCGTCTCACGTTTCGCACCAAGGGCGGCACGGTCGAGCTGATCTCCAGCGAGCGCGTCGAGATGATCCCGCCCGCCCCGGACCCGCAACACGATCCGGAAAGCTTCCGGGTGGAACTGCGCGACAGTGACGACGCGACCGTCTTCAGCAGCCGGATCAACAGCCCGGTCGAGCCCGAGCGCGAGGTCTTTTCCGCCGATCCCACGCAACCGATGCGGTACGTTGTCGATCCCGCGAAGGAAGACGCCTTCCAGGTGATCGTGCCGGACCTGCCGCAAGCCTCCGACCTGGTTCTCGATGCACCCCAATCGATGCTCGGCGACGCGACCCTGGCTCCCGGCTCGACCGAAGTCGCGCGCGTGCGGCTTCGTCCCGAAGCGGACGAACCGCCGCCGCCCGCACCCAAGAAAGGCCGAAAGAAGTGAGCGCCGCCGATGGCCGCGTCCTCCGCACGGAGAAGCTCGTCGATCACGGCGATCCGGCACGTCGCTGGAATTTAGTCATCCTCGCGGAAGGCTTTCGCGAACCGGAAATGCCGCAGTTCCGCGCGGCATGCGCGCGCTTCATCGACCAATTATTCGCGACCCCGCCGTTCAACGAGCTGTGGTGCGCGATCAACATCTACTGCGTCGATGTAGCGTCGGACGAAAGCGGCGCGGACGATCCCAACCCCTGCGCCGACGGCGACAATGGGTCGGGCCTTTCCGCCCGGACCTTTTTCGACGCGACCTATTGCACGGCGGGGCTGGGCCGCTTGCTCGCCGGCAACCAGGCACTCGCGCTGGCGACGGCACAGGCCGCAGTGCCGCAAGTGCGCGCCACGGTCGGGATCGTGAACAGCACCCGCTACGGCGGCGCCGGCGGCGGCGTCGCCTGGTTCTCCACTCACGCCAGCGCGTCGCAGATCGGCATCCACGAGCTTGGCCATTCGGCGTTTCACTTGACCGATGAATATACCGACGCGCGCGACAACAGCACGGGCGGCGAACCGACCGCGCCGAACGCCACCACCGACACGAACCGCGCGACGACCAAGTGGTACGATCTGATTCTGCCCGCGACGCCCTTGCCGACCATGTCGAACCCCAATTGCGCCAACTCGGACAACCGCGCGAGCCCCGTCGCGGCCGGAACCGTCGGTCTGTTCGAAGGCTCGGACCGCAGCCGCTGCGGCGCGTATCGGCCGGAACATGACTGCTACATGCGCACGCTCGGCACGCCATTCTGCGCGGTATGCCGGCGGGCGATCCGCGACGTCCTCAAGCCGTTCATGCCAAAGCAGCTCACCCCCAGCGTCGGCGTCCAGTTCAGCGATACGCTGGCCGCGGCCGAGACGCGCCGCTGGTTCACGCATAGCTGGCCGGCATGCTGGCAGGTTCACTGGACCGCGATCCCGCGCAATCCCGGCCCGAGCGGACCGGCGCTGGAGATTCGCGTCCGCACCGAGCGCGCGTCGCGGGAGCTCGTGACTTATTGGCTGGACATCAGCAACCGCAGCGCGGCGTCCGTGGAGTTCGACGCGCGCTTTGAAATTCTGTCGCGGGATTGAGGAAGGTCGAAATGCAGGTCGGCGTTCAGTTCACTGGCACCCTTCAAGGGAATCAGACGGCGCAGTGGTTCACCCATAGCTGGAACCCTGACTGGCATGTGATCTGGACGTTCGTGCCGGTCACGGTCCGGCCCGGCGGACCCGAGATCGAATGGACGGTTGCCAGCGAACGCGCCGCATCGGGCGTGACCTATTGGCTGACCGTGCACAATCTGACGCCGACGCCGGTCGACTTCGAAGGGCGTTACGCCGTCGTCAATTAGACTGATATTTCTGAAATCGTGGCGGGCCACGCCCGATGATGATGAGCACTATTCCTACGCTGTGGCGCTACTTTTAGAATGTCGCAGGGAAACCGAAAGGAAACAAACAAAACGGTCGATAGCGGCTTGATGCGAGCTTTTGCGGTGTTCGGCATAGCGACTCAAGCGTTCGCCCCCAATATCAAGATTTCCGGGTTCCAACCCTCGGGAAGGTCAGGATGACCGACCGACTCCAGATCCAGGCGGATGAAGGATCGCAGGATCGATTGAAAAGTCTCGGTGTCCTTTGCCCAATGCACCACGCCGTCAAAATCTTTGGCAAGATGATGCGTCAGTTCCAATGAGGAGCGACGATCTATCCCGACTGGGCTGGCAATCTGGACCATGGCAATCTTGTCGCCGCCGACCCATTGGATGATATCGGTCGGCAATTCATGCTCATAGTTGCGCCTCCCGTTCCAGACCGCGACGCGAATGACCTTGCCGGCCGGCGTCCTAATGCGAAAAATCCATTCGGCATCCTCCTGATCGATGCCACCAGCCGGATAGAACCGCGGCGGCGGCGGCCGGTTCAGAATTTGAGCCTTTTGTTCGCGAATGGCGCGACGCTGGGCATTGGTGAGACGACCGAGCGGCTCTCCGTTCGGATCGAACTGTTCGATGTGGTTTGAGTAGGAAATTTCGGCCACGCCAGCGTCATAGACGTCTGAGTCCGGGAAGCAGAACAGGAGCGTTTGGCCGCCGAATGTGCGCAAATTGCGTAGCACCATGTCCCAGGCGACATCGGCATGTTGCACGGGGACGACGTGCAAAGGGCCGCCAGGCATTTCCATCGACAGCCGTTCAATGACGGCAATGCCGATCGCGCTGAACGCCTCTCCGTCGTCGAGGCAGAAGCCGACATGATAGCTGCGACTGCCGACCTCCGCCCTGAACGTGCGCAGGATGATCGGCGTATCCGCTGGAAAGCGATCGTCGCCGGTCAGTTCGCGAATACGAGCCCCGTTGATCGCAGCAACCGGCGCCAGAGCATGAAGCTTGATCATGCCGCGAAAAGCCTCCTTGCCCGGCCATGATCGGGCCTGCTGGTCGCGCTTCCTTTTTGCTTCGCCCATGTCCGTCCTCTCAATTCCTTTCGCGCTTCCCTTCCGGGCGTCAGCTAAAGGCGGCAACCACTGTTTCGATCGGAAGGAACAGCATCCGGCTGTCCTCTGGGTATTCGACGAACTCAGCGGAGGCGAGGTAGAAGCGCTTGGCGTTTTCGTCCTTCGCCTGCACGAGAACCGCCCCGATACCGATGCTCTGTGATGCGACGGCGATCCTTCGCAGCGCATCCGAAAGAATATCCGCTCCGAGCCCCCGACCGGAGTAGGCGGAGCTCACCGCCAATCGACCAATGATGGAAACCGGGATCGAATCCGGAGCATTGCGACGAAGGCGGCCGGGCGCCGCCGATCGTTCGACAGCGCCGGCCGAGATGCAGAAATAGGCGACGACGCGATTGTCGTCGCAAACAACATAGGTTCGCGAAAACCGGCTCTCGTTCTTGAGTGCGCGTTGCTTCAGCCAGTCGTTCAGCGTCGGCTCGCCGCAATCGAACTCTTCTAGGTCATGGTCCGCCGTCAACGGGGCGGGCGCCGAAAGGCTCATCGAGTGTCTCTACAATGAGCGTCAGGCGCTCCAGGCCGGAGTCCGGCGCAGTAGCGCGCGCAATTTCGGGCCGGGCGCCGGTGGATTGTCGAGAGCATGCACAAATGCGTCGTAGCGGGCATCATCCAGCACGAAGAGGCGCTGATCCAGCAGCACGTCGATCGCGAGCGACCGTGCGCTCTCGATCATGAACTCGGTGCGGGTCTTGCCGAGGATCGCCGCCGCATCATCGATCATCTGGCGCGTCTGTGCTTCGATACGCAGATTGATGCTTCCCTTCGCATCTGAAACGTCGGTCCGCTCGGCGACATCGATCGAACTGGAACGTACTTCTACCATAATCTGCAGATGGCACATTGTATCTACATTGTCAATACGGCTGCCAAATTGTTACGGTGTCAAGCGCGCGGGCTTTTCGTCTGATGGCGCGGACGCGAGCGCCTAATTGAGATCCATGACTCTAGCAACCGCCTCGCTGCCAGGCCGACGTGAAGAACCTTCTAAAAGCTAGGCAAGTCCGATCCCGCTCTTTGAGCGTCGAACCTGCCACGACGGCGTAGCAGGAGCGGATCATAAGTATGAAACGACGGCCCACGGCGGCAAATGGCGGGCCACGAACGATGATAGTGGGCAATATACCTACGCTGTAGCGCTACTATAAGCGGTACAGCTCCAGGCTACGCTGGAACACCGCCCATCCAGCCTTCAAGGTTTTCTCCGGCCCGCTGCTGGGCGCGGAACTCGCGAATTGTGGCCAGTGCTTCGCGCACTGGCGGGTCATCAATGTCGCTTGGAATGACCGGGTCGTCATCGTCGCGAAGCGCCGACATATCGGGATCGTGTGAGCCGATCTGCCAGGCCCGACGAAGTTCCAGCTTCCGCTTGGTGATCGCGAGGTCGAACCGAAATGCGTCCAGCGTCGCGGTGGTAGTCATCCGCATCGGCACAAGCCGATAGGAACCGTGCCGCTGGTATGCGACGAGAAAGTTATTGAGGTTTTCGGGCGAGGCTTCTTCTATACGATTGATGCGGCTTAGCATCGTAAGTATCGCATCGGGGTTCTCGCGTTGGATCGCCTCGACATTGCGCCCGACGGTAACGGCATAGCCCGTAGGGTCGCTGTGGGAGAGCCCTTGGATGATCGCGATCCGAATGGCCTCTTCTTCATCGACCGCGCCGAACCGCGCGCGCCACCCCTCGAATATCTTCACACCTGCTTCGATGTCGCGGAAGCACAACGCGAGGATTGGAACTTCGTCACCTATCATCGCCATGCCCGTTCCGCTCCAGTGGGCGCGATCCCATAAGGGCAGGTCGATGATGGAAGTCACGCGGACACGCGAGTGATCATTGAACGCAAACGGCTCTTCCGGGGCTTGTGTGCGGTTTGCACGCGACATGTCATTTTCGACGTGCTCGTCATCATCTGACGCCCGGCCCCCGTAAGTCCACGGCTCGGTCCTAAGCAAAGGATACTCCGTCGCGCCGCTACCAGTCCAATAATCGAGCCGATGCAGCGGCTTCTCACCGAACACACTACTTGCTAGAATGGGCACATTGCCAAGCGAGATTGCGCGCGAAAATCCTTCCTCGACACCAGCAATCTCCGTCAGCCATTCCTTCGGATTGGGCATGTAGAGGGTCCGTGCGATCGTCTCCCCGATCAAGTCGCGCAGCCATTCGTCGAAGCCGGTTCGATCTGATTTGCCCCCCGGGATGACATTGGCAGGGTAGGTCAGTTCTGCCCATATTTCCGGCTCGGTATGCCACGTCGTCGCAAAGCGATCGGTTGTGCCTTGCTGCAACTCGAACCGGAGATAGTCGCGGTATGGCGTCACGCGCTGTCGAAGGCTCGTCGCCAGAAACGCCTCGAACGCGCTGGCGACTGCTTCCGCGACATGGATGGCAGCCGCGTCGTTTGGTAGCGTGAACCGGAGTTCACACCCGAGCGCCCGCGCGCTCAGTGTCAGAGTCTGCTCGTCGCCGATGACGATCTGGCGCGGAAGCGACTTCACACCAGGATGAGAGAGGTCTTCGCGGAAAAGCGTCTGCAAATCTTCGTCGCGATCCTCCGGAGTCAGATAGCGATCACGCACGAGGTCTTCTTGTCCTAGACCCCACAGGAGCAACATCGCGGTTACATCGAGATCGAGATTGCAAAGTATGTCAGGCAGACACGTCAAAACCTTTAACTGGTCGAGCGAGCCTTTGAGCAGCATGTGCCCGAAGAGCCGGGCGAGCACATGGAAATCCGATTCGAGATCGGCGCGATCGTCGGCCGCCATTTCAAACTGCGTCGATATGCTGCGGAAGTGTCGCCATGCCGCAAGCGATTGCGGAATTCGACCGAGCTGAATTTCAACCCATGTCAGATCGTGAAGCGAACGCAGCAAGGACGGTGGGATGTCGCCGTCATCCTTCATGATTGCAAAGGAGCGATCGACGGCCATCAGCAGTTTCGTTCGCGCGGCCCAAGGCAATCCCAATGCCAGGTAGGCGCTCGCCATCCCCAACGTCACCCGGACGAAGGCATCGATATGCTCTTCCTTGGCCAGCTTTAGTTCGGAGCGACCGAGTAGCCGCACCGCGTCCTCGTAATGCCCGGCTTCCAGCTTCTGCATTCCGCGGCGCATGAGCGCCTGACCGGCCGCGGCATTGCTTCGTCGCTTCTCCAAGAGCGGCAGAAAGCTATCGAGCAGCCGTTCATAGGCGGCGCTATTCGGCACAAAATCTGCCATCGTCTCAAGCGAGCCCACCATTCGTTCCAGCGGCAAACTCAGTAACTGTTCGCCCTCGGCGATCAGCGAAATGAACGACTCCCAAACGAGATCGAGCGCGGCCAGATCGCGCGCGGCGAGCGCGGCATGAGCGTCGAGAATGGCGAGCGCATATTTCGCCTGCACGGAATTGTTGGGTCGCGCATCGTCCTCGGCAAGTCGGCGGAGCCGTTCGATTAGGCGCTCCCGCTTGCCTGCGAGGTCGATGCGATCTTGGTCTATGACACCGCGGACGCAACTGCCGGAGAGCAGTTGCCAAAGCGTCATGAGCTGTTCGAGATCGTCGGCGAAGGGCGTATCCGCCGTTACAGTTTCGAGTTCGTCGTAATTGTCGAGCAGGCGCTGGTGATCTTCATACCACCATAATGCGGTCCATGCCTCGAAATAGAGAATGCGCTTGCGTTGCTCGCCGATACCGCATTCTTCGGCCAGCCGCCTTGCCTGAGCGAACCGCGCCTCGACTTCGGAACGCGGTCGTTCCAGCCCTCGGGCCAACAGCGCCGACGTGAAACAGTCTTCCGCAAGCGAATAGCGGGCCTCGCGATAACGGTCGGGATCGGCGATCTGACGATCCAACTCCTCCAGCCGTCGTAACCGTGCAGCATCGTTGGGACCAATCTGGGTAACCGGCGCTTCGACTGCAGTAAGGCCGAGGGTTTCAACTGCCAGCCCGAGGCGATTGTTAGTGTAAATCTTGTCGAGAATCCAGGTCCGATCGAGAATCGTGACGGGGATGCCTACTTCCGCCGATAATTTGTCTTCCAGCGCAGCACGCGGCTTGTCAGGCGCATAGCGACTGGTGATGCAGTAGATGCGATGGTAATCGCGTAAGGTGCTGACAATGCTTGCAACGTCGGATTTGACCTTTACTTGCCACGTTTCCTTCGTGCTGAACGCGAAAGCCCAGCGCTCGCTCGCAGCTGTTTCACCCAAGAACCAGCGCTTTGCGATCTCAGGCGCTACCGCATAGGTTTCGCTATCAACTTTAGCATCTCCGCCTCCGGTTGGTCCGGTTTGGGTGCGTAGGTTCGGGCAAAGCTCCTTCTCGGCCAATGCTCGCGCGAAATGTTCGAACTGATACTCCTGTTTGCGTTTCGTTAGCGTGTCGAGGTGGTAGTCGAGAACCTCGCGCGCGACCTGCGGTTCGCTTGCACGGGCCGTGTCCGAGAAGAGATGCGGACGGCGCCGACGCATTTGCTCGCGCAGGCTGGGGACGGGAGACAGTGCGATCTGCGTCTCGGAGTCCAAAGGTTGAGCCACGCCCAGAACATAATGCGCACATCGTCACATTTACAATCCCAGCAAGCGGTGAATGTCCACGGCAAGGATCGCGCGGTTTACGCACCGGCGTAGCCATTGCGGCCTGTGAGCACGAGGCGGCGGCACACGGCGGTTGGCGGAGAGGGAGGGATTGTCTGTCCTGCCCAAAAAACCTCAGAAATCCGCCGTTTCTTAAGTGGTCGGATGTCACAGTTGAGGCTGACCAATGTAACAGTTCAATCAGCGCTGGCAAGACTTGCCACTATGCTCGACCCGTTTACGTTGAGGCTGGGAGGGCTAGCCTTGGCCACGCTAACAAATGACTGCCGCCGATGACCCGCGCTGTAATCCTTATCACCGTCGCGTTCGGCATTGCGGTGGTGGCGCTGCTTGTTGCTGCCACGGTAGTGCTAACCCCAGCGATCCCAAAACAATCGAGCCCTGCCCCCGTTGCCGCTTATACCCCACCCACATGCAGCACTGTCTCAGCAAAGTTATCTCGTCAGGCCAAGCTGCGACGCGCGGAGGACTGCGCTCGCGAAATAGAGATGCATCGTCAGCAGGAGCGGACATCAGAAGATGCCAATCGGTCGATTGAGGCGGCTTGGGCGGCAATAAGCTTATCCCGTGAACAAGTGCGATCACAAATCGCGGCAACCTTGGTCGCATTTGCGACTTTGCTAGCTGCTGTCGCCGCAGCCCTCTACGCCCGTAGTGCTGGCAACGCGGCAAAGCGCAGCGCAGATCAGGCCGTGGAGATGACCACTTTGTCGCGGCTCAGCGTCGATGCTGCGGTTCGATCCAGCGACGCCACGCTAGAAGCGAATGAGCTAGCCAAGCAGGTCTCTATAACCGAACTACGTCCATGGTTGATCGTCAAGCCCACACTGGGTGAAGATGTCACGTTTAGGGAAGGCCGAATGAACTTCCTCATCACTTTGGACATTAAAAATGTGGGAAGAACGCCCGCACATTCTATCTACGTCTCCGGTAAAACCCATAATAATGTCCAGTCCATTAACAATGATTATTTTGAGGACTTTTTTGAGGAAAATATGAGGGTTGCAGGTGCCGGTGGCATTTTACTGCCGGGAGAGGAGATGAACTATCGAATAGCGCTGTCTGTAACGCCAAATGAAGGAGCTTTGCGAGTTTTTCCAGCGTTAGCGTTGAGTGTCTCTTACAGAGGTAGGGTAAATGACGACGTTTATCACACCGGACATATGATGACGGTATTTTTTAATAAGGATCAGACCCTTCCTATCTCTGACATCGCTCTAAATAGCCTTCTTCCATATGTTTATCCGTGGTGGTCTCGTGTAACATAACATATTGATCCTCAGGATTTTTCTAAGGCTACCTTAACCCTCACTTGTAGAATGAGGTTCTCGATTTCAGCGAACGTAGCTGCAAGATTATTGCGGACCGCACCGCCGCCGCCGCCAGTACCGATCCCAACGCGCCACCGTGCCCGTGCGGAGCACGGCACAGGACAGATCGCCAAGCCGGGGAGCGTTGCACCACGCCGCCGTGCGCGAGCCGCCTGCGGAGCCCGTGGAGCTGTATTGGAGGCGCGGCCCTCGAATGACAGCGTGGCCTTCCGGAGAGCGCCCCACGGGGCCTCCTAGGAGCCTGACAAGCCGGTCCCGCGCCGCCGTTGCGGAAGCCGTGGAGCAGGGGTGGCCAGGGAGGCAGGTGCCGTCCATTTCGCGCGCCGCGATCCCGGCCAGTCGCACCTTCGGACCCTCTGCGCACCAAATCGGCCCGTCGCCGTCCCACACGCGCACCGGGTGCAGGTGAACGTCAGCCCGGCTGCTAAGGCTGCGGCCATCATCGGAGTGTCACTCGAAAAGTCCCATTTACAGCTGTTTCCGTTCACCGCCGCTCAAACTGAGGCAGTGGCCTAATCTTTGGGCTGCGCTCACATAAGGTGCAGCGCAGGCGGTGCGAAGCCACTGCAATCGAAACAGGGATGGGGAATAACTTGCGCATGTTGTCGGGGGAGAGCCGCACCTCTCTTCCGCACCCTCGGCAGGTGATGATCGCTAGCGACCTATGCCGTAAAAAACAGAATGTACTTTCGAACCTAGCTGAGCCGCCCATCCGCTCGACATAGAACAGCAGAACGAAACTGGAACATTTCCGCTGTCCTATTTCCACAGGTTTGTGCTTCAAGCTGGGCTTTGCCGTGGAGGGTACCCATGGATTTGCTTACGCACTTGATCGTAGCTGTGTCCGCGATGATGCCGGGCGGCGCACCCTTGACGTTATGCAGTGGGGCGTCCCGCTCAAGATGAAGGGCGCAAAGGGTCAGCCGATTACCAAGCAAGTCACCAACGTGCGAAACCTCACAAGTCTCTTCTGGAAGTCCACCATTGCGAAGGCTGACTTCCGCTGCTTGGCCCCGGTAACGGACTTCTGCGAGTGGGAGGGAGACTGGCGCTAAGCAGGAACGATGGTTCAGCGTACCGTCCAGGCCGATCTTCGCCTTCGCTGGCGTGTGGCGACCGACAGAGCAGGGCAAGGCGTTCGCCTTCCTCACCTGCGAACCGAATGAGTTTGTGCGGCCAGTGCACCCGAAGGCCATGCCCGTGATCCTGCATGATGAGGACTTCGACGGCTGGTTAAGCGGTGAGTACGACAGCGTGTGCGCACTGGCTTCGCCGTACCCCTCGCAGCTGATGACAGTTGCCTAGCCGCCGCTTCGTCTATTTCTCAGATGCGACCGTGGCTTCATCCACGCGGCGCGCAAGTAAGCTGGCAAGGACCAAATGTTGTCCCGCCTTTATCGCATCAAGATCGTGGGTCAGTGAATGTGCTTTGGGGTTGCGAACGCCTCGATAAAAGCCCTTGAAGATGTCCATAAACCCGCGCTGATCGTTTCTGCCTGACTCCGTATCTAAGTCGCTCAAGATTAGTATGGGGTTGCTTGGTGAGAAGGCTTGGTTGCAGAGATTGTCGCCATCCATGTCGAGACCAGTTTTTGCCCGAAGTAAGTCGAATAGAGCAACAATAGCGTCCAAGGCTGCGTTTCTGTAGTCTCCTAACTGGTAGTGCTTGATCGCGGCCTCTCTTATCTTTGGATGCAACAAGTCATCGAACCCAGTCGGAGAACCCTGCGGCAGACGTTTCGTCAACCGTGCAAGCATCATCTTTAGCTCTGAATAGACGCCCTCGAAGTACTGCTTTTGTATAGGCCACAACGTGTCCATGCTGCCCTTCATTTTGCTCGCGTCGTAATAAGGCGAGTTCTCCCCGGTAAGCGCGTGATACCGGGCGGCAAGGTTGGCATGGGTCTGGGCGAAGTTCCTGAACGAAACCCACTTGGCATGGTCCTCAGTCTTGCCTGCGAGGGTTACATCCATCGCTTCCTTTAGTGCCTCCGCATCGACCAGAAGGTCATGGAGTTCCTTGGTATTCGCTACGGTCACGGTGGCCCTCCCTCACAGGGCAGCACCGCCCAGCTTACGACCTGATTTTGCACTACTTTCGCGAGGGTACAACTCCGACAAAACGCGCGCGGTAATCCCCCCATAGGGAGTGCTGCTGGCCCAAAAGCCGCCTGAAAACAATGCGATGAACGTCACGTGACGTTGGCCGCAAACAGACTAGCCAGCGGGTCACTGTGCACAGATAAACGAGCGTATGTCTGTGTACGGAGCTAGGTCATGAAGACGAACGATGCCGCAGCGGCGGTCGCATACCTACGGGTGTCCACCGCCCAACAAGGCAGAAGCGGCTTGGGGCTTGAGGCCCAGCGGGACGCGGTGCGGCGGTATGCCGAGCAAGCCGGGCTCGCCATCCTTTCAGAGTATGTCGAGGTGGAAACGGGCAAGGGCAGCAATGCTCTCGCCAAGCGTCCGCAGCTCCTAGCGGCCTTGGCTGATGCCAAGCGGACGAAGGCGCGCCTAGTACTGGCCAAGCTAGATCGCCTCGCACGCAACGTGCACTTCATATCGGGCCTGATGGAAACGGGCGTGGACTTCGCGGTGGCTGACATGCCCGACGCAGACAAGTTCCGGCTACACCTTGAGGCCGTCATTGCCGAGGAGGAGGCTGGGCGCATTTCCAAGCGAACGAAGGAAGCTCTGGCGGCAGCCAAAGCCAAGGGTACTCAGCTAGGCAAGCATGGGCAGTTATTGGCTGTGCGGCGCAAGGCAGAGGCTGCCGAGCGGGTTGCCCCGCTCGCGCCGATCTTCACGGCCATGAAGGCAGAAGGGCTCTCGCTTCGCGCTATGGTGACGTCGTTGAATGAGCGCGGGCTTGCCTCGCCAGCCGGTGGCAAGTGGCACGTCACCAACTTGCGGCGGGCGCTAGGTCGCTTGGAAACCGCCAACAATGCAGTGGACGCGTGATAATGTCAGAGGCGCTGAACAGGTATATCACGGCAAAGAGCTACATGGAGGCGTGCAAGTTGATCCAGACCAGTTCCCACTACGAGGGCAGTAGGATCATCCAAAGTGTGTTGCCTTTACATATGCTACTGGGCTTCTCATTAGAGCTGTTTTTTAAGGCATGGCTGCTGGGCAAGGGTGAAGGGTCAAGCGAGGTGCGTGCATTTGGGCATCGTCTCGCCGAACTATTTTCGGCATCTCAAGCGTCTGACCTGCCTAACATTGCAGGATTGGGCAGCCTTGTTTCGCTCGTGGCTGCGCCGCACGAGGACTTCACCTATCGCTATATCGGCGATGGCGCGACCGTGACGACCGCAAACTGGCCTGTGGTTTTAACCGTCTTAGACGATCTAGATGTGGCCGTTGATACGTTGCTCGGCGCGAGCGTCAGCCGGGGCCTAAGGCCGGGACACTAGATGCTCCCCGCGTCCCCTGATGGGTTCCACAGGAAGCTATTTGGTGGGCAGGCACAATGCACTCCACGGCTTGCAACCGGGCACCTGATTAGTGCCCTTGGGAGCCCGGCTGAACGCGCGTGAAGAAATCAGTAGTCCGCCAGCTCCGCAGAACGGATCGACGACTGACGAGGGACTGACGGGCTACACGGGTCTACTCGCCACGTCCACCTTCCAGCCACTGTAGCCACGCAAATACCGCCTGGGCCACTGTGGCCACCGCCGCAATGCCAGCAATCACGATCATCGGGTCCACGTCTCACCTCATTTGCAGTCCGGGCCGGTTAGGTCCGAGACCGCCCTCATTGAAACCAACATTTCGCCAACCGCTCACAACCGCATCAAATCGCCCCGTCTTGGCGACACGGCGGCTTCCGCCAACGGACACCACGGCTCCCCTAGCCAGTCCTTTGCCGTTCCAATGTATGCTCAGCCTGCTCCGCAAAGGTGGGCGCATAAGAAGCCTGATGCCGACAGGCGGTTTTGATGGCCACGGGGCGGCGTTGTACGATGCCTGCCCTACAACACCGGATCGGGCGTGGACTGATTTGGTACCGTCATCCACAGGGAAACCTGAACGTCTTGTCGCGAGAGCGGCGGGGAAGACGCTAAACATCCATGACGCTGATAGGCCGCAAGGCCGGAGGATCGCTGCGGGCTCACCCCTACAGCTATGCGTCACCGGGCTGCCACCGTACCGCTCATCCCGATAAGGATCAGGTTCGTTGGCCGGTAGTCATCCGCATCTGTGATGATCGGAGGATCGCCGGGCAGCTCCACCCGCTTTCCCTCCAAGGATCAAGTAGGGTTTACCCATGGTAACCAGGGTCAGCAGCCCATCTTGACCAGCCTCTTTATAGGTTAAGCTTGCCCATCTTACATCGGCTTATGTTGGATCATATAGTCGGCCAACCTAACAGGTAAGGATTGGCATAGGGCTAACACAACCAGTAAGACTTGGTAGCGGGCCAGTATGACTGGTAAGACATGGTAGTTTCGTTTGACTTATTTGAAGAAATAGGCAAAGCAACTGTTGACGATCTTGCTTTGTTCCGGCAGCTATCGCCTCCCGATCAATGGGGGGACTGATGACTGTAACTACATCATTGCTGATTACCGTTCGGCGCTACCTCGATAGAACCGACACGGCAGAGACTACTTTTGGCATTGCCGCCATGGCTGATCCTCGTTTCATGTGGGGATTGAGAAACGGGCGTAGGCCACGGGCGCGAACCATCGCCCGCGTCACACAGTTCATTGCTGCGCATCCATCGGGGCTGCCCCGGAGGGTGGTGGCGATATGAGCGGCGCAACCAAACGCAGCAACTCAGACGGGCGGGCCTTCGCTAAACTGTGGCGCATCCGCATGAAGCCCTACTTCGACGCCTTGTATGGGCCTGATGAGTGGGCCACCGATCCCGAGCTTGCTCATGTCGCCAAGGAGGCTGCCTAGCCGGGCTTACCTTCAAGAACATCCGGGCGGGCCATCTATCATACTTCGTGGACAATGTTGGTCCGTCCACTTCCCCATGCCCGAACCATTCGAGGCTCCCATCCACCTTCCACCGTGACCCGGCTCAGCCGGTTTGCTCGTGGACAACTTGATACAGGAACAATCGTGGCGACCATCGCCGTTGACGACACTATCATCCTAAGCCCGCGCGTTGCGGATTACATGGGCGACCCGAAGCGGGACCGCCGCGTGAAGACCGGCTTCCGCCTAGCCCTTGAGTGCCTGGGTATTCCCTTGCCTGACTACATTGCGCGCAAGGAAGCGGGGCGCACCGATGGTGCCCGCGCAATCACTGCTGCCTTCAATGCCGACCATGGCATCAACACTCACAGCAAGCACGTTCGCGCAGCCCTTGCCGATCTAGCGGCCCGCGAAGGCCGGGGCTGATGCTGCGGCACTCCACGGCCTCAATCCGATCAACCGACGCGTAAGCGTTCTAACCCTCACAAGGAAACAGAATGACCGTTACCCGTAGCTCCGCAGCCATCCGTGCGGAGCTGACCGAGAATACCAAGCAGTTCAACGCGGCGCGCGAAGACGCCATTGCCTTTGAGCGCTTTAAGGCTGCGGCCGGGAAAGCCGACGCGCTGGCCAAGAACGACACGAAGCTGCGAGCTGAGTTGATCGAAGCCGAAGCCTTCGAAGACAAGGCTCGCAAGGCTGCCAACTACGCCAACCTCCGCAACATGACGGTGACTGCCAAGCAGAACGGCGGGCCGTCGATCTTAGCTGCCACCTACATCATCCGCTTCGAGCAGAACGCTTACAGCTCCACTTATCATCAAAACCTCTGGGGATGGAGGGAAGTGAACGGCTTTGGAACTCTGACGCCCGAACAGTTCGGCTATCTTGTCGAGGTTGCCGCCGATCAAATCCCTAGCGGCATCATGGCGCTTGCGCCGGGCAATCCTGTGGAAGCCTTCCGCCTGTACAGCCTTGGGATGAGCCGAGGGCGGCTCGCGTCGTGAGCCATCGTATGACGCTCAAGCGACTTCGCGACCTGCACCCTGCGGACATGCACAACGATGAAGCCCTGCGGTCGCCACCCCGGCAGCCTTACCGGCACTACGCCTTAGAAATGCCCGTCAAGGTCAAGGCGCATACCTTGGCCCAGCTTCGCCGCAGCTTCGATTGGCGGGGCTCGCTAGCTGTCGGGTTCGCCGAATGGTCCGCAGTGTTCGCGTGGCTGCGGATGACCAAGCAGGGCGAATGGGCGATCACCACCGTGGCCCTCATTGCCGGTTCCTATGCCCGACGCATGAAGCGTTGGGACAGCGGCTTGGAGAAGAAGGACCGCACCGAGCTGAAAGAGCTGGGCACTTTGGCCGCTGCTTGTCGAGAGGCTTGGCGGCGCGTGGGGCAGCCTGGCCTGCGGGAGAGCATCCGCGAAGCGCGGCACCAAGCAGAGGTCTGCGAACGGATGGATGCGGAACGCGCGGCTAGGCGAGCTGCGGGGCTGCCCGCATGAGCCTCTTTGGCCCGCTGCGCAGACAAGCTGGGGAGCAGGGCGCAGCCCTTGCCCGGTGGATTGCTCTTACCCGATGGTTGGTGAGCGAGGGTGCGCCTTCCGACATCACCGCTGCGGCCGGTGACATGGTGGCGAGTATCCGCCGCACTCTACGGGGTGAAACCGGTCGGGTGAGGCGAAGCGGCGCGACCAACCGCGCTCGCCAGCTCGCCTATGATGCGATGGATGCTTGGCGTTCGTGCGGGCAGCCCGGCATTGCCGCCGCCGCCGTCGCCGCTCTTCGCATGATTTCAACACACCGCCACTCGGCGAGACCATAAGGACTAGATTTGACTGCACTTACTCCGAAGCAGCGCACGGCGATCAACGCCACGCTCGCTCTCATTCACGACGCTGGGCACAACGCCACCGCTATCAGTCAGCAGGCGAAGGCCGCAGCCGCCAAGGGCGTTCCGCTCAAGCAGGCATACGACCGGGCTGTGGAGGGCTTCATGGCCGCAACGCCGGACATGGCTGGGCCAATCTCAAAGGTGGCCCGCCTTGTCATGGCCAGCGATGACGCCACGGTTGCCCAGTACAGTCGGGCACTGGATAGCTACAATGCAACCGGGGACGCCACGGCGCTGAACGCGCTGGCACCGACCATCGCGCGCGACAGCATCGCCTTGGCCATCAAGCATGGCGAGCTGACGCCCGGCGCGACCGGCGCAGACGCCCTCACAGCCGCGCTGGGCAGCGAGGCGAGCCCGGCGATGGTTGACGCCCTGAACGCCCCAGAGCTCGCTGTGAGTGCCCCAGAGGCTGCTCCGCAAGCGGCTCCGCAGACGTTCCAGTTCAAGCCCGGCGCAGCCCCCGCGAATGGTGCAGCCGGATACGGCACCGGCCAAGGCGGCGGTGTGGTTTCCGCCAAAGCGCAGGCTCGCATCCCCCGCGACACGCCCGGTGGCGGCGCTCCGCAGGGCTGGGCGCGGGGGCAGGGCGGCGGCGTCGTCTCCCCGTCTGCGCAGGCCCGCTGGGCGCGCGATTTCCCCGGGGGCATCGTGCCGGAAGGCACTCGGCTCGCCGCGCATGAACAAGGCTTCGCCGGGTGAGCGTAAGGCAGACTTTCGCCTTCAAGGCGGCGGAACCCGTGGAGGGCCACTCGGCTTCCACGGGCCGCAGCGCGGGTGCTCAGATCGTCGGTGGCGAAAGTCGCAGCGGCATCGTCACAGCGACCCGGCAAACAGACCCAGTGGCCATGACGGGCGGGCTTGGCGAGTTCTTTGGCGAGCTGATGCAGCCCTATGTGGCCCGCAAGCAGCAAGAGAAGTTCTTTGACGGCTTCGTAGCGGCGGCAGAGGGCAAGGCCCTTGCCGAGCTGAGCGATAGTGGCAGCGCCGTGACCAAGATTTTCGGTCCCACTTCGTTTGCGGAGGGTGCCCAGTTCTACACAGCGCGCAAAGCTGTGACGGACTATAGCCAAGCCCAACTAGCGGACATGGATAACCTCAAGAAGCTCGCACCTAGCGAGGTTTCCAAGATGCTCGCAGAGCGGGCGCGAGGTGCCCTGACTGGCGACCCCTACGCGGACCAGATCATTCAACGCTCGCTTATTGAGCAAGCTGGCCCGCTCGTGGACACCATCGCCAAGAAGCGGGTGGAGTGGCAGCAATCGGAAGCTGTATCGGCATGGTCCGGTGCGGCTGATAGCTCTGCTGGCAATCTGCAAACCCTCATGGGCGAACAGGCCACCGTCACTGACCCTAGTGACCCGCGCCGTACAGCCTCTCAGGCTGCGCTCGGCTCATTCCTTGGCGGCATGGCCAAGCCCGAAGGTATGACGGACGAGAGCTACCGCAAGGGCTTGTATAACTTCATGCGTGGCCAGATGCAGGGCGGCAACTTCTTCGCCGTGGAGGCGCTGCGGCGCGCCGGTATCGACGGCATCTTTGACGATGAGGAACAGGTGCGGCTTGAGGATGCGTATCACCGCTACTCGCAGCGCACCCTTGAGGAAGCAGCTAGCCAGTACCTTCCCGACTACATTGAGGCATATGAGGTAGCCCGAGTTGAAGGGCACCTCTCTCCGATGGAGGCGGGCAAAGCACTGGCTTCCATGAACGGCCTTGTTCGGAGCCGGACAGGGATCGACGAAGACCTTTTCAACTGGAAAGAAATCAAGGGCGAAGTGCGCTCCATGGCAGAGCTAGCCATGGCGGCGAAGCGTCGCAAGCAAGAGCGGGATTGGCAGTTGGAGGACCGAGCTGCCGCACGGCAGATGCGCCGGGAAGAACAAGAGCAGGACGTGCGGGAAACCGCCGCTGCCGTTGGCATCGCTTGGGCACAAGGCGACGTGAACGGGGCCATCGCGGGCGGGCTTGAAGAAAAGCACTTCAATCGGGTGGCACTCGCAGAATACCGCAATGGCAATCTCAGCGGCCTCACCCGCGCATTCCGCACGGGTCAGTATGTCTCCCCAGCCGTCCGCAATGATGTACAGGCGCTCGTCGCTGCGTCGGTGGATGAGCAGTACGGCAAGTCCATGGAGCTGGCGCACAAGCGCTGGCAGGGCATGGTCCAGGCGAACCCCGGAATGGCCGCAGCCTACTATGGCGAGTGGCACCAGAAGATGCGGGCGTTCGATACCCTCTCTCGCCAGCTGGGGCCGCAGGCGGCGTACACCCGCAGCTTTGGCGACACTGCCCGGTATAGCGCGACTGACCTTCCCGCAGGCACCCGCAAGGCGGCGCAGGAGGCCATTGCCTCAGCCGTGGCAGGACGCCAGCCCGGCCGCGTCTCCCGATTGTTCGGGGCAACCCCGTTCAACCCCAGCGCCGTTGCCGTAATCACGGGCGTAGCCACCGACCGGGTGGCGCTGGGGCTCAAGAACAGCGACACGCCCGCGTCCGCCCTTGCTGGGGAAGCGATCAATGCCGCCCTGGCCGATGGCACCTTGCAGACGGCAGGCGGCTTTGCGTGGCGCGCTGTGCCCGGTACCAAGCCGTTCCATGCGCAGCTTGGCTTGCAGCCGGATGAAGCCGGTGCGGTGTTCCGACAGGTGTTAGCTGATCGGCTCAAGCGGCGTGGCTTCGCCAAGGGGTTGAACGCGGATGCCTTCTCCATCGCCCCTGTGAACGACCCGCAAGGCAAGCCCGCCTTGGCGATTATCGCGCATAGCGTCGATGGAACCGCCCCGGCCCACGTCTATGTACCCATAGCCGATTTCAAGGCTGCCCATCGGGAGAGCCTAGCGAGGCAGGGAGCGGCGCGGGCGCAGCGTAACGGCCGGGTAGGGCAGGTGGCCCGCGAAATGGCCGCACGGGGCTTCAATGCCAATCGGCCCGATACCGTGCCCCGCGACTGGCGGGCGCGCCCGGTTATTCGGCCGGAACTACTGAACTGACGATTGAACCTGCCCCGTGCATCTGTGCGGGGCAGGAAAGGAGGACAGCATGGAAGACAGGGTTTATACCGTCGCGCGGCTTGCCGAGCATTGGAGCTGTAGCGAGACGTTTGTGCGGGATGAGATTAAGCGCGGCAGGCTTGAGGCACACCGTTTTGGAGCGAAGCTGATACGGATACGACCGGAGGCGGTGGCGACGTACGAAGCCAGTGCAGCATCAGCGGTCCAACCGCTGGCTACCCCGCCTGTAGGCGCGAACAGCCCGGACAGCCCCAGCATGGACGTTTGCTCTCGCATCCTCGACTAAGAGGGAAGATTTGGCCGCAGCGACCGGCCCACGTCCATAAACGGCTGAATGGGCATCTTCGGATTGCCGCTGAAACAGGCGAAACTGCGGCTCACAGGCCATCATCGCGGCGTCCGCTACAGCTTCTGGCGGCAACTGCGTTTCAAAGCGCGTCCCTGCGCTTTCCATCACGCAGTTTACCCAAACGCCAGCCGCGCCTTTGACGGCCGCACCGGGGTCCGGTTGAGCTGCTGCCAGCGCCAAAAGGAGCAACACTAGGCCGCTAGACCGCCTTGGGAGTGGCGCACCATCGCGGCTTCGATGCCGTCGCGTAGGCCCATCACCTCAGCTTCGTCGCGAGTGATGAACGCTTGAGCCTCAGATGACGAAGTCATCAGAAACAGGTGATACTCTCTGATCTTCGCCCGCTGCCACTGCCAATAGCCTAGCCCCAGGCAGATGGCCGCCACTACGAACATGCCGCCCGAAGGGCCTTCGGGAGAGGCCATTGAACCTAAAGCCCCTATCAGAATGAACAAGCCAATCGCGAACCATGCGTAGGCAGCGCCTTTGCCGTGCGGCTGCTTCTCTCGCACCTCGACACTGTTAATCTTGTTCATCGCGTAGCTCTTGGACCCGAAACGAGCAAAGTCGTTATCGACAGTGACAGTCTGTCCCATGCTATCCCCCTGACTATCCCGGCATACTTCCGGAAAGCCCGGTACAAATCAAGGCAGCGCTAAGGGGTGCCTAAAGTTCTAAAGTTTGCGTAGTCGCCCTCTACTCCACATCAAATCGAGGTAGCCTGTTGATGGCGGCAGACAGCAACTCAGCTGGGAAGCCGCCGTATTTCTGACCTTCGGTCTTGAGTGCGTGGCCCTGGATGACATCGCGCACTTCGACATCCATGCCGATCCTGCGAGCGGTTGTCTTGAACCTATGCCGCCATCCATGATTGGGCATCACGGCTGGGTCATCGACGCCAATCGACCTGACCCACTTTGCCAGCCGCTCCCCCATTTTCTTATGCTGAGGGTTGCCCGCATCGCCGCCCCGCGCTGCGCTTGGATCGTAGAACAGCGGCCCCGACTTTTGTTTGTTCACAACCGCTAGAAGGCCCTGATCGATAAGATGCGGATGCAGCGGAACATCCCGATCTGTCCCGGACTTCGTGCCGCCAGCTTCGGGCGTGACGTGGATGGTCCAGATGCCGTCGATCTGTTTCACGTCTTCCGCGCGAAGCTGCGTTAGCTCGTTCACCCGCGCGCCGGTGTAAGCGCACAGCCAAGGCACCCAGCGCCGGGCCAGCTTGTGGCGCTCAGAAATCTTTTCAGTCACCGGCTCCAGCGTCTTTTGGAGGATCGTTTTCGCTTCCGCATCTGAAAAGCCGGGATCGCGCGACCGAACGCGCTTTGGCACCCGGACATTGACGTTTTTGGAGGGGTCGCTCGGGATGCGCTGGTTTTCCTCAGCCCAGGCCAAAACCACCTTCACGGCGGCCAGATAAACCTCCCTGACGGTCTTTGCAGCGCGCTTCTGACCGCCCCTCACGGTTTCAGCGAGCAACGCATCCTTCCACGCTACTAGCTCCTTGGGTGTGATCAGGGTTGCATCATCATGGCCAAGGAAGTCAGCGAGCCGATCCATGACCGGCCGCCAGCGCTTGACCGTGGCCGGGTCTGGTTTCCGCTCCGCCACGTATCCATCGAACAGCGCCATGAGCGGGGCGGCATCGGCAGCCGCCTTCTGAGCCGCTTGAGCTACAACAGCGCGGCGCTCATCCCGCATTTGGGCCTGAGCTGCCTCTTTGCCTTTTACAAAATAGCGGTTCTTGATCGCGCGCTCTCGGTAGGCGGGGTCGCTTTCCTCTTTCGCCTCACGGAGCATCCAGTACTCGTCTGCGCCTCGCTGGAGGTTCCACCATGCCTCCTCATTAAACTGGACCCGGTTGACTGCCATCGACCGCAGCTCGGGAGCGGGGCGTTGGACAGCCCGTTTGGCGAGTTCGATCAGCTCGTCAGTCCGCGCGGCTTCCTGATGAACCCGGCGCTTCGCTTGCTCACGATCCTTCGTACGGAGCGATAGCATCCATTGGTCGCGACCATCGAAAGCAGGGCGGACATCGTCCGGGATTACACGGCGGAAGTAGTAGGTCGAACCGCGTTTGGCGAGGTAGGTACACATCTGCGTTTCCTTGTTACAGATGTAACACCCGGCCGGTCAAAAACGGCGGATTTCCAAGGTTTTCCCGCAGGATCAGCCCCTTAAAGAGAGTTGGCGGAGAGGGAGGGATTCGAACCCTCGGTACCGTTGCCGGCACGCCGCATTTCGAGTGCGGTGCTTTCGACCACTCAGCCACCTCTCCGCGAGATGATGGGTGCCGCAACGGGCCGCCCGGTCGAAGGAAGCGGTCCCCTAGCGGAACGGAACAGGGCAGACAAGCGTCTGCTTGCCTCCGGGGTCAGCAACCCTAAATAGGATGCGATGAACAAGGCTGTCGTCTTTCCCGAATCTCATGTCATAGCGCCCGCGATCGTCCATGCGCGCTTTGGCGTCGGTGATGTCGTCCGCCACCGGCTGCTCGATTTTCGCGGTGTGGTGTTCGATGTCGATCCCGTCTTCGCCAACAGTGAGGACTGGTATCAGTCCATCCCGGAGGCGATGCGGCCGGCCAAGGACCAACCCTTCTATCACCTGCTGGCCGAGAACGCGGACAGCAGTTACATTGCCTATGTGAGCCAGCAGAACCTTGTCGGCGACGAGAATTCGGGGCCGGTCAGCCATCCGGCGATCACCGGACTGTTCGAGGATTTCAGCGACGGCCGCTACCGGCTCCGCCGCCAGCACACCCACTAGCTGGCGGTCTTCGCGTCCAGCACATTCTGGGGCCGCGTGTCCGGCAGGATCGACCGGAAATGCTCCTGCACGCTGCCATAACATTCGCAGGCGTTGTGCTCGAGTCCTGCGCGGTCGAGGATGACCATGCGGCCGCGGCTGTAGCTGATCAGCCCGCGTTCCTGCAGCACCCGCGCTACCCCGCTGACGGTGGTGCGCTGCACGCCCAGCATTTCCGCCAGATATTCCTGCGTCAGGGCGATTTCGTCCGAATCCACCCGGTCGTGGGTGGTCAACAGCCAGCGGCATAGCCGCGCGTCCAGTGAGTGGAGCGCGTTGCAGGCGACCGACTGCAGCGTTTGCGCGAGCAGGGTATCGGCGTAGCGATTGAACAGGTCGCGGATCGCGCTCGACCTCTCCTTGGCACTTTCCAGTGCCATCGTTTCCATGCGGAGCGCCGTGCCGCCAATCTGCACCGCCGCACGCGAGAAGGCCGGCTTATGGCCCGCGCTGACGATCCCGCCGACCGCGCCCTCCCGGCCGATCGTCGCCGATTCGACCGCGCGTCCGTCCGCCATCGTCACCACCAGCGACACGACGACGCCGGGACCCGGAAAATAGGTCTGGGTGACATCCTCGCCCGGTTCGAACAGCACATCGCCGCGATTCAGGAGCACAGTCGCCATCGACGGCTCCAGGATCGCCCGCTCGGCCGGCTTCAGCGAAGCGAGCAGGCGGTTTCCGGCGAACTGCAAGGCGACACTGAGGGTTGCGACATCACCCCTGCTGTTATTGTTTTCGTTACTCATTCCGCCCCCCGGCGAGACTGGCCCCCCACGGGCGCAATCGAACACACCCGCAACGAATATCGACACTTAGAGGACGCGTCTGTCCGCGAGCCGACATATGTGCGCTTATTCATTGTGTGCCGTTCCGGCACATTATGACAGATTAGTTTTAGGCGTTCGATGAGGATTTGGCCGCGGCACGGGCGGCGCTGGAGGCGAGCTTGTCGGCGCGCTCATTGTCGGGGTGGCCGGCATGGCCTTTCACCCACATCCACTCGATCCGGTGCCGCGCGGCGGCGTCGACCAGCGCCTGCCAAAGATCGGCATTCTTCACCGGCTTCCTGTCCGCCGTCTTCCAGCCGTTGCGCTGCCAGCCTTTGAGCCATTTGGTGAGGCCGTCCATAACGTAACGGCTATCGGTCGAGAGCTTCACGCGGCAGGGGCGGCTGAGCGCGTTCAGCGCCTCGATTGCCGCCGTGAGCTCCATCCGGTTGTTGGTCGTGAGAGGCTCCCCGCCAGATATTTCCTTCTCCCGTTCGCCATAGCGGATCACCGCGCCCCAGCCGCCGGGACCGGGATTGCCCTTGCACGCGCCGTCGGTCGCGATCTCGACGAGGGAAAGTTCGGTCACAGCGCCGCGTAGTGATCGAGACGGGCGAGAAAAGCGAGCGGGTCCTTGCGCGTCACCAGCGCGTCGGCGGGCGTGTTGAGCCAATCCCAGGCGCGCGTGAGCAGGAAGCGCAGGCAGGCGCCGCGCGCGAGGACAGGGAAGGCGGCGCGCTCCTCCGGTAACAGCGGGTGCTCGGCATCATAGCCGGCGATCAGCGCAGCGCCGACATCGTCGTCATAGTCCGGCGCGAATGCCCAGGCGGCGTGGGTCACCGCCAGGTCCCAGGCACGGATTTCGGTGCAGGAAAAGTAGAAGTCGATCAGTCCCGTGACTTGGCTGCCCAGCATCAGCACATTGTCCGGGAACAGATCAGCGTGGACGACCGTATGCGGCAGTCCTGCAGGCCAATGCCGGTCCAGAAAGGCGAGTTCATCGGCGATGCGCGCGGCCAGGCCAGGCGCGATCGTGTCGAGCTGGTCGCCACAACGGCCAGCGAGCGCGCGCCATCCGGCCGGGCCGAGGCTGTTCGGGCGGCTGCCGCCGAAATCCCGCAGCGCGACATGTATCCGCCCAAGGGCAGCGCCGGTCGCGCGCGCCTGCGCGGGCGATGGCCGCGTCACAGAAACGCCGGGCAGGAACTCGATCAGGCAAGCCGGCCTGCCGGCGATGCGTTGGAGCTGGCGGCCGTCACGGTCCTTCAGCGCGCGCGGGACCGGGTTGCCGCTGTCGGCGAGATGATCGAGCAGACCGAGAAAGAAAGGCAGGTCGTCTTCATCGACGCGCTTCTCGTAAAGCGTCAGGATGAAGCGGCCGTCGCTGGTATCGACCAGATAGTTGGAATTCTCGACCCCTTCCGCGATTCCCTTGGCCGACCGCAAAGTGCCGATCGCGTAGCGCGCGATCAGCGCTTCCAGCTCTTCGCTCGGGACTTGCGTGTAGACGGCCATGCGGCGCGTTAGAGCGTCCGCGCCGCCGATTGTCGAGCACAGCCGCAAATCAGATCTTCCTTCACGGACTCGGCTTTCCCCGCTCGATCATGTATATCGGCTTCGAGGGAGCGCGCGATGGCGTCGCAGGCGTTGGAGGGATTGGCACGGTGCGCCGAGATTCGCTGCTGGGGCGATTTCTCGATCCGTGACGCGGCGACCGGGGCCGATCTGCGCCCCCGTGGGCGCAAGGCGCGCGCGATGCTTGCCTATCTCGCCCTTCATGCAGGCAAGCCGATCAGCCGCGCGCGGTTGACGGGCCTGCTCTGGAGCGAGCGCGGCGAGGATCAGGCCCGCGCCAGTCTTCGCCAGACGTTGTTCGAACTCCGCGATTTTTCTCATGGCAGGGAGCCGCTGCTGGACGTGCAACGCGACGGTATCGCCCTTCTGCGCGAAGCTTTCACGACCGATATCGACGCGATGCAAGCCTTGCTGGCGGGCGGCGATTACCAGTCTCTACTGGCCGCCTTGCCGGAAGCGGACGAAACGCTGTTCGCCAATTTCGACGGGCTCGATCCGGCGTTCGACGACTGGCTGAGCGTCGAACGGACACGCCAGGGTAATGCCCTGACCGCGCTCGTTGCGGACGCGTCGGCCGGCGCATTGGCTGTCGGCCAGGCGCGCACCGCGCGGACGCTGCACGCGCGTCTGCTCGAACTCAACCCGGATGCCGGCACACCGGTCCCGGCCGCATTGGAGTCGCCAACGCTCGCGACGCTTCCGGCGGCATCGGCACAGGAGCGACCTGCATGGCGGGGCGTTTCGATCGCCGTCGGCCTGTTGCTTGCGGCTGGGGCGATCGGCGGCGCGACCTGGCTCTATCCGGCCGATCCAAAGGTAGAGAAAAAGAACGAGGATGTGCGCGGCCTCTACGATGCCGCGCACGGCATCATCTATCGGCGGAAAGGCGATGAATTCCCTGCGGCGATCCAGATGTTGCGACGCGCACTGGCGATCGATCCTGCCAACGTCCCGGTAATGGCCGATCTTGCTTCGGTGCTCGCGATGACCCAGCCCGGGATCGGCGATCATCCGGAGGCGGAGCGTCTTGCGCGCACCGCTGTCCGGATTGATCCGAAGTCGGCGATGGCGAACGGCGTGCTGGGCATGGTGCTCGGCTTTACGTCGCTTGAGGCTCGCGTCGCCATAAAACGGGCCGCGAAGCTGGATTTGCAAGACCCGCAGATCCAGTTCTGGCTGAGCAACGTCCTTGCCTTGGAAGGAGACTATCCGGGCCAGTTCCAGGCGCTGCGCCGCGCGATCGCAACGGATCCGCAATGGCACCGTGCCACCGGCGCCGCGGCACTGGCTGGTTGGCAGCTCGGCTATCGTCAGGAAGCCGAGAATTATGCGGCGCAGTTGCGCGACCTCAACCTGAGCGAATCCTTTAAATGCGATTATGCGATCGATTGGGAGCGGGGAGATTATTCGGAGGTCGTCCGAAATATCCTCGCTGTCCGCGATCGGCTCAGTTCGGCCGATGCCGCTGATCGGAAACTCGGCCTTGCGCTGCTCGTGTTGGGTCAAGAGCCATCGGCGCGGCTGCTGCTGCGGCTGCCGCCGCCGCTGTGGCGCGTCGCGAGTGGTGCCGGTCCGGCCCCTGGTGAACTCGAACCGATTCTGATCGGAACGGAACGGGACGAGCATGACGATTTCTTCGCCCTCACCGCGCTTCGCCAGACGCTGAAGGCGGGACGGGCGGGGGAAATCGTCGCTGCTTATGATCGCCGGGCAGGCCGTTTGCGCACCCTCGCTTCGGCCGATGCGCCGACCTTCAGTCTCGTGACCGACGGATTGCAGGTGGCACTCGCTTTGCGGCAGGTCGGGCGGGAGCGCGAGGCCGCGGCGCTTCTGGATCGGGCCGATGCCGCGATACGGCGGAGTCAGAGCCACGGCGCGATTCCCAATTGGATGTATGCTGCCGCAGCGAGCATCTGGGCAGCTCAAGGCCGCAAGGAGCAAGCTTTGGCGGCGCTGGAGGAAGCGATTCAGCGCGGCTGGCACTATGCGCCGATGACGCCGATGCCGGATATGGGCGACATCCCATCCTTCGCCGGCCTGCGCGGCGATCCGCGCTTTGAGCAGCTGCGACACCGCCTCAACGATCATCTGGCCCGCGAGCGGCGCGCCCTCGGAAAGGTTCCGGTTTGAGACAGAAGCCGCATAAACCTCGATGTTCGTGCGAATTAACGGACTTCTAACGCGCGATTAACGCTGGCGACGACACCGGCGCGGCATCTCTCGATTCGTGGCTCTCCGCAGCTGCGAAATCAGGGAGTGAAACAATGAAAATCCGCTTTCAGACGTCGATGGCCGGGCTGGCTCTTGGCCTTGGCCTCGCAAGCGCTGCGCCGGCCGCGATCACGATCGACGGCGATCCGGTGCTCTATTGGAACGATCTGGCGATCAAGACGGTCGGCAGCACCAATGCGGCCAATCAGGCACGCATCATAGCGATGATGAACACGGCGATGTACGACGCGGTCAACCGCACATACAACGGCGCCGGCAACTATTATAATGTCGGCGTGGCTGCGCCCGGCGGCAATGTCCGCGCCGCCGCCGCGCAGGCGGCGCACGATGTGCTGGTAAAGATCAATGCTTCCCAGGCAGCGGCTTACGACACGGCGCTGCAGCAAAGTCTGGCGCTGATCGGCGACGGCGCCGCCAAGTCGAACGGCGTCGCCACAGGGGCCGCCTACGCCCTGGCGATGACCAACCTGCGCGCGAACGATGGATCGGGAGCGGTCGTCAATTATATGCCTGGCGACCAGCCCGGCCAATGGCGACCGACGCCACCCGGCAATGCGCCGGCGGCGATCCCGCAATGGGGCGGGGTGACGCCGTTCCTGCTGAGCTCGGGCGCGCAGTTCCGGCCAGCGGCTCCGCCGGCGCTCGGCACCCCCGAATATCTAGATGCCTATAACGAAGTGAAAGAGATCGGCGCGCTCAACAGCGGCACGAGGACAGAAGATCAGACGAAAAGCGCGCTGTTCTGGGACGTGTCCAACGGCACGACCTGGAACCGCATCGCGGTGGATCTGATTTCCGATGACGGTCTCTCCACCTTCGAAAATGCGCGCGTGATGGCGAAGGTTTCGACCGCCATCGCCGATTCGCTCATCGCGGGCTTCGACGCAAAATACACCTACAACCTGTGGCGGCCGGTCACTGCCATTCGGGAAGGCGAAAAAGACGGGATTGACGAGACGGCCGGCGACGAGAACTGGAGCCCGCTGTTCGCCACACCGGCCCATCCGAGTTATGTTTCGACCCATTCCATGCAATCGGGTGCGGCCTCGGCGGTGCTGTTAAGCCTGGTGCAGGACCAAGCGTTCTGCAACACGATCGGCCCTGACACCCGGTGCTTCACCGGCATCGGCCAGGCCGCGCAGGACGCCGCGAACAGCCGGCTTTGGGGCGGCATCCACTTCCGGTTCGATAACGAGATCGGCCTGGAGACCGGCAAGACGGTTGGCCGATGGGCGCTTTCGCAAGCCGCCTTCAATGCCGTGCCAGAACCCGCAGGCTGGGCGATGATGATCGCCGGTTTCGGACTGGCTGGTGCGGTGTCGAGGCGACACCGTATCCGGTTGGCTTTCGTCTAAGCGGGCCGAGGAGCGGCCGGCCGGGCGGCCGCCCGCGCTTGTTGTCACTCCGGCGTATTGGAGTGCGAGACGCCGGCCGGCAGCGATGCCGCGCCGGCGTTTTCTTGGGCGGGGCTCAGAGCAATGATCCCGTCTTGCCTATCAGTCGCTAATGATAGTAAGTCGCAAAAGCTTTTTGGGGGCTTGGATGCGGCTTTGGACGGTTTGGGGTGCGGCATACGCACTGGTTTTGGGTATGACGCCGGCACTTGCGGCCGATGCGGCGGAAGTGCCCGAGGACATCATCGTCACGGGATCTGTTTATCGCGGCGAGGTCGCGTCGGGCGGCGCGCGGATCGATGTCGACACCAGGGACCTGCCGCTGTCGATCAGCGTCGTGACCGAGGCACTGATCGACGATCGCCAGGTGCGCAACCTGCGCGAGCTGTCGGAGAATGTCGCGGGCGTCCGCAGCCGCGCCAACGGCTCGGGCGCGTTCACGATCGATTTCACCGTCCGCGGTTTGCAGACATTCGGCCAGAACATCGCGCTCAACGGCTTTCGCGTTGAGAATTTCGACGCCGGTTTCGATCCGCAGGCAGTCGAGCGGGTCGAGTTCCTGAAAGGCCCCGCCTCGGTGCTGTACGGCGCCTCTGGTGCATTGTCGGGCCTGGTCAATATCGTCACCAAGGTGCCGAAGCCCGACAATTTCCTGACGATGGACGTGACCGGCGGCGTCCCGGCCTATGGCCGCACGACGATCGACGGCAATGTCCAGGTCGCCCAGGGGCTCGACGCGCGCATCAACGCCGCCGTCACCAGCGAGAAGGCACTGAACGCGTTCCGCGACATCAGCGAGCAGTTCGTCAGCCCCGCGATCCGCTGGCATCCGGGTGAGCGCTTCTCGCTGCTGCTGGAGGCGAGCTATTTCCACGCGGTCGAACCGACGCGCGGCGTGCGCAATTATCCCGGCGACTTCCGCTTCGCGCGCCTCTCCCGCCGCTTCAAGACCGGCGAGCCCTATGACCGCAACGAGAATACCGGCTACAACCTCCACGGCGAGGCGCGCTACGAAATCGCCGACGGACTGACGCTGCGCCAGGGCGTCAACCGACAGCATTATGAAGCGGATTCGATCGACGTCCGCATCGAAGGGCTGAGCGGCCCCGACACGATCGAGCGCAGTGCCAGCCGGGGATCGAGCGGCGTCACCTATCTTGTCAGCCAGAGCGAAGTCCGTTGGAACTTCTCGGTCGCCGGGATGAAGCACACGTTCCTGGCGGGCTTTGAGTATAGCGACGCGAAATTCGGCGGCATCTGCTGCGATTCGGCACGGATCGCTCCGCTTGATCTCGACAACCCGGTCTATGGCGATCCGCAGCCGATGCTCGGCCTCACCGAATATTTCAACAACACCGTGCGTGCCAACGCCTTCTACGCGCAGGATTTCATCGAGATCGGCCAGTTCAAGGTCCTGGCCGGCATCCGCTATGACGACACCAAATCGACCAGCGGCTTTTGCAGCCTCTTGACGCCCGGCTGCCCGACCGATCCGGTCGTCGCCAACCTCGGCAGCGCCAAGGAGACAGCGCTGACGCCGCGTTTCGGCGCTGTCTGGCAGCCGTCCGACCGAACCACGCTCCACGCCTCCTATGCGAAGTCCTTCAATCCGAACGTCGCGCTCGATCGCAACAACAAGCTGCTGCCGCCCGAACGCGGCACGCAATACGAAATCGGCGTGCGTCAGGAACTGGCCGAGCCCGGCCGGCTGCTGGCATCGATCGCGGCGTTCCAGATCAAGCGCCAGAACATCGCCGACTGCGATCCGCTTTTCCTCGATTGCTCGCGTTCGATCGCGATCGGCGCGCAGCGCATTCGCGGCGTCGAGGTCGAGCTGACCGGCAAGCCCGCCGAGTGGCTCGATCTGGTCGCGACCTACGCATACATCGACGGCAAGGTGACCAAGAGCGATGAGGCGGTCAGCGGCATCGCGGTCGGTAGCCGCCTGCCGGAGGCGGCGCCGCACAGCGCCAGCCTTTTCGCCAAGGCGGGCCTCGACCCGCTCGGCGTGCGGGGCGTGGCTGTTTCGGCGGGCGTGTATTATGTGGCGAAACGACCGGGCCGTGACTTTTTCGGGGCGTTCTCTGGCGGTCCGTTCGCCGATCCGATCGCGAAGCTGCCGGCCAGCACTCGCCTCGATCTCGGCGCCTATTGGGATGTGACCGATGTGTTCAGGCTGCAGGCGAACGTCACCAACGTCTTCGACGTGAAGGTATTCGAGCCGGTCAATATCGGCTTCAACCTGACTCAGCGCCGCCGTGCGACAATCGGCGGAACGGTCAAGTTCTAGCATGGCCGCCGCCCGCCAGTTTTGGGTGATCGTCCATCGCTGGGCCGGGCTGACGATCGCGCTGTTCCTGATCGTCGCGGGATCGACAGGCGCATTGCTGCCTTTCAACGCGGAGCTGACGGACCTGACCGCGCCTTGGCGGGTCGTCGTGCCGCCCACGCCGAACGCCCCTCTGCTCGACCCGCTGACACTGAACGAGGCAGCGGCGCGGGCGGCGCCACCCGGCTACACAGTCGAAGGCCTCAGGCTGAATGTCGAGCCCCATCGGGTGCTCGAAGTTGGGTTGGAACGGCCCGAGGGCAGCGACCTTGCGTATCTAAATGCCGCGGTCGATCCCTATACCGGCCGCGTGGTCCGCATCGGCGAGTGGGGTGCGATCACGGAAGGGTGGGACCAGATCATGCCCTTCCTCTACCGGCTGCACTACAAGCTTGCGATCGACGACTACGGGCTGTGGGCGTTCGGCATCGCCGCCCTGATCTGGACGCTCGATTGCTTTGTCGGCTTCTATCTGACGCTGCCGGTCGGCCGCCGCCGCTGGTGGGCGCATTGGGGTAAGACCTGGCGCGTGAAGCTGCCGACCCCCAACAGTTTCCGTTTCAACTTCGATCTGCATCGCGCCGGCGGGCTGTGGCTGTGGCCGATGCTGCTGGTGTTCGCCTGGTCGAGCGTGGGCATGAACCTGCGCGAGGTGTACGATCCGGTCATGAAGGCGATCGGCGCCGAAAACCCCTATGAAAAGCTGCCGAAGCAACCGGCGCCCGCCGGATTCAGGCCCGACTGGCGCAAGGCTTATGCGCAGGCCCATGCGCTGGCTCAGCGCGAGGGCGTCGCCGTCACCGGCGAATGGTCGATGTTCTTCGATCGCGACAAAAATCTGTATTCCTATAATTTCCATTCCAGTCGGGACTTCACCGACAAGGGTGGCTGGTCGACGATCCTGTTCCATCCCGATGGCCGGGTGGCCCGCACGAACATCGCGGATGGCGGACTCGGCGAGGGCGGGGCGGACAGCTGGCTGATGGCGCTGCACACGGCACAGGTCGGCGGGCTCGCCTACCGCATCTTCGTGAGTGTGCTGGGGCTCGTCATCACGATGCTTTCGGTGACGGGCGTCGTGATCTGGATGAGGAAGCGGAGCGCCAGGATGGCGCGCCGCGCTGTCCACCGGGCAAGACCGCCGGTCGCGCCGGCCGAGTGACACGCGAAAAAAGGGCGGTCCGTTGCAGGGCCGCCCTTTTCATTTTCTCTGAAGTCGCCCTTCACGGGAGCAGGTCCCGTGACGCCGGACGCGGTGTCGCCGCGCCGGCCGGTCTGACGGGCGTGCCATTCAGCAATTGCTAAATCGGCTCGCCCGCTGCGGCTTACTTCAGTTCGACGGTCGCGCCGGCTTCCTCGAGCTGCTTCTTCAGCTTCTCGGCTTCTTCCTTGTTCACGCCTTCCTTGACGGCCTTCGGCGCGCCTTCGACGAGCGCCTTGGCTTCGGTCAGGCCGAGCTGGGTGATCGCGCGGACTTCCTTGATGACGTTGATCTTCTTGCCACCGTCGCCGGTGAGGATCACGTCGAACTCGGTCTTCTCTTCCGCTGCCGGAGCGGCGGCGCCACCACCGGCGGCGGCCGGAGCCGCGACCGCGGCGGCGGCCGAGACGCCCCACTTTTCTTCGAGCATCTTGGACAGGTCGGCCGCTTCCAGCACGGTGAGGGTGGAAAGCTGGTCAACGAGGGACTGAAGGTCTGCCATTGGTATTCTCCGTATCTAGATTGAATGCTTAAGCGTCTTCTTTGGCGGCGTAGGCGCCGAACACGCGCGCTAGCTGGGCGGCCGGGGCCTGAGCGATCCGCGCGAGCTTCGTCGCGGGCGCCTGGATGAGGCCCACGATCTTGGCGCGCAGCTCGTCCAGCGACGGCAGCGAAGCGAGTGCGGTGACGCCCGCCGGATCCAGGACAGTCTCGCCCATCGATCCGCCGACGATTTCGAATTTGTCGTTCGTCTTGGCGAAGTCGACAGCCACCTTGGCGGCCGCGACCGGATCGTTGGAATAGGCGAGGCCGGTCGGCCCGTTCAGCATCGTGCCGATGCTGGCATAGGGCGTTCCCTGGATCGCGATCTTGGCCAGGCGGTTCTTGGCCACCTGATAGCTGGCGCCGGCGTCACGCATCTTGTTGCGCAGGTCCGTCGATTGCTTGACGGTCATGCCCTTGTTCAAGGTCACGACCACAACGCCGGTTGCGGCAAGGCTGCTGTTCAGCTCTTCGACCAGCTCCGACTTTTGAGCTCGATCCATGCCATTCTCCTTTGTGACGCACGGAGACATTCCGCGCGCCGGTCACTCAAGGTCCGAGGGGAATGGTTCAAACGGCGCGGCAGCCCGGCATAGCGCACGGAGCGGCGGCAGACCCGAAATTCTCTTCCCCGTCTCGGCTGGACATTAAGAGAGGCGCGCCTCTCACCAGCTGTCTCGGACGGTCACGGCCAGGGCAAGCCCCCGGCCGAAGGGCGCGCGTATAGAGGAATTCTTGGGCAGGTCAAGCAAGGTGCGGGAACGCTGGCATTTCCCGCTCGTTCGACGCTATCACCGTCACGAAGCCTATTTTCCAAGGGGACGACCATTGGCCGACGAACAGCCAAAGCGCCGCGGCACCACCAAAGCCGCGGCCACCACGCCCGCGAAACCCAAGGCGGCGCCAAAGCCAAGAGCGACGGAGTCGGCGGCAAGGAAAACAGCCACTCGCAAGACTGCCGCACCCGCTCCGGCCGCCAAGACCAAGGCTCCGGCCAAGCCGCGTGCCGCGTCGACGAAGAAGCCGGCCGCGCCGCGCAAGCCGGTCGCGGCCAAGGCCCCCGACACCGCCAAGGCAGCAGCCGCCGCGGCCACCGCCGCAGTCGAGCGCGCGGTCTCCGTGGTCAAGAAGGCCGCGCCAGACGTCACGCCGCGCGCCGGGCTGTTCGCCGCGCTCGGCACCGCTGCCGTTGCGGCCGGTGCGTTCTTCGTGTGGCGGGCGTCGCGCGCCGAGGAGCCGCGCTACCAGACGATCGAATCCGACGGGTCGATCGAGGTCCGCAAATATCCGGCGCTGGTGACGGCGGGGACCGAGCATCGCGGCCAGCGCCAGCCAGCCCTGGAGAAGGGATTCCGCGTGCTCGCCGACTATATTTTCGCCAAGTCCCGGCCAGGCGGGCGGCTGCCGATGACGGCGCCGGTGCTGTCCGACACCGATGGCGACGGCAGCTGGCGCACCCGCTTCCTGATGCCAAGTGGCAAGGCGCGAGGCGAACTGCCGAATGCACCCTCTGGCGTCGAGTTGATCGCCGAGCCAGCGCGGCGGGTGGCGGCGATCCGCTTTCCGGGCCGTGCCGACGATGCCGAGCTTAGCTCGAAGGAAGGCGCACTCCGCTCATGGCTGCAGCTGCGCGGCCTGCCCAATGACGGCAAGGCCATCCATGCATTCTATAACGCGCCGTTCCTGCCAGGGCCGATGCGCCGCAACGAAGTGATGATTGTGCTCAGCGACGAAGGCGGCGCCGGGGCGATCTGAGCCGCCCCGCCCCGCCCTGCCGAGGCGTTATCGGCCCGAAGAGCTGCCGGACGAGGTGCGGCTGTCCATCTGGTCGCGCGTGGCGTCGGCGATCTTCTGCCACTGCTTGGCGGTGTAGCAGATCTTCTTGCCCTTGATCAGCGATCCGGTCTCGATATCCCGGCGGCAGACCTTCTTCTCTTCCGGCCTCTCGACCGGAGCGGCCGCGTTCGCAGGTGCAGCTTCGGGGGCGCCCGCGAGCAGCAGGCCGGTCACAACAGCAAGCAACATCGAAAGAATCTCCTTCAGCCGACAGCATTGATAACAAACCGAATCGGCTTTCGCCAAGGGGGCGCGGCAACACCATCGCAAACCGGGACGAATGCGCCTCCTACTAAAGGCCGGGGCGTGAACCCCGGCCTTTTCGTTTCATCAAAGGCGGCTCAAGTTACGCCGACGCGACTTCCGCCACGTCGACCTTGATGCCCGGCCCCATCGAGGAGCTGACGGCCACCTTGCGCAGATACTGACCCTTGGCGCCGGCGGGCTTGGCGCGAACGACCGCACCGACCAGCGCGTCGAAGTTGGCGCGCAGATCCTCCGCCGGGAACGACGCCTTGCCGATGCCGGAATGGATGATGCCGGCCTTTTCGACGCGATATTCGACCTGGCCGCCCTTGGCGTCCTTGACCGCCTGGGCGACGTTCATCGTCACCGTGCCGAGCTTCGGGTTCGGCATCAGGCCCTTGGGACCCAGCACCTTGCCGAGCCGGCCGACCAGACCCATCATGTCCGGCGTCGCGATGCAGCGGTCGAAATCGATCTTGCCGCCCTGGACGATCTCGAGCAGGTCTTCCGCGCCCACGATGTCGGCGCCGGCTTCCGTCGCCTCGTCGGCCTTCGCGCCCTTGGCGAAGACGGCGACGCGAACGGTCTTGCCGGTCCCCTTGGGCAGGTTGACGACGCCGCGGACCATCTGATCGGCGTGGCGCGGATCCACGCCCAGATTCAGCGCGATCTCGATCGTCTCGTCGAACTTCGACGTCGCGAACTTCTTCGCCAGCGCGATCGCCTCATCGACGCCGTGCAGCTTTTCCGCGTCGACGTCCCAGGCCTTCTGCTTCTTGCTCTGTGCCACGGTCTTAACCCTCCACCACTTCGAGGCCCATCGCGCGGGCGGAGCCTTCGATGATCTTCGTCGCCGCGGCGAGATCGTTGGCGTTCAGATCCTTCATCTTGGCGGTCGCGACTTCCTCGAGCTGCGAGCGCTTGATCTTGCCCGCGCTCGTCTTACCCGGCTCCTTGGAGCCGGACTTCAGGCCGGCGGCCTTTTTCAGCAGGTACGATGCCGGCGGCGTCTTGGTCTCGAAGCTGAACGAGCGGTCCGCGTAGACGGTGATCACGGTCGGCAGCGGGGTACCTTTTTCCTGGTCGCCGGTCTGCGCGTTGAACGCCTTGCAAAATTCCATGATGTTGACGCCGCGCTGACCCAAAGCGGGGCCGATCGGCGGCGACGGATTGGCGGCGCCGGCCGGCACCTGCAGCTTGATATAGCCGGTAATTTTCTTAGCCATAAGTCACTCTCTAGAAGGGGCGAAGGGCGCGAGGCCCAAGCCCGTTTCAAGTTTAGCGGTTCAAGCGGACGCAAGCGCCCTCCCGCGGCATGTTCCCAATGCTGTCGCTATCGGAAGCGCGCGCCATTAGCGTAAAAGCGCAGGCGTGGGAAGGGATGGTTCACGAAGTTCACGGTTTACGTAGTTCAAATGAAACATGTGAAGTTCGGAGCGGGGAGGCGGGCAGCGCAGCCGCGAATGTTCACGAATGTTCGCACTGGCCAAGGGAGGCGAAACGCGCGTTCGGCACATCGGCAAAAGCACGTTCGGCACATGCCAAATGTGAATCTCGGAGTGCGCGGCGAGATCGGCAAGCCAACGAAGAGAAAGAACCGGCACGGCTGTGGCACAGGGCAAGGCGTGTAGGACAGGACTATTCGCAAAGACGAATGGTGACGCTTTGTCCGTGGACGGATAAGCATCATGACGCATCCATAGCATGTGCTGAATTCACTCGAGCCCTTGGCGGCAGCCATACGCAGGCAACGCCTAGAGCTGGGCTTGTCGCAAGAAGATCTTGCCGACCGGTGCGGGTTCGACAGAACCTATATCAGCATGCTTGAACGCGGCAGGCGAAACCCATCGTTCCTCAACCTTCTTCGGGTGGCGAACGGTCTGGAGGTTTCAGTATCCTTTTTAACCGGGGCGTATGCGAATGGCTTTGAACCCGATCGATGAAGCCCATGCCGCGCAGATCCAGGCCGGAACGGCGGGGCGCCAGGCCGGACATGCCTTCGAAGATACCATCGCCCTGGAAATAAACGGCCTGGACTATCCGGTTCGATTCGAGAGACCGCCGGCCACTCACGTTTCGACGGGCGACCCGGCGCTGCAACTACTGGCTTATATAAGCGGCGATTTGGGCATGACGGAAATCAGCAAGGCAGTGGCCTTGTCGACGGGCGCTCTCGCAACGTCCGAGTTGGGGCGGCAATGGCTCGATGTGAACGGCGTGCACGTGCGCCGCTGCAAGAGCGATATCGTCCTGACAATCTACTCCGATGACGGTGCGGCGAGGACAGTCGGTATATCCACGAAGCAATGCAACAACCGCAAGCCAACGAACGCTCAGCTGTATTTCACGACCGCAAGAGGCTTTGCCGGTTTGTTAATGGCCAACGGGATCCAGATTTCTCAAAGGGCGATAGATGCCCTTCGCCAATTCTGCGGCGATCCCGGCTTCAGGCCGCTCGACGATGCTGCTTTGGCTAACGGCCGGCTGACCGACCCACTGCGCTATTTTTGGGAAGAAATCGACAGAGCCGGTAGGCAGGAATGGGAAGCGATTTTCGCCGATCGACGGGACGACATCACGAGGCTGATGCTACAAAAAGCCTATATCGACGATCCGTTCGTACCCACCTATCTCTTGCATAAAACGCGCGCGGCCCGGGCCTGGGTCGACACCGAGACGGCCATCTACAGGATCGACGAGCTGGTGGCCTTGTCGAGCCGCTATGGCTCATTTTCGACACGACCTTATTCGGTCCGCAAAGGAAGCCACCGCGATCCGCCAGGCGTGACGCATCTGGCGCCGCGCTTCGATATTGTTCAAATGCAGCGCGGCGGTCAGGCCCAGCATCCGGATCAGCTGCAATTCAACCTGGAAGCCGGATATTTCTATAAGCTACAAAATATTCGAGCGAATATGAGCGGCTAGCTGCTTCGCCAGAAGAGGCGGCACCGCATTGCCGATCCCTGTCCTGATTGTACCGAGCGAACCCACGAACCTGTAGTCGTCAGGAAAGGATTGCAGGCGTGCAGCCTCACGCGCGGTGAGCGATCGGGTCGCTATCGGGTGTACGTTGCGGCAACCCGAAATCATACCGAATGTGGTCTGCACCGTCGCTCCCGGTTCATCCCAAATCTGCCTTTTGTAGGTCGTGTTGTAACCGGACAGCGGCCTCAGTGCCGGATCAGCGTTGTTATGCGCACTTTGCCCCTGCGGAACCTCCCATAGCCATTCGATCACATGATCAGGATGGGAGACTGCCCTGTGTAAATCATCCCCGGAAGTGGCTTCGCTAGATTCCAGATACGCCAGATCGGAACAGCCATCGGCAAATGTCCGGCAGGCTCTGCGCGTAGCGAGCAAATCTGGCGCCGGCCCGTGGGTCGGCTCCGGCATTGAAGGCCGACGCGGCAAGGCTCGGTCAACAGCCAAGAAAATCACACGATCGCGATGCTGGGGAACACCAAAGTCACTGGCGTTCAGTTCGTACATCTCGACATTATAGCCTTTTTCCTTGAATCCTTTTCGTATCTCGTCCTTCACGAGCATTCCCGCCAGCGTCTTCATCGAGGTCAGCAAGCGGACATTTTCAAGTATGGCGATCTTTGGCCGAACAATGTCGAGGATTCTTAGATAATCCCGGAACAATTCGTTGCGCGTATCAGCAGCATTTCTTTTTCCGGCCAGGCTGAAGCCCTGACAAGGCGGTCCGCCCAGAAGTACGTCGATCGGACCGCTGCGATCCAGAAACTTTGCGATCTCGCCGTTTGTCACATTTCGTATGCAGCCACCCAGGCGTTTGGAGTCCAGGAAGTTCGCACGGTAAATACTGCTCAGGCCGTCATCGATTTCAACATGTGCCTTGATCTTGCAACCTGCCGCGCGAAAGCCCAAGCTGAAACCGCCGGCGCCGCTGAACAGGCTCATGCCCGTGAACGAAGGCGGCGCGGGTCGAGAAAGGGTATCGAGTTCCGCAAGATAGGCGGCGTTTTCGACCGTGCGCTGACATTTGGCCACCCGCTCAGGATCGCGACAGCGCGCCGAGTATGCGTGTTGACGATACCGCTTTCTGCGATGCGACAGGCCCTGCAACGCCTCCTCACTCGCGAAGGTGTCAGAGAGCTTTTGCTGCGCTTTCGTGTCCAGCGCCGATTTACCCAGCTCAAATGCCGAAAGAAGATGCTGAGGAATGCCGGTTGCCTCGGCAATGCGCGCCTGTGACAGGCCAACGCGCTCGCGATAGCATCTTAAGGCAGCGCCATTGCTAAACATGTGACGTTTTGTCTGCACAACCTCGCGACTGTCAATATGTTTCCCGCGAACCAAGAGGGCGACCGGGTTCCCACCTGCTACCACCGCGACGCTGACGCGTCCGGCGGAGCTGACGCCAGCGTTAGCGCTCCACCGCCGCCATGCGCTTCTTCAGCTGCCGTTGCAGGTCGCTGCCCGCCAGGTGAGCATCCACCGCGTCGTGGCGTTCGCGTTTCAGCTGGACGCGGATGTCGTTGACGGTGCGGCAGCTGCCTTCGCTGGCGAGCACGAAGGCGCGTTCGATGGTGGTCAGGCCGGTCAAATCGCTGTCACCTCCCCGGCGAACACTCCGCTCGCTGCGACACTGGCGGCGCGCCAGGCGGTGATGTGATCGCCGTAGAGCGTGGCGCGCGCCGCGTGGGCGACCCGAGCCGAAGGGCAGGTTGTCGCGTCGGCGTTCATGAGCGCGATCTGCTGGTTCTTGTAGAGCTGATTGAGGTCCAAGATGGCCTCCCGGTCTGTAAGCGGGAGCGCGGTTGTCTCTCAGTCGCTGGCGCCTACGGGCGATTTGCCAGCGATGGGCCCGCGCTAGCACGGTATGGCGGCGAAAGCCAGCGCGGCCGGGCCAATGATCAGGATTGCGCGTTCGGGCGCGGCACGGCTTTCATGCGCTCGACATGCTCGGCGCGATCGGCCATCGCGTGCCATGCCTTGGCGGAGCGCAGGTTGCGCTCGCGCACGTTGTCCAGCGTCGTTCCCTCGGCCGCGGCCTCGGCCGCCAGCGCCTGAGCGCGATATTGCTGGATTTGGTTCATCGGATGTCTTTCTAGGAGAAAAGGCGGACCATGCGGCCCGCCTTCCCATGTTCGTTCAGGCCGACTGGAGGTTGACGGCGCTGGTCTTGCCGCGGCGATCGGTTTCCAGCTCGTAGGACACGCGCTGGTCCTTATCGAGGGTGCGCATGCCGGCGCGCTCGACTGCGGAGATGTGCACGAACGCGTCCGTGCCGCCATCTTCCGGTGCGATGAAACCATAGCCCTTGTCGGCATTGAAGAATTTGACTGTGCCTGTGATCATGTTTCGACTTCCTTCTGGAAGGACGCACCGACTGCCGACGCGCCCGGCCATCAGTTGCAGAGAGGAAGGAAGAAGGGGCCGCAAAGCGCCAAAGACCGTCATTTGCGACTGTAGCGGGCGTCATATGGGGACGAAACGCGCGCGAGGCAAGCTTCGCGTCGATTCCCTCACTCTCGTCGCCCCCGTTCAAGCCCGGGTGACGAAAGAGATTAGGGCGTGACCGGGGTGCGGCTGACTTCGGGCGCGTTTTCCCAGCCGCCGCCGAGCGCCTTGAACAAGGTCACTTGCGCGTCGACGCGGGTCAGCTGGGCCTGGGCATAGGCGGCGCGGGCCTGGGCGCGGCTGCGTTCGGCGTCGAGCAATTGCAGGAAACTGTCCGACCCGTAATCGTAGCGCAGGCGCGAGAGGCGGGCCGCGCTTTCGGCCGAGCCAAGCGCGCTGGCGAGCGATCGTTCGGACCGGACGGCGCCGTCGGTGCGGGCGAGGGCCTGTTCGGTTTCCCGGAGCGCGGTGAGGAGCGCGCCGTCGAACGTGGCGAGCGCGGCTTCGGTGCTCGCTTCCGCCTGGCGGACGCGGGCGCGGGCGGCGCCGCTGAATGGAAAATTGAAGGACAGCGCCGGGCCGATCGAGAAGCCGAACGACTGGCTCTTGAACAAATCACCCGGGTTGACCGCGCTGAGCGTCGCCGAGCCTGCGATCGTGATGGACGGATAGAGCGCGGCGGTGGCGACGCCGATCCGCGCGGTCTCGGCCGCCAGCCGGCGCTCGGCGGCGCGCACGTCCGGACGGCGGGCGAGCATCGCGGCGCCGTCGCCGGCGGGGATCGCTTCACGCGCGCCCGGCACGCGGCGGCACCGAGTCGCGGCCTGATCCTGCAGCGCGGGCGGATCGCCGGTCAGCGTCGCCAGCGCGGCGAGGGCAGCGCGGCGCTCCGCCTGGAACACCGGCACCTGGGCGCGGGCCTGCTCGACCAGCAGATTCGCCTGATCGACCTCGCGCTGGGTGCCGCGGCCGCCTTCGAACAGGCGGCGAGTCAGTTCCAGCGTGCGGCCCTGGAGCTGCGCGGTTTCCCCCGCGACCTCGGCCTGGACCTGATAGGCGCAGGCCTGGGCATAGGCGCGCGCGGTCTCGGCGGCGACAGTGACGCGGGCAGCATCGGCATCGGCCTGGGCCGCGCCCAGATCGGCCTTCGCCGCCTCGATCGAGCGGCTGACGCGGCCGAACAGATCGACCTCGTATTGGGCGGAGACGCCAAGATTGTAGAAGTCTGTCTCGAACGGGCCAATCGGTGTGCCGGCGCCACCGCCGCCGCCGGGGTTCTGGCCGAAGCCGCCCTGCTGGGTGACGATGCGGTTATAGGTGGCGGAGCCGGTGACGTCCGACGTCGGCAGGCGGCCGGAGCGGGCTTCGGACAGCAGCGCCCGGGCGCGGCGCACATTGGCGACGGCGACGCGGACGTCCGTATTGTGGGCGAGCGCTTTCTCGACCAGCGGATCGATCGCCGGATCGTCGAAGAGCCGCCACCATTTGCCCGGCAGCGGGGCCGCGCTCGCGCCGGCATTGGCGGTGGTGCTGGGCAGCCTCGCGGCGGCCTGGCTGGGCGCGCCCGGCGGCTGGTAATTGGGGCCGACCGCGCAGGCGGCGAGGCTCAGCAGGGCGAGGGGCGCGAGCCGCTTCATGCCCCTGCCCCGGCGGGCGGCGCGTCGTTCGGCCGGTTGCGGCGCCACCAGGCGGAAGCCCGATCGCCCATGCCGCGCGCGATCACGTAGAAGCTGGGGGTGAAGAGCAGGCCGAACAGGGTGACGCCGATCATCCCGAAGAACACCGCGACACCCAAAGCGCGGCGCAGCTCCGCGCCAGGGCCGGAGCCGATCACCAGCGGCAGAGTACCGAGGATGAACGCGATCGAGGTCATCAGGATCGGGCGCAGGCGCTGGTTGGCGGCGTGCTCCGCCGCCTCGCGCGTCTCCATGCCCTGATCCTCGTTATGCTTGGCGAACTCGACGATCAGGATGGCGTTCTTGGCGGCGAGGCCGATCAGCACGACCAAGCCGATCTGGGTCAGGATATTATTGTCCATCCCCATCGCGTTGATGCCGAGGATCGCGGCGAGCAGGCACATCGGCACGATCAGGATGACCGCGAGCGGCAGCGCGATGCTTTCATAATTGGCGGCAAGCAGCAGGAACACGAAGAGGACGGCGAGGCCGAAGGCGAGGATGCCGGTATTCCCGGCCTGCTTTTCCTGGAAGGCGAGATCGGTCCATTCGTACGCGAATCCTTCGGGAAGCGTCTGGCGGGCGATCTCCTCCATCGTCTTCAGCGACTGGCCGGTCGAATAGCCAGGCTTGGTATCGCCCTGCAGTTCGGCCGAGGGATAGAGATTGTAGCGCACGACGCGGTAGGGGCCGCTGTCGTTCTTAAGCGTCATCACCGCGTCGAGCGGGACCATCGCGCCGGAGGCGGCGCGGGTGCGCAGCCGGCCGACATCGGCGATCTCGTCGCGATAGGGCGCGTCGGCCTGCGCGGTCACGCGGAAGGTCCGGCCGAGAAAGTTGAAATCGTTGATGTAGGACGAGCCGAGATAGGTGCCGAGCGTCGCGAACACGTTGGTGACCGGCACGCCCAGCTGCTCGGCGCGCTCGCGGTCGATATCGGCGTAGAGACGCGGCGTGCCGTTATTGAAGAGCGTGAAGGCGCCGTTGATGCCTTCCGCCCCGTTCGCTTTGCCCATCATCGCGAAGGCGGCGCCTTCCAGCGCCTTGAAACCGCGGTTTTCGCGATCCTCGATCATCAGCTTCCAGCCGCCACCGGTACCGATGCCCTCGACCGGAGGCGGCGGGATGACCAGGATCACCCCGTCCGAGATCGAACCGAACGCGCCGCGCAGCTCGTTGGCGATCTCGTCCGAGGACTTGCGCTTGTCGTGCGGCTTGAAGGTGACGAACATCGCCGCCGTGTTCGGCGCCGAGGAGAAGCTGGCACCGTCGAGCCCGACGAAGAAGGCGTTGCTTTCGACGCCCGGATTGGCGAGCGCGCGACGGCTGACTTCCTGCATCACCCGGTCGGTGCGCTCCAGCGATGCGCCGGGCGGCAGCTGGGTGGCGACGATCACATAGCCCTGGTCCTGCGGCGGAATGAAACCGCTAGGCGTCGCGAAGAAGCGCCAGCCGGTGAGTGCGATCAACGCGACATAGACAATCGCGATCATCGCGAGCGCCCGAACCAGCCGCGCGGTCAACTTGCCATAGCGGTCCGACAGCCAGGCGAAGCCCTGGTTGAACTTGTCGGCCCCTTTGCGCGGCCAGCCGCGCCAGCCCTCGCGCGCTTCCTGCCGCTCGTGCTTGGGTTTCAGGATCAGCGCGGCCAGCGCTGGCGACAGGGTGAGCGACACGAAAGCGGAGATGGCGGTCGCCGACGCGATGGTCAGCGCGAATTGCTTGTAGAACTGGCCGGAAATGCCCGGGATGAAGCTGGTCGGCAGGAACACGCCGCACAGCACCAGCGCGATCGCGATCAGCGCGCCGGAAACCTCGTCCATCGTCTTGTGCGCGGCGTCGAGGGGCGAGAGGCCCTCTTCCTCCATCAGGCGCTCGACATTCTCCACCACGACGATCGCGTCATCAACGACGATGCCGATCGCCAGCACCATGCCGAACAGCGACAAATTGTTGAGACTGAAGCCGAACGCGGCAAGGCAGGCGAGACTGCCGACCAGAGAGACCGGGATCGCGATGATCGGGATGATCGCCGCACGCCAGCTCTGCAGGAACACGAGCACGACCAGGGCGACGAGGATCAGCGCTTCGAACAGCGTATGTTCCACCGCCTCGATCGAGGCCGAGACATATTCCGTGGTGTTATACGGAATTTCATATGTCATGCCGGGCGGGAATTGCTTACTGGCCTGCTCCAGCTCCGCACGCACCGCCTCGGCGGTCTTGAGCGCATTGGAGCCGGGCAGCTGGAAGATGCCGACCGCGGCGGTGGGCTTGCCCTTCAGATAGGCGTTGATCGTGTAGTTCTCGGCGCCGAGCTCGACCCGCGCGACATCGCGCAGCCTGGTGAGCGCGCCGGATGCATCGCGCTTGATGATGATGCCGCCGAATTCCTCAGGCGTGGTCAACCGGCCCTTGGCCTGGATGCCCAGCTGGAAAGCGGTCTTACCCCTGTTGAACGGTGGCCCGCCGATCGATCCGGCCGCGGCCTGCTGGTTCTGGCCGCGCACCGCGGCCGTGATCTCATCGACCGTCAGGTTGCGCGCGGCGGCGCGGTCGGGATCGATCCAGATCCGCATGTTGTAATCGCGCGCGCCGAAGGGCTGCGCGTTGCCGACACCCTGCACGCGCGCGATGCGATCAATCAGCTGGGTGCCGACATAATTCGAGATATACTGATCCGACAGGGAGCCGTTGGGCGAATAGAACATCACCACCATCAGGAAGTTTGGCGAGTTCTTGAGGACCGTCACGCCGATTTGGCGGGTCTGCTCGGGCAGGCGCGGCTCGGCCGAGGCGACCCGATTCTGGACCAGCACCTGCGCTTGGTCCGCATTCACGCCCTGCTTGAACGTGACGGTGATCTGGACGGTGCCGTCGCCGGTCGATGACGACGACATGTAGAGCATGTTCTCGACGCCGTTGACGGCTTCCTCGATCGGCGCGGCGACGGTTTCCGCCAGCGTCTCGGCATTCGCGCCGGGATAATTGGCGGTGACGACGACCGTGGGCGGCGCGATCTCGGGATATTGCTGGATCGGCAGCGTCGGCCAGGCGATCAGACCGGCAACCAGCACCAGGATCGACAGGACCGCCGCGAAGATCGGCCGGTCGATGAAGAAATGCGGGAACTTCATTTGCCCGCCGTGGTCGCCTCCGCGGGCGGCGGGGCGCTAAGCGGCACCGTTTTCGGCGTCGTGTCGGCAAGGGGCGTGATGCGGCCCGCCCGGGTCTTCACCGGCGCGCCGGGGCGAAGCATGCCGATGTTGTCGATCACGACCCTCACCGTCGGCGCCAGCCCGTCGCGGATCACCTGCAGGCCATCGACCACCGGCCCGAGCCTGACGTCGCGCTGCACCGGCTTGCCGTCCTGGCCGACCACCCACACGACCTTACGCGACTGATCGGTGACGATCGCGACCGGCGGTACCAGCAGTGCCTTGTAGGCGCCGGAGCCGAGCAGCCGGGCGCGGCCGAACATGCCCGGCACCAGGAAGCCGTCGGGATTCGAAACCTCGGCATGGGCGCGGATCGTGCCGGCGTTCGGGTCGATCGCATTATCGACGAACGTCATGCGGCCATGCCAGCGATAGCCGGTCTCGTCGGCAAGCTTGATGTCGACCGGATTGGGTGCGTACCGCGACGATCCGCGCTCACCCGAGCGCGCCTGACGGATATATTTGAGGTAGAAGCTTTCGGCGCCGTCGAAGCTGAACCAGATCGGGTTCACCGACACCACTTTGGTCAAGAGCGTCGTGCCGGCCGCGACCTGATCGCCGATCGCGACGCGCTTGTCGGACACCCGGCCGGCGATCGGCGAGCGGACGGTCGTGAAGGACAGGTCGAGCGCGGCATTGCGCGCGGTGGCCTCGGCGGCGGCGAGATCGGCGGTGGCGGTGCGCACCGCGGCGTCTTTCTGCTCGCTCTCCTCGCGGCTGACCGCGGCGAAGCCCAGCAGCTTCCGCGCGCGCGCGGATTCGGTGCGGGCATTGGCGAGCGTCGCCTGCGCCCTGGCCACCTGCGCACGGGCCTGGGCCAGCGCCGCCTCGAACGGACGGCGATCGATCTGGAACAGCAATTGGCCCTTGCCGACCTCGACGCCGGGCCTGAAGCCGACTGCTGTGATCTGGCCGGTGACGCGCGGCGTTACATCCACATCCTGGATCGCCTCGAACCGGCCAACATATTCGTCCCAGTCGTTAATTTCGCGCTGCAGCGGAACGGCGACCGATACGGTAGGGGGAGGCGGTGCCTGCTCCTTTTCGCCGCGCCCGCAAGAAGCGAGCGCCAGTGCGACGGCGATGAGGACGAGTCTCTGCATCACGACGGCCTATCGACGAACGGCGGCAAAGTGGCAAGCATAGCTTTGCTGCACCTGCTAAAAGTCCGGCAATATTGCAGGCGCATTACGCTCCGCGATGATAGAGGTTCAGAACGAGAATTTGACGGTGCCGCCCCAGGTGCGCGGGTCGCCCGGCTGGCCGGCGATCAGGCCGACATTGCCTGGCGCGACCTGCAGCGTCTCGATATAGTTCACGTCGAAGGCGTTCCGCACCCAGCCGAAGACGTCGAAACCATCGCCGCGGAAGCCGGCACGGAAGTTGGTGAGCGCGTAACCCTTGACGTCGGTGTAGATCGATGGCGAGGCATTCGAATTCCAGTGGGATCGGTAGTTGCCGTCGACGCCGAGATAGACCTGCCCTTCCTTGGCCAGCAGCGTCAGCGGCTGGTTGATTTCGGCGCCGTAGGAGAAGGCCCATTTCGAAACGCCGGGCAGGTCCTGGCCGGATATGTCGCATTGGCGCGGAGAGGGCGCGCCGGGAACGCCTGGCTGCGAATAGTCCGGCGTGGCGCCGGCGGGCTGGAGCGTGCCGCCGGACAGCTCGGGCGGGCAGGGCGCACTGGTGAACTTCACATATTTGGCGTCGGTGTAGGCACCGTTGGCATAAGCAGTGAAGCGCTCGCTGGGACGGATCTTGAAATCCGCCTCGATGCCTTGCGAACGGACCTTTTCCGCATTGGCGAGATAACCGCGCACGGTGCCGAACTGGCCGCCATTGACCGTCGCCTGGAAATTCCGGATCTCGGTGCGGAAAGCGGTGAGGTTGAAGGTCGCGAGGCGATTGAAGAACGACGTCTTGAGGCCGGCTTCGAAATGGTGGACGGATTCCGGCTTCACCGTGCTGGCGCTCAGGTTCGGCGTGTTGTCGGCGTTCAACGGCAGCCCGTTCTGGTTGATGCCGACCGTCTTGAAGCTTTTCGCGTAGGTCGCGTAGGCGAGAATATCCGGCGTGAACTTGTAGTTGACGTTCAGATCGTAGCTGAAATTCCAGTCGCTGACCGACGGCTGGGTGAGCTGCGGCTGATAGATGCCACACTGCGCCGCCAGCACCGAGCCGGCGGCGGGCGTGGGCGAGCAGCTGATCACCTGGCCGGCACCGTTGGTGACGACGCGCTGGTAGAAGCCCGACTTCTTGTCATAATTAACGCGGAAGCCCGGCTGAATGCTGAGTTCGGGCGTCAGCTTGTAGCTGACCTGGCCGAACAGCGCCGCGCTGGTGCTTTTGAGATACTGAGTGTTCGTCGCGGTCAGGCCGCTCAGGATGCTTGGATCGGCCGCCTGGGCGCCGCTGAGGCTCCAGCGGCTGGCGTCGGCGCCCTGCTGCTCGGTGCCTTGCGTATCGACCCGCTGCTTGAAGCCGAACAGGCCGGCGACGAAATCGATCTTCTCGCCCTCGTAACTGTAGCGGAATTCCTGGCTGTACTGATCCTGCTGCGACGGATTCTGTGACTTCGAGACAATCGACAAGCCGGTGAAGTCGCGGTCATTCTCCGGCTTCCAATCCCAGAAGCGCCAGGCGGTGATCGAAGTGACGGTGCCAGGGCCGACATCCCATTTCACCCTGAGCGAGGCGCCGCCGATCTTGTTGCCGGCGTTGAGGTTGGAGTCGAGATCGGTCAGCCGGTCATAGACGTTGCGGCTGGGGACGGCATAGTTGCGGCCGGGCGTGGCGGCGTTGACCGCGGCGACCAGCGCGTCATATTGGCGGGCAAGCGCGCGCTGCGTCTTGCCCACGCGGACGAACGCGGTGCCGCAGCATTCCGGATCCTGCTTGCTATAGTCGCCCGAGAGCGTGATGCTGAGATCGTCGCTGGGCTGAAACAGCAGCTGGCCGCGCAGCCCAAGATTGTCCTGCTCGTTGATCCAGCGCTGTGTCCGCACATTGTAGAGCGTGCCGCGCCTGCTGGTGGTGGCGACGGCGATGCGCGCGGCGACCGTGTCCGACAGCGGCCCGGATACGGCGGCCTTGCCCTGGCGGAAGTTGAGATTGCCGGCCGTCACCTCGGCCCGCCCTTCGAAGTCGAAGGTCGGCTGGTTGGTGGTGATGTTGATGGCACCCGCGGTCGTGTTCTTGCCATACAGCGTGCCTTGGGGGCCGCGCAGGACCTCGACCTGGGCGACGTCGAGGAAGTCGAAGGTCGCGGCGGCGACGCGTGAGTTGTACACGTCGTCGACATAGATGCCGACGCCCTGCTCGAAGCCGTCGCTGGTCAGGCCATAGGGGACGCCCAGGCCACGGATGTTGACCGACGTATTGCGCGGGTTGGTGGTGTAGACCTGCAAGGTGGGCGCCAGCTGCTGCAGCTTGACCACGTTGAAATTACCCGTCGCCTCGATGCTGTCGCCCCGGATCACCGAAATCGCCAGCGGCACTTCCTGCGCGGTTTCCTGGCGCCTGCGGGCGGTGACGACGATCACATCGCCCCGGCTCGGCTCCTCGGATGCCTCGGGCGCGGTAGGCGTGGCGGATGCTCCAGGTGCCTCGCCGGGTGCGGCAATGGCGAGCGTGGCGCTATTCAACAAAAGCAGGGCAAGCAGGCGCAGTGAGCGGTTGAGCATGGCGAATCTCCCTCGCGGCCACCATTCCCAATCTTTCGAGTAGAGTTAATGACAGAAAAGTTTGGGCCGCTGAAATACTCGGTTTTCCGGCGTGTTCGGCCTGACTGCGCTGTCAGATCCCGGTTTCGGGGTTATGCATTAGGCACCTCGGCGGCGCTGTGTTATACGGCTCTATCACTTGCTGCCGATCGCTCGGACCTCGTGCCAGGGAGCTATTTCGCTCTCGCAAGCGGCAAGGACTGTCATGATCGATTCCCACGGCCGGCCCGATCCGTTCGGCCTCGGCTTGCGGGCATCCGTCGAAACAGCGGACCGGCCCGCTCCTTCAGCCTATTTCACGGAGACCATATGAGCCGCGCGATCAATCTCAATCTCACGCACGACGAAGTCACGGCGGCCCTGTCGAAGCAGGGCGCGGCGATGACGTCGATCGAGCCGTTGTTCCCGCGCGGCACCCGCGTCGTCCTGAAGAACGCCGATCAGGCGGCGGTCATGCGGCGCGCCCTGAAAACGAAGATCATCGACGGGCCGGTCAACCGGACGCCGCTCAGGACCAAGTAGGTTTGAAGCGTGGGCTGGGACGCGGGAGTCAAGCCCGCGTCGTCGGTCCTCGGCGGGGCCGAGGCCGGCCGCTACTTCACGCGCTCGACCTGCTCGAATTCCAATTCGACCGGCGTGGCGCGGCCGAAGATCGAGACGGAGACCTTAACGCGGCTGCGGTCGAAATCCAGTTCCTCGACGACGCCGTTGAAGCTGGCGAACGGGCCGTCCAGCACCTTGACCTGATCGCCGATCTCGTAATCGACCCGGATCTTCTGCTTGGGGCTCGCGGCGGCGGCTTCTTCCTTGGTGGAAAGAATGCGCGCGGCTTCGGCCTCGCTGATCGGCTGCGGACGGCCGCTCGATCCCAGGAAGCCCGTCACCTTCGGCGTGTTCTTGACGAGGTGATAGACGTCGTCGTTCATCTCCAGCTTGGCGAGAACGTAGCCGGGGAAGAATTTCCGCTCCGACTGGATCTTCTTGCCACGACGGACCTCGGTCACGGTCTCGGTCGGCACTTCGACCTTCTCGACGAGCTGATCGAGGCCCATCCGCGTCGCTTCCGACGTGATCGCGTCGCGGACCTTGTTCTCGAAACCGGAATAGGCGTGGATGATGTACCAGCGGGACATGAGGGCATTGCTTTCCGAATAGATCAGCCGGCGAGGGTGAGGAGCATTTTCACGATCAGGCTGAAAATATGATCGATGCCGAAGAAGAAGACGCCCAGGACGGTCGTCATGATGATCACCATCACCGTCGTCATCATCGTCTCGCGGCCGGTCGGCCACACGACCTTCGCGGTCTCCACCTTCACCTGGTTGATGAACTGCGGAATGTTGCCGATCTTCGCCACGTCTTCGTCTCTTCCGTCTGCCGGGTGAACGCCCCCGACGGGGCCAGCGCCCGAGGAAGCATCACCGATGTAGTGAGAGTTGCGGTGCTATAAAGTGGCTGGTTTCAGGAAGCAAGACGGCGGCGGCGCTTGCAGATCGCAAAGGGCGCGGCTACAGCCCGCGCCGGCCTAGGAGTGTAGCTCAGTTGGTAGAGCATCGGTCTCCAAAACCGAGGGCCGTGGGTTCGAGTCCCTCCACTCCTGCCAGGCTTTAGGCGGCCGCGCTTTTCGAGCCCCGGTTGAACAGCGCGCGGGCGTCCGGTGCGTTCATCGGGCGGCCGAACAGATAGCCCTGGATCTTGCGGCAGCCGAGGCGGCGGATCATCGCCAGCTCCTCGTCGGTCTCGACGCCTTCGGCCGTGGTCGACATGCCCAGGCTGTCGGCCAGCGCCACCACCGCGCGGATGATCGCCACGCTTTCCGCCGTGTTGCGCGACGCGCCCTGCACGAAGCTGCGATCGATCTTGATCGTCGAGAATTTGGTGCGGCTCAGATAGCCAAGCGAGGAATAGCCGGTGCCGAAATCGTCGAGCGAAAGCTTGACGCCCAGCGCCAGCACCTCGCGCAGCACCGCGATTGCGTGCGGCGCTTCGGTCATGAATACGCTTTCGGTGACTTCCAGCTCCAGCCGGCTCGCTGGAAGGCCGGAATCGGCGAGCGCCGAGGCAACCGAGGCCGCGAAACTGCGGTCGTGCAATTGCTCAGCCGAGACATTGACCGCCACGCGCACGGTCGTGGGCCAGTTCATCGCTTCCTGGCAGGCCGTACGCAGCACCCATTCGCCGATCGGACCGATCAGCCGCGCCTGTTCGGCAAGCGGGATGAACTTAGCGGGCGAGATGCTGCCGAGCTGCGGATTGGTCCAGCGCAGCAGCGCCTCGAATCCTTCGATCGCGCCGCTCTCGCCGGCGACCACCGGCTGATACTGCAAATGCAGCTCGTTGTTGGCGAGCGCGCGGCGCAGTGCGATTTCGAGCACGCGGCGTTCCTGCGCGTCGACGTGCAGCTGCGCCTCGTAAACCTGGACCTGACCGCCGCCGAGGTCCTTAGCCTTGTAAAGCGCGAGGTCGGCGGATCGAATCAGCGTCTCGGCGGTCGGTCCGTCGCGGGGGCCGATCGCGACCCCGGCGCTGGCCCCGACGTAGAGGGTGTGCTGATCGATGTCGTAAGGACGCGACAGCTCGGCGACGATGCGCTCCGCGGCCGTTTCGATTGTCGCCGGGTCCGCGCCATCCTTGAAGATGATGCCGAATTCGTCGCCGCCCAGGCGGCCGCACAGCTCGTTCGGGCTGGTCAGCGACTGAAGGCGCTCGGAGGCGCGATCGAGCAACAGATCGCCGACCGCGTGGCCGAGCGTGTCGTTGACCGCCTTGAACCGGTCGAGGCCGACGATCACCAATGCGCAGCGGCTGCGCCATTTGTCGGCGGCGGCCAGCTCTTCGGTCAGAGCTTCGGAGACGTGAAGGCGGTTGGGCAGGCCGGTCAGCGTGTCGTAGCGGGCCATGCGGTTGATCTTGTCGGCGGACTGATGCTCGGCGGTCACGTCGCTGCCGGTGCCCTGATAGCCGCGGAATTGGCCGCGTTCATCGATGGCGGGCGCGCCCGACAGCTCCCACCACAGGGTCTCGCCTTTCACGCTGACGGGCAGGATGATGCTTTTGAACGGCGCGCGATTCTTGATCTGATCGGCGATCGTGCGCAGCGCCGCCGGGAAATTGCCGCTCTCCCAGGTTTCGCCGGCCAGGATTTCGAGGAAGGATCGGCCTTCGAGCGCCCGCGCATCGTCGCCCAGCGCGTAGGCCAGGCGGGGCGAGACGCCGGTCAGGCTCTTGGCCGTGTCGATCTGCCACTGCCAGTCCGAATCATCGTCGGGATGCTCCAGCAGCTCGACACGCACGCCGTCGATCGCCTTGGCGAGCACGGACGGCGAGTGACGGTCGAGCGACAGCGCGCGGATATGGGCGAGGCAGCGCGCGATCAGCAGGGCGTCGAAGGCGACCGTGCCGATCGCCAGCACGAGTAGGGGCCAGCCGAAATCCACACCGCTCGCCGCCACCAGCGTCATGATCGCCAGCGGCAGGACGGACGCGAGCACTATGGTCGCGGTAATTGTCCAGACGAAGCTGGCGGGGAACGATCCCTCTGCGGATGCGGCGCGGACTTTTCTCACCGCACCAGATTAGATTGTGTTCGTTAGCAATGTGTAAGCGACAGGGGCGTTTACCATCTCGTCTTGCCTGCGCCGGCGTGGCGACCATCAGGCAGCCAGCGGCTGGATTTCTCCCGACAGATAAAGGTTGCGGGCCTTGGCGCGGCTGAGCTTGCCCGAGCTGGTGCGAGGCAGGGTGCGCGGCGGCACCAGTTCGACCACGCAATTCATGCCGGTGATGCTGCGCACCCGGTCGCGGATCGCGTCACGCAGTCGGGCGCGTTCGGCGGGATCGGAAGTGCGGCACTGGACCAGCACCGCCGGCGTTTCCTCGCCGCCCGGCGTCGTGATCGCGAAAGCGGCGATGTCGCCCGCCTTGAAGCCCGGCAGCTGCTCAACCGCCCATTCGATATCCTGCGGCCAGTGGTTCTTGCCGTTGATGATGATCATGTCCTTGGCGCGACCGACGATGTAGAGATAGCCGCCGGACATATAGCCCATGTCGCCGGTATCCAGCCAGCCATCGACCAGGCAGGCATCGGTCGCCTCCTGGTCGCGAAAATAGCCCACCATCACGGACGGACCGCTGCACCAGACCTTGCCGATCGCCGGTTCGGGCAGCGCATCGCCGCTCTCGTCGCGGATCTCGACCTCCATGTCGCGGGCCGGCTTGCCGCAATTGACGACGGCGCGGAACCGCTGCGGGCCGTCATTGGCGGCGAGGCCGCCCTGCAGCTCGGTCTCCTCGACCAGCTCGACCTGAATGCCTTCGCCCGGCGGCATGATCGTGACGGCGAGCGTCGCTTCGGCAAGGCCGTAGCTCGGCAGGAACGCGCTCGCCTTGAACCCGGCATCGGCGAAAGCATCGACGAACGATTGCATCACATCCGGGCGGATCATGTCGGCGCCGTTGCCGGCGACGCGCCAGCGCGACAGGTCGAAGCGGTCCGCGACATGGCTCTGGCTGCCGATCCGGCGCGCGCAGATGTCGTAGCCGAAGGTCGGCGAGTAGCTGAGGGTGGTGCCGGCGTTGCGGCTGATCAGGTCGAGCCAGGCAAGCGGACGGCGAGCGAAATCCTCGGTCTTCAAATAGTCGACCGAGACCTGGTTCGCGACCGGCGACAGCATGCAGCCGACCAGCCCCATATCGTGATACCAGGGCAGCCACGACACGCAGCGATCGGTGTCGCAGACTTCCATCCCGTGCGAATGGGCGGCGAGATTGTTGAGCAGCGCCAAGTGGGTGACGGCGACGCCGTGCGGGAAACGTGTCGAGCCGCTGGAATATTGGAGATAGGCGATATCGTCAGGGCTTGCCTGCGGCAGCGGCGCCTCGGGCGCCCTGGCGACGCCGAACGCCTCCCACGAAATCGCCTCGATGCCGGCCTGACGCGCGGCTTGGTCGGCCATGCTGGACAGCTCGCCCGGGTAGACCAGCAACAGCGGGTCGCAGCTGTCCAGCTGCACCTTCAGCTGATCGACATAGGCGGCAGCGCCGCCGAACGAGGTCGGCAGCGGCAGCGGCACCGGCCAGGCGCCGGCATAGACCGCACCAAAGAATAGAGCGGCGAAGTCGGGGCCGGTCTCGGCGATCAGCGCGATGCGGTCGCCGGGCTTCACCCCGCGCTTTATCAGGCGATAGGCGTGGGCGAGCGCGTCATGACGCAGCTCGGCATACGGGTAGGGCCGCGCCAGCGTGCCGCGGGCGTCGCAAAAATTGAAGCCGCGCACCCCGCGCGCGGCATAATCGAGCGCTTCGGTCAGGGTCGCGAAATCCGAAAAGCGGCGCGGCAGGCCGTCCTCGGTCGGCGTTGCGATTAAATCTGTCATCTCGTTCGCGTACGACCTTGCTTCGATTGCGGCGGGCGCCTGCAGCATTGCGCGTAGCCCTTTTTGCTTGCCTCACCACCCTTTAAGGCCCGACACATGCCGGGCATGAGGCCCTTCAATCCGCCTTCTTCCAACTTGGCTTCGGTGAAAATCGGTCCTGACTGTGGCACAATCGTGGCGTAGCGGGCGAGGCGGGGCCAAGGCAAGGGCGTCGCGCCCGCTAGACCCGGCGGCGCTGGAGCGCTTCGCGCTGCGCTATGTCGAGCGCTATGCGACGACGCGCGCCAAGCTCGCCACCTATTTGAACCGCAAGATCCGCGAACGCGGCTGGGAAGGTGAGACGCCGCCCGCGGTGGAGGCGATCGTCGCGCGGTTCGCCGAGCTGGGCTATGTCGACGATGCCGCCTTCGCCGTGGCGCGTGGCGCGAGCCTGACGCGGCGTGGCTATGGCGTGCGCCGAGTCTCCGCCACGCTCAAGGCGGCGGGAATCGACGAGGAGGATGCCGCGCCGGCCGAAGAGGCGGCGCGCGAGGATGCCTTCGCCGCGGCTCTGACGTTCGCCAGGCGCAAGCGGATCGGCCCGTTCGCGGCGGGATCGCCCGATCCGGCCGGGCGGCAAAAGGCGTTGGCGGCGATGCTTCGCGCCGGCCATGATTTTGGTATTTCGCGGGAAATTATCGATCGGGCACCCGGCGATGTCCCGGATTGGACCAGTGTTAACAGAGTGTGAATCTGTGTTTCTGTTTTGCGACATCTAGTCTATGCTGCCCCTTAGGGACTTGGGGGTAGTCGCGTGACGATGGAGAGGACAGCAGCTTTGCTCGATCCGGGGGCGGACGAGTGGAACGACAGTGGCGAGTCCGGCCAGATTCATGAGCTGGAGCGTCACGCGGGGACCGTGAAATGGTTCGACGCGACGCGCGGCTTTGGTTTCGTCGTGGCCGATGCGGACAGCGGTGACATCCTGATCCATTTCTCGATCCTGCGCGATCATGGCCGGCGCAGCCTGCCCGAAGGCGCGCGGGTCGAGTGCCTGGCGGTGCGCCGCGAGCGCGGGCTGCAGGCGCGGCGGCTGCTGAGCTTCGATCTCAGCACGGCGACCGGTCCGGACCTTGACCTCCTGACGGCGCCGCGCGACCGTGTCGATCCGCTCGATCTGGCCGACAAGGCCGGCCCGCTGGAACTGGTGCGGATCAAATGGTTCAACCGGCTGAAGGGCTATGGCTTTCTGATCCGTGACGTCGATTCGGCCGATGTGTTCGTGCACATGGAGACGTTTCGCCGGGCAGGCATGATCGATGTGCAGCCGGAGCAGGAGCTGATGGCCCGCATCGCCGATGGGCGCAAAGGCCCGCTCGCCGTTACCGTCCAGCCGCGCTAACCCCTTCCTTCCCTGCCCGTCGCCCGCTAAACGCGCGGGCTATGGGTCTATTGTCTTCGATCTTCACCTGGTGGAATGGCGCCACCCTGGGTACCGCGCTCTATACTCGCCGCTCGGGCGGCAAGATGGGCGAGGACGGGTGGGGCAATGTCTATTTCCAGGCGAAGAAGCCGGACGGGATGGGCGTTACGCGCCGATGGGTGGTCTATAAGGGCGCGAACGATGCCAGCCGGGTGCCGCCCGAATGGCAGAGCTGGCTCTACGGTCAGGCCGCGGATGTGCCGGACAAGGCGCTGCCTCCCGCGCGTGCCTGGGAAAAGCCGGCGGTTCCGAACCTGACCGGCACGGCGCAGGCCTATCGTCCGCCCGGCGCGCTCGAATCGGGCGGACTGCGCGCGGCCTCTACCGGGGACTATGAGGCGTGGAGCCCGGACGCCCGATGAACCGCTGGGCGCTTGGCGGCGTCGCCGTCGCGCTGGCCGGGATCGGCGGCGCGGCCATCGCCTTGCAGAACGAAACGAGCGAGCCGGTCTCGACCGAAGCGCCCAAGGCGACGCCGTCGCCTGGGCCGTCTCCCTCCGAAGCAGCCGCGACACCGCGCCCGCGCGCGTCGCAGAGCGCGGCACCGATCGCATCGGGCAAGGAAACGCCGATGAATGAGCGGGTCGCGGTGATCGGCTTGCTCAACAAGCGCAACGGCATCTCGCGCGATCTGACGATGAAGCCGGGCCAGGCGCTGCGCGTCGGCGACGTGATCGTGCGCCTGCGCGCCTGCGAGACGACGGCGCCGTGGGAAGTGCAGAAACTGACTGGCGCGTTCCTGCAGGTCGATGCGCAAGGCGTCGACAAGAAATGGCGGCGGGTGTTTTCCGGCTGGGTCTATAAGGAATCACCGTCGCTGAACGTGGTCGAGCACCCGATCTACGATGTCTGGCCCAAAAGCTGCGCGATTACGCGGCCGGAAATCGGCGCCGACACGACGCGCGTCGCAGCCAGGTCGGCTTCGTCCGGAAAGACGCCGGCCAGCCGGTCGAGCGCGGAGAACGAGGCGCCGGCGGTTTCCCCGCCGCCCTCGCCGGCCGCGAGTGCTTCGCCCAGCAACGCGATGTAGGCGGTGCGCGGCACCTCGATCGCGCCCAGCGATGCGAGATGCTCCGTCAGGAACTGGCAGTCGAGCAGCCTGTAGCCGCCGACCCTCAGCCGTGCGACCAGATGGGCGAGCGCGACCTTCGACGCATCCGTCGCGCGCGAGAACATGCTTTCGCCGAAAAACGCGCCGCCCAAGCTGACGCCGTAAAGGCCGCCGACCAGCCGATCGCCCAGCCAGCACTCGATCGAATGGGCGTGACCGTCGAGATGGAGCGTGTTGCAGACCATCTCGATCTGCGCATTGATCCAGGTGCCGTCGGCGCCCTGCCGCGTCTCCGCGCAGGCGGCGATCACCTGAGCGAAGGCATGGTCGGCGGTGACCGTGAAGGCGTCGCCGCGCACGGCTTTCTTCAGCGACCGCGACATGTGGAAGCCGCCGAGCGGGAGGATGCCGCGCATCTTCGGCTCGACCCAATAGACATCGCGGGCGCTCCGGCTGTCGGCCATTGGAAACATGCCGGCGGCATAGGCGCGGAGCAGCAGGTTCGGGTCGATCGCGCGCATCATCCTTGAGCAATTCGGCGCTCGATACCCTGCCACAGTTTCGCGAACGCCAGCCCTGCGGGCGAGGATCGCGCGAACGCGCCGACCGGCGCCCGTTCGGTCGCCATCCGCTCGACCGCGCTCGCCATCGGGATGACCGGCCAATCGGGATGCTGGGCGAGCGCTTCGCGGTGCAGGGCGCGGCGGCGATCGACCATCGAGTAAACGGGCAAGATCGGTGGCCGGCGCTTGCCCAGCCGATCGGCGAAGGCGGCGACATCCTCGAGCGCGCGTTGCGAAAGTGGCGACGGAATCACAGGTGAAAGAATCAGGTCCGCCGCAGCCAGAATCTGTTCGCTGGTCTCGGTCAGCCCCGGCGGGCAATCCAGGATTATACGGTCATGACGCTTGGCGATGGTTTCTATCAACTTGGCCAGGCGCCGCTTCTTGCCGAGATCGAAGAAAAGCCGGTCCAGCTGGCGCAGCGACTTGTCCGCGCCGAGCAGATCGAGCCGGTCCCATGCCGTCCGGCGGATCAACGGACCCGGATCGACCTCCTTGGCGAAAATGCCGCGCGCGCTGCTCCCGCCTGTTTTTTCACCGCCAAGGATGAACGTGGCGGCGCCTTGCGGGTCGAGGTCCCACAACAAGGTCCGGCGCGAAGACAATGTAGCCGCCGCCCAGGCGATATTAACGGCCAGGGTCGATTTTCCGACGCCGCCCTTCGCGCTGTAGATGGCGATCGTGGTCATGCCCGAACGTAAGCCACCGTCGCCGCGGTGCCAAGCTGCGACACGATGCGACAGGATTTCGCTCCCCAAAGCCAAGGCGAACGGCTAGGGCGCGGGGCCTTCATCTCGACGGACATTCCCGTGCGCCTTTTTCAATTCGCTTTCTGGGTCGCGGTCGCGACCACGCTTTATTTCTGCCTGCGCAAGGCAGTCATCGTCGCGCACCTGTCAGACAAGACCGAGCATGCGGCGACGTTCGGCATGCTGATGCTGCTGGGCGCACTGGCCTATCCGCGCGCGAAACTGTGGGTGCAGGCCCTTACCCTGTCCGGCTTCGGTGCGCTGATCGAGTTCATCCAGCCTTATTTCGGGCGCGATAAGGATGTGAACGACTGGGTCGCCGACACCGCCGGCATCCTGATCGCGCTTTGCATTGTCTTGACGATGCGCCGGGCCGTGCCGGCTTTGCGGGCCTAGGCCCGCGCGGCCTGGTCCAGCCAGAGCTGGAACGGCTTCCAGGGCAGCGGCTTTTCGAACCGGATGCCGACCACGTCGCCTTTTTCCCAACGCACTTCGGCATTGGTGGCGCCGATGCCGTCGATCGACGCGACGATCGGCTCGCCGCGCTTGAGCGGCTGGTCCGTGCGGCAGCTGAGACCGCCGATCGAAATGTCGACGATGTCGCCCATCACTGTCTCGCCGCCGCAGATCAGCCGGACCTGGCCACGGCGCGCGAAGCGTGGCGCGCGGGGGCGGACGCGGAGCAGGCTGTTGCGCTCTTCCTTCAGGATCATCTCGACATTGACGCGCTGATCGAATTCGATGCCGACATGGCCGTCCCGCACCCAGCGGACGATGCCGGTCATTTCCTTGTCGGAGCGCAGCTCGATCGCGATGCGCTGGCCGATCGCCGGCATGTGCAGGCATTCGAACATGAGGCCGCCCATCGAAAGGTTGCGGACCACGCAGAGCTGGTCCTTTCCGTCCCACAATGCGCGGCCGACGCGGAGCACCGAGATGTGGCGCTGTCCGTCGCGGCGGTCCGTGGCTTCCGATTCGAGGGGATAGCTGTAGGCAAGGGCGTTCATGAGCGCTTGATCTAAACGGAATCGACTAAATTCCGCTTAATCCGCCGGTGCGGGCTGGGTTGTGTCGGGAACTCCGGTTAAGCGGTGGCGTTCGTGAGCCTGAGAAGGGGTTCTTGTTGAAAAACCTGAGGTTCGCGGCTGTCGTCCTGCTGTGGGGAGCGTGCGCCTCCGCGCAGCCGCAGGATGGCGCGGTCGTCCCCGACGCGGAATTCGAAGCGGCGCTTCCGAAAATCGACACGGATCTGAACGCGCCGCTGGCCCCGCTGCAGACGTTCGACGAGCCGCCCGCGACCGCGCCCGACCCGGCACTGACAGAGCCGTTGCCGCCGCTTGCGACCTTTGACGTGACCACCCCAACCGGGCCAGACAAGCCGGAAGAAGCGGCGGACACGGCGAATGTCCGTTACCGCACAGCGGTGGAGGGTCTGCGCGAAGTCGGGCTGGAAGGGCGGTTCCGTGGCCTTTCCGCGTTGGACAAAGGGGATGGCGAGGCGGCGAACGGCGCCGCGATCACGGCCCGCGCGCGCGAGGACGAGCGGCTCGCCGTCACGGTCCTGCAGTCCGAAGGCTATTATGACGCGACCGTAAGTTCACGCGTCGAGCCGGTGCCGAACGAGCAGAACCGCGTGGTCGCGACGATCAGCGCGGTGGCGGGGCCGCGCTACAAGCTGGGCAAGATCGCCGTCACGGGGCCGGAAACCGTGCCTCCGGGCCTGGCCCTGGAAGCGTTGAAGCTGAAATCGGGCGGCCCGATCATCGCGGCCGAGGTCGAGGCGGGCGAGGCGAATGTGCTGCTGCGGCTGCCGCAACAGGGTTATCCGTTCGTGGAGGTCGGCAAGCGCGACGTGCTGCTCGATCCCGCGACACAGATTGGCGACTATACGTTGCCGATCATGCCGGGCGCGCGCGCCAGCTTTGGCGGCTTCACCACCGAGGGCAAGCAGGCGTTCGACGCGCGTCACATCGAGGTGCTGTCGCGGTTCAAGAAAGGCGAGCTGTACGACAGCCGCCGGGTCGACGATCTGCGCGAGGCGATGGTTGCCACCGGGCTTTTCAACTCGGTCGCGATCGAGCCGATCAAGACCGGCCAGCCGGGGCCGGACGGCACCGAAACCGTCGATCTGCGTGTCGTGCAGCAGGCCGGCCCGCCGCGCACGCTGGCGGCATCGGCCGGTTTCCAGACCGGGCAGGGCTTCACGCTGAAAGGAAGCTGGACGCATCGCAACCTGTTCCCACCGGAAGGCGCGTTGATCGTGACCGGCATCGCCGGCACCCAGCAGCAGGGCGCGAGCCTTACGTTCCGCCGCAACAATGCCGGCAAGCGCGACCGCACGGTCAGCCTGTCGCTGAATGCGCTCCACGAGGATTATGACGCCTACGAAGCCTATACCGCCTCGCTGATCGGCCGAATCGCGCGGGAATCGACGCCGATCTGGCAGAAGGTGTGGACCTGGAATTACGGGTTCGAGCTGATCACCACGGACGAAAGGCGACGCGACCCGACGCGGATGCGCGACGACGGCACCTATTTCATCGCCGCTCTTCCGGCGCAGATCGGTTACGACCGCTCGAACAGCCTGCTCGATCCGACCAAGGGTTTCCGCCTGACAGCGCGCGTGAGTCCCGAGGCGTCGAAGCGGGCGAGTGGCGATTTCGATCAATATGTCCGTACGCTATTCGACGGCAGCGCCTACTATCCGGCGAGCGACAGCCTGGTGTTGGCGGGGCGCGTGCGGGTGGGTTCGATCGCCGGTGCGCCGCGCGACAGCATCGCACCGTCGCGGCGGCTTTATGCGGGCGGCGGCGGATCGGTGCGCGGCTTCGGCTACCAAGAACTCGGTCCGCGCGACGCGAACAACGACCCGATCGGCGGCCGCAGCCTGACCGAGTTCGCGGCCGAAGCGCGCTACCGTTTCGGCGACTACGGCGTGGTCGGGTTCGTCGATGCGGGCCAGGTCTATGCGAGCAGCACGCCCAAACTGTCCAACATGCGCTACGGCGTCGGCATCGGCGGGCGGCTCTACACCAATTTCGGGCCGCTCAGGGTGGATGTGGCAACGCCGCTCGACCGGCAGAAAGGCGAGGCCAAGGTCACAGTCTACGTCTCGATCGGGCAGGCCTTCTGATGACGGCGCGGCGGATCGCGATTTGGGTCGGTGGCGCGGTCGCGGCGCTGCTGGTGCTGTTCGCTTTGGTCCTGCTCGGCCTGAACACCAGCCCTGGCCGACGCTTTATCGCCACCAAGATCGCGGGATTTTCGACCCAATCGGGCCTGCGCTTTCAGGTCGGGCGGATCGACGGTTCGATCTATGGCGTCATGACGCTGCGCGATGTGCGGGTCAGCGACACCAAGGGCGTGTTCGCGGCCGCATCGGAGATCGAGGTCGATTGGCGGCCGTTCGCCTATCTGAATAATCATGTCGATGTGCGATCGGCGACCGCGCCGCTGGTGACGATGATGCGCATGCCAACGCTGAAGCCGGTGCCGAGCGACCCGAACGCGCCATTCCTGCCCGATCTGGACATGGACATCGGGCGGCTGAAAGTGGATCGGCTGGTGCTCGAAGCGCCCGTCGCCGGACAGCGCCGGATCGCCAGCATCGACGGCAGCGCCCGGATCGCGGACCGGCGCGCGCAGGTCCGCGCCGATGCAAGCGTGATCGGCGGCGGCGACCGGCTGACGTTGGTACTGGACGCGGTGCCGGACGACAACAAGTTGAACATCGACGCTCGACTAACCGCGCAGCAGGGCGGGGTGATCGCCACGATGGCCGGGCTGAAGGCGCCTCTCGAGGCAAGGATCGGCGGGCGCGGCAGCTGGCAGGCATGGAACGGGCGTCTCGACGCCGCGCTGGGCAGCGCCAAGCTGGCAGCGCTGGCGGTCACCGCCCGCGACGGCACGTTCGCGGTCAAGGGAACCACGCAGCCCGGCCTGATCGTGCCGGCGGCGGCGCGCCTCGCCGCGCCCGCGCTCGCCGTCGATCTGACCGCGACGCTCGACAAGCGGATCGCCGACACGAAACTCTCGCTGCGTTCGGACGCGCTGGCGGTCGACGCGGCGGGTGAGGTCGATCTGGCCCATAACCGCTTCGGCGCGCTGCGGGTCAATGCGCAATTGCTGAAGCCGGCATCGATCGCGCCCAATCTCAACGGCCGCGACGCGCGGCTGGCGCTGATCCTCGACGGCCCGTTCGCGCGGCCAGTGGTCGATTACCGGCTGACGGCGAGCGCGCTGGGCTTCGGCACGACCGTCGTGGAGCGTCTGCAGGCGGCCGGGCGTGCGCGGGTGAACAGCGACCGCATCCTGATTCCGGTCGATGCACGGGCGGCGCGCGTGACCGGCCTCAGTCCGTCGGTCGGCGGCCTGCTCACCAACGTCTCGATCAACGGCCAGCTGGCGATCGACGGCGACACGATCCTGTCCGACAATCTGCGCATCCGATCGCCGCAGATCGACGGGGTCGCGGTCGTGGTCGCCGACCTGTCGAGCGGCATCTACCGCGCCGGGCTGAAGGGCCGGGTCAACAATTACCTCATTCAGGGCGTTGGCATCATCGGCCTTGAAACCGATGTGAACCTGGTCGCGAAGCAGAGCGGCGGCTTCGCGTTGACGGGTCGCTTCGCGGCGCAGAGCGTGCGGATCGACAACGAGACGGCGCGCAATTTTCTCGGCGGGCGGACGATCGTCACCGGCCGCATCCGCTATGGCGAGGATGGCGTGGCGGAGATCACGCGGCTGCGCCTCGCCGCGCCCAAGCTCAGGATCAGCGACGGCGGCGGCGCCTATCGGCCGAACGGCGCGATCAGCTTCCGTGCGGTGGGCGTTTCCGACGATTACGGGCCGCTGACCGTGTTCGTGACCGGCACCGCCGCCAGACCGCAGATCCGCGTGCGCGCGGCCCGGCCCAATGTGGGCTTGCAGCTGACCAATGTGGACGCGGTCATCCGATCGGTCGGCGACGGCTATGCGATCACGGCAAGCGGCGGCTCGCCCTATGGGCCGTTCAGCGCCGATCTGTTCGTGACGACCGCGCGCGGGCCGATAGCGGTCGATATCCGCCGTGCGCGTTTCGCCGGCATCGATTTCGCCGGACGGGTGGTGAAGAGCGCGGCGGGTCCGTTCACCGGTCAGCTGAGCCTCAACGGATCGGGCTTCACCGGCACAGTGTTGCTCGGCGCGCAGGGCAGTGTGCAGACCGCGCAGGTCTCCGCCCGCGCGGTGGACGCGACCATTCCGAGCATACCGCCGATTCGGATCGGCCGCGCGATCGTCGAGGCGCGGATCGTGCTGTACGCCAGTGCGCCTTTGGTCGTGGCTGATATACAGGCGGCGGGCGTGCGGCAGGGCGAGAATGTGATCCGGACAGCACGAGCGCGGATCAATTATCAGGGCGGGCGCGGCACTGCGGCTTTGGTCGCCAAGGGCAGCGCCGGCGCGGCGTTCGACATCGCCGCCAATGCCGACCTGCAGCCCGGCCTCTACCGTGTCGCCGCGCAGGGCAAGCTGAACGCCATCGCCTTCCGCACGGAACGGCCAGCGGTGATTCGCGCCGCGCGGGGCGGCTACCAGCTGGAGCAGACGGTGATCGTGCTGCCGCAAGGTCAGGTCCGGCTAGAGGGGCGCTATGGACCGGGGCTGCAGCTACGCAGCCGGTTCGACAATCTCGACCTTTCGGTGCTGAACGCTTTCGCCTCGGGCGCGGGCGTCGGCGGGCGCGCGACCGGGCGGCTGGACTTCGAGCAGGCGGGGAACGCCGTGCCGCGTGCCGATCTGCGGCTGGACATCGACAATTTCACGCGGACTGGCGCGGCGGTGGTGTCGGAGCCGGTCGATCTAGCGGTGCTCGGCACGCTGCGGCCAGAGGGCGGCGACCTGCGCGCGCTGATCCGGCGCGGCGGCACCGCGATCGGGCGTTTGCAGGCCCGGCTCGCCCCTCTCGGCGGGGGCGGCGCGTGGAGCGAGCAGCTCATGAGGGCGCCGCTCTCCGGCGGCATCCGCTACAATGGCCCGGCGAGCGTGCTGTGGTCGCTGTCCGGCATCGCCGACCAGCAGCTGACCGGCCCGATCGGCGTGGCGGCGGACTTCGGCGGACGGCTCGACCAGCCACAACTGACAGGCGTCGTCCGCGCCAACGCACTAGGCTATGTCAACGAGACCTATGGCACGCGCATCCGCAATATCCGCCTGAACGGCCGCTTCACCAACGACCGGCTGGAGATCGCCGAGTTCGCGGGGCAGGCGGGCGAGGGGACGATCAGCGGCCAGGGCAGCGTCGGCCTGTCGGCGGCGGCCGGCTATCCGATCGACATTCGCGCGACGCTGAACCGGGCGCGGCTCGCCCGATCCGACGCGATCGGCGCGACCGCGACCGGCAACCTGCGCCTCACCAACAGCCGCGAGGGCGGCGCGCTCATCCAGGGCGATTTGCGGCTGCCCGAAGTGCGCTATCAGATCGTCCGTCAAGGCGCCGCCGAAGTCGCGGTGTTGGAAGGCGTGCGCCGCAAGGGCGCGCCGCCTCCCTCGACAGAGCCGGAACAGACGGCGCTGCCGGGCCTGTTCAAGCTCGATCTTCGGCTGCGCGCCGACAACGAGCTGTATGTCGAGGGAATGGGCCTGGAGTCCGAATGGTCCGCCGACCTGCGCGTCACCGGCACCAGCGCGGCGCCCAGCATTACCGGACGCGCGAATGTAGTACGCGGCACTTACAGCTTCGCTAGCCGCCGCTTCGAGCTGGACGACAACAGCTATGTGGCATTCGAGGGCAGCACCAATGCCGTGCTGAGCATCCGTGCATCGGGCGATATCAGCGGCACCACGATCACGATCAACATTGGCGGGCGAGCGCAGAACCCGCAGATCAGCTTCAGCTCCGTCCCGCAGCTTCCGCAGGACGAATTGCTCTCACGCGCGCTGTTCGGCGAGTCGGTCGCCAGCATTTCCGCGATCCAGGCGGTGCAGCTGGCCGCCGCGCTGAACAGTCTGCGCGGATCGGGCGGCGGCCTGAACCCGCTCGGCAAGCTGCGCTCGGTCGCGGGCATCGACCGGCTGCGCATTCTGGGCGCGGACGAGACGACGGGGCGCGGCACCGCGGTCGCCGCCGGCACCTACATTTCCAATCGCATCTATGTGGAAGTGGTGACGGACGCGCGCGGCTTCACCGCCACACAGATCAGCGTCTCGCTCGCCAAGGCGCTGAGCGTGCTGTCGCAGGTCAGCTCCTTCTCCGGCACCAATATCGAGCTGAGATACAAGAAGGATTACTAGCCGCGCGCGGCGGGGCTGAAGGTCAGCTCGAAATCATTCCATACATAGTCATAAAGTTCGGGCGGCAGGCGGAGCGGGGAGCAGCGCACCACGGACTCGATCGCAGCCTGCGCCATATCGCCCGCGAATATCTGGTTGGAGGGCGTCACTCCGCTCTGCCAAACCACCGAAGGCACGCCAATGATGCTGCCATCGGGCGCGTAGCGGACGTGCAGCCGCGTCGCGATGCGCCGGCCTTCGCCCATCACCTTGGGCGCACGGTAGCAGCGCCTGACCTGCGCGGCTGCTTCGGCGGTGATCCGGGCGACGACCGCGGGCGGCAGCGCCGATATGCGCGGGGATGTGGCACAGCCGGACAGCAGGTTCGCGGAAACCGTCAGCAGGAGGATCGCGCGGACGGGCATGCGACGGAGCCTAGTCGCGCGGCTTGGGCGGTCCGCGCCGGCCGGGCGGGCGGGCGCCGGGTCCCGAAGGCTTGGGGCCGCGCGGACCGTTCGAAGGCGGCGGCGGACGCCGCTGGCCGCGCCCGACGACCGGAGCAGGCGCGGGGCCGCGCCGTTCCGGCATGCCGCGCCCAGGCATCACCGAATAGCCTTCCTTCAGCAATCGCGTGAAAGCGGCGCGCACGTTGGAAGCGATCGCGGCCTGCACTTCCTCCGGCAGGTCGGCGAGCGTGACGTTCGCATGGACCGCGTTCAGGTCGCGCAGCAGCGTATTGGGCAGGCCCTTGGACGCCGCCTTCATCGCCTGGATCGAATCGATCACGGCTGAGAAGATGATGTCCTGCATCAGTTCGGTCGCGCTCTTCATGCCGCCTATCTAGCGTCTCGGGCGGCATTTGGTAGCGGGTTTCAAGCGATCGGCATCGATACGAAAGCAGGGCCGATCGAAGCGGCGAGGCTCAGGCTGGCGAACAGCAGGGCGGCGGCGAAAGCGGCGAAGCGGCTGAATTCGAACGAACGAGTCATGTTAGCAATCCTTACCAAATCGGGCGGCCAATCCGCCGTTTCCAGATACATCGCAACAGCCGTGTCAAATCGGTAAGTTATTGATATTAATATAATAGTTAAATTGAGTTGCGAGATTTTTGTGAAAGAGTTGGCGGCTTACACCAACTCTTCGCGCACTATCGCCGCCAGCGAACCTTGCCGGTGCGGGTCAGGCAGTAGCGCCGCCCGCGCTCAGCCTTGCACAACCTGCGGGTGTCGCACCGACACGGGGACTCGCGAAGCGCGCCGCGATCGATAGCGGGCGGCACGAGCGACGATCCCTCGCCGACGATCCCGACCGATACCCAGCAGCCATTCTCGCCGCGATCCAGCTTCACCCAGCCGGTGGTGCGGCCGATGATCCGCACTGTGTCGCCGCCCCACAGCTGCTGCACCACCCGGCTCGACGGCTCGGTCGTCGCCCGGCACTGCGCGTTGCCCAGCAAAGTCGCCGCCGAAGCTGGCGTGGCCAGCATCCCCACGGCAATCAGAAAAATCCGCATTGCTCCCTCCATCATCTGGCCTCATCAAGTTCGGCCTGGATCAAGGCGGGGGGGACGATCCCGGCCGCGATGATCGATCGCCAGACGTCGCGCATCACGAACGGCTGGTTCCTGGCGTCGGCGGCGTGCGACGCACCTGCGATCAGCTGGTCGAGCTGCAGCTTGCCGACGATGTAGCTGGGTCCGTAGCCTGGCTGACGAAGATAAAGCAGCTGCTCGAAGCCGACCAGCGGGCTTTGCGGATCGGACCAATGACGCGGCGTCCATTCGGCGTGGAACCGCCCGGCCTGCGCCAGGTCGATCGCGTTCGCCTGCACCTCGAGCGAGGCCAGACCGCGCGCCGCGCGGTTCGCCAGCATGATCCAGACGATCTCGCGGCCGTGCGGGATATCGTCATAGAGGCCCGCCTGCATGAGCAGCTCTTCCATCGCGGTGGCGAAGCCTTCGGACCGATCGGCGAAGATATTGAAAAGCGGCGGCGTCTGACGGATCGGGCTGGGGTGCGGCTCGTGCTTCAGCCGCGCCAGCTCGATCCAGTGGGTCGAGTGCGACAGCAGCGGCAGCGGGTCGAGCGACGTGCCGTGGGAGAAGAAATTGCGCTCGGCAGGCGGCGTGTAGTCGCTCGTCTGCGCCTCCATCGCGGCGCGGTAATAGGGCGTGTCCGGGACCAGCCCGGCGGCGATCATGAAGTCGTTGAACTTGCGTGTCTTGGCTTCGGCCATCGTGCGATAGGCGGCGGGGTCGCTGATCTCCGCGATCGGCGGCAGGGCGCGGTTGCGCAATTCCTCGAGCCGGAGCGACGCCAGCGATCGATCGAGCTCGCGCCGCAGCAGCAGATGCTGCTCATCCCAGGTGTAGGGATTGAGTTCGACATTCTTGGCATACCAGTCGTAGTTCGCCTTGCCGACGCCGGACGGGCCAACGCGCCGTGGCGCTTCCGCCGCGACCCATGAAGCGAAATCGTCGGTCGCGGCCTTCGCGGCGGCGATGGCTTTCAAGAGCGCGGGGCTGGCGCCTTTGATCGTCGCTGGGACATGGCCGTCGATGGTGCGCATCGTGAGCGTGCCGTTGGCGAGATCGCCCAGAACCTTGCTCTGCTCCTTGAACGCCCGGTCGCCATAGGCCCAGAGGTCGTGCGCCTGGCTGTCCTTCAGATTGGTCCTGGCTGCCGCCAGCTGTGCCGGGATAGTCGCAATCGCTTTGGTCAACCTGGCGTCGTCGGCGCGCGAAAGCGGCCAGCGATAAGCGAACAGATCGATGTTCGGCTGGGCCGACGGGCCTTCATGCGCCGGCACATCGCTCTGCTCGCCGAAAAGATTCTGGTAGAAACCCGGATCACGCGCCCAGGGTTTGAGGACGCGAAGGAAGAAATCGAAGCCGTTCATTTCAGCTTCGATGAGGCGGGCGTCATTCTGCGCCGCCGCGCTCCATCCGGTGCGATCGATCGCGGCCAGGCGGGTGCGCCAGGCGGGTACTTCCTCCAGTTTGTGATCCATCGCCGCCTGGCTGTAATCGGGCACGCCCTGTTTGATCGCGGGCTGCACGAACGCGCGCCACTCCTGGAACAGCGTCACGAGCTGGGCATGCGTCGCTGGCGGCTTCGTCGGTTGCGCGAACACCCCCGCTGGGGTTGCCACCAGAAGCAACGGAGCGAATAGGCGAAGCGATCGGCGCATGTTGTCTCCCCCGCAAATCAGTCCGCAGTCGTAGCCTCACCGCGTCGTGCCGACCAGAGCATGCTGAGCGCGGCATACATGACGACTACAATGACGAGCCAACGCAGCCAGTCGAGCGGCAGCGACTTCACGAGGTAGGCGGCGATGAGGACCGCCGGCAGCCCGCCCAGCGCGAGCCCGAGCGCGGCCCGCCGATTGTATCGGCCACTCGCGACGAAGCGCGCCCCGCCGACCGGCATCAGGAAGGCGCACGACCCCATCATGATGGGGAAGGCGACCAGCGGGCTCATGCCGAGCAGGCTGACGAGGATCAGGCAAGGCGCGTACAGCCCGACGCCGAGCATCATCAGCGCGCCCAGCAGAAAGCTCACACCGATCGCGAAAGCGAGTTTCGCGCCCGCCAGGCCTTCCGCCGTGCCGCCGGCCGGCATCAGCCCAAGGAGGCTGACGAGAAATAGCAACGCGGCGCAGAGCAGTGCGAGGCCCATGCCGATCTGAATCGCCCTGCGAGGCAGCCGCGCGACATAGCCGCCGCCCAGCCACGCACCGGCCACCGCCGCGCCGATCATGCCGATGAGCGTCAGCGGTTCGACCGACACGATCGAGATGAAAATCAGCGCCTGCGCGATCGTCGGCAGGGCGTTGCCCACATTGAGTGTCCCCGGAATCTCCTCGTCGGAAACGCGGTGGAACAGCTTGAAAGCGGCCGTCGTCGTCGCGAACGAGCCGATCCCAAGCGTATCGAAGAAGTTGGCGACAAAGCCGATCATCAGGTCGATCGGCCCCGGCCGCCGCTCGATCGGTACATCGCGCTCACGGCGTTCCAGCCGCCACCAGCGGAAGATGAACAGCAAGGTCACCGCGATCAGCGCCGCGAGGATGATGGCGGTGATCGACATGCCCATCGGCTACTTGTCGCAGCCTGACCGGAAACGTCCAGACCAATCGAAGGCCGCTGATTAGATGGTGCCGGTTGCAGGAATCGAACCCGCGACCTTCGGTTTACAAAACCGCTGCTCTACCAGCTGAGCTAAACCGGCGCGGGCCTCCCATGCGTCAACGGACGCCGAAGGTCCAGCCCTCGGTGCGTGTCAGGTCGGGCGTTAGCAGCGCGGGATGCCACAGCGCGGGATCGTGCGCGACGGTGCGGAGCCAGGCGGTGGCGAGGATCGCGTCGGTCGCGTGATCGTCGTAGCGGGCGAGCGGTTCATGTGGCTTGCTGCCCAGCGCGGCGAGGGCGCCGTCGAGTGTGGCGCCGTCCCTGATCTTGGTCCGCCCGCGCGGCAGGCCGGCGGCGGTGGCGGCGATGCTGGTGTAGATTTCGACGACGACCGGGCCGCGTTCCGGCACCGGATCATAGGGCCAGACCGGCAGCTTGCCGTCGATCCGGTGGAACAGGCGCATGCCGGTCAGGCTCGACTTGCCGACCTGTGCCGCGCCAACCAGGTTGAAGTTGCTATAGGGGTTGCACAAGCCCTGGTCGCGGCTGGCGTCCTCGACGACGCGGAAGCGGCCGGCGCCGGGCGGGAACAGATCGCCGCAACGCCCGCCGTGGCGGCGGAAGTGGCGACTTGCTGCTGGATGATCGACGAAGGCGTTGGCGCCGAGATTGGGTTCGTTGGCGCTTAACTCTTCAACCAGCGCCCATAGGCCGCGCACATCTGCGGGGCTTCGGTCCCAGCCGGGGAAGAAGGCGTCCTTGTCGGCGCAGGCGAGCGAGGGTGAGAGATCGAGACCGATCAGCCAGTCGCCCTTGAGGCCGAGCATCCAATCCAGAACCTCAGTGCGCGACCAGATGTGACCGGGGCGTTCCAGTTTCGGCGCGGCCTTGCCGGCCCGGCAGGTCGCGACCGCGATGCCCTTCTGCCGAGGCCCCGCCGCGCCTGACCAATCGATCGCGGTGAAGCGATCAAACCTCACTCGTCACCCCGGCGAAGGCCGGGGCCCAGCCCAACAAAAAGGAGACGCTGTCCCCCGGCCTTCGCCGGGGTGACGATAACAGGGTATCTCAAGGCCTGTCCCCAAACGCCTCTCGCTGCGCCTTGCTCGCGCGGTCCCACCAGGCGCGGGCGATGACGCGCTTCACACGCTCCGGATCGGCGGAGTCGTAGCGTACCAGTAGGCCGGGCCAGCCTTCGTAATGCGGCGTCTGCCAGAAGGTGTCTGGATCGGTTTCCAACAGCACGGCCTTTTCGTCGTGCGGACTCATCACGTGGAAGCTGTCGGGTTCGCGCCCTGGCGAGACGAACGCCTTGCCGCGCACCTTTGGGCAAAGCGAGCCGTAGAAGGACGCCATCTCCACCTCCGGCAGCGCGCAGGCGAAGGCGACGACTTGGTCCCAGCTTTTCATTCGAGCGCCGCGATCACGTCGGCGGAGAATTTGGCGATGTCGAACGGCGATCCTGCCGGGTCCTCGCCGCGCCGCACGATCACAAGCCGCTTCGACGGCACGACCATGATGTATTGCCCGCGATTGCCCTGCGCGGCGTAGCTGCCTTCCGGCAGACCCTGTTTCGGCCCGAACAGCCAGAGCGTCGCGCCATAGCCGGGACCGTCCGCCGGCTGCGGGCCAGAGGGTGTTGTCATGTATTTCACCCAGCCTTCGGGCAGGATGCGCTCGCCCTGCCAGACTCCGTCGTTCAGCCAGAGCAGCCCAAGCCGGGCGAGATCGCGGGCGGTGGACCAGACCTGCGAGGAGAGGATGAAATTGCCGCGCCAATCGGTCTCCGGGATCGTGTGGCCCATGCCAATCTTGCTGAAGAGCGCGCCCGATGGAAACACCGCCGAGTTGCTGTCGGTGCGTAGTGCCGTCCTGAGCGCCAGCGCCGCCAACAATATGTCGTTGTTGGCATAGCGGAACCGTGTTCCCGGGCGCGCCTCCAGCGGCCAATGTGTCGCTTCCTGATCGACCACCGTCGCGCCGGTGTACAGCGCGTCGGTGCGGTTGCCGGCGGTATCGCTGTGCAGGCCGCTCGCCATGCGCAGCAGATTGTCGAGCGTGATCGCCGCGCGCGGATCGTGCGGCGCCTGCCATGCGGCGATCGGCGGCGGCCGGTCGACGCTCAATAGACCGCGCTGGACCGCGATTCCGATCAGCGTGCCTGTGATGCTCTTGGCGGCCGACCAAGTGCGGTTGGACACAGCCGGGCCGAAGCTGTCGGTATAATGTTCGGCGAGGATATGGCCGTCGCGCACTACCAGCAGACCCGCGCTACGGCTGCCCTTGCCATAGCTTGCGCCATCGAAACCGCGTGCGATCAAGGCAGGGCCGATCGCGTCTTTCGGCACGGCGATGCCGCTGTCGCCGAGCGGCCAGGGGCGCGGATCGAGCGGGCGCAAGGTCTGCTTTCGCCCGGCCGCGACCGGTAGAGCGCCTTCGGTCCCGATCGGCCATGTGCGACAGCCGAGGCCGGGATACCATGTCGCGATTCGCGGAGGCATCGACGCGTCGAACGACACCCGCACGGTCGCCGTATCGCGCAGCACCTCGGCGGACAAAGTCTCCATGAGGGGCTGTAGTTCCGGATAAATCCCGGTCAGCTCCAGCGCCTCGATCTGCGCCTGAGTGCGTCCGGCATTGAAGATGCCGGAGCAGATTGTGCCGGCCTTGTAGCCGGAGGCGAGGGCGCGCTGGTATTGGGTGGGTTCGGCGGCGTTTGCCGGCGTCGCCAAGCTCAGCAGTGCAAGAGCCAGCCATTTTCCGTCATTCCGGCGAAGGCCGGAATCCAGCTCCCTAAAAAAGAACAAGCTGGATCCCGGCCTTCGCCGGGATGACGACTTAAGAATTCTTCCCACGCCGCAATTCCTCCCAATAGGCCAGCCGCTCCGCCACGCGCTTTTCGAAGCCGCGGTCGGTGGGCTCGTAGTAGGTTTGCGGCGCCATGCCTTCGGGCCAGTAGCTGTCGCCGGAAAAGCCTTCTTCCGTGTCGTGGTCATAGGCATAGCCCTTGCCGTAGCCGAGCTGCTTCATGAGCTTGGTCGGCGCGTTGACGATGTTCATCGGCGGCATCAGCGATCCGGTTTCCTTCGCGCTCCGCCAAGCCGATTTCTGCGCCATGTAGGTGCGGTTCGATTTGGGCGCGGTCGCGAGGTAGAGGCAGGCCTGTGCGATCGCGAGTTCGCCTTCCGGGCTGCCGAGGAAGTCGTAGGTGTCCTTGGCGGCGATGCACTGGACCAGCGCCTGCGGATCAGCGAGGCCGACATCCTCCACCGCCGCACGGGTCAGGCGGCGCAGCAGGTATAGCGGCTCCTCGCCCGCCGTCAGCATCCGCGCGAGATAGTAGAGCGCGGCCTGCGGGTCCGATCCGCGAATGCTTTTGTGAAGCGCGGAGATGAGATTATAGTGTCCCTCCCGGTCCTTGTCGTAGACGGCGACGCGGCGATGCAGCAGCGCCGACAGGCCGGCGGGGTCGAGGGGCTCGGGCAGCTCGACCGAAAAGAGGGTCTCGGCCTGGTTGAGCAGGAAGCGGCCGTCGCCGTCCGCGCTCGCGACCAATGCGTCCTTCGCTTCGATAGTGAGGGGTAGGGAGCGGCCTTCGACCTCCTCGGCGCGCGCCAACAACGTGCACAGCGCCTTCGCGTCGAGTCGGTGCAGGATCAGCACCTGCGCGCGGGACAGGAGCGCCGCGTTCAGCTCGAAGCTCGGATTTTCGGTGGTCGCCCCGACCAGGGTGACGGTGCCGTCCTCGACATAGGGGAGGAAGCCATCCTGCTGGGCGCGGTTGAACCGGTGAATCTCGTCCACGAACAGCAAGGTGCGTTGCCCGGCGGCGGCATGATCGCGGGCGGACGCGAATACCTTGCGCAGATCGGCGACGCCCGAGAACACGGCGGAAATCGCCTCGAAGCGCAGCCCGACCGCATCGGCGAGCAGCCGCGCGATCGTGGTCTTGCCGGTACCCGGCGGTCCCCACAGCATCATCGAGGAAAGCTTTCCCGCCGCGACCATCCGCCCGATCGCGCCCTCCGGGCCGGTCAGATGCTCCTGCCCGACGACATCCTCCAGCCGTCGCGGTCGCAGCCGGTCGGCTAGCGGCGCGGACTGCGCGGGATCTGGAGCGAAAAGATCGGCCATCGTCATTATCCACTAGCCTCAGTCGTCATTCCGGCGAAGGCCGGAATCCAGCTTTCCTTCTAACGGGCAGAACAAGCTGGACTCCGGCTTTCGCCCGGGCGACGGATGAGGGCTTGCACAAACTCAATCAAGATATATCTTAGAAACATCGAAACTGATTTGGAGTGATTCGAAATGTTTTTCCACTATGGTCGACACGGGGCCGGCTGCGGTCCTCAACGCGGCTCCTGGCGGCGCGGTCCGTTCGAAGTGCATTGGGAAGTGGGGGGCCGCGGCGACGGACGCCAGCGCCGGCGCCGCATGTTCGACGGCGACGAGCTGCGCCTGATCCTGCTCGCCTTGATCGGCGATGCGCCGCGTCACGGCTATGACCTGATCCGCGAGATCGAGGAGCGCACCGGCGGCGCCTATGTGCCAAGCCCGGGTGTTGTCTATCCGACCCTCACGATGCTGGCCGATATGGGGCAGATCGAGGAGCGCGAGAGCGAAGGCGCCAAGAAGCTTTACGGTATCACGGCCGACGGCGAAGCGCATCTGAAGGACAATATCGAGCAGGTCGCGCTGCTGATGGGGCGGCTCGCCGAGCTCGGCAACATGCGCGAGCGCACCGATGGCGGCCCGATCCGCCGGGCGATGGGCAACCTCAAGGCCGTGCTGCGCGACCGCGTGATGCGCGATGAGGTCAGCGCCGACACGCTGCACGAAGTCGCCGCGATCATCGACGAGGCGGCGCAGCGGATCGAGCGTCTGTGAGCACCGTCTCCGCCGCCGCCTCGGTGCCGACCGCGAACGCCAGCCGCTATCTGCAGCAGCTGTGCAAGCACTGGACGCACAATCTGACCGTTGAGTTCACGCCCGATCACGGCACGGTCGTGTTCCCGCGCGATGCACGGGGCGCGGCCTGGCCGGGCGACGGTCTCGCCACATTCGATGCGGAGCCGGAAGCGCTCCGGGTCCGCATCGACGCCAGCTCGGCCGAGCAGCTGGAGGGGCTGAAAGGCGCGGTGGTGCGCCATCTCGACCGCTTCGCCTTCCGCGAGGCGCCGCTGGCTTTCGACTGGGCCTGAGGCTTAGGCGGCGCGCATTTCGCCGGTGAAGCTGGCGACGCGGCGTCCGAGTTCGGCGGCGCCGTTGGCGAGCGCAAGCGCGCGGGACTCCATCTCGCCGCTCGCGTCGCTGGCGGCGCTCGCATTGTCCCCGATGCCCCGGATCCGGCGATAGATTTCCTCATTCGCCGCTGCCGCTTCGCTCGCGGCTTGAGCGACCTGGCGCGTGACGGAGCGCTGCGCGGTCACCGTCGTATCGACCGAACGGGCGAGCTGCTCGACCCTTTCGATCACGCCGCCGATGCCGTCATGGCCAAGCGCCACCTGGCGCGCCGCGCCGTGGATCGCCTGGGCGTGGGCGGCGATATGGCCAGCGGCGGCGCGGGTCTGGTTGGCAAGGTTCTGGACCTCGCGCGCGACGACCTTGAAGCCCAGCCCGGCCTCGCCGGCACGGGCAGCCTCGATCGTCGCGTTGAGCGCCAGCATCGTCACCTGGCCGACGATGCCGTCGATGACCTCGACCACGCCTTCGATCGAACCGGCGGTCGCGACCAGTCCGTCGGCGCGCTCGGCGCTGGTCCGCACCAGCGCGACGGCGCCTTCCGCTGCGGCCCGCGCGTCATTGGTTTCGGTGTGCAGCCGGTCGAGCGTCTCGGCGATCGCCGAGCAGCGATCGGCCATGCCATCAACGCTGGTCTTCACCTGCGCGGCGGCGGACGCGACCTGGCTGGCATGCTGACCGGTCAGCGTCGCGCGTTCACGCGTCGCGGCGGACGCGGTGCTGAGCCGTGACGACATCGCCGCCAGCTCTCGCGCGAAACCTGCGGCTTCAGCCTCGAAACCGGCGGCGGCGCGCGCGATCATGTCGGCGCGCTCCGCTTCGCGGTTGCCGGCGAGTTCCAGCAGGCGGCGGTTCATGATGAAGCCGCAGAGCTTGCCCTTACGTGTCAGCAACAGCCCTTCGCGCCCGCCGCTGCGGCTGTAGATTTCGATGACCTCGGGCAGCGGCCGGTCGATCTCGGCGGTGGGGCAGGCGCGGATGAAATCGGCGAGTCTCAGGCCGGAGCTTGGATTGCGCATCAGCGCATGGCCGTAGGGGTTGAACATCAACCGCCGCAGGTCCTTTTCGAACACGGCGCCGACCGGGCGATGCTCGGCGTCGGCGACCGGCACCAGCCGCAGCTCCGGATGGAGACTGAAAATCTCGACTGCTTCCGCCAGGCCCGCGGCCTCGTGGAGGTAAAGGCTGCCGCTGTCCGGCTCGGCGACGGACGCGAGGCCGGTTTCGGTGGACGGCTTTGTTCTGGGCGACATGCGCTTCACGTACCCGCGTGCGGTAAAGCGGCGCTTAACCCGGTGTGTCATTTCGATGACGTAACGCCGCTTTTTCCGCGCTTTATGCGACGAACCGCTGTCATGCTTGCGTCGCGCCCCGCTCGGGACTAAATCGCCAGCCAAGGCCCGGCCGCTCCGTGAAGGGGCGGCCCATTTTGTTTTACGGAGATTTCTCTTGGCTCAGCCGCTCATGCCGCACGCGACCGCTTCGTGGCTGGTCGACAACACAGCGCTCTCGTTCCAGCAGATCGCCGATTTCTGCGGCCTGCACGTGCTCGAAGTTCAGGCGATCGCGGACGACACGGCGGCGACCAAGCTGACCGGCCGCGATCCCGTCCGCGCGCACGAGCTGACGATGGACGAGATCGAGAAGGGCCAGAAGGACGCGAATTACCGCCTCGTCATCTCCAAGGGGCCGGACCAGATCCGCCGCACCAAAGGGCCGCGCTACACGCCGGTTTCCAAGCGTCAGGACAAGCCGGACGGCATCGCCTGGATCATCCGCAACCACCCCGAAGTGACGGACGGCGCGATCTCCAAGCTGATCGGCACGACGCGGACCACGATCGGTGCGATCCGCGACCGTAGCCACTGGAACATCGCCAACATCCAGCCGAAGGATCCGGTGACGCTCGGCCTCACCACCCAGCGCGAGCTGGACGCAGCCGTCGCCAAGGCCGCGAAGGCGGCCGGCATCGAAGCGCCGGCCGACGTGCGATTCGATGGCGACCGCGAGGCGCTGATCGAGGAACTGCGCGCCCAGCGCGAACGCGCCGCCCGCGAGGCCGATGCGATCGCGGCGGGCGAGCTTCCCGCGCCTGCGCAACCCGCTTTCATCGACCCGTTCAAGCGCGGGTGAAGCACGCGCCCGATGCCTCGCTGGCGGATCACCACGCCAGCCGCACCGGCCATAAGGGCATCGACTATCCGCTCGGCGAACGCGCGCCCGAACAAGGCGAGCTGATCGCGGTCGCGCCGGGCGTCGGCTGGGCGCGGCTGTTCGTGCCGGGACCGCTCATGCATATCAATGTCTGGGCGATCGATGACGGCGACGGCGTCGCGCTGGTCGATACCGGCCTGCCGCTCGACAGCTCAAAAGAAGGCTGGCGCGCGTTGCTGGACGGGCCGCTCGCCGGCCGCACCGTCACGCGCGTGATCGTCACGCACATGCATCCCGATCATCTCGGACTGGCCGGCTGGCTGACCAGGAAGTTCGGCATTCGCCTCTGGATGACGCGGGGCGAGTATCTGACCGCACGGATGCTGGTCGCCGATGCCCGGCCCGAACCGCCCGAGGACGTTGTCGTTCTGTGGCGCGGCGCCGGGTGGAGCGATGAGCAGATCGCTGCCGCCGTCGCCAAGGGCTGGGGCATGTTCGCGCGCGGCGTCCACCGCATGCCGGACGGCTATGTGCGCGTGAGGGACGGCGATCGGCTGGGCGACTGGCGGTCGGTCGTCGGCACCGGCCATTCGCCCGAGCATCTGTGTCTGGTGGACGATGCGCGCCGGGTGATGATTTCCGGCGACCAGGTGCTGCCCAGGATCAGCTCGATCGTATCCGTTTCGGTGACCGAGCCGGAGGCCGATCCGCTGGGCGAATGGCTGGATAGCCTGGCAGAGCTGCGCGCCGCGCTGCCCGGCGATCTGCTGGTGCTGCCGGCGCACGGCTTTCCCTTCACCGGCCTGCATGCCCGGCTGGATGCGCTGATCGCGGGGCATCACAAGCAATTGGCACGGCTGGAAGAGCGGTTGAGCCAAGCCCCGCGCCGGGCCATCGATTGCTTCGGCGTCATGTTCGCCCGGGAAATCACGCAGGATCTGCTCGGCATGGCGACCGGCGAGACGCTTGCCCATCTGCGTTATCTGGAACTGCGGGGCCGGGCGACATGCGAGGACCGGGCCGGCGTTTGCTGGTGGGGTGCACCGATCCAGCGCTGAAACATCTAGCCCGTATTAACTATCTTGCGATTTTCATCACAGATGTTACCGAGCGAGTCGGGGTTGCTACGAAAACATAACGTAATCGCAACTACTTGAAGGGGTGTCTGATGAAATTTGCTGCTATTCTTGCCGCTTCGGCGGCCACGGTTCTGCTCGTCCCGGCTGCTTCGGCCGCCACCTACGGGCAAGTCATCAACGATGGTCCGCAGACCGTCCAGAGCCCGACCGGCAACGGTCAGAGCACGCTCGCCTACAACTCGCCCGGCGAACAGGGCGGCGGCGGCTCCACCGCTGTCACCACCAACGCGCCGCGCGGCGCCGCCGGCACGTCCGGGGCTAATGGTTCGCTCGAAATTCACGGCGACCGTTCGCGCTATGTGATCGGCAGCATCTACGAGAATTTTGGCGCCAGCCCGGCGCCGTCGCTCGGCTCGCTCAGCAATGTCTCGAACCTGACCTTCGACTGGCAGACCGCCGTGGTCGGATCGGGCCAGACCCACGCCGCACCGGTCGTCCGCCTGCACATCATGGACAATGGCATCCGCTCCGAAATGATCTGGGAGCATGTCTATAATGGCGGCGTCGCGGGCGTCGCGCCGCCGTCCGGCTGGCAGACAAGCAACGCGAGCGACGTGTTCTACCTGAACGTCCGGGACAATGATGGCGCGGCCTTCCTGGGGCAGAACTCCGGCCAGGGCCTGTCGATCGAAGGCGCGCAGAGCGGTAACGGCGTCGTCTACAAGAATGGCGGCCAACTCAACCTGACGATCGGCAACTGGCAGTCCTATTTCAGCCAGAACGCGTTCCTGACCGGCGTCAGCTTCGGCGCGGGCAGTGGCTTCGGCTCGAACTTTGTCGGCTATCTCGACAATGCCCGGCTGACCACCACCGGCGGCGACACTTTCGTCGTCAACTTCGAAGCCGCGCGCGCGGTGCCGGAACCGGCGACCTGGGCGCTGATGATCGCGGGCTTCGCTATGGCCGGCGCTGGCGTCCGCCGCCGCAATACCAGGGTCGTGTTCGCTTAAAACGCCATCGATTGAACAAGGGGGGAAGGGGCTTCGGCGTGCCGGAGCCCCTTTTTCGTCAGAAGACCGGCTGATCGGGCTCCGCGCCGTCCGGACCGTGAATCCCGCACTCCGTCTTGTCCCAGCCGCGCCAACGCCCGGCGCGCGGGTCTTCGCCCGGCCGCGCCTTCGACGTGCAGGGCGAGCAGCCGATCGATGGATAGCCCTGCGCCTCGAGCGGATGGCGCAGCAGCTTGTGATCCTCGAAATAGGCGTTCAACTGCGCCTTGTCCCAATCGGCGAGCGGATTGAGCTTCAGCCTTCCCTCGTCGATCTCGAAACGCGGCAGCGCTTCGCGGGTCCGGCCCTGAAAGCCCTTGCGCCCCGAGATCCAGGCGTCGAACGGCTGCAGCGCGCGGCGGAGCGGGCGGACCTTGCGCAGGTCGCAGCACCCGTCGGGATCATACGACCAGCGTAGGCCCGTCTTGTCCGCGGCGGCAAGATCGTAAGGGTCGGGGCGAAAGACGCGAAGATCGGTGTAGCCGAGCCGTTCGGAAAGCTCGTCGCGATAAGCCAGCGTTTCCCCGAAAATCTTCTGCGTGTTGACGAAGATCAGCGGAATGTCGCGGTCGATATTGGCGACGATGTGCAGCAGGACCGCCGACTCCGCGCCGAACGACGAGACGATCGCGACCCGGCCCTTGAGTTCCGTCGTCAGCAGCTCGCCCAACATCTCCGCCGTGCCGACACCTCCGAAGCGGGCGTTCAGCCGCGCGGCGTCCTCCGGCGCGAACGCCGGCGCGGTGTCGATCGTATCGAGCAGGCGGGCAGCCTTAGCCATGCCGGAGCTTCCAGACCGGCACGGCGCCATCTGCGGCGGGCTGGTAGACGGTCGGGAAGCGGCCGAGCGACGCGGCGGCGACGTTCGCGTCGATCGGCGCGGCCGGAGCGAAGCTGTCGAAGCCGCAGCGGCGCAGATAGAATAGCTGGTCGACCAGCACATCGCCCTCGGCGCGCAGTTCGCCATCATAGCCCGCTTCGCGCAGGATGCGGGCCGACGAATAGCCTCGGCCGTCGCGGAAGGTCGGGAAAGACACTTCGATCAGCCGGATGCGGTCCAGATAGGGGAGCAAGGCGCGGGCATCGTCGCCCGGCTCGACCCTGACGGCGGTCGCGTTGGTCTGGCCGAGAAACGCGTCGAGCGTTACGGCAGGTTGCTCCATCGGCTCGTCGTCGCGGAAGCGAAGCGGGTCGGTCATGCGGCCTGCTCCTCGGCCAGTCGCGCAATCGCCTTGACTTCGAAAGTGAAGCCAGCGAGCCAGGTTACACCGACGGCGGTAACATTCGGGTAGGGCTTGTCGCCCCAATTTGCCTGCAGGACCGGCCAGATCGTCTCGAAGTTCTTTTCCGCGTCCACCATGAACAGCGTAACATCGACAACGTCGCCGAAGCTCGCGCCCGCAGCATTGAGAATGCTGCTCAGATTGTCGAACGCCAGCTGCACCTGAGCGGCCAGATCAGGTTCGGGCGAGCCGTCTTGGCGAGCGCCGACCTGCCCTGACACGAACAGGAAGCCGTTGGAGCGGACGGCGGGTGAGTAACGATGGGCCTCATACAGCGCATGCGGATTCGCCGGGAAAACGGCGTCGCGCTCAACCATAGATCGCCTCCTTGAACGGATCGAAGCCGACGCGGCGATAGGTGTCCAGGAAGCGTTCGCCGTCACCGCGTAGCAGGAGGTAGCGGTCGGTCACGCGCTCGATCGCATCGACGATGCCGTCCTCGTCGAAGCCGGGGCCGGTGATGCGGCCGAGGCTCACATCCTCCGCGCCCGACCCGCCGAGCAGCAGCTGATAATTCTCAGTGCCTTTCCGGTCGACGCCCAGGATGCCGATATGGCCGGCATGGTGGTGGCCGCAGGCGTTGATGCAGCCAGAGATTTTCAGCTTCAGCTCGCCGAGATCGCGCTGGCGCTCCCGCGATGCGAAGCGCTGGGCGATCTTCTGCGCGACCGGGATCGACCGGGCATTGGCGAGGCTGCAATAATCGAGGCCCGGGCAGGCGATGATGTCGCTGATGAGATCGAGGTTCGGTTCGCCGAGACCCGCAGCGTGCAGGCTCTGCCAGAGCGTGTAGAGATCGGCCTTGCGGACATGCGGCAGCACGATGTTTTGCGCGTGCGTGACGCGCAACTCGTCGAAACTGTAGCGCTCGGCCAGGTCAGCCATCAGGTCGATCTGCTCGGCCGAGGCGTCGCCAGGAATGCCGCCCAGCGGCTTCAGGCTGATGCTGACGACGGCATAGCCTGGCTGCTTGTGCGCCGATATGTTCTGATCCACCCACACAGCGAAGTCCGGGTCCGCCCGGTCGATCACCTCACTCGCGCCGACCTCAAAGGCAGGCTCGGCGAAAAACGCCGCGATGCGCTCGAATTCGGCACGGGGCGGGTCGATGCCCAACGTCTTCACGTGCGCGAATTCTTCATCGACCTGGGTGCGGTATGCATCCGCGCCGATCTCGTGGACGAGGATTTTGATCCGCGCCTTGTAGATATTGTCGCGGCGGCCGTAGCGATTATAGACCCGCAGGCACGCCTCGACATAGCTGAGCAGGTCGTCGATCGGCACGAATTCGCCGATTTCGGTCGCGATCATCGGCGTGCGGCCCATGCCGCCGCCGACGAAGACCTTGGCGCCCAGCTCGCCCCCGCGCTCGACGATCTGAATGCCGATATCGTGCAGGCGCATCGCCGCCCGATCGGTGTCCGATGCGATCACAGCGATCTTGAACTTGCGCGGCAGATAGCTGAACTCCGGGTGGAAGCTGGACCATTGGCGCAGCAGCTCCGCCCAGGGCCGGGGATCGGTCACTTCGTCGGCGGCAGCGCCCGCGAACTGGTCCGACGAGATGTTGCGGATGCAATTGCCGCTGGTCTGGATGGCGTGCATCTCGACGGTGGCGAGATCGGCCAGGATGTCCGGCGCCTGGTCGAGCTTGATCCAGTTATACTGGATGTTCTGGCGCGTCGTGAAATGGCCGTAGCCGCGGTCGTACTTGCGGGCGATGTGGCCCAGCATCCGCATCTGCCGGCTGTCGAGCGTGCCATAGGGGACGGCGACGCGCAGCATATAGGCGTGCAGCTGTAGATACAGGCCGTTCATCAGCCGCAGCGGCTTGAACTGGTCCTCGGTGATCTCGCCGGCGATGCGGCGGCGCACCTGATCGCGGAACTCCTCGACCCGCGCATCGACGATCGCCTGGTCGTAACGGTCGTATTTATACATCTTAGATAACCCAGTCGCCGGCGTTCGGATCGGCCGGTTTCAATGTAAGGTCAGGACGCACGGTGGGTCCGAGCGCGCGGATGCGGTCCTTGATATGGGCGGGGCGTGGGCCGTCCGCCGTCTCGACCGCGTCGATGATGTATGCCGCGTTGACGTGGCGCGCGCCTTCCTCGCGAGTCAGGATCGGCTCGCCGGATTCACCGACATCGACGGCGTCCTCGACGTGGCGCGACCAGCCGTCGCCCGCCCACCAGATCACGTCGCCGATGGGGAGATCGTTGCCAGTGAGGATTTTCACGCCAACGTCTCCGCATCGGCGACGAAGGCGCGGAGCCTGTCCGCGCAATCCGATCGCTCGACCACTTCGCCGACGACGATGATCGCCGGGCTTCGCACGCCCTCGCGCTCGATCAGCCCGCCCAGATCGGCGAGCAGCGAGCGGATCGCACGGGCGGCGGGGCGGGTGCCGTTCTCCAGCACCGCGACCGGCATCGCGGGCGATACGCCATCGGCGATCAGCTTCTCGGCGATATCGGCGCCGGTCGCGACGCCCATGTAGATGACGAGGGTGCGGCCGGTACCTGCCAGGCCCGACCAGTCCTGATCGGTCAGCCCCTTGCATTGGCCGGCGACGAAGCTGACCACGCTGGATGCATCGCGGTGGGTGAGCGGCAGCATGGCTTCCGCCGCGCAGCCGAGCGCCGCGCTGACGCCCGGCACGACCTCGACCGGCACGCCGGCCCGGCGGCACGCCTCGACCTCCTCGCCGCCACGGCCGAAGATGAAGGGGTCGCCGCCTTTCAGCCGCACGACCTTGCTGCCGGACAAGGCCTCCTCGACCAGCAAGAGGTTGATCGCGCTTTGCGCCAGTGTGTGGCGGCTGCGCTGCTTGGCGACAGAAATGCGTGGTGCCGGGCTGAGATCGAGGACGCGCGGATCGACCAGCCCATCATGCACGACCAGATCGGCTTCACTCAGCAATCGAGCCGCGCGTAGCGTCAGCAGCTCCGGATCACCCGGGCCAGCGCCCACGAGATAAACATGTCCAAGTCCCATGCCGACCAAATGGGCCTGTGACGGCGCTGTCACAAACCATCGATGCTTGGGGCGGGTTTAGCCCAACTTTTCCGTTCGTTTCGAGCGAAGTCGAGAAACGGGTCCGCGCTTCAGCGCTTCTCGACTTCGCTCGAGACGAACGGACTTCAGATTCTCAATCCGACCGCGATGGCGGCTTCCAGTTTACCTGCCTCGGTCGAGACCACCGGATAGGCGACATAGTCCGCCGCGTAATACGCACTCGGCCGGTGATTGCCGGACATGCCGATGCCGCCGAACGGGGCGGCGGAGGAGGCGCCGTTGGTCGGGCGGTTCCAGTTGACGATGCCGGCCCGCGCGTCGGCCCAGAATCGGTCGAACAGCGCCTGATCGCCGCCGATTAGCGAAGCGGAGAGGCCGTAGCGGGTGGCGTTGGCCTCGGCGATCGCGGCGTCGAAATCGGGCACGCGGACCAGTTGGAGGACCGGTCCGAACAGTTCCGCGTCGGGGCGGTCGGCGATTTCGGTCACGTCGATCAGCGCGGGGGTGAGGAAAGGCAGGTCCGGCTCGATCCGTTCGAGCGGGCGCAGCACCTCGCCGCCCCGCTCGACCAGCGACAGCCAGGCTTCAGTGAGGGCGTCGGCGGCGTCATTGTCGATGACCGGGCCGAGGAATGGCTGCGGCTCGTCATGGGGCGCGCCGAGAACCAGCCGGTCCGTCAGCTTGGCCAGCTTGTTGAGCAGGGCGATGTGTTGGCCGTCCTTCACGATCAGCCGGCGCGCGGCGGTGCAGCGCTGGCCGGCGCTCAGGTAAGCCGATTGCACGACGAGCGCCGCAGCGGCGTCGAGGTCGTCCGCGTTCCACACGATGATCGGGTTGTTGCCGCCCATTTCCAGCGCCAGCATCTTGTCCGGCGTCTGAGCGAATTGGCGGCTGAGCGCGAGGCCGGTGCGCGCTGATCCCGTGAAGAGCAGCCCGTCGATGCCCGGATGCGCGGACAGAGCACGACCCTCGCCCGGCCCGCCGATCAGCAGCCGCGCGGCGCCTTCGGGAACGCCGGCCTCATAATAAAGGCGGATCAGCATCGCACCGCTGGCCGGCGTCTTTTCCGACGGCTTGAACACGACGGCGTTCCCGGCGAGCAGCGCTGGCATCATATGGCCGTTCGCGAGATGGGCGGGGAAGTTGTACGGCCCGAGCACCGCCAACATGCCGTGCGGCTTGTGACGCAGGTGGGCGCCGCTGCCCAAATCGCGGGTGCCGGTGCGTTCTTCATGCGCGCGGATCGAGATGTCGACCTTGTTGACGACCGTGTCGACCTCGGTGCGCGCTTCCCAAAGCGGCTTGCCGGTCTCGCGCGCGATCAGGTCGGCGAACGGCTCCTTCTGCGCACGCGCCAACTCGGCGAAACGGCGCATGATCGTGATGCGTAAGTGGAGCGGGCGCCGCGCCCAATCGGCCCAGCCAGCGCGGGCGATGGCGACCTCGCGGTCCGCATCGCCGATGGCGCCGCGCCAAAGTTCCGTGCCGGTCGCGGGCTCGTAGGAAATGAGGGTGGTCATGCGGCCAGTGCCTCGCCCATCCGCCGGACCTGCGCAACCTTCGCATGGAGTGCCGACCAGTCGTCGGACTTGTCGATGCGCGCCCAAATCGCCTCAACCTCTTCGATATGCATCGAACAGGGGTCGCCGCTCCAGAAAGCGTGATCGAGAGGGCGTGACGGCGCATAGCCGCTGACGGCCTCGCGGAACGCGGCGAAGCCGTCATGCGCATAGGCGTCGCCCGGTCCGCGCATGCTGCCGCCGGCCCAGTCGAAGAAGAAGCGGTCGATGCCGACGCCGCTTGCGCTCAAGCCCTGCTCTATCGCTCGCACCAATGCGATGTCCGCTTCCATGCCCCTGGGCCGCACGCCCAGCCGCCACAGGAAACGATCAGTCAAGGCCTCACGATAAAGCGCCGGAAACCGGTCAAGCTCGGCGATCATCGAGTCCGCATCAGCGATCGTGCGCAGCGCGCCGGCCAACTGCACCACGTCCCACTGGATCGCCTCCGCCTGCCGCCCGAACGCGTAAAGGCCGGCATGGTCGAAATAGGCCGCAGTGAAGCCGGGATCGAAGGTCGGCGTGAAACGCCAGGGGCCGTAATCAAAACTCTCGGCGGTGACGTTGATATTGTCGGAGTTGAGCACGCCGTGCACGAAGCCCGCCGCCATATAGCTCGCTGCCAGCCGGGCCGTGCCTTCGACGACGTGGCGGACGAGTTCCATCGGGTCGCCGATCGTCGATCCGAAATACGTGCGCAACGCATAATCGGTCAGCATCTTCAGTCCGTCATCGTCGCGCAGATAGGCGAGGCGCTGGAAACTGCCGATGCGGATATGGCCGTGGCTCATCCGCACCAGCACGGCGGAGCGGGTGGGGGAAGGCTCATCGCCACGGTGCAACTGCTCGCCGGTCTCGATCAGCGAGAAAGTGCGCGAGGTGTTGACGCCCAGTGCCTGCAGCATCTCGGTCGCGAGGATTTCGCGCACGCCGCCCTTCAGCGTCAGCCGCCCGTCGCCAAAGCGGCTATAGGGCGTCTGACCCGACCCTTTGGTACCTAGGTCGAGCCACCGGCCCGTCCTGTCCTGCAACTGCGCGAACAGAAAGCCGCGGCCGTCGCCGATATCCGGATTGTACACGCGGAACTGGTGGCCGTGATACCGCAGCGCCAGCGGTTGGGGCAGGTTGCCGGGCAGGCGCTCGAAACAACCGAGATGGCGCACCCACTCCGCGTCGCTCAAGCCATCCAGCCCGATGTCGGCTGCCGCGCGATCGTTGCGGAAACGCAGGATTGTTCTCGGAAAGTCCGCTGCTTCGACCGGGTTGGCGAGCAGATCGGCGATTTCGAGGATCGGTGGTTGCGGGGGCGAGGCCATGCCGCGATATGGATGGCGGCGCGCAAGGGGACAAGCATGGCCGAGTATAAGGACGGCTGTTGGTGGAATGACGACCTGCGGCTGCACTACCGCGATTATGCTGGGGGTGCCGATGGCCGCCCGCCCTTGCTGTGCATGCCCGGCCTTACGCGCAACGGCCGCGATTTCGAGGGACTGGCGAACCGGTTGGCGCCGGCCTGGCGGGTGATCGCGATCGATTTTCGCGGCCGTGGCGAGAGCGCCTATTCCAAGAACCCGGCCTCCTATGTGCCGCTGATGTATGCGCTCGACATTCAGGTGCTGATCCGGGATCTGAATCTGGAGAGCTTCGTCGCGATCGGCACGTCGCTCGGCGGCCTCGTCACCTTGCTGATGGCCGAAAGCGATCGGGCGCTCATCAAGGGCGTGGTGCTGAACGATGTCGGGCCGGAACTGGAAGCGGCGGGGCTGGCGCGCATCCGATCCTATGTCGGCCGCAGCGGCAATTGGCCGACTTGGCTGCATGCGGCCCGCGCGCTCGCCGTAAATCAGGCCCATGCCTATCCGAGCTACGGGATCGAGGACTGGCTGGCGATGGCGAAGCGGCTCTATCGCCTTTCCAATAATGGCCGCATCGTCATCGACTATGATGCGCGGATCGCCGATCCGATCAAAACCGCGACAGATCAGGCGCCGGTCGATCTCTGGCCAACCCTGGAGTGGCTGAAGCCCGTGCCGTCGTTGATCCTGCGTGGCGAGCTGTCGGATGTGCTCGCCACGGCAACGGTAGAGCGGATGAAAGACGAGCTACCGAAAGCCGAAGCGGTGGTGGTGCCGGGGGTCGGCCATGCGCCGACGCTCGATGAACCGGATGCGGCCGCAGCCATCGATCGCCTGCTGGAACGCATTCTAAAGTCTTGAAATAAAAAGCGGCCCGCCGGGAAAGGGGGGAAACCCGGCGGGCCAGAAAGACTTGGTCTGGTCCGGTTCCAACCTCTGTTGAAGCCCAAAGTTCCCTGGCCTGTCGCAAATCGGGACATTGGAGCATTCCCGGCTTGCGCGCGTTGTCCGAAGGCGCAACGCATGCAGCAAGTTTCTTTGCGCGCGCTGAAGAACCGCTGCTATAGGCACGGCGATGAACGCAGCGACTATGGGATTCAAGGGCCTCAAGCCGATCGTGTATGCCGGGCGCGAAGTCTGGCCGCTTGTCGAAGGCGGCAAGGGCGTTTCCGCGACCAATCACCAAAGCTCCGGGGCTTGGGCGGCGGCCGGCGGTATCGGCACGGTCTCCGCCGTCAACGCCGACAGCTATGATCCGACCGGCAAGATCGTCCCCCAGGTTTATGCCAGCCGCACCCGGCGGGAACGGCACGAGGAATTGATCCATTTCGCGATCGAAGGCGCGGTCGAGCAGGTGAAGCGCGCCTATGACGTCGCCGGCGGCGAGGGCGCGATCAACATCAATGTGCTATGGGAAATGGGGGGAGCCCAGCGCATCCTGCACGGCGTACTGGAACGCACGCGCGGCCTCGTCTCCGGGGTCACATGCGGCGCCGGCATGCCGTACAAATTGTCCGAAATCACCGCATCCTACGGCGTCAGCTATCTGCCGATCATCAGCTCGGCGCGCGCCTTCAGCGCATTGTGGAAGCGCGCCTATTCCAAGGCCGCCGAATGGCTCGCGGCAGTCGTGTACGAAGATCCGTGGCTGGCCGGCGGCCATAACGGCCTTTCGAACGCCGAGGACCCGCTGCAGCCGCAGGATCCGTATCCAAGGGTCAAGGCGCTTCGTGACACGATGCGGATCGGCGGTATTTCGGACGAGGTGCCGATCGTGATGGCGGGTGGCGTCTGGTATCTGCGCGATTGGAACGACTGGATCGACAATCCCGAACTCGGCGCCATCGCCTTTCAGTTCGGCACGCGCCCGCTCCTCACGCGCGAAAGTCCGATACCGGAGGGTTGGAAGCAGGCGCTGATGACGCTGGAGCCGGGCGACGTGCTGCTCCATCGTTTCTCGCCGACGGGCTTCTACTCCTCCGCGGTGCTGAACCCGTTTCTTCGTGAGTTGGTGGTGCGTTCGCAGCGCCAAGTCCCATTCTCGCTGGAGATGGCGGGCGATCACACCCACCAGCTCGATGTCGGCGTGAAAGGCAAGAATTTTTGGGTGACGCGCGGCGACCTGATGCGCGCGCGCGAATGGCACGGCTTGGGCTTTACCGAGGCGCTGAAGACGCCGGACAACACGCTCGTTTTCGTGACGCCGCCGGAAAAGACGATCATCCGCAAGGATCAGGCGGATTGCATGGGCTGCCTCAGTCAGTGCGCCTTCTCGAGCTGGGCGGACACCGACACCAACTCGACCGGCCGCCTGGCCGATCCGCGCAGCTTCTGTATCCAGAAGACGTTGCAGGACATCGCCCACGGCGAACCCGTGGACCAGAACCTGATGTTCGCCGGCCACGGCGCCTTCAACTTCAAAAAGGACCCGTTCTATTCGAACGGCTTCGTGCCAACCGTGAAGCAGCTGGTCGACCGCATCCTCACCGGCGACTGAGGCGCGTCAGGCCAGGCCGACATCCAGGAAGGATGGGATCGGGCCGTTCCAGCCATCGTCCGCTTGCCGCACCGGAGGGGGAGCGGGGCGAGCAGCGCGGCTGGGATTTTCCGCAAGAGGCGCGCGTTCGGCGCGGGGAGCCCGTTCGGCACGCGGCGCCGGTTCGGCACGTGGCGGCGCCCGTTCGGCGCGCGGTGTTTCTTCACGCCGGCGGCGGGCCGGCTTCTCGCGTTCGGCAGGCGCGGGCGCTTCTGCCTTCGCCGCCTTGATGCGCTCGATCTTCTGGCCGGTCAGTTTCTCGATATTGGCGACAGCCTCGGCGTCTTCCTTGGTGACCAGGCTGAACGCCTTGCCGGTGGCGCCGGCGCGGCCAGTGCGGCCGATGCGGTGAACATAATCATCCGGGTGCCACGGCACATCATAGTTGAAGACGTGGCTGACGCCCTTGATGTCGAGCCCGCGTGCGGCGACGTCGGAGGCGACAAGGATGTTGATCTCGCCCGCCTTGAACCGGTCGAGTTCGCGTAGCCGTTCCGGCTGTTCCATGTCGCCGTGGATTTGCCCCACGCGCAAACGAGCGCGCTGCAGGCTGGTGGCTAGCTCGCGCACCGTCGTCTTGCGATTGGCGAAAATGATCGCGGTGGTGACGTCATCCGCGCTCAGCAGTTCGCGCAGCGTCTCCCGCTTTTCGCGCGCGCCGGTTTCGACCCAGCGCTGCTCGATCAGTAGATTGGCGCTCGCCGGGCGAGCGACTTCGACCGATTTTGGATCGGTCAGGAATTTGTCGGCCAGCTTCTTGATTGGCCCCGGCATCGTCGCGGAAAAGAGGAGAGTCTGCCGCTTCTTGGGCAATTTGGTGCAGATTTCCTCGATGTCGGGGATGAAGCCCATGTCCAGCATACGATCGGCTTCGTCGATCACGAGGAGCTCGCAGCCGTTGAGCATGATGTTGCCGCGTCCGAACAGGTCCATCAGCCGGCCGGGCGTCGCGATCAGCACGTCCACGCCCTTGGCGAGCGCCTTCACCTGATCGCCCATCGAGACACCACCAATTAGCAGGGCCATCGAGAGCTTGTGGTACTTGCCGTATTTGTCGAAATTCTCGGCGACCTGCGCGGCGAGTTCGCGGGTCGGCTCCAGGATTAGCGAGCGCGGCATGCGCGCGCGGCTGCGGCCATGCGCAAGGATGTCGATCATCGGCAGCACGAAGCTGGCGGTCTTGCCGGTGCCGGTCTGGGCGATGCCGATCAGGTCGCGTCCCATCAGCACGGGAGGGATCGCCTGGCGCTGGATCGGAGTCGGCTCCGTATAGCCGGAATCGTCCACGGCTTTCAGTAGTTCGTCGGAAAGGCCGAGATCGGCAAAGCTCATCGAAGATCCGAGAAAATGGGGCGGCGAAAGGCCGCAGGCCCAGAGCGGGCGCGATGATGGAAGGCGCCCGCAAAGTCAAGCAAATCGGCGGTGTCGCGCTAGCGTTTGCGATCCGGCACCAGCGTCCGGAACTCCTCGATCTCGCACGAGCCGCCCGAGCGGACGCGGATCGCGTCGCGGTCTTCGCAGACCCGGCCGTCGCGGCCGGGGCGAATGTAGAAGCCGGAATTATAGTCGAGCGGCGGGCAGCGGCCGAGCCGGGCGCGGACGCGCTTGCCGCCGCGCAGCAGGAGGTCGACGCCCTCGCGGGTGATCTGCGCGCCCGCCAGGCCATCGGCGGGGATGCATTTCGGTCCGCCCTTTTCCTTCCAGCGCAACAGCGCGGGCGGCGGCTGGCGCGAAGGCAGGCGGATGATGATCTGTTCGCGAAAAGTCAGCTGGGCCAGCAACACGGCTTCCCCCGCGCCGCTGCCGCCAAGCAGCAGCGCGGCCATCGTCGCAAACGTCACTGCCGGCACCCCATTGCCGTGCGATGGCCGTGAAACATTGAACCCCTGATGAATTTTGCTGACATTGCCGTATATCGCGGACGATGTTGCCGGAAGCGTTTCTGCATGAGTTGGACGCGGCGTTGGGCCCGAAAGGCCTGACGCGAGACGCGGATGCGATCGCGCCTTGGCTGACCGATTGGCGTGGCCGATTCTGCGGCATGACCGAAGCGATGGCCTCGCCAGCGACCACCGCTGACGTCGCAGCGATCGTACGGCTGTGCGCCGCGCACCGCGTGGCGATCGTGCCGCAGGGCGGCAACACTTCGATGGTCGGCGGGGCAACACCGCCGTTGGACGGCGGCGCGCTGCTGCTGTCGCTGCGGCGTATGAACAGCATCCGCAGCGTCGACGCAGATGCCGGTCTCGCGGTCGTCGAAGCGGGTGTCGTGCTCGCCGATCTCCACGATGCCGCGCTTGCTGCCCGTGCGCGCTTCCCGTTGTCGTTGGGAGCGAAGGGCTCGGCGACGATCGGCGGGCTGTGCGCGACCAATGCCGGCGGCACGCAGGTGCTGCGCTTCGGCACGATGCGGGGGCTGGTACTGGGGCTGGAGGCGGTGCTGCCGGACGGCTCCGTGTTCGACAGTCTCGCCGCGCTCAAGAAGGACAATCGCGGGCCGGACCTGAAGCAGCTTTTGATTGGCGCCGAAGGAACTCTCGGCATCATCACCGCAGCGACTCTCAAACTGGTGCCGGTCGCGCCCGAAACGGTGACGGCGTGGATCGGGCTTGCTTCCCCACAGGCCGCCCTGGCGCTTCTCCGCATGCTAGAGCGCGCGGACTTCGCGGTCGAAAGCTTCGAGCTGGTTCCGGACAAGTCACTGGGGCGTGTGCTGGAACACATTCCCGGCACGCGTGCGCCGCTGGCTTCCCCGACGCCGTGGAACGCGCTGATCGAGGTCACCGGTCCGGCGGGCGTTCGCGAGGCGGTCGAGCACGCGCTGGCTGCTGCCTTCGAATCCGCGATCGCCAGCGATGGAGTGATGGCGGAAAGCCATGCCCATGCCCAGGCCTTCTGGCGCATCCGCGAATCGATCTCGGAAGCCGAGCGTGCCGACGGCCCCGCCCTGCAGCACGATATCTCCGTGCCGGTCGATGCGATGCCCAGCTTCATGCTTTCGGCCGCAGCCGCGGTCGAGCGGCGCTTTCCCGGCACCGGTGCCAGCGCCTTTGGCCATCTGGGCGACGGCAATGTCCATTTTCACGTCCGCGCGCCGGCCGGAGCCGATGCAGATTGGCCGGAGCGTGAAGGCAAGGCGATCAGCGGCTTCGTCTATGAACTGGTGGTCGCGGCGGGCGGGTCGATTTCCGCGGAGCATGGCATTGGCCAGCTGAAGCTCGCCGAGTTCGCGCGGCTGACCGATCCATCGCGGCTGCATGCGCTGCGCGCGCTCAAGGCGGCGTTCGATCCGCTGGGCATCATGAACCCGGGCAAGCTGGTCCCGTAGAAGCCTTGCGTCCACGCGAAAGGCCCCATAGACCGCGCCGGTTCGGGTCCTGCCCGCTGTTCATTTTCTGGAGTGATTCATGGCGACCGCGCCGCAGCAGAATGTCCTTCCCATTCTCTATCAAGATCTGGTGCCGCTGTCGGCCGAGCAGCACGCCGATTGGGGAACCAAAGCGTTGGACGGCGCCTATTTCCTGCGCGATCAGCACGCGGTCCCAGTGACGATCGACGAGTTCGTTCAGGTGCAGCGCCACTATCCGATCATCTTCGCCGCCGGCGACAACGCGATCCCGCTGGCGCTGATGGGCCTGAACGAAGGTGCCAATGTGTTCGTGGATGATAGCGGCAAGATCGGCGAGCGCGTTTATGTGCCTGCCTATGTCCGCCGTTACCCGTTCATGCTGGCGCAGATCAGCCCCGACCCGAACGAGCTGTCGCTGTGTTTCGATCCGACGTCGCAGGCTGTCGGCGCCGACTGGAACGCGGTCAAATTCTTTGATGGCAGCGAACCCAGCGAAGGGACCAAGGCGATCCTGGAATTCTGCCAGCAGTTCGAGGAATCGGCGCAGCGGACCGGCGCGTTCGTCAAGGAATTGACCGATATGGACTTGCTGATGGACGGCGAAGTCACCATCCAGCCGGAAGGCGCCGAACAGCCGCACGTCTATCGCGGCTTCAAGATGGTCAATGAGGAAAAGCTGCGCGACCTGCGCGGCGATCAGCTGCGCAAGATGATGCAGAGCGGCATGCTGACGCTGATCAACGCCCATCTGTTTTCGCTGGACCTGATGCGCGAGATCTATGGCCGCCAGGCCGCCCAGGGCAAGGTGCCGCCGGTTGGGGCGCTTGCCTGATGAACCGGGCCGCGGCCGGCTCCGCCCTGTCCCGCTATTCGCGGGGTGCGATCGTCTTTCACTGGACGATCGCCATCCTGATCATCGGCAATATCGCCGGCGCGTTGATCAGTGACGATTGGGAGGGGCCGGCGCGGGCGGCCATCATGGGGCTGCACAAGGCCACGGGCATCACCATCCTGGTGTTGAGCCTGGCGCGGCTCGCCTGGCGGCTGGCTCACAAGCCGCCGCCGCTGCCGGCTGGAATCAGGCCGTGGGAGCGCGCCGCCGCCGGCACGGTCTATGTGATTTTCTATGCGTTGATGATCATCCTGCCGCTGACGGGCTGGCTGATGATCTCCGCCTCGGAAACGCGGCGGCCGTTCAGCTGGTATTGGCTGTTCGATCTCCCCTACCTGCCGGTGCGGGGCGACAAGGCGCTGGGCGGTTTCGCCCATGAAGCGCATGAAGTGCTAGGGTACACGATGATCGCACTGCTTTTGCTGCATATTTCCGCCGCCATTAAGCACCATTTCATCGACAATACGCGATTGATCTCCCGCATGCTGCCTGGGAAAACGGCGGCACGTTGAGATTTTACGGCCAGGCTTCTTGAAACCATTTGCCGCTTCATTAATTGATAGTGTGACGCCCGGGAGTTCCCCCCCTTTCTCCCCGACGTCATCACGCCTTCGGGCGTGTTCCTCCCTGAACCTGGCCGCTCCGTGCATTCGCACGGGGCGGTTTTTTCATTCCGCCGCCAATGGCCAGGCGCAGTCCGGGGCGCTGACTTTCAGGTCACGAATCAAGCCCGTCAGAAAAGCGCGCGTGCGGGCGAGACCGTGCGGATCGCAGCGGTCCTGCGCCGCGTCGAGGTAGAGCGTGCGGTCGATCTCGATCTGCACCGCATGCACGCCTCGCGCTGGATTTCCGTGGCGCTCCAAAATGTGGCCGCCGGCATAAGGGCTGTTTTCCCGCCAGCTTAGGCCTGCGCGCGCACAGGCATCGGTCACACGCTCAGTGAGCCAGGGAGCGGCGGTCTGCCCGAAGCGGTTGCCGATGACGATGCGGGGTGCGGCCTGCCCGTCCCGCGGCGCGACCGGCGGCATCGAATGAAGGTCGATCAGGATGGCGACGCCGTGCCGATCCAGCATCGCCGCCAGCATCTGTTTCAGCGCTGCATGATAGGGCCGGTGAATCGCCGCGATACGCCTCTCGACCTCGGCGATGGTTAAGCGACTCCGCCAGAGTTCGCCGACGCCGGCCAGCCGCCTCGGGATCAGGCCCAGGCCGTTCCGGACCTTGGGCGTCAGCATAAGCCGCGACGCGACCGCGCCGTCGACAAGGCCCGGATCGATCTCCGCTTCATGCCGGTTGAGGTCGATCCATGCGCGCGGTGCTTGAGCGATCAGCGCCGGTGCCAGCACCTGCCCCAAGCCGACCTCGTCGATGCGCCGATCTTCCAGCACCGCGAGCTTCTCGACAGGAGGGCGCAGCCGCGCGCGGTGATCGCTGCTATAGGCGCGGCCGGCATGCGGCACCGACAGCAGCACCGGACCCCCGGCATCCGCGTTGGCGATCGTGAAGGCGGGACTCAGGCCATCCATCCACAGTTTTGCTAGGCGAGGCAGGGCATTCCGGCAACGCTTCGCCGCCTTGCCTAGAAAAAATTAATCATCCGGCGCATAACGCTGTGCCGGGACTGCTTTTCAGGCGTTGAAAAGCGGCGCGATGAGGGTGTCGATGATCCGTATCCTGCTGGCCGAAGACGATGCGGCGATGCGTCAGTATCTGGAGCGGGCGCTGGAGCGTGCCGGCTATGCGGTGACGTCGGTCGATCGCGGCACCGCCGCGCTGCCGCTGCTGGAGACGGAGCGGTTCGACCTGCTGCTGACCGACATCGTCATGCCGGAAATGGACGGCATCGAGCTTGCGCAGCGCGCCGGCGCGATCGCGCCCGATCTGCGCGTGATGTTCATCACCGGCTTCGCCGCCGTGACGCTGAAGGCGGGCAAGGCCGTGCCGCAGGCCAAGGTCCTCTCCAAGCCGTTCCATCTGCGCGACCTGGTGCTTGAGGTCGATCGCATGTTCGACATCGGCAGCGCCAGCGGCCTCAACTGACGCTTGCGCGCGCCTCAGCGCTTCGCTAGAGGCGCACCTCTCGTGGGCGTGTAGCTCAGTGGTAGAGCACTGTGTTGACATCGCAGGGGTCGCAAGTTCAATCCTTGCCACGCCCACCATCAAAAGCCTCGGAAGTCCTCGAATTTCCGGGGCTTTTTATTGGCTCTGAGCCAAGATGCCTTATGTGACGGCCGGCACCTTGCTGAGCGGGACCGGCGCCGGTCGGTCGCCTGCTGCCGCACCATTGCCGAATTTGATCGGAACGGTCGGGAGTTTTGTCATCGTGCCGTCGGGTAGCTCGACTGGTTCGAGTCCGCCCGACGCCAGCATATGCGGGTCGTCGAACATATCCTCGGGCCGGCCGATCGGCGCGAATGGCAGGCCTGACCCTTCAAGCCGGGCGATCACTTCGGCCCGTGTAAAGCCCGCGATCAGCGCGCGGATTTGTGGCAGGATGCTCTCGCGCGCGCGGACTCGGTCGTTGTTCTTGCGAATGCTGTCGTCGGCCCACAAATCGTCGAGGCCGAACAAGGCGCAGAATTTCTCCCACAAAGCATCGGTCACGACGCCGATGAACACAGGGTCGTCCCGGGTCTCGAACACGTCGTAGATCGCCCAGGCGGAGATGCGCGCGGGCATCGGCGCTGCCGCCTGACCGGTGACTGCCTTCTGCGCCATGTGCTGGCCGACAAGGTAGACGGTGGTCTCGAACAGCGAGGCCGCCACTTTCTGACCCTGGCCTGTCCGGTGCCGTTCCTCGACGGCCGCGAGAATGCCGATCACGCCGAACATGCCGCCGGTCACGTCGATCACGCTTGATCCGGCGCGCAGCGGGCGTCCGGGCGGGCCGGTCATATAGGCGAGGCCGCCCATCATCTGCGCGACTTCGTCCAGCGCGGTGCGCTTTTCGTACGGGCCGGGCAGGAAGCCCTTGAGCGAGCAGTAGATCAGGCGCGGATTGACCGCCGACAGCGCTTCGTAGCCGAGGCCTAGCCGGTCGAGCGCGCCGGGGCCGAAATTCTCGATCAATATGTCGGCTTCCGCCACGAGCGCTTTCGCCTGCGCGAGGCCATCCGCGGATTTGAGGTCGAGAAAGACGCTGTCCTTGTGCCGATTGTACATCGGAAAATAGCCCGCGCCCGAGCCGATCAGCCGCCGGGTCTGGTCCCCGCCCTCAGGCTCCACGCGGGTCACCTCGGCTCCCAATGCAGCCAGGATGCCGCCCGCGGCCGGCCCCATGACCATGTGGGTGAACTCCACGACCTTCCTGCCGGCGAGCGGTTGCCCCGTCATGCCATGCGCGCCTGGAGTCCGAGCGGCAGGCCGGCATCGGGAGTGAAGCCATAGAGCGGCTCGCCGGGCAGCGCCTGGGCAAGAATCGCGCGCACTTGCAGCAGCCGTTCGAGGTCGATGCCGGTATCATAGCCCATCGCGTGCAGCATGAAGGCCAAATCCTCGGTCACGATGTTGCCCGACGCGCCGGGAGCGAACGGGCAACCGCCAAGACCGCCCAGCGAAGCGTCGAGGGTCGTGATCCCTTCCTCCAGCCCCGCCAACGCATTGGTGAGGCCAAGGCCGCGCGTGTTGTGAAGGTGGAGCGTGGTAAGCCGGTCGCCCGCGACCGCGCGGACCTTGCGCACCAGCCGCTTCAACTGCGCGGGGTCGGCATAGCCGGTGGTGTCGCTGAGTCCCAGTTCCTGCGCGCCCGCCTCGACTGCGGCTTCGGCTAGCCGCACGACTTGGTCCTCGGCGATCGCGCCCTCGATCGTGCAGCCGAACGCCGTTGCCAGCCCGACCGCGAAATGGACGCCGCCCGCGCGCGCAATCTTCGCGATGGCGGCAATCTCCGCGAGCATCGCTGGATGGTCCTTGCGCACATTCTTCAGGCTGTGCGTTTCGGACATGGAGAAGGGCAGCGACATGCCGTGAACGCCCGCCGCGACCGCGCGTTCGGCACCCTTCGCATTGGGAACCAGCGCGACGACGTTCAGGTTCGGGATCGTGCGAGCGAACGCGACGAGGGTGGCGGTGTCGGCCATCTGCGGGAGCAGGGCAGGCGGGACGAAGCTTCCCACCTCGACCTCGCGCACGCCGGCGGCGGCTTCGGCGGCGATCCAGGCCTTTTTCGCTTCCAGCGGCATAATCCGGTCGATCGACTGAAGCCCGTCGCGCGGGCCGACCTCGGAAATCAGGATTTGCGTCATAGATATACCCAGGGTCGTGCGGCGCGATCAGCCGCTTGGAAGGTGATGATCGCTGGGGCATGTTTCAGCGTGAGGTCGATCGCGTCCAGCCCCTCGGCCAGCATCGCCTTGGCTTCGGAATCGATGTCGAACGCGAAAGTCGCGTCAACCGTCAGCGCGATCAGATCGACTGTCACAGTGTCGCCGAGCGTCGCTATCGCATCGGCCGCTAGCACGACCGGAATGATGCCGTTGCGCACGCAGTTGGCGCGAAAGATTGGCGCGAAGCTGGGTGCGATCACCGCGCGAACGCCATATTCGTGGAGCGCCCAGACCGCGTGCTCACGGCTCGACCCGCAGCCGAAATTCTCGCCGCCGAGCAGGATCGGGGCATGCGCGAAGCGGGGGTCGTTGAGGACAAAGGAAGGATCGGGATCAAGCGTGCCGAGGCGGTAGCGCCAGCCCGCGAACAGGCCGTCCGCCAAGCCGGTCTTGCCGACCCCTTTGATTTCCCGGCTTGGAATGATCGCGTCGGTATCGACGTTCGCGCGGATCAGCGGCGCGGCCGGGCCGGACACGAGCGGGACGGGCGGAAAGGCGGTCATGCGGCGGCCGCGATGCAACCGGCGAGCGCACTCGCCGCGACGGTTTCCGGGCTGGCGAGGTGGGTACGCACACCCGGACCCTGCCGCGCCTCGAAATTGCGGTTGGTGGATGAGATGACGCGCGTACCGGGTGGAAAGCCGGGGCCGCCAGCATAGAAGCATAGCCCGCAGCCGCTCATCCGCCATTCGAAGCCTGCCTCGGCGAAGATGCGGTCCAGTCCTTCAGCCTCCGCCGCGCGGCGCACGCTCATCGACCCGGGCACGACGATCGCGCGCACCCCATCGGCGATATGGCGGCCTCGCACAACGCTGGCGGCGCGGCGAAGGTCCGATAGGCGACCGTTGGTGCAGGCGCCGATAAAGGCCGCGTCGATCGGCGTGCCAGAGAGGCGCTGGCCAGGCCTTACAGCCATATAGTCGCGCGCTTTCGCGCCGGTATCGTCGCCAGGCACCGCACCGTCGATCGGGATCGCCTGTTCCGGGGTGGTCCCCCAGCTTACCATCGGCCTGAGCTCGCCGGCGTCAATTTCGATCTCCGCGTCGAATGTCGCACCGGGATCGCTGGAGAGCGCGCGCCAGTGCGCGACCGCCGCGTCCCAGACGTCGCCCTTGGGCGCGAAACGCCGGTCCTTCAGATAGTCGAACACCGCGTCGTCGGGCGCGATGAAGCCGGTCATGGCGGCGAATTCGGTTGCCAGGTTGCAGAGCGTCTGACGCCCGTCGAGGTCGAGCGCCGCCACCGCATCTCCCGCGAACTCGATCGCATGCCCCTTGCCGCCGCCCGCGCCGTGCGAGGCGATCAGCGCCAGCATCATGTCCTTCGCGGTCACGCCCGGTTGCAGAGCGGATGTAAAGGTGATCCGCATCGTCTTGGGCCTTGTCACCCGGAGCGTTCCGGTGGCCAGCGCATGCTCCGCTTCTGTCGATCCGATTCCCCAGGCGAGCGCTCCGAACGCACCCTGTGTGCAGGTGTGACTGTCCGGGCAGACCAGCGTCAGCCCCGGCAGGACGATGCCGAGCTCGGGCGAGATCACATGAACGATGCCCTGGTCCGGATCCTCGACATCAAACAGGCGGATGCCTGCTTTCGCGCATTCCTCCCGCGTCGCGGTCAGGAAAGCGTCGCCGCCGGGCACCAGCGTTCCGGTTCGCCCGGCCGTGGTGTCGACAATATGATCCGTCACCGCGAAGGCACGCGCCGGATCGGCGACCATGCGCCCGGCCGCCGCCAGCGATTTGAGCGCCACCGATCCGGTTCGCTCGTGCAGGAACACCCGATCGATCGCGATCAGGTCCTCGTGCGGCGCCAGCCGCGTGACGACGTGCGCGTCCCACAGCTTCGCGAACAGGGTGCGGGGTTCAGCCAGCCTGCATCTCCGCTTCGACCGCGCGCCAATCGTGGCTGAACCGCTTTTCCTGGATCGCGGTGCGCGTTTCCAGTTGGCCGTTCCTGATCCAGTGCCACGTGCGGCAGCGGGTGTCGCCATCGTCGGAAATCTGGATCATCTCGTACAGATAGAGCGAGGGGTCACCCTGGCGCTGCCAATACAGCATCACGGTCCGATTCTCGAAATCGAGCGGGACCTCGGCTGCCCAGCCCTTGATCAGGTCATTGTCCCACCACACCCTTTTGTCGCGATACTCGGCGGGGAACTCGCGGGTTTCGGTACGGCCGTCCGGCCAGGTGTAGAAATTGGTCTGGTGGTACAGATGCGGCCCGCCATCTGGAAAGCGGCACAGCAGCCGTGACTTGTGCTCGTCGATCTTTTCGCCCGCAGCATTGTAATAGGTGTAGGTGCCGTCCCACACGCCCTCGTGCCGGGCGAGCAGCGGCATATCCTCACGAATTCCCATCGGTCTTCTCCCTCGATCGCAAGAAATGCAGGTAATCCTTCGCCGCCGTCGCGCGCAGCAGCGCGCGGTGCGCGACCGCCAGCCGTTCGGGAGCAAGTTCGGCGGGGTCGAACGCGCGGGCGTGCGGCGCGGCGGCTTCATACCACGGATCGAACATCACGCGCGCGCGGACGATACTCCACGCCGTGGCGAGATAGTTGCCGAACCGGTCCGGTCTCAGTTCAGGAAAGAGGCGCTGCGGATCGCCTTGCGGCACGACTGGCCAGACGATTTCGCTGCAACCGAAATGCTCGGCGGCGGCAGCCACGAAAGCCGCCCAATCATCGCCGTTCCAGGGATCGGACAACCCGTGGCCCGGCAAGTCGATCGCCAGTCCGTCCGCCTCCACCCGTTCCAGCGACTCGCCCGGCGCGTGCAGGATCAGCCGTCCGCCGGGCGTTCCTCGCGAGTGCACAGCGCCATCGAAACCGCCGCCGGCGATCCTCGCGAACCCTTCGTTGGCCGCCTCGGCGAGCGGCGATAGCGGCGGGGCAGGGTGTCGCCTCAGAAAGTCCAGGCTGGCGGCGTGATGCTCGGCCGGAGTCGCGACCTTCCTCGCGGCCCAGCCGATCGGCATGGCGCCCAGCCGGTCGATATGTGCCTGCAACGGATCGCCGTCATAGGCTGTGATCAGGACCGGCGGCGTCACCGCGTGTGGGGGGGGAATGTCTCGCGGCGCTCGCAGGACCGCGCCATAGCCCGCGCGATAGGCGTCGCCTGCGTCCAGCATTTCGCGCACTACTGCGTCGATCCGCGCCGGATCAGCGTGGGCGACGCTCAGCCGCGCCTCTTCGCGCACGTCGAACCAGGGGAAGAACCAGCTCTGCTCCAACACCCGGTTCCACAGCCAGGTCAGATGCTCACCATAGCCGGACGGCTGGAACGGCGGCAGATATTTGTCGCCGAAGATCGCCATTTCTTCGGGCGTCCAGATCGCATAGCCGCCGACCGCGAGCGCGGAAAAACGCCGCGGATGGCGCTTGAGCGCGGTGACCAGAATGATTCCGCCGGAGTGGAAACCATAGGCGCCGACTTGGCCAAGCCCGAGCGCATCAAGCATGTCGACCAGCGCGTCGGCGAAAGCATCGATATCCGGCTCGCCTAGCAAGGGATCGGACAGGCCGAATCCCGGGGTATCGGGCGCGATGCAGGTGAAACTCGCGCCCCATTGCCGCATCAGTGGCTCATATTCGGCGGAGGAGCGCGGCGACTGATGCACCATCAGCAGCGGCGGGCCTTCGCCACAGCGCCTGTAATGAACGCGGCGCTGCCCCACATCGACGAAATGGCGGGTGATGATCATGTGCGCAATTTGTCCGGACAAATATGACTCGACAAGCCTAAATCGTCTTTCCATCATGCCGAAGATGAGAAAGGCGTTCCATGAGTGAGTTGATCGGCACGCGGATGATCGAGGACGGCCGGACCGCGCGGGAGATTTTCGAGGAGGTGATGGCGAATCCGGCGCGCGCCAAATTCGGGTTCGGCGAGCGGCTGGCGATCGTGAACGTCGATTTCCAGAACGCCTATACCCGGATCGACGAGTTCAAGACCGCCTATGAAACGGATCCGCGCCAGATCGACTATGTGAACAGGATCAGCGCGCTGGCCCGGGCAAAGGGCATGCCGGTGATCTGGACGCATGTCGCCTATGCCGCCGATGCGTCCGATGCGGGTGTATGGGGTACGCGGACCGACACGCCGGACAGTTTGCAGAATATCAAGTATAGCAGCAGCCGGCATGCGTTCGACGATCGCTGCGTCATAAGCGATGGCGACACTGTCTATACGAAACGCATGCCGTCGGCCTTCTTCGAGACGCCGCTGCAAAGCCTGCTGGTCTGGCACAAGGTCGACACCGTGGTGGTGACCGGCGGCTCGACATCGGGTTGCGTGCGCGCGACGGCGGTTGACAGCCTCAGCCGCGGCTATCGCACGATCGTGCCGATCGAGACCTGCGCCGACAAGCACGCCAGCTACCATTATGCGAACCTGACCGACCTTCAGCTGAAATATGCCGATGTCGAGCCGGTGCAGGCCGTGATCGACTGGCTGGACGCGCGCCCCGATGCGTGAAGGGGCGGGCGACCCGGAGCTGTACGATTTCGCGCGCCTTCGCGACGGGTCGACCGCTCTCTGGCCCGGCGGCAAGACGGTGGCGGTTTGGATCTCGCCCAACCTCGAATATTACGAGATCGACCCGCCCGCCAACCAGCACCGCAAGAGCTGGACGAAGCCGCACCCCGATGTGGTCGCCTACAGCCACCGCGACCATTCGAACCGCGTCTCGCACTGGCGGATGGCCGATGTGATGACGAAACACGGCTTTCCCGGATCGGTCTCGCTTTCGGTCGCGCTGTGCCAGCATCATCCCGAAGTGGTCGCCGACGCCAATGCACGCGGCTGGGAATTCTTCAGCCACGGCATCTACAACACCCGCTACAGCTACGGGATGAACGCGGATCAGGAACGCGCGATCATCCGTGACTCGATCGACACCGTGCGGGCCGCGACCGGCCAGCGCATTCGCGGCTGGCTCGCGCCCGCGCTGACCCACACGCCGCGCACGCTGGACCTGATCGCGGAAGCCGGGCTCGACTACACCTGCGATCTCTATCACGACGACCGCGTGCAGGAGGTTCGGGTCGCGTCCGGTCGCCTCGCCTCGATCCCCTACAGTCTGGAGGTCAACGACCATTACGGCTTCTTCGTCTACAACATGAGCCCGCGCGAATATGCCGACACGCTGATCCGCCAGTTCGAGCGGTTGGCGATCGAGCCGGGCAGTGTGATGTGCATCCCGCTTCACGCCTATCTGATCGGCCAGCCGCACCGGATCGGTGCGTTCGAACGGGTTCTCGAGCACATCGCCGCCGACGGCCGCGCCTGGATCGCGCGGGCTGGCGAGGTCATCGATGCGTGGCGGGGACAGGCATGAGCCTCGATCCCGCCTATCTCGACTATCCGAGGCGCCGGCTTGGTTACGACCACGATCTTTATCCGTGGTCCGCGCTGAAGGACCGCCGGCCTGTCGTCTGGCCGGACGGCAAAAAGGTCGCGGTATGGGTCTGCATCAGCCTCGAATGGTTTCCCATTCTGCCCAGCGACACGCCCTTCCGCGCGCCGGGGCATATGGTCACGCCCTATCCCGACTACCGCCATTACACGTCCCGCGACTACGGGACTCGGGTTGGTTTTTACCGGCTGCTCGATGCGTTCGCGAAGGCGGGTGTGACGGTGTCGGTCGCCTGCAACAGCGCGATCGCCGAACGCTACCCGCAGGTGATCGCCGACGTGGTCGCGGCCGGACACGAGATCGTCGCCCATTCGACCGACATGAACAGCACGATCGCGACCGGGCTGCCGGAAGCCGACGAACGCGCGCTGATCGCACGTTCGCTCGACACGCTGGAACGCGTCAGCGGCACCCGCCCGCGTGGCTGGCTCTCGATCGCGCGGTCGGAAAGCTGGGCGACGCCGGACCTGCTGAAGGAGGCGTGGCTGACCTATGTGTGCGACTGGGTGAACGATGAGCTGCCCTATCGCTTCAGCAACGGCCTCGTGAACCTGCCGCTCAACCACGAGCTCTCGGACCGCCAGATCATTACTACCCAGCAGCAGTCCGCCGACAGCTATCGCGAACAGATCGGCGATGCCTGCGATTGGCTCGCGGACGAAGCGGCGCGGGAAGGGGGCGGGCGGATGCTGCCACTGCACGTCACGCCCTACATCCTCGGCTTGCCCTACCGCATTGATGCGTTCGAGACGCTGCTCGCAAGCCTCGCCGCGCGACCCGACACGTGGTTCGCGAACGGCGGGCAGATCGTCGATGCTTGGGAGAAACAGAGTTGACGATCGACGTTGTGAACCCGCGTACCGGGGCGGTTGACTATCGCATCGAGGCCGTCTGCCCCGACGAGATCGCTGCCATCGCCACGCGGCTTCGCGCCGCCCAGCCCGGCTGGCGCGTGCTCGGTGCTGACGGCCGCGCCGCCGCGCTCCAGCAATGGGCTGATGCGATCGAGGCTGATGCCGCCGCGCTGGTCGAGCAACTCAGCATCGATACCGGCCGGCTGGCGATTGCCCGGATCGAAGTGTTCGGTGTCGTCGGCATCTTGCGCCGCTGGGCCGCGCAGGGTCCCGGCATCATCGCCGCGCTTGATCTTAGTGGCGTGCCGAGCGCGACGCCTGGCATCGCCGTCAGCAGCCGCCACGTCCCCTACCAGCTGTTCAGTGCGATCGCGCCCTGGAACTTCCCGCTGCTGCTGGCGCTGATCGACGCGATCCCCGCGCTGATGGCGGGTTGCGCAGCGCTGATAAAGCCGTCTGAGGTCACGCCGCGCTTCATTCCGGCGCTGCGTAAAACGATCGCCGCGGTGCCGGCGCTCACTGACATAGTCGCTATCGTCGAGGGCGGCGTCGACACCGGCCGCGCACTGGTCGATCAGGTCGATTACGTCTGCTTCACCGGTTCGGTCGCGACCGGGCGTAAGGTCGCGGAAGCGGCGGCGCGGGCGTTTGTCCCGGCGAACCTCGAACTCGGCGGCAAGGATCCGATGATCGTGCTGCCCTCCGCTGACCCGGTGGCGGCCGCCGACATCGCGCTGCGTGCCTCCGTGGCCGCGACAGGCCAGGCCTGCCAGTCGATCGAGCGGCTCTACGTTCCCCGTGTGCTCGCCGATGCGTTTCTCGCTCGGCTGGTCGCGCAGGCCCGAGCGGTCGAGCTAAACTATCCCGACATCGGCCGTGGCATTCTTGGCCCCTTCATCTTCCCGCCCCAGGCCGCCAAGGTCCAGGCGCAGATCGACGAGGCGGTCGCCGCCGGTGCAACGGTGCTGGCCGGTGGCACGGTCGAGACGCTCGGCGGCGGCAAATATTTACGCCCCACGGTGCTGACCGGGGTGACGGCGGACATGAGCATCGTCGCCGACGAAACATTTGGCCCGGTTATTCCGGTCACGATTTACGATGATGTCGAGGAGGCGATCCGGCTGGCCAACGCTTCCATCTACGGCCTATCGGCGGCGGTGATCGGCGATCCAGCCGAGGCCGAAAAGATCGCCGAGCGGCTGGAAGCCGGCGCGGTCTCGATCAACGATGGGTCGCTGACCGCTGCGGTGTGGGACGCCGAGAACGAAAGTTTCAAACAATCGGGCATGGGGCCGTCGCGGATGGGCGCGCGCGGCCTCACCCGATTTTTCCGCGCTCAGGCGCTGCTGCGCCAGACCGGCACACCGGCGCCGCTGGCGGCATTCGCAGAGGAGGGGGGACCGTGACGACATTCGCCGAGGCAATGCCGCATTTGATCGCGCATGCGGGTGAATGGGAGGGCGTTTATCGCCACGTCGCCCGCGACGGCGCCCTGATCGACGAGCACCGCATGTGGACCCGCTGCGAGTTCCCGGCTGATGGCGAGTTCGCCTACATCCAGCATAATCGGTTGAGCTGGGACGACGGTCGCAGTGCCGAACGCAGCTTCGGTGGCGTGTTCCGCGACGGCCGGCTCCGGTGGGACACCGATCGCTTCCAGGGCCACGGCTGGGAGACGGACGAGGGTGTCGTGCCGCTGCGGCTCGACCGCAAGGACGAGCCGGATACCCATTTCATCGAGATGATCATGCTGGGCGCGGATGGGAACAGCCGCGCGCGGACATGGCAATGGTTCGAGCACGGGGTGCCGACGCGCCGCACGCTCTGCGACGAATGGAGAATCGCATGAGGGGTTTGACGATCGCGGCGTTGCTGCTGGCTGGGCCGGCAGCGGCGCAGACCAAGGTGTCGCCCGGTGTCGCCGCGCCCGCGGAGAAGCTGCCGACCGACGTGCGCCGCACCACCCTGATCGTGCGCGACATGGAAGCGTCGCTGAAGCTTTATCGCGACGTGATCGGGCTGAAGGTCAATTACGATACGACCGTCGAGACATCCGGCGTGGCTTTGCCGGCGGGCAAACCTGGCGCGACCGCACGGCTAGTGCTCCTGAATGCCAACGACCCGTTCGTCGGTTGGATAGGGCTGATGCAGTGGACCAAACCAACGCTCGGTCCGGCCAAGCCCTATCCAAAGCGCATGACCTATGGCGGGGTCGTGATCGTGATGAACACCGACGATGTCGAGGGCCGCTGCGCCGCCGCAGCGAAAGTGCCGGGCGTGACGATGACCGCGCGACCCAGGATGCAGGAATATCCCGGCCGTAACGGCGGGCCGCCGATCAAGGTGAAAGGCTGCAACTTCTTCGATCCGGACGGCATCCTGATCGAGATGAACCAGCTGCTGGGTTAGCGCTGCAGCTCAACCAGCTCGTACCAGGTCCGCATATAGCCGCCGACGCCGCCCTGCACGAAGATCGCGTCATCGTCCGCCGTCACCCACATCTCGTAGCGCGGATGTTCCTTGCCGCCCATGCCGCCCTCGCTCGCGTCGATGTACGCGAACCGGCGGCAGGCGAAGGTGCCGGCCGCGACCGTGACGGTCTCGTCGCCGAGATATTCCAGGTCGATCCGCACTTCGCTGGCGATCGGCGCGGTTGCGCCGCGGTGGTCCGGGGAGGGGACGTAGACGCGGATCGTGCGGCGGTGTGGTCCCTTCGCCGTGTCCATGCAGCGGGTCACGAACCCGTCACCGACAATCGGATGGGTGCCGAAGCCGTCGAGCGCACCGTCATAGGCGATCCGCTGCGACAACCGGCCGAGCGCCGGGCTGTCGCTCTCGCATTCGATCGCGCCCGGTGTGATCTTGAACCACCCCGAACCCATGAAGGCGTCGCCCACGGTTAGATGGACATGAAGGTGGCGCGGTTTGCCGTCCGGCCCCAGCGCGTAGATCACGTCTCGCAAGACGGTCGGTTCCGGCTCCTCGATCTCGCATTGCGCGCGGAGCGTCACCGATCCGTCGCTGTGGTGGGTGAAGGCGAACCACTCGCGCCCGCGCTCCTGGTCCAGCAGCTCGGGCTTTTTCGACGTGTAACGGATGCGGCCCCGGACCGTGCGATGTCGCATCACATGTCCCTCAGCTTCGCGCTGACGTCCTCGACGGGCGGTTCGTCCGCCTGCATCGCCTCCATCGCCTGGGTCACGCCGCGCATGACGCGGGCGATATAGGCACGGGTCTCGACCCCTCGCTCGTAACCAGCCTCCGCGTCGGGTGTGTAGGTCTCGATGTCGGCGCGGTTCAGCGTTCCGTTCGTTTCCAGCAGCCGCTCGACCGTGTCGTTCCGCTGGCGCAGCACCGACACCTCGGCGACCAGGGCCATGACGATCGACATCAGGCGGTCGGTCGCCGGGTCGTCGAAATATTCCGGGCGCTTACCCTTGGCGCGCTTGACCGACGCGGCGATCCAATCGAGTTCGTCGTTCACGCCGGCTTCCAAGCCCCGTATGCGTGCCACACCGCAGCGCGGCCGTGATCCTCCTCCGCGCCTTCCTCCGCCACCGGGAAGATCGTCTCGTCCACCACGGCGCGCACGCCGGTCGTGAACAGGCTGTCGCGCGGGAAGCCAGCCTTCACCATCTCGTCCTTCAGGTCGAGCGCGTGCATCGCCGACCAGAACGGCTCGTTGTTATTGAACGCGTCCCAGTCGCGGATGAACTGTTCGTAGAGCGGCATCTCGGCCGAATATTGCGGCTGCTCGAGATGCAGCATCAGCCCGCCCGGCGCGAGCACGCGATACCCCTCGCGGATGATGCGGGGGAGCGCGGTGCCGGACAGTTCGTGCAGATACATGGTCGTCTGCACCCAGTCGAAATGACCGTCCGGGAAACGGCTCATATCCTCGGCGTTCATCTGGATGAACTTGAGGTTGGCGGCGCCCAGCGCCTGCGCTCGCGCGTGGCCGTAGCGCAGCGCGGCGGCGGCCGTGTCGATCGCGATCACCTCCGTGTCCGCAAACGCCAGCGCCAGCGGCACGATATTGTGGCCGACCGTGCTGCCGAGGTCGAGGATGCGGCGCGGCGTCCAGCCGGGCCGCTCCCGCTTTGCCCATTCGACCAAAGCCTGCCCGCCGCCGTCGCTGAGCGCGCCCAGCCCGCCGGCGGTTGTCGCGAAGATGCCGCTGTCGTAATTGGCGCCCGCCGACACGTCGCCCGCGCGCTCCTCGCCGTGGTAGCTGCCGGGCATGCAATGGATGTCAACCGCTTGCTGGTAGCGCGGCACATCGACGCTCGAATCTAGCTCCAGCGTCGCCTTGCCCGCGTTCAATTCCGCCGCCCGCGCGTCGAGGGCGTCGAGCTGGCGGAGCGTCATCTGCCGCCCATTCTGCTGGCGCATCTCCATCGAATTGCGTTTCAGCCCCGACCAGAAGCGGTGCCACGGATCGCGGTTCATCGCCCGGCGGATCTCGGTCCGATCGCCCGGTTCGCGGCCATGCTCCTTCACGAAACCGGGCAGCACGCGCGTGTCGTAGGCGCGCTTGTTGCCCGCGCCGATCGTGCCAGAGAGATATTTGTTGAAATTCGCCAGGAAATCGAACCGCGCCGCCTCGTCGTGGCTGGGGGTTGGGAACATCGCGTGGCGGGCGACGGCGGTGTAGGGCGGGGCGACGTCTTGCTTCATATGATTCCGTCCCTGCTAAGGCGTTCGATGGTCGCGGCGTGAACGCGCGCGAAATGGTCGCGATCCGGGATTTGCCCGTCGATCAGGCTGTTCGCGGCTTGAGCGGTGCCAGCATAAGCGGCGGCGAACGGTTCGAGCCGCTGGCGCGCGAGCATATTGGTCATGCCGGGCTTGCGGCGGTGCGTGCGCAACGCTGCCAGGTCGATCTCGGCGAAGGCGGTGAAGGTCTCACCGGTGTTGCTCTCGGCCAGCACCTGGCCTTTGTAATCGACTACCTGTGAATTGCCGTCGGCGGACGCGAGGGGAAGGGCGGTGTCGCTGATCCCAGCGGTGTTGGCGGAGACAACGTAAGCCGCGTTCTCGAACGCCCGCGCGCGCTTGGCGATGGCCTTGGGCGTGGCGAGCGGCGAACCGATCTCCGACGAGGAGTGGACGAAGATTTCGGCGCCGCGCAGCGCGTGGGCGCGCGCGATCTCCGGATAGAGGATTTCCTCCGATGCGATCGCCGCAAGATTGCCGATCTCGGTCCGTGCGACCGGGAACACGCCTTCAAGGCCGTAGATGTCGAGATATTTGGACCACACGTCATGCGGTGTCGGCGCGAACATCGAGTTCAGCCGGCGATAGCGCAGCACGACGTCGCCCGATGGCGCGACCACGAAACTGGCTTGGAAGTAAAGGCCGGGGAAGTTGGCGTCGCGTTCATAGGCGTTGCCGGCGATAAAAATGTTCTGGTCGGCCGCGATCTTGCCGAACGCTTCATATTCCGGCCCGTCGATGTCGAGCGCGGCCTTTTCCGCGAAATCGGATATCGAGATGCGCCCTGGATAGCTGGTCAGCACATATTCCGGCAGCACCGCCAGCTTGACCGGAATGCCGCCATATTGCGCGATGAAGATGCTCGCGGCGCGCAGCTTCCCGCCGATCCCGCCGATCATGGCCAGCATTTGCGCGGAGGCGGCGGCGCGGTCGGCACAGCCTTCCACCGACCGCGCGGTCAGTTGCAGCGCGAGCGCGGCATAGGTCACAGGCCGATCACCCCCGGGTTCATCCGCCCGTCCGGATCGACCGCCGCTTTCATCGCTTCCAGCAACCGCCAGCCCGCGGGATCACTCAAATCCTTCAGCGGATAGGTCCGCCCGATCTGGAAGTGCATACCGCCCATCCGGCCGAAGATCCCGACGATCACGCCACGCAATTTCTCGACCAGCGCTCGCGCCGCCGGGTTCTCCGGAAACCGCTCCAGCTTCGCCAGATGCGCCGGCTCGACTGACGCCTCATGCAGTGCCTCACGCGCGTCGGGCCAGTAGAAGACCGGCTCGATCAGGAAGCCGGTGCTGCCGGCTGCCACGAACATATAGCCCGCGCCGACCGCCAGCCGCTCCATCTCCGCTTCGTGCGCGGCGAACAGCGCGATGATGGCTTCGATCGTTTCGACCGCCTTGCCGTGCGCAACGATGCCATGCACCGGCACCCAGCGTTCGCCCGACGGCCCCAGCATCGAATTGACCGGCGGAAACGGATTGGCGCGCAGCACCTTGGGAATGGTGTTCTCGACCTCCCGCCCGCCGTTCGCCGCAACGATGGCGCGGATCGCGGCCATGTCCGCGTCAGCCGCCGGCTGGTTGCGCCCTTCCGCGATGCAGTGGATCGAGAAACGCGCGTCGTCGAGGAAGCTGCGCCCGGCCGCGACCACCTTGACGCCTTCCTTCAGGCCTTTCCAGAACCCGCCCTGCGCCTTCATCATGCCGACCAGCGCCTTGGCATCGGTGGTCAGGCTGTCGCGCCTCATCCTTTGCGCCTGCAGGAACGGGTCGAAGCCGAAGCATTCGCTGGCCAAGCCCCTACGCGCGATTTCGCTGGTGGCTGCGGCGAACTGAGCGGGTTCCTCGAACGCGAAGCTGCCATAGGCGAGGGCGTCCGCCTCCGGCACCAGCGGCAGCGTGACCCGCGCCTTGATCCCGAACGCGCCGCAATCGGCCGCGAACAGCCCGGTCAGGTCCGGCCCGAACGGACGCAGCACGTCGCTGCCGGTCTTGATTAGCGTGCCGTCGGCCAGCACCACGTCGAACGACAGCGCGATCTGCGCGATGGTCCCGTTGCGCGATCCCCAGAACAGTCCATTCTGGCTCATCCCGCCGCCGACCGTCGCCTTGATGCCGGACAAGGTTCCCCAGAGCGGCGTCCGCAATCCGCGCGGGTGAAGCGCCTCGTACAGCTTGGCCCAGGTGCAGCCCGCTTCGACCGTGACGGTCGCATTGATCTCATCGATGTCGACGATCGCATCGAGTCCGCCAGTATCGACGAGCAGCGCGCCTTGGTCCGCCAGATAGCCGGAGGTGTAGCTCATTCCCCCGCCGCGCGGGACGATCGCCATTCCCCGGCGGTGTGCTTCCGCGATTCCGGCGCTTAAATCTTCAACGCTGGTGGGACGGAAGATGGCTGCGGGGCGGCCGCCGACGCTGAACACGTCCTGCCCGAACAGATGGCGATCAGCCTCGTCGGTGACCGCCGTCGCGAGCGGGTCGTTCTCAAGCACGCTCGCCATCCAACTCCTCCGGTTTGGGGTAGCGGCCCAGCGCCAGCAGCAGCGCGCCGCCGATCGCGAACATGAACACTGCCGCCATCAGCATCACGTCGTAATTGCCGGTCCGGTCGCGGACCACGCCATACAGAATCGGCGAGATCGCGCTGCCGATGCCGAAGGGCATGTAGAGCGCGCCATAGATCCGGCCGTAATTCGCCATGCCGAAGTAGCGCGCGGCCATGAAGGCGATGACATCGCTCTCGGTCCCGGCCGCGAAGCCGAGGAGGAACCCGCCGGCCATCACTGTGCCGAGGCCGGTGCCGGTGCCAGACAGCAGCCAGCAGGCCAGCGCCGGCAGCAACATGGCGGGAAAGGCGACGCCCGGCGCCCAGAAACGGTCGAACAACAGGCCGACCAGCAGCCGCCCGGCAAGAATGCCGAGCGCGACCACGCCAAGCGTGCTCGCCGCGTTGCCGGGAGTGAAGCCGTGCAGCGCGACGATCTGCGCCATGTGGATATGCGCGCCGCCATAAGCGGTGGCGATGATCAGGATCGATGCCCACAGAATCCAAAAGTGCCGACCAGCCAGCGCTTGCTTCAGAGTCAGCCCGACCAGCGCGCCGCTCGCGTCCGCGACCCCGGCCGGCCGCTCCTCCGGGCGTGGCTCGCGGAACCAGATCAGCGCCACCGGTAGCGCGATCAGCAGCGGGAACAGCGCTGCGACCGGAAAGGCAATCCGCCAGTCGCCATAGACTGCCATCGCCCGCGTCACCACTTGCGGCACGATCATCGCGGAAACGCTGGTACCGATCAGCATCAGGCCCAGCGCCAGCCCGCGATTTTTCGCGAACCACATGCTGACCGCGCGGCTCCAGGTGACGGGCGTCGATCCGATCCCGACCACGCCCAGGACTGCCCACAATAGGTACCAGCCGCCCAGTGTCGGCGGCACGAACCAGAAGGCGGCGAAGGCGAAGCCGAACGCCACCAGCGACAGGATCGCGACCCGCCGAACGCCGTAGCGGTCGGCAAGGCCGCCGAATACTGGCGCCAGGAACGAGGCGATCAGGCCGAACACGGTGACGCCGGCGGCGATCGCCGCGAAGTCCCAGCCGAATTCCTGATGCACCGGTCCTAGCACCAGCGGCAGAACATTGAACGGGATTGGCGATGCGCCGCAGGCAGTGCCGACAAGCGCGGCGGCGAGCACCTTGCCGCCGTTGCGGAACTCGCTCACGCCCCGTCCTCCCGGCTCAACTCAACCAGTTCGAAAACGGAGTTCATGTATCCCTGCACCTCGCCGCGAACATAGAGGAAATCGCCGTCCGTGCTGACCCACATATCATAGGGCGGATGGTCGTTCGTGAAGCCAACGAACGCAACTCGCCGGCAATCGAACGTGCCAGCCGGAACCACGGCCGTTTCCGCGCCGACATAATCGAACCCCGAGGTCGTCGTCGCGAGCATCGGCCCAGTCGCGCCGAGATGGTGAGTCGAATGGAGTAGGTTGGTCCCGAAGAACTGACGATGTCCGGGACCGCGCTCATAGGGAAAGGTGGCGGCGAGCCAGCCGTCGCCCTGCAGCGCATGAATGCCGAATCCGCGCAGCGGACGCGTGACCGGAATGCGCTGACGCAGGCGCCCCTCGTCGTTCGTCCAGCTTTCGCATTCGGCCTCGGCGTCGGTGAAACGAAACCACCCGGTCCCCGTCACCGCGCCGTCGCGCATGATCCGCACGAATGCGTCGTGGGGGTGAAAATCTGGCTGCACCGAAAGCACGCTGTCGCGCACGACATTGTGACCATCGAGCGTCATCTCGCAATGCGCGGTCAAAACGCGGAGGCCGTCCGATCCGCGCGTGATGGACCAGTCCTCCTCGCCCCAGCGCGCGCCGTCGCTCCGCCGCCGGTACTCGATGCGCCCACGCAGGCGCGGCAGAGGCTGAAAACTGGTCATGCACCGCGCCAGAGCAGGTTGGGGATGATCGCGTCGTCCCATGCGCTAGGCCACACGCGCCCGGACCGGACGACAACCAGGCCCTTCGAGGGCATGATCCAAACGCGCTGGCCGCCAAAGCCGTTCAGGAGCACCATGTCCTTCGCGGCGAAGGGCGCGCTTTGCCAGGGGTACAGCGTTGGGGCGACAGGTTTGCCGCCGACCAGCTGGTCGCCCAGCCACAGATAATATCCATAGCCGCGATAGGCGGGCGAGGGCGTCGCCATCGCTTCGATCCAGCGTGCGGAAACAACCCTCTTGCCATCGAGCGCGCCCTGGCCGGCGATCAGCTCACCCAGCCGCAACCAGTCGATTGGTCGTCCGAAGATATTGGCCGAGGCCATCGCCATGCCGCCATGCCGGTCCACGCCGATTTCGGCATCGGCGAGGCCGAGCGGCTGCCACAAACGCTCCGACAGCAGTCGGCGATAGGGCTTGCCAGACACCAGCTCGAGCATGCGGGCCACGATCAGCACATCGTTGTTGTTGTAATCGAAGGTCTTGCCCGGCGCTTCGGCGACGGCGAGCGCAAGCGCGGGCTTGAGATAGTCGGTGCCGAAATATTGCCGCACGGCGGGATTGTCGGGCGTCAGCGCATAGCCGTGGCCGGCATCGACTTGCGCGAGGCCGCTCGCCATTTGCAGCATCTGGCGCAGCGTGATCGCTCCACGCGCATCGCCGCGCCATTCTGCGAGATACTTGCCCATCGGGTCATCGACGGACGCGATCTCATGCTTGTCGAGCGCGATGCCGACAAGCAGCGCGGCGACAGTCTTCGCCATCGATTGAGAGTTGAATGGCGTGGCGCGATCGTCGCCGCGCCAATAACGCTCGAAGACAAGCCGGCCATGCAGGCTGACGAGGAGCGCGCTAGACCCTTGCGCCTCGGCCCAAGCCGCCGCCTCGTCGAGCGTGACGGGGTCGATGCCGACCGGCTTAGGCGCGGGGATCGTGCGCGCGGCGCCAGGCACCGCGTCGTGCACGTACCAGCTCACCGGGGCGGTCAGGGGATCGTAACCTGCCGCCACGAAGCTTTGCAGCCGCGCCGCCGTCGCGGAATCCAGTGACGGCGTCGCGCCCGCGAGCATCAGCACGACTGAAAGGCTCGCCACACCCAAATCAGAAGCGGTATTTGCCGCGCACCATCCATTCGCGCGGACGGTTGATGTAGGTGTAGTTGGCAAGCGTTGACTGAACATACTCCTGATCGAGACAATTCTGGCAATCGAGCGCCAGCGTCCACCGATCGTCCGGCCCGTTCAGGGCGATCCCCGCATTGACCAGCCAGTTCGCCTTGCTTTCAGAACCCGTGATGAAGGCGCCGTTGCCGAACGGGTTCGAGGGGAAAGTGCCGTTGGTCCCCGTGATCGGCGCGTTGTAGAAGCTGAGCTCGCTGGTGCCGACTTCCTGGCGGGACCGGAAGCTGGCGTTGACCGACGGGGTCAGCGACAGTCCGCCGCCCAGCTCGGCCTTGTAGGAGCCGCCAAGCGAGATGGTCCATTTGGGCGTGCGCACCGGCGTGGCGATCGAGCCGTCCGGCGCGACGATGCCGGCGGCGCAGGCGGGGGCATTGTTGGCGGGCTGCCCGGTTGGTGCGGTATTGGCCGCGCCCGGTATCTGTCCCGCGGCCAGCTGCGCCCGGCACGCCACTTGCTGCGCCGCGACCGACTGGATGCCGTAGATATCGACCGCGGGGGCATTCTTCGGAAGCCGGTATTTGTCGTCCTGATAGCCGCCGTTGGCGAACAGGGTCAGCCCCTGCACAGGCACCCAGAGCAGCTCCAGCTCCGCGCCCTTGTTCCGGTAGTTGGCGAAGTTTCGCGTGATGAAGGTGATCGCGCCGTTGGGCGCGACCAGCGCGGACGGCGTCTGCAGGCCGGACACGTCCAGGTAGAAGACGGTCAGGTTCGCACGCAGCGTGTGGTTGAAGAATTCCGACTTCACGCCGCCTTCGTAGCTCCATGCCTTTTCGGGGCCGAATGGCAGCAGCTGCCCGGGAGCGGTGCCGCGCGCGTTCCAGCCGCCGGATTTGAAGCCCCGCGTGGCGCTGGCGAAGAACATGATGTCGTCGCTGGGCTTGAAGTTCGCGGCGAAGCGGGGCGTCCACAGCTTGGTCGATTGCTTGGTGGGAATGCGTGCGCCCGAGGGCGCGACAAGGTTGGCATTGTCGAGACAGGCTGGCTCCAGCGTGCCGTCGTTGCAACTTGCCCTATTATCGGACATCCGGAAATTCTTAGTCTCGTCGGTGTAGCGGATACCCGCCGTCAGCGTGAACTGGCCGAGATTGAGGTCGGCCTGGCCATAGCCGGCATAGGCCTCGGTCTTGTTGCGCAACGTCCGATCGCCGAGCAGCAGCCCAAGTCCGCCGGGAGCGCCGGTGAAGATTGAGAAGACGTCCGCGAAATCGGTGCGGTTATATTCGTGAAAATAGTAGAAGCCGCCGACATAATTGATCAGGCCGTCGCCGATCAGGCCGTTCAGCTTGATTTCCTGCGTCACTTCCTCGTGATAGCCGTCATTGATGATGGTGAAGCCGCCGCGCGGGAAGCCCCTCACTGGCGGCACAGCACTCTGAAGGTTGGGGCCGCCGCGTCCGTCGAAAAAGTCGAGCGCGAACTGCTGGCGCAGGCGGACAAAACCGGTGATCAGACTCAGCGTCGTCTTGTCGGCGACGTCGAAGGCCAGGTTCGAGGTGATCAGATCGCTCGCGGTCCGGTTGCCCAGCCCGTAATTGGCCTTTCGCCCCGTGATGACCAACGGCGCGTATGGCGATGGCGTGATGCTCTTGCCCTCAAGCAGACCGGTGGTGACGAAGCGGCCGTCGCACTGAGTTGGATCGGCCGGGTTGCAATCGAAGTTGAGCAGGTTCTCGCCGTCGGCGACGATATGCGCGTAGGATGCGTTCCAGCGCGCCCAAGGCGCCAGTTCGCCACGCAATCCCAGCCGGACGCCCCAGCCATCGTCATCGTTGATGCGCTGCCCGGTGGTCACGTTCTTGGTATAGCCGCGGTCGTCCTGCCAATAGCCCGAGACCTTGATCGCGAACGAGTCCGCCAGCGGGGCGTCGATCGACGCGCGCGCCAGCTTCTTGTGATAGCTGCCATAGCCGATTTCGGCATAGCCGCCGAACTCGTTGCCCGGCTTGCGCAGGATCACGTTGATCGCGCCGCCGGTCGTGTTGCGGCCGAACAGGGTGCCTTGCGGGCCGCGCAGCACCTCGACCCGTTCGACGTCGAATAGCGACAGATTGTTGGCGTTCTGACGGCTGATGTAGACGTCGTCGACATAGGTGCCGATGGGCGGGTCGAAGGTCGCGATCGTCTCGGTATTGCCCAGGCCGCGCAGGAAGTAGGAGTTGGCCGAGCCGAGGCCGGTGTTGTTGAGCGAAACGAGGTTCGGGACATATTGGCCCAGCTGCAGCGTGTTCGATACGCCCTGCGCTTCCAACTGCGCGCCCGTAAAGGCCGAGATCGCGATCGGCACCGTCTGTATGCGCTCTTCGCGACGCTGCGCGGTGACGACGATGTCGCTGATCTGGCTGCCGTCATCGGCAGTCTGGCTGGATGCCGGCGCGGGACTGGCAGGGTTGGTCTGATCCTGCGCGGCGGCGGGGTAAGCGAGACAAACGGTCAGAATAGCCGCGGTGGATGTGAGCAGCGCTGAACGCATTCGATTTCCTCCCATTGAATCGTTCTGCGAGGGGCTACTTGTATCCGTGGCCCTTTTATGATTTGTCCGGACAACTTCTGCGTATATCGACGCTGACTGTCAAGCGCGCTTGTAAGTCGCCATCGGAAAGGGGGTGCACGTGTCCGGTCTTGCCTATTCCACCCTGGTCTATGTGCATGTTTTGCTGTTCGTGCTGTGGCTGGGCGGTGACGTGGGCGTATTCGTGCTCGGTCAGCATTTCCGCAAGCGGCACGTCTATTCGCTGGAGCAACGGCTCGCGCTGCTGAAGCTGCTGGTCGCGGTCGATATGGGGCCGCGCACGGCGTGGGCGCTGATGGTGCCGCTGTCTCTCTCCGTCGCGATTGGCGGGGGCATGGTGATGCTGCCGATGTGGCTGGTATGGGCGGCCTGGGCGATTGGACTTGGCTGGCTGCTGCTGGTTTGGGATTCGCATCTGCACGATCAAACCCCGCGCGCGGCGCGAAACCGCCGGATCGAGACCTGGCTGAAACTGGCGATCATGGTCTTCTATCTGTGGCTCGGCCTGTCGTCGCTGCTGACAGGCGAGCCGATCGGGCTGGCATGGCTGGCGTGGAAGGCAACGCTGTTCGGCGCCATCTTCGCCGCCGCCATGCTGATCGACTGGCAGTTCAAGCCAGTCGGAGTCCAGCTAACGCGGCTGACCGCGGAAGGGTCTTCGGATGCCACCGAGCTGCCGCTGCGGCGGACGATGGACCGCACCCGCATCTGGGTGCTGATCGTCTATCTGCTGCTGCTCGTGATCGCATGGCTGGGAATCGTGAAGCCGTGACCCACAAATCGCTTGACGCGGCAAATTTGTCCGGACAACTTTAGAACATATGTCGAGGGTAGGTCATTTCGACGCGACGGCGATCGCCAGCGTCCTGTTCGTGTCGGGCGCGACCCCCGATCGTTTTGCCAAAGCGCTCGCTACCTCTGCCGACCTGGTCGTCATCGATCTGGAGGATGCTGTTCCTGCGGACGGCAAGCCGGCGGCGCGGGCCGCAGCGATCGCTACTTTCGGTCCTCAGCGGCTCGCGGTGCGGATCAACGGCGTCGCGACCCGCGCGGGAGTCGAGGACTTGCTGGCGCTCGCCGATGCGGGTGTGCGGCCCGCCTGCCTGTTCGTGCCGATGGTCGAGTCAGCCGACGAACTCCGGATCGTGCGCGCACTGCTCGGTGACGCCGCGCTGGTGCCGCTGATCGAGACGCCGCGCGGTCTGCGCCAGGCGCTGTCGATCGCGCGCGCGCCTGGCGTGGCGGCGATGATGTTCGGCGGCGGCGACCTGTCGGCGGCGCTCGGGGTGGCGCTGGCATGGGAGCCGCTGGCAGCGGCGCGAGCCGCGTTCGTGATGGCATGCGCGGAGGCGGACACACTCGCGATCGATGTGCCGTTCGTGGCGCTCGACGACTCTGCCGGCCTGGCCGAGGACTGCGCGCGGGCAGCGGCGATCGGGTTCCAGGCCAAGGCGGCGATCCATCCGGCCCAACTCGCCGCGATCGACGCCGCCTTCCGGCCCAGCGCGGATCTGGTCGCCGAGGCCGAGGCAGCCTGTGCTGCGTTCAGGCGGGCAGGCGGTGGCGCGGTCAGATTCAACGGCCGGATGCTGGAGGCGCCGATCATGCGTCGCTACGAGCGCATTCTGGCGAAGGTAAAAAGGACAGACGATGCGTGACGGCGTGAAGGAAGTGGCGCCCGGCCGGTTCCGTGAGGTGTTCGGACGTGCGTTCGAAGACTTCGTGGTCGGCCATGTCTATGAGCACCGGCCCGGGCGGACGATCACCGACTATGACAATGTTTCGTTCACGCTGTTGACGATGAACACGCATCCCGCTCACTTCGATTATGAGTTCGCCAAGAAGACCGAGTTCGGCAAGCCGCTGGTCTGCTCGCCACTGACCGTCGCGCTGATGGTCGGGATGAGCGTCAGCGATCTTTCGCAAAAGGCGGTGGCGAACCTTGGCTGGGACAATATCCGGCTCACCCATCCGCTGTTCCCCGGAGATACGCTCTACGCTGAAAGCGAAGTGCTGGAGAAACGGGAATCGTCCTCGCGACCCGAACAGGGGATCGTGACGGTGAAAACTGTCGGCAAGAACCAGCATGGCGATGTCGTCTGCACCTTCAACCGCACGATGCTGATCTGGAAGCGGGGCTGCGGCCCCGTCGACGATTGAGGATTTGATGATGGCCACCGCGCTTGCCGACCATCGCGTGATAGACGCCGACGAGGAAGCGGCGCTGCTCGACGCGATCGACCGCTGGGTCCAGAAAGAGGTCCGGCCGGTCGTGATGAAGCACGACCATTACGATTTGTGGCCGGCCGAAATCGTCGCGCAGATGGCCGAGATGGGCCTGTTCGGCGCGACCATCGGCAAGGCCTATGGCGGACTCGGTCTGCCGGCGACCACCTATGCGAAGATCGTCGCCAACATCTCATCCTACTGGATGGCGATCACCGGCATTTTCAACTCGCACTTGATCATGGCGGCGGCGGTCGAGCGGTTCGGCACCGCAGCGCAGAAGGAGCAGTGGCTGCCGAAATTCGCGACCGGTGGGATCCGCGGCGGGCTGGCGCTGACCGAACCCAATGCGGGCACCGATCTTCAGGCGATCCGCACCGTCGCGCGAAGGGACGGCGACGATTACGTGATCAACGGCACGAAGACGTGGATTTCGAACGGCGTTCAGGGGTCGTGTTTTGCCCTGCTGGTGAAAACCGATCCGCAGGCCGATCCGCGCTATAAGGGCATGAGCCTGATGATCGCGCCCAAGGGGCCAGGCTTCAGCGTCGGCAAGAAGTTCGAGAAGCTCGGCTACAAGTCGATCGACAGTGCCGAGCTGGTGTTCGAGGATTACCGCATTCCGGCCGCGAACCTGATTGGCGGCGTGGAGGGGCAGGGCTTTTTCCAGGCGACGGGCGGGCTGGAACTCGGCCGGATCAATGTCGCCGCGCGTGGCGTCGGGCTGGCCGAGGGGGCGCTGCGTCTCGCCACCGAATACGCGCAGGTGCGCGAGACGATGGGCAAGCCGATCGCCGAGCATCAGGCGATCCAGCTGAAGCTGGGGGAGATGGTCACGCGCGCCCGCGCCGCCCGGCTGCTGACGCTGGACGCCGCCCAGGCCTATGATCGCGGCGAGCGCTGCGACATGGAGGCGGGCATGGCGAAATATTTCGCTTCCGAAGCCGCGCTGAAGAATGCCGAAGAAGGCATGCGCATCTTCGGCGGCTACGCTTATTCCAAGGAATATGAGATCGAGCGCTATTGGCGCGATGCTCCGCTGATGTGCATCGGCGAAGGCACCAACGAGATGCAGCGCATGATCATCGCCAAACAATGGGTGAAGCGGAACCCTGCCTGAAATGACGCGCCAGCTTCCCCTCGCCGGCTATCGCATCCTGAGCGCCGAACAATATGGCGCGGGTCCTTATGGTACGATGTTCCTCGCGCAGCTGGGCGCGGAAGTCATCAAGATCGAGCCGCCTAAGGGGGGCGACTCGGCGCGCGGGGCCGGCCCCTATTTCCTGGGCGCGGACGACAGCCTGTTCTACCAGACCTTCAACCTCAATAAGCGCTCGCTGACGCTCGACATTCGAACCGAGGCCGGCAGAGCCGTGCTGCACAGGCTCGTCGAGACCGCGGATGCCGTCACCAACAACGCGCGTGGCGATCTGCCGGCGAAGCTAGGCCTCGACTATGCGACGTTGGGCTGGGTCAATCCGGCGATCGTCTGCGTTCATGCGTCGGCTTATGGTCGCCACGGCCCGCGCGCGGCGTGGCCGGGCTATGATTATCTGATGCAGGCTGAGGCAGGCTTCATGGCGATGACCGGCGCGCCGGAAGATCCGCCGACCCGGTTCGGGCTGTCGATCGTCGATTTCATCACCGGCTCGATGCTGGCGACCGCGACGCTGGCGGGTCTGATCGACGCCAAGGCGACGGGACAGGGCCGCGACTATGATCTTTCGCTGCTCGACGCGGCGCTGCACCAGACCAGCTACCCGGCCTATTGGTATCTGAACGAAGGATATGAGACAGGCCGCGCGGCACGTTCGGCACATCCGTCGGTCACGCCGAGCCAGACGTTCCGGACCGCCGATGGCTGGATATTCATCATGGCACAGCTGCCCAAATTCTGGGCGCAGCTCGCCGATGCGATCGAGGTCGGGCATCTGAAGGACGACCCGCGCTTCGCCACGACCGCCGCGCGGCTGGAGAATCGCGACGTGTTGACTGACATCCTCGACGACGTGTTCCGGCAGCATCCGACCGCCTATTGGGAGGGAAAGCTCGGCGGCATCGTACCGATCGCGCCCGTTCACGGCCTCGCCGCCGCGCTCGACAATCCGCGAGTCGCCGACATGATCGATACGGTGGACCACCCCGACCGGCCACACGGCATGCGCGTGCTGTCCAATCCAATCAAGCTGGACGGCGAGCGCCTGCCCAATCGTGCGGCGCCGAAGCTGGGCGCGGACTGCGACACGGTGCTGGCCGAGGCGGGCTATTCCCCGGGCGAAATCGCCAACCTGCGCGCTGCCGGAGTGGTTTGACGCCGTGGCCAAGCTCAGCGGCCTGAAAGTTGTCGACCTGTCGCAATTCCTGCCGGGTCCGATGATGACGATGATGCTCGCCGATCACGGCGCCGAGGTCGTCAAGGTAGAGCCCCCCGCCGGCGATCCCGCCCGCCACCAGACACCGTTCGAGGCCGGCCAGTCCGTCTGGTTTAGAAACCTCAATCGAGGCAAGCGCAGCGTCGTCCTGGATCTAAAGAGTGACGCCGGACGGGACGCATTATGGGCGCTGATCGCCGATGCCGATGTGTTCGTGGAGGGGTTCCGGCCGGGTGTGATGGCCCGGCTCGGATTCGGCTATGATACGGTGGCCGCGCGCAATCCGCGCGTCGTCTACTGCTCGATCAGCGCCTTCGGTCAAGCCGGCGCGCTCGCCCATCACCCCGCCCATGACCTGGCGGTCCAGGCATTGAGCGGTTTCCTGTCGGTCAACGACGGGGGAGATGGAATGCCGGTGGTCCCAGGCGTGCCGTCAGCCGATCTGGCCGCTGGTCTGACCGCGCTGGCCGCGGTGCTGATGGCCCTGATCGGCCGAGGCGTGAGCGGACGCGGCGACTATTGCGACGTCGCGATGTTCGACGCGTTGTTGCCCTGGTCTGCGCACATCGCGGGCAGTGCCATCGCCGGTGGGGAAGCGCCGCGATCGGCCGCGCAGCGGTCACTCGGTGGCGCTGGCTTCTACAATGTCTATCAGACGGCGGACGGGCGCCATATCGCGCTGGGCGGGCGCGAGCCGAAGTTCGTCGCCAATCTGCTGAACGCGCTGGGCCGCCCCGACCTTATCCCCATCGGCGAAGCGCCGGCGGGCGCGCAGGGCGTGCTGATCGCATACCTGCGCGAAACCTTCGCGAGCCGCACCCGTGCCGAATGGATCGCTTGGTTCGCGGACAAGGACGTCGCGTTCGCGCCGGTGCTCGATTTCCGCGAGGCGCTCGCCGGACCCCATGTCACCGAGCGCGGACTGCTGGTCGAAGCCGATGGCGCGCATCAGATCGCGCCTGCGATCCGCTTTCCCGGCGACGATTGGGCACCAAGGCCCGCCCCGGACCTCGGCAATGGCTGAGCTAGCGCTCGACCTCGATATGCATGTTGTAGGCGAACCGGTCGCCCGGGTGATGGCTGGCCGAGATCTCGATCGTGCGGCCGCTTTCGTCGATATAGCAGCGCAATATCCGCAGGCACGGGCCGCGCCGCGTCACATTCAGCGCGGCGGCGATCGCGGCGGTGGCGGCAACGGCCTGGATATCCTGCGTCACCCTTGCAATCCGGACATCGGCGATCTGTTCGATCTGTCGGAAGATGGTGTCACCTTTGGTATCGACGCGATCGGCTGCCGCGCTGAGGTCCGGATGAACATAGGCGTCGGTAACGGCGATCGGTTTCGCGCCGTCATTGCTGGTGCGGATGCCGCGAAAACAGGCCCAGCGGCCCGAGAGGTCGCCGCCAATCTCGTCCGCCAATTTGCGCGGGATGCGGGCGGTGCCGTCGCGGTGGAAGGCGAAGCTGGTGTCGCGGGCATATTGCAGGATTTCGCGCACGTTCGACAGCGGCTGGTGCAACGCTCCGCCGCGCGCCGCCGCCGGCTGCACCACGGTGCCGGACCCACGCCGGCGCGCGATCAGGCCCTCGGTCTGGAGCGTGCGCAGTGCCTCCCGCACGGTGAAGCGGCTGACCTCGTACCGCGCGCACAATATGCTTTCGGTCGGAAATGCGTCGGCGGCCAGCCGTCCGTCCATGATCTGCGCGCGCAGATCGTCGGCGAGCTCAAGATAGCGCGGCTTCCTGGGCGCGTTGGGTTTTTCCGCCTGGGCTTGCGTCACATACACTCCTTCGGCCGGCACCGCGCATGACCGCATCGGCCCTTAGCCTAACCGAACGTCTTGCACAGCATCTGCTGCGGCCGGTTCCGGAAATTGTCCGGACAAAGGCGAGACTGCACCTGCTCGACTGGCTCGGCTGTGTCGCAGGCGCGCTGCGCAGCGAAGCGGCGTGCGCATTGAGCGGCAGTCGCGGTGACACGATGAGCAAGGCGGCGCTTCTCGGTAACGTGCAGGAAATGGACGATGTCCACCGTACCGCCTTGTTGCATCCGGGGCCCGTTATCTGGCCGGCCGCGCTTAGTGCCGGGACGATGGACGAAGCGCTCACCGCGGCGGTGCGCGGCTACGAAGCGATGATCGCGATCGGCGCAACCTTCGACGCGCATCATTATGCCTTCTATCATCCCACAGCGACTGCCGGCGTGTTCGGTGCGGCGGCGGCGACCGGCGAGGCGGATGAGCCGCGTATTATCGCCAACGCGCTGGCGCTGGCGGGGTCGGTCAGCGGCGGCTTGTGGCAGACCCGCCGCAGCGCCAATCTGGGCAAGCAGTGGCACATCGCGCACGCTGTCGCGACCGGTCGTTCGGCGGCCACGTTCGCGCTGGATGGGGTGACCGGACCGCTGGACGTGCTGGAGGGCGAGCAGGGAATTCACGCCGCCACCTGCCGCGAACCCAAACCTCTGGTGTTGGGGCAAGGCTGGCGGATGCAAGAGGTCAGCTTCAAGCCCTGGGGTGCCTGCCGCCATGCTCATCCGGCGATCGACGCGGCGCTCCTGTTGCGTGATCAGCGCATGCTAGATGGCAACGTGCTGGTCGAGACCTATGCGGACGCATTGACCTTCTGCGACCGTCCGGACCCAGCGACGCCATTGGAAGCAAAATTCTCGCTGCAGCATGCCGTGGCGGTTGTGGCTGAACGCGGTGCGCCGAGGCTGGCGGACTTCGAACCGGACGCCATCGCCGCGCTTGCGCATGCCCGAGCAAGGGTGCGGGTGGCCGAAGGAAGCGACATCGGCGCGCGCTATCCCGGCCATTTCGGCGCGCGCGTGACAGCCGGTGGCCGAAGCGTCGAGTTGATCGACACGCTCGGCGACCCGGAGCGCCCCTTGTCTGACAAGGCCATTATCGAGAAAGCGAAGGCGCTAATGGATTGGGGCGGGGTTGGCGCGGACGCGGAAGAAGCCGTCACTGCCTGCCTGGACGGCAACGATCGGCTTGCGGTCTTCGCGCTTCTGGAGCGATGGTTGTGACCCACGCCGAACAGATCCTGGCGTTCGCTGCGGCGCCGCACGTTCTGGCGCCGAGGGTTCGCGCCGATGCGATGCGGTTGCTGGCAGATACGCTGGCCGGCGGGGTCGCCGGCGCGCTGTCGCCTGAGGCGGTCATCCTATCGCCTGTCGTGGCGGGATGGGGCGGAGCGACAGAAGCGCGCACGCTCGACGGGCGGCGACTGGCCGCGCCGGACGCGGCCTTCTTCAACGGTTTCGCGATTCATTGCCTCGAATGGGACGCGGTGCACGAGCCTGCCGTCGTGCACGCCTTGTCGGTGGTGACGGCCGCGCTGCTGGCCGCGTCCGATCGACGGGGCGGCAGCAGCCCGGACGATTTCCTTGCCGCCCTCGCGGTCGGGGTCGATATCGCCAGCGGACTCGGCATTGCCGCGACTGGCCCGATGCGCTTCTTCCGGCCCGCCACCGCGGGCGTGATCGGTGCCGCGCTGGCTGTCGCGAGGCTTGAAGACCTGCCCGCTGCCGCCTTCGCCGACGTGCTCGGTTTCGCCTATAGCTTCGCTGGCGGAACCATGCAGGCGCACGTCGAGGCGTCGATCGCGCTGCCGCTGCAGATCGCGCGCGCGGCGCAAGCGGCGGTGCAGGCGGCGGACCTGGCCAGGGCAGGCTTTCGCGCGCCGCACGACGTGCTCACTGGCCCGTTCGGCTATTCCGCGCTGATCGAGGGCATTGACCTCACCGACTATTCCGCAGGTCTCGGCGAGGTCTGGCGGATCGGGGAAATCAGCATCAAGCCGTTCCCGGCCGGCCGTGCCAGTCATGGCGCGCTCGGGGAATTGCAGGCGCTTGGTCTGAAGATCAGCGATGTCGCTGCGATCGAGCTGTTCGCGCCGCCGCTGATCCACCGGCTCGTCGGCCGTCCGTATCGGGCCGGGGCGCCGATGAGCTATAACCGGCTTTGCCTCGCATTCCTGGCGCCTCTGATGCTGCGAGACGGCATCATCGACCCGCGCTGCGAGACGACCGTCGAGCCGCTGGCGCGCAATGTGCGCGTCACGCTCGACGGCAATCCGGACGGCAATGCGTTGTCGCCGCAGCGGCTGGTGGTAACGCTCACCGACGGCCGCACGATCGAACGCGCGATCGTCGCCAATCTCGGCAGTCCCGAAGCGCCGATGTCGCCGGGGCAGGCCGCCGCCAAATATGACCTGTGCCGCGCACTCGCGCCCCGCGTCGATCCGCGCATCTTCGACGCCCCTCTTGCCTACGCGACGGAGCCTGCATGACGTTTCCGACCTATTTCGAGGCGTTTGATCCAGGGCAGTTGCTGCGCGACTATCCGGTCGGGGAGGACTTTGTCCGGCGCTATCGATCGATGAGTCGGGACGAGCTGCGCGCGCTTCAGAACGCGCAGTTCGTCAGGCTGATGGCGCGCGGCTGGGACGTGCCGTTCTATCGCCGCCTGTGGAGTGCGCGAGGGATCGAGCAGGGCGATATTCAGGGCCTCGACGATATTGGCAAGCTGCCGGTCTATGACAAAGCGGATTTGATGGCGTCGATCACGGAGCACCCACCCTATGGCGATTTCGCCGGGCTGGGCGGCACGGACCGTCCACCTGCGATCCTGCATACCACGAGCGGCACGACCGGCCGTCCGCAGGCGCTCCTGTTCGGGCCGAAGGGGCGCGAGGTCGGCAATCTGCTGGTCGGGCGCATGTATCGCTGGCAGGGGCTGCGCCCGGAGGATGTGGTTCATTCGGTCTACGGTCACGGCATGATCAATGGCGGCCATTACATTCGCGAGGCGGTCACCCATTTCACCAACTCGCTGTTCCTGTCGGCCGGCACTGGGGTCGAGACGCGGTCGGCCGCGCAGGTGCAGCTGATGGCCGATTTCGGCGCGACCGTGCTGGTCGGTTTCGTAGACTATATCCGCAAGCTCGCGGACGTCGCACGCGAATGCGGGCTGCTCGACCGGATCAATGTCCGCATGATCTGTGGACATCTCGGCACCGAGGATCGCGCCGCGACCGAAGCGGCTTGGGGCGGGGCGAAGGCGTTCGACTGGTATGGCGTCGGCGACACCGGCAGTATCGCTGGCGAGGGGCCGGATCGTGACGGCCTGTATATCTGGGAGGATGCGCAATATCTGGAACTGCTGGATGTCGAGAGCGGCGCTGCGGTCGGTACGGGCGACACTGGCGATATGGTCGTCACCAGTCTCTATAAGGACGACGTCGCACCCTGCATCCGCTTCAACACGCACGACATCACGCACGAGCTGGCCGGACAAGGCGAGATCGCGTTCAAGCGGATCGCCGGTTTCAAGGGCCGCAGCGACAATATGGTGAAGCTGCGCGGCATCAACGTATTCCCGCATGCGATCGGCGCGATCATCGAGAACCGTCCGGACCTGACCGGGGAATTCGTCTGCCGGCTCACCCGCGACGTGGCGAGCCAGCGCGACGACATGCTGGTTATCCTGGAAAGCCGCGGTGGGAGCGACCGCTCGCAGCTGACGGCTCTGCTGCGCCAGGGCCTGGGCGTCGAGGTCGGGGTAGAGCTGGTCGAACCGGCCGGGACCGCCGCGCTGACGCAGATCGACGTCCGCCAGAAGCCGATCCGCTTGATCGACGAGCGCGGCCTTTGATCGACTGGCCGGTATTGAAGGCGGCGAACGCGCCGCTCAACGCCTTCGTCGATTGGGACGAAAGCGCGGCGCCGGGACACGGACCGCTCGATGATCTAGCGATCGGCGTGAAATCGAACATCGCCGTCAAGGGATTACCGTGGACGGCGGGCATGGCACTGCACCGCGACCGCATTGCCGCGAGCGACGCGGCGGTGGTGGCACGACTGCGCAAGGCCGGCGCCACGATTCTCGGCACGCTCAACATGCACGAGGCGGCGCTTGGCGCGACCACTGACAATCCCTGGTTCGGGCGGAGCTTCAACCCGCACGGGCACGGACGGACGCCGGGCGGGTCCTCGGGCGGCAGCGGCGCGGCGGTCGCGGCGCGGCTGTGCGACGCAGCGCTGGGAACGGACACGCTCGGATCGGTGCGAATCCCGGCCGCCTATAACGGGGTCTACGGCCTGAAGCCGACCGCCGGCGCGCTTCCGGACGACGGGCTTGAGCCGCTGCACCGCGGCTTCGACGTCATCGGCCCGCTGGCCCGGTCGCTGCCGGTGCTTGAGCGGGTCTGGCACGTTTTGCGCGACAGCCAAGAAAGCCGATCGTCTCCGCAGGCTTATCAAGTCCTTGTTCTGAGCGATCTCGGCGAAGTCGCGTGCGAGCCCGCTGTGCTCGCCGGTTATGAGCGGATGCTCGCCAGGTTGCCGGGCGTCGGCACCGTGTCGTTGCCGCCGCTACCGCGTGTCCGCATCGCGGGTTTCGTCGAGGCGGCGCGTGCATTGTCAGCCGCGCTCGGCCCGGACCGGCGGCCTGACCTGCTCTCGCCTGAGTTGCGCTGGCTGCTGGATTTTGGCGATGCCGCGCCGCGCGATCCGCCACTGCTGGACGACGTACGAAACACCTTGACCGAAGCGCTTGGCGACAATGGCGTGCTGATCATGCCGACCGCGCCGCAGGCCGCGTTCCTTCACGGCGGCCTTGCGCCGGCCAACCAGGCCGATTTCACTTGTCTCGCGAATATCGCCGGACTGCCGGCGCTCGCGATCCCTGCCGGCCGCGATGCGGATGGAATGCCGGTCGGCGTGCAGATTGTCGGCCCGGCTGGTAGCGAGGCCTTGCTGTTCGCCGTCGCGAGAACGCTCGATCAAGGAGATTCATGATGCGCATCGTCTGCCTGTTCAACTTGAAGCCCGGCGTGGATGCAGCGGCTTATGAGGCTTGGGCGCGGGGAACCGACTTGCCCGGCGTCAACGCGCTCGGTTCGGTCGAGCGCTTCACTGTCCACCGCGCGACCGGGCTGTTCGGATCGGACGCGGTGCCGCCCTACCAATATGTGGAGATCATCGACATTCACGGGATGGAGCCGTTCGTGGCCGATGTCAGCAATCCGGAATTCCAGAAGGTCGCGGCGAAGTTCGGCGAGTTCGCCGACAATCCGCAGTTCATCCTGACCGAGGATCTGTGATGCGCTTCGCCGGCAAGACGGTCGTCGTCACCGGCTCGGGCCGGGAGCGGGGGCTGGGGCAGGCGATCCTGCGGCGCTTCGCCGACGAGGGTGCGAACTGCGTGGTCTCGGACGTGGCAATCACCAAAGAAGTCGAGGGCGTCGCGGCGAAGTTGCGATCGCGTTGCGCGAAGGTGGAGACCATCGCCTGCGACGTCAGCGACGCGGCGCAATGCGCCGCGCTGGTCGACGGCGCGGTCGCGGCCTTCGGCTCGGTTGATGTCATGGTCAATAATGCCGGCATCGGCTTCATGATGAAGCCAATGCTCGACGTCGTCCCCGAGGATTGGGCGAAGGTGATCGCGGTCAATCTGTCGGGCGCGTTCTACTGCACCCAGGCGGCGGCGCGGGCGATGATCGCGCGGGGCAGGGGCGGCCGCATCATCAACATCGCCAGCCAGGCCGCCAAGACCGGCTTTCCGCACCTGCCGGCCTATGTATCGTCGAAGCACGGAATGATCGGCCTCACCCGCGCCTCGGCGGTCGAGCTCGGTGCGCATGGCATTACCGTGAATGCGGTCTGCCCCAACCATGTGACGACCGGGCTGGGTGCCGAGCAGAACGCCTATTTCTCCAGGCTGCTCGGTTTCGACAGCGTCGACGCGTATTTGAAGAACATGGCCGCCAAGAACCCGATGGGGCGCCCGGGCCTCGCCACCGACACTGCAGCCGCCTGCGCCTGGCTCGCCAGCGACGACGCGTTCTACGTCACCGGTGAGGCGCTGAACGTCAGCGGCGGCGAGGAAATGCACTGATGCTGGCTGAAGAGCGGATCGACTGGCCGGGCGGCGCGAAGCTGGCGCTCAGCGTCGTCGTCAATGTCGAGGAAGGCAGCGAGATGACGGTCGCGCGCGGCGACCGGGGCATGGAGCCGGTCGACGAACTCGGCATTCATATCAAGTCGCCCATCCGCAATTACGGCAACGAGTCGAATTATCTCTACGGGATCAAGGCCGGTGCGCCGCGGATCGTGAAGCTGCTGCGCGAATATGACGTTAAGGCGAGCTGGACGGTCGCGGCGCTCAGTCTCGAAAATCATCCTGAGTTGGGCGCCGCGATCCGTGAACTAGGACACGAAGCGGTCAGTCATGGCTGGCGCTGGGTGCACCAGTTCAAGATGGACGAGGCCCAGGAACGCGATTTCATCCGCAAGGCCGTGACGTCGATCGAAGCCACGACCGGCACGCGGCCCTATGGCTGGCTGTCGCGCTATTTCCACACCGACAACACCCGCCGCCTCCTGATCGAGGAGGGGTTCGAATATCATATGGACGATTATTCGGGCGACGTGCCTTTCTGGGATCGCGCGACCGTGCCGGGCAAGCCCCTGGTGATCGTCCCGTATCAGCTCGACACCAACGACATGAAGATGTGGACCGACCCGGCCTATACGCCCGTCAACTGGCTGGATTATGCGCGGCGATGCTTCGATCAGCTGTATCGGGAGGGTGCGGCGGGCGATCCGAAGATGATGTCCCTGGGCCTCCACCTGCGCATCATCGGTCGGCCGGGCCGGGTGTGGGCCTTCGAGGAATTCCTCAAGCATGTCCGCGCGCATGACGGTGTCTGGGTCACGACGCGGCGTGAGATCGCGCGCTATTTCGCGAGTGTGGAACCGGCATGACGCTTCGCCTCGAAACCTCTGGCCCCGTCGCGCATCTGCTGATCGACCGCGCCGCCAAGCGCAACGCGATCACGCAGGCGATGTGGGAGCAATTTCCGGCCCTGATCGTGCAGGCGATGCGGGATGACGCGGTGCGGGTCCTGATCCTGCGCGCGGCCGAACCGGGCGCTTTCTCCGCCGGCGCCGACATCGCGGAGTTCGCCGCCGGTGCTCGCGATCCGAACTGGCGTGCGCGCAACCAGGCCGCGATCGCGTCTGCGCAGTCTACCCTTTCACGCGCGCCCAAACCGACCATCGCGTTCGTCGAAGGCGACTGCGTCGGCGGCGGATGCGGGCTTGCCGTCGCCTGCGACCTCAGGGTCGCGACCTCCGCTGCGCGCTTCGGGATCACGCCGGCGAAACTCGGCCTCGTCTATTCCCTGCATGACACCAAGCTGCTGGTCGATTTGGTTGGCCCGGCTCAGGCCAAGCGCATCCTTTTCACGGCCGAACTCCTAGACGCCCGGGAGGCGCACCGCATCGGGCTAGTCGATTTCGTCGATGCCGATCCGCCGGCACTGGCGGAGAGGATCGCCGCCAACTCTCCGCACACGGCGCGCGAGGCCAAGGCGATGGTGCGCCGTATCCTCGACGGTCAGGCCCATGATGATGCCGTGACCGCCCAGCTGTTCGGCGACGCCTTCACGCTGCCGGATTTCGAGGAAGGCGTAAGCGCGTTCCTCGACAAACGGGCGCCGCGGTTTTGAGCAGCGGTGCAAGCCACGGCCGCATTCTTGGCGGCACGATCGGCACGCCCGACCTCCACGCGGCGCTGACCGATTATCGCGACCGGCTTGGCCTCCGCGTTGTCGAGCAAGGCGCGCTGGCTCCCGACCTCGCCGAAAGCTGGGGATGCCCCGATAATGCAGGGAGGCCTCATGCCGTCCTCCAGCCGGCGAGCGGAGCCGCCTGCTTCATCCGCCTTGTCGCGCAGCCGGTGCCGCCCGGTTTCGTCCCCACGCGCAGCTTTGGTTGGGCCGCCTATGAGATAACGGTGCGGGATGTCTTTGGCTGGCCCGGCCGGCTGGCGGGGAGCGGCTTCGACATTGTCGGCCCGCCGCGCGAAATCCCCGGCCTCCCCTATTTCGTCGCGATGCAGATGCTCGGGCGCGGGCGGGAGATGATCTATCTGAACGAGGTGCGGCAGGACACGCCGACCGCCGACCTGCCGCGCGCGGTGTCGCCGGTCGATCATGTGTTCATCGTGATTCTCGCCACCCCTGATCGCGCCGCGATGATGGCCTGGTACGCGGACCGCCTGGGCTTTGCCGAGGCCGACCGGCACACGATTCCTTACACGATGATCAGCCGCGCCTTCGGCTTGCCGCTCGAAACGCTGCATAGCCTCAGCATGGCGCAGGTGGGACGGATGCCGATCGTCGAGATCGACGATTATCCGGCACAGGCGACCGTGCGGCCGTGCGAGCCGGGCCGGCTGCCGCCCGGCAACGGACTGGTGACGCTGGCGATCGACAGCCTGGACCGCTCCGGCCTCGATTTCATCACACCGCCTGTCGTGCGGGAAGGGCCGTTCTATGCCGGGCGGCGCGCCGCGACCGTCATCGGCAGCGCCGGGGAATTGCTCGAACTCATCGAACTCTAGGGGATCAGCAGCGTGGAGCCGGTGGTCTTCCGGCCTTCCAGATCGGTGTGCGCCTGCGCGGCCTCTTCCAGCTTGTAGCGCTGGCCGATCGTCACCCGCACCTTGCCGCTGCGGATCATGTCCCACAGCGCCGCAGCGCCCGCCGCGCGTTCGTCCGGCGCGGCGTAATAATGATAGAGCGTTGGCCGCGTGTTGTAGAGCGAACCCTTCATCGCCAGCACGCCGAGCGAGATGCCGGTGACCGGCGCCGAGGCATTGCCATAGCTGACGATCAGCCCGCGAAGCCCGGTCGCGTCGAGCGATGCTTCCCAGGTGTCGAGCCCAACGCCGTCATAGGTGACGCGCACGCCCGTACCGCCGGTGATCTCGCGCACGCGCCTTGCGGTGTCCTCGCGGGTGTAGAACACGATCTCGTCGGCCCCGGCCGCGCGTGCGGCGGCCGCCTTGTCCTCGCTGCTGGTCGTGCCGATGACCTTGGCGCCGCGCGCCTTCAGCCATTGCACCAGGATCAGCCCGACGCCGCCGGCGGCCGCGTGCACCAACACCCAGTCGCCGGCCGCGATCCGCGCGCAGCGGTCGACCAGGAATTCCGTGGTGCAGCCCTTCAGCAATGCCGCCGCGGCGATTTCATCGGAAATGTCGTCCGGCAGCTTGAACAGGATCGCTTCCGGCAGGTTGCGATGCGTCGCATAGGCGCCCAACGCTGGGCCGAAGGTCGCGACGCGGTCGCCGACCGCCAGGCCAGTGACGCCTTCGCCAACCGCCTCGACCACCCCGGCTCCTTCGACGCCCAAGCCGCTGGGCAGCTCGATCGGATAGACACCGCGCCGGTGATAGGTGTCGATATAGTTGAGGCCGGCAGCGGTCGTCCGCACCGTGACCTCGCCCGGCCCGGGCGGGGTAAGTGTGACATCCGTCCACTCGATGACCTCGGGACCGCCGGTGCGGGTAATGCGTGCCTGCCGTGCCATGCCGATGTCCTTTCCTGTCCTCAGACCGTGATGGCGGGCGCTTCGATCAGCAGCACCTCCACATCCGCGAGTCCCTCGCGCAGGGCCTTCGCCTCCGCATATTCGGGGGAGTTCCAGAAGGCCAGCGCCGCCTCCTGGCTTGGCCATTCGGAAATCACGACCGATGCGCTTTCCGGATTGGGGCCTTCGAGCACCTGGGCGCCCGGGCCGCGCATCACGTAGCGGCCCCCGAACTGCGCGACGAGGTCCGCCGCACGCGGGCCGTAGCCGCTGATAAAACGGTCCCGATCGCTGATCCTGGCGGTGACGATCATGTAGGCGACCATACGACTCTCCCGTGTGTTGCAGGATTACGACACCCGGAAAGCGATCCGGACGAATCAAAAATTTGTCTGGACAAATTTTATCTTCAATGGAAGCGTAACGAACAGCAAATCGCATGGGGAGGCAAAGATGCGAGGGATTTCGAAAGGCGCGCTGTTGAGCGCGGGGGCGCTGTTCGCAGCGCCCGTTTGGGCGCAAGTGCAGGATCAGGCGGCGGTGCCGAACGCCACCGCTTCCGCCGGCATCAACGAGGATATCGTCGTGACCGCGCGCAAGACCGAGGAGCGGCTGCAGAACGCGCCGACCACGGTCGCGGTGGCGACGGCGGCGACGATCGACCGGCTGGGCCTCGACAATCTGACGGACATCGCCAAGACGACGCCCGGCCTGGTGTTCGACGACACGTTCGGGCGCGACTCCAACAGGCCGGTCATTCGCGGCCAGGCCAATATTCTCGGCCAGTCCGGCGTCGCCTATTTCATCGATGGTATTTATTATTCAGGTTCGCTCGCGGACTATGACGTCGACACAATCGAGCGGATCGAGGTGGTCAAAGGGCCGCAATCGGCGCTCTATGGCCGCAACACTTATTCCGGCGCGATCAACCTGATTTCCAAGGCGCCCAGCACGACTTGGGAAGGCCGGGTGCAGGCCGATATCTCGGAGCATGATCGCTATGAGCTGACCGCTGGCGTGCGCGGACCGCTGGCGGATGGCGTCGGCATCGCACTCGGTGGCCGCTGGTACGACAATAAGGGCCAGTTCCGGAACGCGTATGACGGCAGCCGGCTCGGCAAACAATCGACCTGGTCCGGCTATGGCCAGATCCGGTTCGACAATGGCGGCCCGTTCCGCGCCAGCCTTCGCGCGAATTATAACCGTACCGACGACGGCCAGCCGGCGTTGTTCTCGCAGAGCGCCAACGCCAACAACTGCTTCCCGGACAATGGCGCGCTGTATCGGGGCCAAGGCCGCTATTACTGCGGCGTGATCCAGCCGCGACAGGTGAGCACCGACTATAGGCGTCAATTCGTCGATCCGGAGAATGTCGGCCTCGAAGCGCGGACGCTAAACACAGGCCTGCGCCTCGACTACGACATCACCGACCAGCTCACGCTGACCTCGCTGACGGGCTACAATAAGCGCACAGCGAACAACAAGACCGATGGCGACTATTCGGGCAACAGCTTCCCGCAGGTAATTTTCGCCTATGGCTCGATCGGGCCGATCACCGGCGCCACCGCGCCGCGGAATCTGCGCTACACCAGCTTCGCGCGATCGACGCAGGATTTCACTTTCTCCAATCACCAGGACACGAAGGATTGGTCGCAGGAACTGCGGCTCGCCTATGAGGGCGAAAGGCTGCACCTGCTCCTCGGCGGCTATTACTTCGATCAGTCCGACGACACGCGCGATACCCGGGTCGTTCCGCCGGGCGCCCAAGCGCTCGCGCAGGCCAATGCCAATGCGGCGACGGCGGCGCTTTGCGCGCAGCTGCCCCGGTGCGGCGCGTTCGTACCGATCACGATCTCGGCGACCGACCCGCAGGATGTCGCGGTCTTCGCGCCTTCCCGCAACATCAACAATTTCGACATCACCAACAAGGCGATCTTCGGGTCGGCGACGATCGACGTCACCGAAAAGTTGTCGTTCAGCGCCGAGGGTCGGTACGCTGAGGAAAAAATCCGTCAATCGACCCAGACTTTCAACTTGGGCTCGGCGGCGCCGACCCCGCGCGTGGTAACGGCGACGTTCAAGAAGTTCACGCCGCGCGTCACATTGAGCTGGCAGTCGACGCCCAACCACCTTTTCTATGGCGTTTACGCCGAAGGCCAGAAACCAGGCAATTTCAATGGCAATGACGCGATCACCGCGGGCTTTCCGACGTTCGATCCGGAAGACAACAAGACCTACGAGATCGGCTCCAAGAACCAGTGGCTCGATGGCATGATCACCGCCAACCTGGCGCTCTATCATACCACGATCACAGGCTATCAAATCACGCAGAACATTTCGGTGCCGCCAAGGCAGGTTTCATTGACGCGCAACGGCGGCAATGCCCGCGTGAATGGCGCCGAGGTCGAACTGCTGCTGCGTCCCGACCGGCATTTCGCGATCACCGCCAATTATTCACTCGCGGACACCAAGTTCACCAGCGGCACCGATGAAAATCTCGGCCTGCTGTTCGACGTTGCGGACGATGGCCTGGTCAACTGCTCGAAGGGCGACCAATTCACCGACGTGACCGGCTGCCAATCGGCTTTCGGCTCGATCAAGGGCAAGTCGATCCCGCGCGCGCCCAAGCACACGCTCTTCGTGGATGCCGATTTCCGCACGCCAATTAGCGGCGAGTGGAATTTCTTCGCGGGCGCGAACGTGACGATGGTCTCCTCGAGCTTCGACCAGGTTCTGAACCTGGCGAAGACTGGCGGCTCGGCGGTGGTCGACGCCCGGCTTGGTTTCCAGACCGACCGGTACAAGGTGCAGTTCTACGCCAGGAACCTGTTCGACGAGGATTCGGTCGCGCAAATCCTGCGCTTTGCCGACGCCAATAACGATCTGCGGCGCAACTTCGTCGCTGGTCTGCGGCCGGGCCGCCGCTTCGGCGTCATCTTCACCGCCGGCTTCTGACGGCTGGCACGAAAAAGGGGGCGCCGGCTTTGACCGGCGCCCCCTTTTTCATCTTGGGCCGTCCCTATTTCTTCTCCTTCGCCGCCCGCTCCTGATCGACCTGCCGCTTGAACACAGTCCAGGTCGTATCGTTGGGCCGTGCGTCGTCACCCGGCGGCGGCGCGGTGTAGGCCGGATAGTTCAGCTTGATCTCGTCCTTGATCACTGCGGGCAGGTCGTCGAAGCCGCCGCGCAGCTTCGATCCCATCGCGGTGAAGACCAGGCCGCCCTGCCGCCCGCGCATCTTCATCCACGGCAGCCAATAGGAAATGCGCTGCCACGATACGCCCGGGTAGGCGGTGGCGTTCTTGGTGTCGAGCATGTCGCCCGCGTCCATGAAGAAGTTGAAAATCTCCATCGCGTGATAGTCGCCGCCGACATATTCCTGATACTCGCCGGCGAGCACGTTCTTGTAGAAGAGTGGCGCCTCGAGCGGCATGAACAGAAACTTGCCTTCGCGCTTCAGATTGACGCTGGCGGGCTTGCCTTCGGCATCGACCGGAAAGTTGGGTCTCGAGTTCACAGGATCGTTGTGGACGTGCATGACCTCGACCGTTTCCCCGGTCCAGGGATTGGCCCATTGCCGCAGGACCTGGCCGGTCTTGGGATCGAGGTAGAACAGGACCTCGCGGCTCACCAGTCGGTAGCCCTTGCCGCGCTTCGGATCGGTGACGGCCACGCACTGGCGGACGTTCATGCCCTCGGCCAGGAACAGCAGCCGGTCAGGCTCGCCATCGACGCGCGAATAGACCTTCCCGCCGAAATGATACACGGTCGGCGTGCCGTCGGCCGTGCCGCACTGGACGCGTTTCGAAATCTCGAACGCGTCGGCCGGCACCGCCGGATCTAGCATTCGCGCGCTCGCGGACGTCGCCGCCAGGGCCGTGGCCGCCAGCAGCAGGGGTCTGAAGATCATTGGGTTCCTCCCTTTGAAGATGCGGCCGGTGCGTCCAGGCCGTCGATTGTGCAACTGGCCTGAACCCAGCGCAGATTGATGCCGACCCGCGCCGCCTTCGGATCGGCCCAGGCGTAGGATTCGGCGTGATCCGGATTCTCGGGCTTGTGAACGTACAGGACCAGGCTTGGCCGGTTATTGCCGCTGGGCCAGATCACGTTGCGCATGCGGATTACGACCGGCGGCGCGCCGTCGCCGCCTGCCAGCACCCGGCCACCCTGATCGTGCAGCTTGAGCTTGCCCTGAAAAGCGTAGTCATCGCTGCCATCCGGTTTGGGCTGGGTCTTGCGCGCGGCGACCCAGCAGGTCGCGGGCCTGCCCTTGCGCAGCAATGTCGTCGTGCCGTCGGGCAGGGTCGCGGTGAGCCCATCCGCAGCGGGTGTCAGCTTCAGGCCAGCCGGAGCCGCGACCGGCTTGCCGAACGCATCGACGATGTGCCAGCCCCCCGCGTTAGCGGCGACGCCGATCCAGGGCGGCGGGGCCTTGTTCGCCTCCCGCGCGAAATAGACTTCTTCCTCGTTGGAATAGCTGCCTGCGGGAATGGCGGCGGCCGTCGTCAGCCACATGGCGGTGATGATGCTCAACTTGCCGGCCCCTCCCGATGCTTTCTGGAAGCGTAACGAAGTCCCGGCATCAAAGCAAGTTGTCCGGACAAATCTTAGTGACTATATGGTGCAGGGAGGAGACTGAGATGCGGATGGCGGCATTAGTGTATTTGGCGAGTGCCGTGGCGGCGACACCCGCGATGGCTCAGCCGGCCGTACTCGACGGTCGCGCTATCCTCGCGCGCGCGACTGAAGCTGCCGGCGGCGAGGGTTGGGCGAAGGCGAAGACGCTGACTCTTGCCGGTCACGCGATCTTCTACGGGTCAACCGGCGCGGCGGTGAAAAGCCGCGCGACCGATTACCGCATGTGGCGGGTCTACGATCCCGGGCGCTCGGCGAGCCATGCGGCAGAGGGCAAGGTGCGGATCATCGCCAAGGACGGCGACCGTGCTTTGTTCACGGTCGGCTACGATGGCGCCACGACCTGGAACGACAAGGGCGTCGTTCCGAAAGCAGAGGCGGATGCCTATTGGGCGTCGAATTTCGGCTTCGGCATCATCCGCCACGCCGGCGATCCCGGCTTCAAGGCCGCGCGAGTGCCGGATGACGCGGTTGACGGGCATGCGCTCTACATGGTGCGCCTGACCGATCCGGCGGGTGGCGTCACGCTATTCGGGATCGACCGCCAGAGCTATGCGATCCGGACGATGGCCTTCGCCACGCCCAAGGGTTGGCACGAGCGCGTCTATGACGATTTCGTGCGGCTGAGGCACCCGGACTGGCTGCAGGCCCGCCACGTGACCCTCCGCTACAACGGCGTGAAACAGAACGAAGTGTTCTGGACGAGCACGCAAGTGAATGCCCCGATCGACGACGCGGTCTTCGCGCCTCCAGTCAGAAAGTGATGCCGGCGGTCACCCGCCACGTCATCGGCATGTTATAGAACGCGAAGCCGGGCGGAAAATTGCTGCCCACGAACAGGGTGTTGAAGCAATTGGCGCACTCGATGCCGAGCTTCCACGGGCCGTTGGCCGGCCGCAGGAACAGGTTCGCGTTCGCCAGCAGCTTGCCGTCGACAATGTCGCCCGGCACGGCGGCGGTGCCGACACTGTTGCGCGACTGATAGGTCGCGTTGGCTGCGGGGGTCAGCGTGAAATCGCCCAGTGCTGCCTCGTAGCTGATGCCGGCGGCGAGCGTCACTTTCGGCGTGCGCTGCGGGATCGCCAAGCTGCCGTCCGGGGCGACGATGCCCTGGCCGCAACTCGCCGCCACGCCGCTGCGGCATGAGGCTTGCTGCGCCTGAATGGTGGCATTTGGATTGAGATATTTTGCGCGCTGCAGACCAAGATTGGCGAAGATGGAGAGTCCCCGCGTGGGCGCGACGACGAGTTCGCCTTCGAAGCCATAGTCGCGATAGTCGGACCCGTTCTGCGTCACGAAGTTGATCGCGCCGGTTTGGTCGACGAACCCGAGCGGGACCTGGAAGCCCTTCACATCGGTGTAGAAGAATGTCGCGTTCAAGCGGATCGTGCGGTTGGCCAGCTCAGAGCGCACGCCGCCTTCGTAGGACCAGACCTTCTCCGGCCCGAACGGCTGGAAGGCCGCGGCGGACAGCGCTCGCGCGTTCCAGCCGCCGGAGCGGAAGCCGCGCGTGGCCGACGCGAACAGCATCAAATCCTTGTCGGGGCGATATTCGATCGCGGCGCGTGGCGTCAGCAGCTTGGTGCGGTTGCGGATCGGAATGCCGGCGGCGACGATATCGCTGGTGCCGTAGGGAACGCCGAACAGCGCCGGATTGGCGTTCGGGGTCACGCCGACCTTCTTCTTCTCGTCGGTGTAGCGGGTGCCCAGAGTCACCGTCACCGTCTGCACCGGATGATAGTCGATCTGGGCATAGACGGCCGGCGCCGACGTAGTATTGCGCAGAACCCGGTCGGACAGCACGAGCGGAATGCCGAACGTGCCGGCGTCGACCGTGAAGACATCGGCGAAGTCTGTGGTGTTGCTCTCGTGGATGTAAAAGACGCCGGCGACATATTCGAGTGCGTCGTCCAGCGCCTTGCCGTTGATCTTGATCTCCTGGCTGAACTGCTTGAACCGCCCGCGATTGACGATCGCGAAGCCACCCGTCGAATATTTGCCGTCGAACAGGTCCGACAGATAGCCCTGACGCAGGTCGCGATATCCGGTGATGAACGATATCGTCGCATCGCCTGCCTCGACCTGCAGGTTGGAGAGGAGCGACGTGCTCTTGGTGATGTTCTGCAGATGATAACTGGCTTTGCTGCCGGTCACGAGCGTCGCCAGCGGCGCGGTCTTCGTGTTGAGGCCGGTCATGCTGTAGAGCTTACCGTCCCGCTCCACCGACGGCAGGTTGACCTGGTTGCTCCGGATATAATCGGCTGAGACGTCCCACGTTACCGAGTCGGTCGGAAGCAGGCGGACGGCGCCGCGGACCCCGAAGCTCTTCTCGCCATTGTTCCGCTCGCCGGTGGTACGATTGTATACATAACCGTCGGAACGGACCCCGAAAGCCGAGAATTTGGTGAGGAGCTTGTTACTCAGCGGCAGGTCGATCGATGCCCGGCCGCGCACTTCATCATAGCGTCCATAGCTGGCTTCGGCATAGCCGCCGAGCGTATCCGACGGCTTCTTCATGATCACATTGATCGCGCCGCCGGTCGTGTTGCGCCCGAACAACGTCCCTTGTGGCCCGCGCAGCACCTCGATTCGATCGATATCGAAAAAGGCGAAATTATTCGCGTTCTGGCGGCTGACATAAACATCGTCGACATAGGTGCCGACCGGCGGATCGAAGGTCGCGATCGATTCCGTGTTGCCGAGTCCGCGGATGAAATAAGTATTGGCCGAGCCGATCCCGACGTTCGACGTGCCGACGAGATTGGGAACGAGACGAGTGAGATCCAGCGTTGATCGGAGCTGCTTGGTGTCCAGCTCGGCCGATGAGAAGGCGCTCACCGCGATCGGGACGTCCTGCAGATTTTGGCTGCGGCGCTGCGCGGTGACGACGATCTCGCCGAGTCCCTTATCGTCCGATTGCGTGCTATCCGCCCGGGACGCTGCGGGCGGGGCGGTCTGGGCCAGGGCCGGTGCGGCCGCGAGGATGAGTGCGATCGCGGTGGTCCCAAGAGCTGTGCAAGATGCCGCCATTGCCCGTCCCCAAACTTGTTTGCCCCGCCCTTTTTGGCCGGGTGTCGTATACAAACTGTCAGGGTTTGATCGGGCGGTCCTACAGTTTTTTGTTGTAAAGAAACTGTCTTATCGGATGTATTCGATCCATTCGCCGACGCTTCCCTGGACCATACCTGTCTCACTTTCGGCACCGACGTTGAAGCTGACCATCGTGATCCCGCTTGGCAGGCCGACCGCGCTCTTTGGCCGTGCCGTTGCTGAGGCGGGAAAAGCGTCGATCTCGAGAAAGCTGCGCTCTTCCAGCGCCACGGTGGTCAGCGCGTGCCGCCTATCCTGGGGCAGGCCATAGGCCGCCGACAGGACGTCGATGCGAGCGTCGATCCGTGGACCGGCAGCGCGGCCCCGCGCCACATAGGGCGCCGCCCCTTCGTCCAAAACTCGCGCGCCCAGCACCATGATGAAGAGCTGCCCGACCGGGCTGTGCGCGGCTGGAAGCTCGAAGCCCGGCACTTCTCCATCGATCTGGGTCAGGTACAGGACCTCGCCGCCGGGACCCACAACCTGCATCGCGCTGATCCGGTCAGTGAAATCGAAATCGAGCACGGCGGGTGGGCCGACGATTTGAAACGGACTGTCGGCAAGCGTGTCCGCGAGGCGGGCCAGGTCTTGAACAACGATTTCGATAGCGGTCCAGCCAAGCGTTCGGAATGGCGCGAAACCGGGCGCGGGCGCACCCTCGATCAGGCGAATGAAGCGTCGCTCGCCGCTTGCGGGGCGCAACTCGGCCATGCGGGCGGTGGCGGCTTGCGGCGCACCCCAAGCCGTTGCGCGCTCATCGCCGATGGGCGCAGGTGCGTCGCCGCGATAACCGAGATAGTCGCCATAGGCGCTGATGGCGGCGTCGAGGTCCGGCACGACGACCGAAGCGCCGGCAAGCGAGTGTATCATGGCGTCGGGTTCCTTCCGGTTTCAGGCAAAAGTGTAATGCGCTGGTGCGGCGAGGGTCCCGTACGCCCTCTCCGCCTCATGAATGATTTCCTCGATCAGGCGAGCCGCCGCCGGACCAGGCCGATTGTCGCGCCGGGTGATCAGGCAGGCGTGACGCACGATCGTCGTCTCATCCAGGTTGAGCTTCATCAGCCCGCCGAGTTCAATAAGCGTCCCCACCATGTCGGGCGAAACGGTGAGGATGTAGTCATCGTCGAGGCAGAGCCATGAACCGACCGCGACCGCGTCGCTGCGGATCACGCGTCTGGGCGGCGGCAGCTTGGCGCGCATGTGCGCGACCTGGATCGCTTCGTAGATGTCGCCTCGAAAGGCGGGCATCATCCAGGTGAAGGGGGCGAGATCGCTCAGCGTTAGGTCGCGCTTGGTCGCCAGCGGATGATCGCATCGCACGACCAATATGTCGCGGATGTCGAACAGATGCCGATACTCAAGATCGGCGCCATGAGCTGGATCGTGGCTGGGTCCGCCGGCGACGAAATCCACCTCGCCCGCCAGCAGCTTCTCGATCATCACTTCGGTATAGCCTTCGACCAGGCGGATCTGCACGTCGGGTTGCTGGCGGTGATAGCGGCGGATGGCGGTCGCGACATGGCGCCCCGTCATCGTCTCGCCGATGCCGAGCGTGACCGAGCCGCCCCGAGCGTCACGCAACAATTCCAGCTCGCTTCGCATGCGCTCGGCCATCGCGATCTGGGTTCGCGCCCGGGTCAGGAGCAGGCGACCGAATACGGTCAGCTTGGCGCGCCCCCCACGTTTGCGGTCGAGAAAGCGGACACCCGCCATCTCCTCCATCCGAGCGATGGATGTGCTAAGCGCCTGCTGCGTGACATTCATTTGGCGGGCCGCTTCCATGAAGCTGCCGGTTTCGACGATCGAGATGAAACGCCGCAGGAGGACCAGGTCGATATCGTGCATTCACATATCCACGAAATTTGTTTCTAGGTCAGAACTGACAGCGATAGAATGTTTGTGCGGTTATAAAAGGATGCCGTCAAGCGCGCGGCCTCGCCGGCTGGACAGGAGACGAGACAATGGCTCTGACGCTCAAGCATATGATGGAGCCGGCGCGAACACCCGACGATATTGCCCGCGGACGGTTCGTTTCGGGACTGCGCGGCTTCATCTTAAACGATCTCGCCGCCGATCTGCGCACCGCCTATGATCGGCGTGGCGTGCCGGCATTCGAGAAGGTTCATGGCCGCGCCCCGGAAACAAGTGCGGAGGCCCATGCGGCGCTGCGCGGCGATCCCGCCTTCAAGACGTATAGCGTGTGCCGGGTTCATGCCCAGAAAATGGTGTGGGACAGCGTCGCGCCGATCGTCACCCGCGAACGCCCCGCGATCGAGGCGGCCGCGGCGGCGACGGGCGCGCTCGAAGACGTCGCGACCGATCCCACGATGACCCTGCCGCGCAACGTCACGGCGCTCGACGTCCATTTGATGCCGGGCGGCTATGCCGGTCAGCCAGACTATCCGCTAGCCGCCGGCGCGATCTACGATCAGGGGCTGGCGATCTTCTCGATGGGCATGATGGGCGCGAACCTGGACGATATCGGCCTGTCGATGGCGCGCTATATTCGCGCCGTCTTTCCCGATTTCAGCCCGCGCGCGATCCTGGATGTCGGCTGCACGATCGGCCACAACACACTGCCGTGGAAACAGGCCTATCCTGAAGCCGCTGTTCATGCTGTCGACGTCTCGGCCGCCGGACTGTTGTACGGGGCGGCCCGCGCCCGGATGCAGGGCGCCGCGGTTTCGTTTCATCAGATGGATGCCGAGACCCTGGACTTCCCCGACGGGTCGTTCGATCTCGTCTTCACCTCGATGTTCCTGCATGAGCTCTCGAAGAAGACACGCGCCGCGTTCTTCCGGGAGGCGAACCGGCTGCTGCGTCCCGGCGGGCTGCTGCTGAACATGGAACTGCCGCCCAACAGCCAGATGGGCGCGTTCGAGGGCTTCTATCTGGATTGGGACTGCTATTACAATAACGAGCCATATTACAAAGGCTTCCGCGACGAGAACCCGCGCGATCTGTGTCGGGCGGGCGGGTTCGCGGCGGACGATTATGTGCAGTTCGTGACGCCAAGCCTTGGCATCTACGGCGCCGAGGCGATCGACGCTGCGGCCGCGGCTGACGAGCATCAGGTCAACAGCGATACGACTGGCCGTCTCGCCGACGGCGTCCAGTGGTTCGGGTTCGGGGCCTGGCGCGGGTGAGCGACGCAGCGCTTCGGCCCGAGGACGCGCCGCCGCACATCTATGGCGCCGACGGCAATCCGCAGTTTTTCCAGGACCCGGCGATGGACCGGTTCGCGGCGGTGCTGCTGAACGTCGCATCGGAACTATGGGTGCAGACGGAGCGGGTCGAAACATTGACGCGCATTCTGGATGATAGCGGCTTGTCCTCGGCCGGGGCGCGCGCGGCGATCACGGCCGCAGACGACCAGGCACGAGAGGCGGCGCTGCGCGATTTCGTAACGCGGCTGCTGGCGCCGCTCCGGGAACCGTCCTCCTGATCGCCAACGTCACGCCCGGCATCCTCGCACCGGCCGAGGCCGATCTTTCGACCCACGTGTCGGTTATGGTCGCCGGCGGCGGGGCGTGCGGGCTGGTGGCGGCGCTGGCCGCGCACGACGCGGGCGCTGAAGTTGTGGTGATCGAGCGCGATCCGCTGCCGCGCGGCAGCACCAGCATGTCGCTTGGCGCGCTGTGTGCCGCCGGCTCCGCCGACCAACGCCGGCGCGGGGTCGACGACGATGCGGGCCGCTTCCTCGCTGATATCATGGCGAAGACCGGAGGCAGCGCCGACCCCCTGATCGCGACGCTGGTTGCGCGTGAATCGGGGCCGGCGCTGGACTGGCTGACCGAGCGTCACGACGTGCCGATCCTGCTTGACCCTGCCTGGCCCCCCGCGTTTGGCCACAGCGCGCCGCGGATGCACGTGACGGCGGGCCGCAGCGGCGCCGATCTGATGGACCGGCTGCTCGCGGCGTGCGACCGGGCGGCAATCCCGATTTTGACCGAGGCGCGGCTGACCAGCCTGTTCGTCGAGGACGGAACGGTGGCCGGCATTCGCTACGTCAGGCCTGACGGCGGCATCGAGGATATCGGCTGCGGCGCGCTGGTGCTCGCGACCTGCGGCTTCGGCGGCAATGCGGCGCTGATCGCGCAGCACATCCCGGGGATGGCTGCGGCGCGCTATTTCGGCTGGGAGGGCAATCGTGGCGACGGCATCCTGCTCGGAGCGGCGGCTGGCGGCGCGCTTGGCGATATGGACGCCTATCAGGGGCTGGGCCTGCTCGCCGATCCACAGGGCATCGATGTCAATCCGCGATTTTTGATCGAGGGCGGGATCCAGGTGAACCGCGACGGCCTGCGTTTCTCCGACGAACTCGCCGACGTCTCCGGCCAGGGCGCGCGCGTGATCGCGCAACCGGGTGGCATTGCCTGGGTGATCTACGACGCAAGGATCGCGGCATCGTGCGAGGATCTGCCGCAATATGTCGCGCTGAGTGAAGCCGGCGGCGTGCACCAGGCCGGGACGCCGGAAGCACTCGCGGCACGTCTCGGGGTCGATCCGCGTGGGCTGGCGGACACACTCTCGGCGATCGTGTCGAGCGAAGCCGACTCCTTCGGCCGCACCTTCACGACGCCGCCGCTCACGCCGCCCTTCTTCGCCATCCGGGTAACCGGCGCATTGTTCCACACCCAGGGCGGCTTGCAGATCGACGCGTCCGCGCGCGTAATGCGAGCCGACGGGTCCGCCATGCCCAACCTGTTCGCGGGTGGAGGCGTCGCGCGTGGGATCAGCGGACGCGGCCCCTCCGGCTACCTGCCGGGCGCCGGCCTGTGCTGTGCGATCACCCTCGGCAGAGTGACGGGCCGCAGCGCCGCGGCACTGGCGGGCTGAGCGTTAGACGTCGACGACATTGCCTGCATCCCGCGAGATGGCGAACTTTCCTGCTATATTGGCCAGCTCGCCGCTCGCGCTGGTGAAGACGATGCTCGATGCAAGCGACTATGGACGCCTCTTCTCGATCGTCGTTTCGGGCAATGGACGCCTCTACCCTCGGCTTCCTGGGTCTCGGCAGGATGGGACTGCCTATGGTTCGCCGCTTGCTTGCCGCCGGGTTCGCGGTTCAGGTCTGGAACCGGTCGTCCCGCGGGCTGGAAAAGGCACAGGCGGCGGGTGCCGCTCCCCTCGAGTCCGTGGCGGAGCTTTTCGCTGGCAACGCGACAATCCTGATGTCCCTCGCGGATGAAGCCGCGGCCGATCACCTTTTGGGACATGATCGCGGTCGGCTGACGGTGCCTGTCGAAGGGCGGACGCTGATCCAGCTTGGCACGACATCGCCTGCCTATTCCGACGCTCTGGGCCACGCTGTTGAAGAGGCCGGAGGCCGCTATGTCGAAGCGCCGGTCTCGGGTTCTCGGAAGCCAGCGGAGGAGGGGACGCTGATCGGCATGATTGGCGCGCGCAGCGCGGCGGATTTCGAACTGGCCGAACGGGTGCTGGCGCCGCTGACGGTGCAGACTTTCCGGTGCGGCATGCCGCCAGCGGCAATGACCATGAAACTGGCCGTGAACAGCTTCCTGATCGGCATGGTCACGAGCCTGGCGGAAAGCTGGTCATTCGCCCGTCGGCTCGATGTCGATCCCGCTCTGTTTCGTGCCATTCTCGATGCGGGTCCGATGGCGAGCATGGTTTCGCGCGGCAAGCTGGCCAAGCTCACCGCCGGCGATATGGAGGCGCAGGCCTCGATCGCGGATGTACTGATGAACGCGCGGCTTGTTACCGGCCTGGCCGACATGACCGGCGTCCCGCTTTCGCTGGGCCGCGTTTGCGAAAATCTACTTGCTCGGGCTGCCGAGGCTGGTTTCGGTCCTGAGGACATGATCGCCGTTGAAAAAGTCGCCGATCGTCCTGGTTGAGCAGGTCAGGCCGCTGCGGCGCCCGCCAGGAATCGTGCCGGCGGCTTGCGCGCGCGCAGATCGCGCGGACCCATGCCCAGGCGCTTGCGGATAACCAGCCTTAGCGTCGACGGATCGCGGTAGCCGACGCGATAGGCGATTTCCTCGAACGGCAGGGCAGTTGTTTCGATCAGCTCGATCGCCCGCTCCATCCTCAACTGCTGAAGGAAGCGGATAGGCGACAGCCCGGTCGCGCCGTGAACGCGCCGTGCGAAGGTGCGCGGGCTTTGGCCTACCGCCGCGGCAAGCGCCCCGACCGTCAGCTCATCATGCAGCCGGGGCCGCGCCCAAGCTGCGACGCGCGCAACGCTCTCATTGGCCGCCGCGAGCAGGCCCATCGCCATATAGGGCAGCTGCGACCGGCGCTCATCCAGCACCATGATGCGGGCGCAAGCCTCGGCGATCTCCGCGCCAGCATGGCGGGCGACAAGCGCGACCATCAGATCCATCTGCGCCATCGCGGCACCGGCGGTGATCAGCGGATCGTCGCTGACCATGAGATCATTGCTGTCCAGCAGGACGGCTGGAAACATGCTCCTGAAGGCTGGCGCCAGCCACCACGCGGTGGTCGCCCGCTTGCCGTTCAGCACCCCGCTTCGCGCCACTAGCAGCGTGCCGGTACAGGAACTGGCGATCACCGCGCCCGCCTCGGCGGCGGCGGCGATCCACTCGACCGCCTGCCCGCAGTCCGTGTCCTCCAGCCGATCGACATAGGATTCCGCCTTGGAAAAACCCTGAGCCGGTACGATCAACAGCGCCGGCGTGACGTGCTGGGCCTCTGGGGCGGCCAGGAAGGGCTTAAAGAGTCGGGAGCCGGATCCGACGATCCGTATATCGAACACGGACGCCCGCCCGGCGGTCACGCATTGGCGATTGGCCATCGCCAGCACATCCAGTGTGATGGTGACGCTGGAAGCGAGCGCCCCATCGAGCGCGATGATCGTGGTCGCGAGAATGATCGGTCCCCTCGTCTGACGGCCGCTGCACACTTGTCATGATGGTCTTGTCCGGCACAGGCCAGTGTCCTGAATGACATCAATCGAGGCTGTTTGGCCATATTTGTCCGGCCCTCCCCGGCTTTTGGCGAATTTGTCGCTGGCGGCGCGCTCGAGTCTCGCGGACGGTTGGCGAGAAGGGCTGCGCGGCATGGGACGAACGAGAATGAAAGTCGGTGGCGTGACGGCCGCGTGCGCCGCCATGATCCTTGTCACGGCAGCACCGGCCGAGGCTGCCCCGGGCGAGGAGCTTCCGAGGGATACCGCGCGCGCGTTCGTGCGTCCGCACGATCGCGTCGACATTGGTGGCCGCGCGCTCAATCTGCATTGCATTGGCTCGGGCCGGCAGGCCGTGCTTTTCGAGGCCGGTGGCAGCGACTGGTCCGTCATCTGGGCGTTGGTCCAGCCGGCCGTGGCAACGCGTTTTCGCGCCTGCTCCTATGACCGCGCCGGGCTTGGCTATAGCGATCCTGCCATGCTTCCGCGGTCGCCGGTCGCGATCGTCGAGGATATGAAGGCTCTGGTCGATGCCTCTAAGCTGCCGAAGCCCTTTATCCTGGTGGGGCATTCGCTGGGCGGGTTCAACGCCAAGCTTTATGCGGCACTGCATCCCAAAGATGTGGCTGGCTTGGTTCTGGTCGATCCGGCGGAGGAGCGGCAGGCCGAGCGCAATCGCGCTTTTCTTCAATCCCGATTTGGTCCGCGCCTGGCCGCGCGCGGGGAGTTGCTGGATCTGACTTTCCTGAATCTGCTGCTGGAACGGTATCGCAGATGCGCCCGGCTGACGGAAGGCGCGCCGCTCGATCCTTCATCGATCGACTATCGGCGCTGCTCCGACCCCGTTCGGCCGCAGCTTGGTCCGCTTGTCGCGCAGGAGCGCGCACGGATCCAGGTCACCGCCGCTTATCAGCAAGCCCAGGTGTCCGAGATCATCAGCAGCGTCTATGGAGATACGCGCGGCGATGCAGCCTATGCTTCATTGTTTCGCCCAGGCCTTATGGGCCGCATGCCGCTGATCGTTCTGACCCACGGCGATTTCGACGCGAAAGACGAACTCGACGCGCTGGACCATGCGGCGATGCTTCGCCTCCACCAGCAAACGGCCAAGCTGTCGCGCATCGGCGTACAACGAACCGTCGAGGGATCGGGCCATAATATCGAGATCGATCGGCCAATGGCCATCGTTGACGCCATAGAGCAGGTCGGCCGCGCCGTCGCCGATCGGTCCGAAGCAGCGCATCGCCCATGACAGCTGGTCCAAATCGCATGACGGACAGTGACGATGCGCCGGTTTTCGAAGGCGCGCCGCCGGCCGTCTCCGATGGCGCCGATCAGCCGCCTCCTTTGCAGGCATTGCCGCTGTCGCATTGCCTCCTGGCCCTGCTGGTGGTTGCGATCTGGGGTACGAACTTCGTAGTCATTCACCAGGGACTCGCCCAGTTTTCGCCCTTCACCTTCGCGAGCCTGCGCTTCTTCCTGTCGTCGGTGCCGCTGCTTCTTTTCTTGCCTAGGCCGAAGACGAGCCTGCGCCTAGTGGTGGTCTATGGGCTGCTGGTTGGCGCGGGGCAGTTTGGCCTCATGCTCTACGCGATGCATGGCCGGATCTCGCCTGGTCTCGCCTCGGTGCTGATCCAGACCCAGGCATTCTTCACGGTCGGCCTCGCGATGCTGATTGGCGGCGAAAGGCTGCCGCCGCGCGATCTTGTCGGCTTGCTGCTCTGTGGAGCAGGCGTGGCCCTCGCGGCTGCATTCACTGGCGGCGACAACAGCTTGATCGGCGTTTTGCTGGTGCTCGGCGCGGCCCTGGCCTGGGGAGGCGCAAATGTCGTCGCGCGCGCGGCCGGGCCGATCAACGCGCTGGCACTTGTCGTGTGGAGCAATCTTTTCGCTATTCCACCACTGGCGCTCGCCGCGTGGTTGTTCGAAGGGCCGGCCCAGATCGCCGCGTCGCTGACGCATGCGACGCCGGGCGGATGGGCGACCGTGTTCTGGCAGGCATTTGGAAATGCGCTGTTCGGCTATGCGGCATGGAACTGGCTGTTGGGCCGCCATCCGGCATCGCGCGTGGCGCCGCTCGGCCTGATGGTCCCCGTTTTCGGCCTCGGAGCGTCGGCTTGGTATTTGGGCGAGTCCATGCCTTGGTGGAAACTACTCGCGGCGGCGGCGATCATGGGCGGGCTCGCGGTCAATATCCTGACGGGCGCCGCGAAATCCACGCGGCCTCGCCCGGCCTCTTGACCCTGGAGTCTGTTGCCTGTTCGCTGCGGCAAACGAAACGGAGGTGGGCGGCATGATCGACAGGACCGATATAGGCGCGGTGATCGACGAGATGTACGCGATGATCTCTGGGCCCGCCGGGCCGCGCGACTGGTCGCGGCAGGAGGCGGTGTTTCATCCCGACAGCCGCCAGATCCGCACCTGGATTGGTGTGGATGGCAAGCCGGAACTGAAGGCGATGAGTCCGGCAGAATACGCGGCGGACACCACGCCGTTCTTCGCCGCCAATCCGTTCTTCGAAGTCGAACTCGATCGCAGGATCGAAATATTCGGCAATATCGCTCACGTGTGGAGCTCGTATGAGGCGAAGACCGCGCTGGACGATCCCGCTCCCGAGCGGCGCGGTATCAACAGCATCCAGCTGTTCCGCAACGAGCGGGGCGAGTGGCAGATCATCGCGATGATCTGGGACAATGAACGGGCGGGCGTGTCGCTGGAGGATCAGCGTTTCTAGCGTCTGCGCGCCGGAACTACCCTGATTTGGTAGAGGCGCGGCCAGTTCTTGCCGGTCACGAACAGCCGATCCCCCTTCGCGTCATAGGCGATCCCGTTCAACACATCGTCGGCGGTGCGCTTCGGCACGCCGGCGGACAGCGCGGAAAGGTCGATCCACGCCTTCACTCTGCCGGTCTCCGGATCGATGCGGGCGATTCGGTCGGTCTGCCAGATGTTCGCGAGGATATCGCCTTTCACCCACTCGATCTCGTTGAGTCGGGAAACGCGCTGGCCGGCGGCGGTGACGATGATGCGGCGCTTCTCCTTCAGCGTGGCGGGGTCGAGGAAGCGGAGCTGCGGCGTGCCGTCGCTCATCACGATCTCGCGGCCATTCTGCGTCAGTGCCCAGCCTTCGCCCGGGTAACGCCATTCGCCGAATTTCCTGAACGTCGCGCGGTCCCAGATAAAGCCCACGCCGTTCTGCCAGGTTAGGCTGATCAGCTTGCTGCCCCAGTTGACCAGGCCCTCGCCGAAATATTGCGGCGGGATCACCGCCTGCTTGGTAACCTTGCCATCCTCCAGCCGCACCTCGCGGATCGCCGAGCGGCCCTCCATGCCGGTGCTCTCGTAAATCCTGCCGTCGAGATACAGCAGCCCTTCGGTGAAGGCGCGGCTGTCGTGCGGGAAAACGCGGACGATCTCGACTCGTTCGACCGGTACGCGCTCGATCGGGGCAGCGCCGATCAAGAGCAAGGGGAGGAGGGCAATGAGCCGCTTCACGCCGCTGCATCGCTCAGCCAGGCGGGCAGGATCGGCCGGCCCCAGGCGAGCGGCTTGCCAAGCTCCTCGACGCGCAGCCGAGCAACGGCGAGGCCAAGGTCCGGGTACCAGATCGTGGCCGCGTCGCCCGGATCGCTGTCGGTCTCTACCACGATCAGCCTTCGGTTCACTTTCTGCCGCCAGTTCATTCGCGCCGTATTTTCCTGCCCCACATAGCAGCCCTTGGCGAAACTGACGCCGTTCAGCTCGGCCGCGTTGCATTCCAGCCAGAGCGTCTGGCCGTCGCCAAGCTCCGCCCGGCCTTCCGCTACGCCCAGCCGCAGTCGATGCGCGCGCCAGCCCTCCGCCGCTTCGCCGGGCATGTCCAGCCAACGCCGCCCGAGCGCGGGGAGGCGGGGGTCGGTGCTGCCTTCCAGTGACCAATGCACCGCCAACGCGTCATCGCGGGCGATCGTGATCGAGCGGCGCAAGCGGTAGACGGTGAGGCGCCTGGCGAGCGCGTCGGCGGCATCTGCCTCACAATCGAGCAGCACGTCGCCGCCGTCAGCCCAAACGATGAAATCGAATATCGCCTTGCCCTGCGGCGTCAGCAGTCCGGCCCAGACTGGGAGCGCGCCAGTCACATCGTTGGTGACGAGGCCTTGCAGAAAGCCGTGTACATCGTCGCCGGACAGGCGGATCAAGGCGCGATCGGTGAGGGTGGTCCCGGACATGCGCCTCAGTTAAGGGCTGGCGCATGGAAACCCAAGCGCCAACGCGCCTTACCATCCGCCGCCCCGACGATTGGCACGTGCATTTGCGCGACGGCGATATGCTGAAGGCGGTCGCGCCGTACACCGCACGCCAGTTCGCACGAGCGATCGTGATGCCGAACCTCGTGCCGCCGGTGACGAGCGTCGCAGCGGCAGAGGCCTATCGCGACCGCATCCTTACCGCGTCCGGTCCGGGCTTCACGCCGCTGATGACCTGCTATCTGACCGACGACGCCGATCCAACAGAGCTGACGCGCGGGCATGAAGCGGGCGTGTTCACCGCCGCCAAGCTGTATCCAGCGCACGCGACCACCAACTCCGCGCACGGCGTCACCGACATCCGCAATCTGTGGCCGGCGCTGGAGGCGATGCAGCGGGTTGGCATGCCGCTGCTGGTCCACGGCGAAGTCACCGACCCGGACGTCGACGTGTTCGACCGCGAAGCGGTGTTCATTGACCGTACGCTCAAGGGACTCGTGCACGACTTTCCGGCGCTGAAGGCGGTGTTCGAGCACATCACGACGGCCGAAGCGGCGGCGTTCGTGGAAGGGAACGGCCCGCTGGTCGCCGCGACCGTCACCCCGCAGCACCTGATCATCAACCGCAACGCGCTGTTCGCTGGCGGCCTGCGCCCGCACGCTTATTGCCTGCCGGTCGCCAAGCGCGAGCGGCACCGGCTGGCGGTGCGGCGCGCGGCTGTATCGGGGTCGCCCAAATTCTTCCTCGGCACCGACAGCGCGCCGCACGCGATCGAGAAGAAGGAAGCCGATTGCGGCTGCGCCGGCATCTTCAACGCGCCCTACGCGCTCGAAAGCTATGCGAGTGTGTTCGAGGAAGACGGCGCGCTCGACCGGTTCGAGGCCTTCGCTTCGGAGCACGGCCCGCGCTTCTACGGCCTGCCGCTGAACGAGGGGACGGTGACGTTGGCAAAAGCCGCGGTGCAGGTGCCGGAACGCCTGCCCGCCGCAGGCACGTCAGTGGTGCCGTTCCACGCGGGTGAAACGATTGGGTGGCAGTTCGTCGGCTAAGCTAGGAGCACGGACGAGCTTCTAAAAGGGCACCCAGCGCGATTTTTCAGTGAACTTCATATAGCCGACATTCGCGCCCAGCCGCAGGCCGGCGCCCAGGCGGATCGGGATCAGCACGATGTCGCCGGAGCGCATATAGCTCGCGGTCAGGCCGCCGATGAAATAGGCATTGCCCTCACCGGCGGGGAAGCGCTGATACAGATCATGCGCGTCGTGGAGGTTGTAAACGAGCACGAAAGTGCTGCCGGCATTGGCGCCGGCGTCGAAGCCCACGGAAGGCCCGGTCCAATAGACCGGCCTTTGCCCTTCAACCTTGTGGGACAGCGTACCGGAGCCGTAGCGCAGGCCCACAACAAAGGCGCCGCCCGCCTCGCGGCCCGCGATATAGCCGGACGGCTCGCCCTGATCCTTCAGGATCTTCTCGATCAGCTCGGCCAGGCCCTTGGCGCCCTTGCCGAACACGCCTTCGGCGGCGCCGATCAAATCATCTTTCTTGTAGGTCTCCCCGGCCGGCGCGGTCGCTACGGTCGCCGGGGCATGGCCTGTCGATGCCGGAGCCGCGGGCGCTTGAGCTGGCTCCGGTGCGGTATCGCCGTAATAGACAGGGTCGGCAGTGGCAGGTGCCTTCGCGGCAGGGGGCGGGCCGAGATCGGCGTCGATCGCGGTGTTCGGATCGACCGTCCGCACCTGGGCGCCGGCCGGCATGGCCAGCAGCGCCAGCCCCAGCAACATCGCGTTACCCGCCCGCATCATCGTGAAATCCCCGCGCATTGATCGATCGGACACTGTAACGGGAATCCGCCTGACCCAACAATGAACGCGCGGCAGGGCGAATCGAAATCGCGCCGGATCGAATCGCAAGGGGGCGTTGATCGCTCGCGAAGCCCCTGCTAGGGCCACGCTTCCGCCGCATCCGGAGACGTGGGTGAGTGGCTGAAACCAACGCTTTGCTAAAGCGTCATACGGGAAACCGTATCGAGGGTTCGAATCCCTCCGTCTCCGCCAGGACCCTGTTCGCAGGGGTTCGCAGCAGTCCACACGGGTCGACTTTTTCCTATAAAATCCGACGATTAGCGGGCCGACTCGTTCGGACCCGTTCGTAGGCCTCCGCTTCTGGCGTGGTCCCAAAACGTGGTCCCGGCACGTCGAAAACGTGGACCCAGAGGTGATCATGCTCAACGATGCGAAAATCCGTGCGGCGAAGCCGCGCGACAAGGCCTATAAATTGACCGACAGCCACCGGCTCTATCTGCTGGTGAAGCCCCGCGGCTCCAAGCACTGGAAATGGAGCTATTCCTACCACGGCAAACAGAAGACGATGCATTTCGGCGTCTATCCGAAGGTATCACTCGTCGATGCTCGGGTCAGGCGCGACGAGGCTTCCGCACTGCTGAGCGAAGGCCGCGACCCCGGTGTCGTCCGCAAGCTTACCGTCGAATCAAACCTAGAGGCCGGTCGGCAAACCTTCGAGCGCGTCGCGCGCGAATGGTTTGAGAACGCCAAGCCGAGGTGGGCGCTCGTTCACGCCGATGATGTGATCCGCAGCCTTGAGCGGGACGTGTTTCCTGTGATCGGGATGTTTCCGATCGGTGAGCTGAACGCGCCGGTCGTGCTTGCGGCCTTGCGCAAAATCGAGAGCCGCGGTGCGATCGAAACCGCTAAGCGGATGCGACAGCGCATTTCCGGCGTCTTCGCTTTCGCGATAGCAAAGGGACTCGCGGAGACTGATCCAGCGGAAAAACTCGGCGCCGTGCTCAAGCCGCTGCGCAAGGGCCGTCAGCCCGCGATCACCGAACTCGTTCCGCTGCGTGCGATGATCATCGCCGCCGAAGAGGATTATGCCCGGCCGATCACGCGACTCGCTCTTCGTTTCCTGGCGCTCACCGCCGTTCGACCTAACGAGTTACGCGGCGCTCGCTGGGATGAGTTGGAAGATCTGAACGGCAAAGCGCCTTTGTGGCGGATCCCTGCCTCCCGCATGAAGGGCGACCTTGAGCGAAAGGCCGAAATTGGCGGAGATCATCTCGTTCCGCTGACTCCCCAGGCGATCGCGGTTCTGAGAGCACTCTGGCCGCTGACCGGCGCCGGAGCGCTGCTCTTTCCGAGCAACCGTCATCCGCACCGGCCGATGAGCGAGAATGCGATCGGCTATCTCCTCAACCGCTGCGGCTATCACGGCCATCACGTGCCGCACGGATTCCGGGCAGCGTTTTCCACGATCATGAACGAGTGGGCCGAGCGAGAGGGAAAGCATAATGACCGGGCAGTGATCGATCTGATGCTGGCACACGTCCCCAAGGAGAAGGTCGAGGGCGCCTATAACCGCGCGGCTTACATGACGCGACGGAGGGAACTTGCCGGCACTTGGGCCGACATGCTGAGCCACGAGCTGCCAGCCCCTGTCGTGCTGGTTGAGAGACCAGCGAAGCCGATCGGGAAACATTCCCGGCGGCGATTGCCGCCCCCCGTCGACGCTAACTTTCGCTTCCCTGCGCGTCGCTGGACCGCTTGACGGGCAGCGGGATCGCCTCATTGTGAAGTCGGTACTTGAGCCCACAAAGGCGTCAATTAGGATACCCAATCAACACGAGAGAATAATGCCAGCTTAGACGTTGGTGTTGGTGTTGCCGCTTGGGAGAGACGGAAAGTGCTCTCCCGGATAGGTCCGTCTGCGAATCTCATCAAACAAGGCCACGCCATATGCCTGAGAGGTACAACAAAAGTGACGGTCATTATATTGAAAGCTCGTCAGAATCCGAGACAAGGTTCCAGCACATAAAGTGGCGGCCCGGTACGCGACCGAGTCATGCTCGCCTTTAGACACTTATCGTCTCCCTTCCGTTCTATTTTCAACGCGTAAAGGAGATAACCACTGAGCGTCGAAAAACTAAGATGGGTTAAATATCAATATCCGTTTCGACCACTGTGACTTGCTCCTACTTTTCCGAGGGCGGGTCACCAACCCAAGCGCATCGGAGCAAATCCGTTAAGTCATCTTTTGTGAAGGCGCGCGGGTTGGCGTAGGGCGAAGCGGTCGCTTGCTCGGCGACGACAGCAATGTCATGCTCGGCCATGCCCAAGTCCCGCAGCGCAAGCGGCGCCCCAAGTTGAACTGCGACGTCGTGCAGGGTTGCCCAACTGCCAGCACGACTAAGCGCACGAGTCAGCGCGGCGGCGGCGTCAGGGGCAACCTGTGCGTTGAATGCGAAGGTATATGGCAACAAGATCGCGTGCGTTTCTGCATGTGGGAGCGCGAGCGATCCACCCAGTACATGGCACAACTTGTGATGAAGCGCCATCGATGTCGAGGCGAGGCAGATGCCGCAAAGCCATGCCCCCATCAGCGCCTGATCGCGCGCGTCCAAATTGCCGGGGTTCGCGACTATTCCTCGCAAACCAGATACGAGTGAGGCTACTCCCTCTTCCGCCATCAGCGAGGTGACTGGATTGCGATCGACGGCGTAAAGAGCTTCGGCTGCGTGCGCGATCGCGTTCAGGCCCGAGTTTACCGACGCCGCGGCCGGAAGCGACAAAGTGAGCTCCGGGTCGTAGATCACATATTCAGGAAGAACTTTTGAACTTCGCTGGGTCGATTTTGAGCCGTTTTCGGTTTGACCGATCACGGGGGTAACTTCCGAACCTGCGTAGGTCGTTGGAACAGCGATTTGGGGCAGATCGGTTCGCAGCGCGATGGCTTTGGCGAGGCCGATTGTCGACCCTCCGCCGAGCGCGATGAGCGAATCAGCGCCAAGCGTGGCGACCTGGCTCATTGCTTCGAGCGTCACGTCAACCGGAGTGTGCATGCGCGCAACCGGCAGAAGCCCTACACAAAGATCGCCGAGGCCGGCGCGCAATTCCTCACCGTCGCAAGCTTGCTCCGGCGTGGTTAAAACGATGGATCTTGAGAGGCCGGCACTGCCGAGCACATCGCGCACACGGTGGCGACTACCCCGGCCGAACGTCACGCGTCCGGTCTCTAGCGCGAAACTGAATTCCATCCCTGCCCTCTTGACCACATCGACCAGCCGACGCATTAAACCGAAAACCGAACGTGTTCGATAATAGGTGGAGTCGCTAGCCAGCGCCAGCGATTTTCCCATGAGACTGCGACTCGGCTTGGAGAGAGATATGCGCCGGCGGAACTCGAGAAATTTAGAACGTGCTTGGTCCATCGGGGGCTTGCTCGGTTCCGGCGTGACCCCGGAAGGTTGCTGGCATGATTGATCTCGACGAAACGACGATCACAGCCGAGGTCATTCGGCGCTTTCGAGACACGCCCGACCCGAGGCTCAAGCGACTGATCGAAGAGTTGGTCGTTAGCCTTCATGACTATGCGCGCAAGGTCGAGCTCACCGAAGCCGAATGGATGGCGGCGATCGGGTTTCTGACCGACACTGGACACAAATGCTCGGAGACACGGCAAGAGTTCATCCTTTTGTCGGATACGCTCGGGCTGTCGCAGCTCGTCGTTGCGCTCAATCACAAACGGGGCTCGCAATTCACCGAGCAGACGGTCTTCGGACCCTTCTTCGTCGAAGGCGCGCCGACATTTCCCGCCCACGGCGGTGATCTGGCGCCGCGACTTCCTGGGACGACGCTGTTCGTGACAGGGTCGGTTCGCGCCGCAGCCGGCCCGGTCGGCGGGGCACGCGTCGATACCTGGCAAGCTGACGCCGAGGGCTTTTATGATGTGCAGGACAACGATTGGTCGACGGCGACGGCTCGTCTGCGCGGAACCTTGCTCACCGACGAGACGGGCGCGTTCAGCTTTCGGTCGATCATGCCCGTAAGCTATCCGATTCCGACCGACGGCCCGGTCGGATTGATGCTCGACAAGACCAGGCGCCACCCGATGCGTCCGGCGCACCTGCATTTCATGGTGCAAGCCCCGAGTGTCGATACACTGATCACGCATGCTTTTGTCGCCAAGGACGAATATCTCGATGATGACGCCGTGTTTGGCGTGCGGCGGTCGTGTGTCCAGGATTTCGTGACGCATCCGAGCGGCAGGCGGCCGGATGGCGTCGATAGCGCCGAACCATTCGTCACGCTGCATTGCGATTTGGTCGTCGAGGCAAAGTCCAACTAATGTATTGTGTCATACAAGCTCTGGATCGGCCGGAATCTGCCGAGCTTCGCCTCGCTACGCGACCGGCACATCGCGACTATTTGCACGGATCGCATCCGGGCATTCGGCTTTGCCTTGCCGGTCCTATACTTGGCGCCGACGGTGAGACGATGGTGGGCTCGCTCATCGTCGTCGAAGCGAGGGCGGTGGCGGACGTCGAAATGTTCGCGTCGCAAGATCCCTACCGCCAAGCCGGACTGTTCGAAACATGGTCGATCCGGCCGTGGAACTGGACCACCGGCAATCCCGATCGAGTAGCCTGACGATGCTGACGCTGCATACCTGGGGCACGCCTAACGGCCGCAAGGTTTCGATCATGCTCGAAGAGCTTGGAGTGCCCTATGTCGTTTCTCCGGTCGATATCACCAAGGGCCAACAGTTCGATGCAACCTATGTCGCGCTGAATTTCAACAGCAAAATTCCGGTCTTGGAAGACGACGAGGGCCCCGACGGCCGCCCGCTAATTCTCGCCGAGTCTGGTGCAATCCTCATCTATTTGGCGCAGAAATTCTGTTCGCCACTGCTGCCCGAGCATGGGTCCGCGCACTTTCACTGCCTACAATGGCTCATGTTTCAGATGGGCGGTGTCGGGCCGATCTTCGGCCAGCTCCATCATTTCAAACGCTATGCCCAAACGATCAACTACGGGCTCGATCGCTACGGCAAGGAAGTGCATCGGCTCTATGGAGTCATGGGCAGGCGCCTTGCGACGAGCAGTTTCTTGGCAGGCGACGATTACACAATCGCCGACATCGCGACCTATCCGTGGGTGGCCCGCTACGAGCTTCATGATATGGATTGGGCGACCGTTCCCAACGTTCGCCGCTGGTTCGAGACGATCGGCGCTCGGGCAGCCGTCGTGCGTGGCATGAAGGTCCCTCGATCGTGAGCGACTCTCTGACGATCCTCGGCCGAAAAACGTCGACCAACGTCCAGAAAGTGCTGTGGACGGCAGATGCACTCGGCCTCGGCTATGAGCGAAAGGACTATGGAGGATCGTTTGGCGGCAATCGCGACGCTCCGTATTTGGCGCTCAATCCGAACGGCCTGGTTCCGACCTTGCTTGACGGTAATGTCGTACTCTGGGAATCCAACACGATCTGCCGGTATCTTTGCAATACGGCGCCGCCGACATCGCTTTACCCGCTCGAGCCTGAGGGACGAGCCGATATCGAGCGATGGATGGATTGGCAACTGGGGACGTTAGCGAAAGTCATCACGCCGCTCTATATCGCACTCGTCCGCACGCCAGCGGCCGAGCGCGACGCGCAGCGGGTCGACGCGCTGACTCGCGAGACGGCGCTGCTCTGGGCGATCGTCGAGCAGCAACTGACTGACCGCCCCTTTCTCGCGGGCCAGGACGTGACGCTGGCCGATATCGCGATCGGGCCGTGGGTCTACCGCTGGTTCGAACTCGCATTGGGCGACGTCGCGACGACGCCATGCGTGGCCGCTTGGTTTGAGCGCCTACAGCAAGTCGAGCTGTTTCGTCGTCACGTGATGATCGGTCTCGCTTAAGGGTCAACGAAAACAAGATGTTGGGAGAATTGATATGACCATCGCCGTTACGACACCCACCGGGCAAACGGGTCACCATCTGGTCGACGCGCTTTTGGCGGCAGGACAGCCGGTTCGGGTGCTCGTGCGCGATCCCGCCACACTTCCCAAGCCCGTCGTAAATGGGTGCGAGGTCGTCACGGGCAACATCCAGGATCCCGCAGCGATGCGGAAATTGACCGAGGGGGCCAGCCATTTATTCTTCTGTATTCCGATGCCAGGGCACGCTCCGGATGCGCGCGCCTTTTATCTTCATACTGCCGGTGTGGCGCTGCGTTGCGCGATCGAAAGCGGCGTCCCGCGGATCGTCACGGTTTCGAGCATCGGGTTCGGGAACAGCCGCAATGGCGGCACCGTCGGCTTCCTCCACGAGATGGAAGAGGTGTTGAACGCGTCGAGCGCACACATTCGGCACATGCGTTGTTGCAACATTATGGAAAACTACGTGATGCAGCGCAAATTGATCGCCCATCGTGGTCTCATGACCTTCCCGATGCCGGCAACCCTGGCGGTGCCCACGATCGCTCGCAGGGACGTGGCGGCGCGCGCGCTCCCTTTTCTCACATCGCAAGATTGGACGGGCAAGGAGGGCACGCCGATGCACGGCCCCGGCGATTTCGACAATCTGGTCACGGCCGAAATCCTTGGAAAGGCAATCGGCAAGCCGGTCAAATTCGAACCGATCACCTACGACAATTATCGATCGCTCATGGTGAACACGGGGGCGATGTCGGAGAGTTTTGCCGACGCGCTGGTGGATATGTTCAAGGCGCTCAATGCCGGCTGCTTCGATTCGGAGCCGCGGTCTGCGGAATCGACGGGAGGTATGAGCTTCGAAGACTGGGCGATCGAAACATTCAAGCCCGCCATTGAAGCCGAATGGTCGTCAAAGCAATAGGAGCCGCCGATGTCGATCTGTCCGTTCTGCACATCCCAATCGCTCCTTGATCCGGCCAGACGCTCGCTTCTCGCCGGGGGTCTGGGTTTTGCGGCGGCCGCGCTGGTTGCTGGCGGTGGTGCAAAAGCTCAATCGAGAACGGCGCGGCCTGCTGGAACCATCGGCGGACTGGCCTGCATCGACGTCCATCATCATCACGTTCCTCCAGCGTTCATGGATGCTTATGGCTATCGCGACATGCCGCCCTTCAACGCCTGGTCGATCGATCATTCGATCGCAGTGATGGATGCGGTCGGTATCGAGACGGCGATTTGCTCGCTCAACGCACCAGGCATCTTCTTGTCCGATTTCGCTAAGGGTCGTGCGCTGGCTCGCGCTTGCAACGAGTTCGCAGCGGACATGGCGCTCAAGCGGGTTGGCCGATATGGATTCTTCGCCGCGATCCCGCCGTTGGACGCCGATGGCTCACTGGCTGAGATCGACTATGCCTACTCGTCGTTGAAGGCGGACGGCGTCCAATTGATGACGAGCTACGGTGGGGATCTTCTGGGCGATCTGAAGTTTCGCCCGGTTTTGGAAGAACTCAACCGCCGTCGAGCGGTAGTGTCCGTCCACCCGACCATTGCCAAGCCCACCGATCCGTTATGGATGCTCCTCGAGATGCCGGTCGATACGGCCCGAACCGTGCTCAGTCTGGCGATCGCCGGCGTCTTTGACGATTTGCCTGATATCAGGTTCATCTTCGCCCATGGTGGCGGCGCGCTACCGATCCTCTACGAGCGGGTCGACTCGCATACCAAGACGGTGACCCGCCGGTCGACACCGCGGCTGGCGGACCGTCAGCTGACCGACATTCTGAAACGCGTCCATTTCGATATCGTCGGGGTGACCACCCCGGCCAACTTTGCCTTCGTTCGCGAGAAATATTCGACCGGGCAATTGCTGTTCGGCACGGACGATCCCTTCCTCCCCGCGGCCGCCACAAAATCGCTGTTCGACGCGCTCGCGCTCGATGCTGCCGATCGCGAGGCGATCGGCCGAGGCAATGCGTTGCGCTTGTTTCCGCGGCTTGGCGCCAACACCGAGGGCGTCGTTTCGCCTCGAACGCATTAAGGCCCATGGCCCGGTTCTGCTCGCTCGAAGAGGCGATCGCCGACAACGTCCGCGATGGCGACCGCGTAGCGCTCGAGGGATTCACGCACTTGATCCCGATGGCCGCAGGACATGAGATTATCCGACAGGGGCGCCGTGATCTCACGCTCATCCGAATGACGCCGGACATCATTTACGACCAGCTGATAGGATCGGGTTGTGCACGCCGGCTGGTATTTTCCTGGGGCGGCAATCCGGGGGTCGGGTCGTTGCACCGCATGCGCGATGCGATCGAGACGCCCTATTGGCCTCATCTGCTCGAGATCGAGGAGCACAGTCATGCCGCGATGGCAAACGCCTATGACGCGGGCGCGGCTGGGTTGCCGTGTGCGATTTTCGACGGATATCTCGGCGTGGATCTGCCGAAAGTGAATCCGAATATCCGGTCGGTTGTTTGTCCTTTCACGGGTCGGGTTCTAGCAGCGATCCCCGCGCTCAATCCCGACGTGGCCATCATCCATGCGCAATATGCCGACGAACACGGGAATGTCCGGCTCGAGGGAATCGTCGGCGTTCAAAAGGAAGCGGTGCTGGCCGCGAAGCGCGCAGTCGTGACGGTCGAGCGGATCGTGAAGGAACTGAACCGATCGAATCCCAACGCGGTAACGCTTCCGGCCTGGACGATCAGCGCGGTCGCTGAGGTACCTGGTGGCGCGCGGCCCTCCTATGCTCACGGTTTTTACGACCGCGACAACGATTTTTACGTGAGCTGGGATGCCATTGCGCGTGATCGCGAAGTCTTTGCGGCGTGGATGCAAGCCAATGTCATTGACGCCCGACCGGCGACGTGCGCGCGACCGATCGCTCCCGATCCAGGTGGGCACTAATGACGTCATACTCGCCGACCGAGATGATGACGATCGTTGCTGCACGGCGACTGCACAACGAAGACATCTGCTTCGTCGGCATCGGCGCACCGAGCGCGGCATGTAATCTCGCGAGGCTGACGCACGCGCCGGACATCACGCTCATCTATGAATCGGGGACCATCCGTACGCGACCGACGCGCTTGCCTTTATCGATCGGCGACGGTGAGCTGTGCGAGACAGCGCTGACGACCTGTTCGGTACCGGAGATGTTTCGCTATTGGCTGCAAGGCGGCAGAATTAAGCTCGGCTTCCTGGGCGCCGCGCAGATCGACCGGTTCGCCAATCTCAACACGACAGTCATTGGCGAATATGATGCGCCGCAGACGCGGCTACCCGGAGGTGGCGGCGCGCCGGAAATCGCGGCGCATTGTCAGGAAACGGTTGTCATCATGAAACAATCGAAGCGGGCCTTCGTGGATAAGGTGGATTTCCGGACGACCTATGGTTTTGGCGCCGGCGGCGGCGAGCGCGCGCGCCTTGGTTTGCGCACGCGCGGCCCAGCCGCGGTCATCACCGATCTGTGCGTAATGACCCCGGAGACCGGTTCGGACGAATTGCTGGTCGCGAGTATCTTCCCCGGTGTCAGCCGCGACGACGTGAGCTCTGCTTGCGGTTGGCCGATCCAATATTATCCCGAGCTCTATGAAACGCCCAGGCCGACGGACGAGGAGCTTCGCGTGTTGCGCGCCCTCCAAGCCGCTTCGGCGACTTGAGGCACGGCGAAAGGATGGCGACGAAGCTTGCTCCTGCCCGGGACATGCAGCTTATCGACGTCGGCATCCGGTTGTTCGGCCTGCGCGGTAAGGACGGCGTCGGGACGCGGGAAATCGCGCGGACAGCCGGCCGGCACATGTCGTCGATTACATACCAGTTCGGTGGAAAGGACGGACTGTACCTTGCCTGCGCGCATCATATCGCGGTCACGATGGCTAGTCTCCTCGGCGCCGGCCTTATGTCAGAGCCTCCGTTCGATCGGACAGCCGCGCGCGACGCTCTTTATGCGATGCTCGGTACCCTGGTAGACGCGATGGTGCGATCAGACACCGCGCATTTTGCGAGCTTCGTTCTGCGCGAGCAGCAAGCACCGACAGAGGCGTTTGAAATCCTTTACGATTTGGCGATTGGTCCCTTCTTGAACCGCCTTGTGGACTTGTTCGGCATCATAGTCGGCCCGCAAGCCGATCCGCGACGTTTACGTTTGCAAGCGATTATGCTGATGGGCGAAATCACTGCGTTCCGAAATGCGCGGGCGGCGGTTTTGAAAGTCACCGGTTGGAGCAAAACGGGTGAGGCCGAAAAAGCCGAAATCCTCGAGGCGGTTCAACTTAATCTCACTGCGATACTGAACGCGGTAGATGCGGAACCCGCGTGAGCGTTGCTTGCCCCAAGAGCCGCTCGCGTCTGGAAACGGCGAATTTCGCGATGTCGGCGACCGGAATCAGGCGGTTTGATCGAACAGCTCTCGCGTGCGACTGGCCGCCAGCTGAGCACTCGCGCGATCGTAATGATCGACCCGGTCGGACGCGAAACCATGACCTGCTTGATAGACGAAAATCTTGGCGTTCGAATGCGCCTTTTGGATCAGGGACTCGACATCACGGATGTCAATCATCGGGTCCAGCCTACCGAAATGTGCCAAGGTCGGGCAGAGCGGCGCGCGATCCGCATAGGTCGTCGTTGCAAGTGCGCCATAATAGGAGGATACGGCGAATAACGCCTTGGTGCGCCCTGCCAACGCCCAAGCTATGGAGCCACCATAGCAAAATCCAACTGCAAACACCTTTCCCCTTGTCGCGAGCTCATCGACACAGCATTCGGCGTCTTCGAGGCTTTGTCCAAACGGATGTACGTCTCGAGCAAGTTCGACCGCGCGCTGAAAGCCTTCGCCCTTCGCGCTGCCGACAAAACCTGGTGCCTCTCGGTCAAACAGCGAAGGGCATAAAACCTCGTACCCCTCCTCTGCAAAATCATCGCACAGACGTTTCAGATGATCGGTCACGCCGAAGATTTCCTGTAGCACGATCAGGCCGCCGCGTCGCATTGTCGCATGCGGCGCATGATAGACGCCGATCGCCGCCCCGTCGTTCATGGTCCTCGTTGTCATCGTTCCCATCACGGTCCTCGATTGGAGATGGTCGATCAGTGCCGGAACCTGCGGTTCGATCCATGGCCTTGAACATCGGTGCGACGTTGGCGGGCAACGTCCATAAAGATCGCTGGCGGACCATCATACTTAATGGTATGATTTGATCAAGTGAGGTTCGTAAGATGAAGACCCGCACAGCCGTCGCGTTCGAAGCCAACCAGCCGCTCGAGATCATCGAGCTTGACGAGATCAATCGGGGGTTCGAGCTGATTCACGCCGGCGAGAGCATCCGCAGCGTCGTGGTTTATTGAGATGCCAATCCGAGCAGCCGGGCCCGACCAAATTTTTGACGGCGTGCGAGTTTATCACGCACAGACGTCGAATTGCTCGCAACGAGTTCGGCTAGCGTTGGCGGAAAAAGGCGTCAGCTGGGATGATAGACCGATCGATTTGATGCGTTATGAAAATCTTGAGCCTTGGTTTCAGCGTATCAACGCCAAAGGTGTCGTCCCGGTTTTGATTCATCACGACAAAATCGTGACCGAGTCGCTAGATATCATCGATTATATCGACACCAACTTCGAGGGCCGTCCGCTCAAAGGTCGGGATCGGCAAAGCGCGCAGTTGATCGATGCGGCGCTCTGTCGCGCCGATGCGATTCAATGGTGCGTGAAGACGTTGACGTACCAATATATTTTCAAACCGGCCGGTCGCATGTCCGCCGACGATCTCGTCGAATATCGACGGCGCCAGACCAATTCTGCCAATGTTCAGTTCATGGAAGAGTTTGTCGCTGGGTTTTCGAATGATCGAATCGCGCGGTGCTTTGCCGAGGCGCACGGACTGATGGAATTTGTCGAAGAGCTGCTTGGGAAGACGAACGCCTTCGTCTGCGGCTCTGAGCTGTCCCTTGGCGACATCGCTTTGATCGTCAATATTGAGCGTTTGCATAGACTGGGCCTCAGCTTTCGCGACGTTCCCCGCGTCGTCGCCTGGCGTGCGCGAATTCACGGACGACCATCGTGGTCGCAGGCCATGCAAGTCATGTTGTAGGAGCAGATAGATGATGGGCACTGAATTATCGCTTGCCGAAAAAGGCAAATTCGCCCTTCCGCCACGCCTTCTGGAACCCGCCCAGTCGGTGTCAGAAGCCGTCGCCTCCTGGGATGAGATCATTTCCGCAACGCATTGGCTTCTTGACGACCCCGAGGAGGTCGACGGTGCCGATTTCTATGTCGGCGAGCGCGAACTGGGGCATATCCACCTCGACGGCGAGATCCATCTCGCCCTCTCGAAACCATTGACCCGCCGACTCGTCGAGCTTGGTGTCGGTCATATGCTCAGGTGGGATCGGCGATGGATCGTCTTCCCGATCGATAGCGCCAGCGCGGCTTCGACTGCCACCTGGCTCTTCCGCCTGGGGTACGATCGTATCCGTGGAGTGCCGGAAAAGATCCTTTTGGAAAGGATTGATGCTGGGGTTCCTTGAATTGGGCACAAAGCTCAATCCGGGATAATCCGGCGTTGTGAGCTCCGTCGACGTGAGCGGCATTGGTGGCAGTCCATGAAAAGGAGTTCCGCACATACGAACCCACCGCGGTTCGGCGTCAGGCGTTGAGCCATTCCTTCGCTTCCTCGAGGTCAGTGAAAAATTTCACTGTTTCAGTCTTCGCGATGCGTCGAAACTGCATTCGCGCGAGCGACGTCGCGACGATGACCGCCGCTTTCGACGGCCGCCAGACTGGGTCCGAAAGCATGTCTTTGAAGTTATGGACAAGCACCTGGCTCTGAATGTCAAGTTTGCGTAAGTCCACGAGTGAGTGGAATGACGCGGGCGTGCACTTCAGCTGGTTCAGGGCGGCAGCCCGCGCCGCCCGAAAGGCCTCTAGGTCGTCAACCGACCAAAAACCGGTCAAGCGAAGTTGGAGCGTGCGACGATCCTGGGAAAGGCTCACTTCAAACGGCTGGCTCATACATAATGACCCGTCTTTGAAAATCTTCGGCCGACATCGGTCCGAGCCCGATAATGCTAATGTCGAATTTCATGCTGTGTGGAACCAAAAATCGCGCCAAGATGACTCGATCATCTTACGATCGCGTCGTTAATGCACAGGTGACGGTCCCCCGGTTTTTCATCCGGGCGTGATGCGAGCTTCCGGTCTGCATCCGCGGGGTTAACCCCGGCGGATGCAGCATATTCTGCTGGCGTCAGCCAGCCAAGCGCCGTGTGAGGACGGCTCTCGTTATAGTCGCGCGCCAAGCCTCGATCTTCGTCCGAGCGTCCGCCGGCGACAGGAACCAGTCTGCGCTTAAGCACTCGTCACGCAGGCGACCATTGAACGACTCCACGAAGGCATTTTTTGTCGGCTTGCCGGGCCGGGTGCCGAAAACAGCCCAAGTTCATGTTGATTGACTAGCGACCCTGAAAATCTGGAGTGCGTCGCTCTAGAAGGGCACTGAGCCCCTCTCGATGATCCTCCGTCAGATGCGCCAGCGCCTGAAACGCCGCGCTCATTTCCATCGTCGTTTCAAAGTCCCCGGCCTGACCCCGCCGCAGCAACGCTTTGCACAAGCGCAGCGCTTGAGGAGGTTGCTGAGCGATGCAGCTGGCGATTTGCATCGTGTGGGGCAGCAAATCGACGTCGGACACGACCTCGGATACTAGGCCGATCTGCGCGCCACGTTCGGCCGTGATGACCTCGCCGGTGAACAGCATTTTTGCCGCGTGCGCGCTGCCAACGATCCGGGGCAGCAACCAAGCGCCGCCATCACCGGGAATGATCCCCAATTTGAGAAACGTGACACCGAAGCGGGCGCGGTCAGAAGCGATTCGAATGTCGGCGAAGCAGGCGACGTCACAACCGAGCCCGATGGCGGCGCCATTGACCGCCGCGATGAGTGGTAGTTCCAGGCCGTAAAGCGCTCTCACGATCTCGTGGATATTGCGCCGATAGCCGTCGCGAATATCGAGCCCGCCGCCGGCAAACGCTCCGGTTCGGTCGCGCATCGCGCGGACGTCGCCACCGGAACAAAACACCGAACCACGACCCGTCAGCACGACGCAGCGAAGCGACACATCGGCATTCAATCGAGCGCAGACTTCGCGAATCTCCGCGCCATCGCCGTCCAGCCCGAGCGCATTCCCGGTATCGGGACGGTCGAGTACGAGCGTCGCAATCGGACCATCAATCGAAAGGCTGACGCAACCCATCTCGACCTACAGCGGATAATGTGAGGCGCCGCGGGTCATGGTCATCAGCCGAACTTCGGTGAAATCCTCGACGGCGAAATAGCCCGACCGCCCCCAGCCGCTGTCTTTGACGCCACCGTTTGGAAGTCCCGGCTCTCCCGCCATTGTCGCACCATTGACGTGGACCATGCCGACGTTGAGACGTTGCGCGAGTTCGAGGCCGCGCTCCTGATTGCCTGTCATGATGCCGGCGGCAAGGCCATAGCGCGTATTTCCCGCCCGGCTAAGCGCATCTTCGGCATCGGCGGCGCGCTCCACGATCAGGACCGGGCCGAAGGTCTCCTCGTGATAGGCTTCCGCTTCCTCAGGCACGTCCGTCAAAATTGTCGGCGAGAAGACCCGGCCATGGTTCTCGCCGCCTGTCGCGATGCGGGCGCCTTTCGCCACGGCATCATCGACTCTGGCGCGCACCATTTCTAAGGCGCGGTCATTGATCAATGGGCCGATGACGGTCGCGCGATTCTTCGGATCCCCCGTCGCCAAGCTTCTGGTCCTCGCCACCAATTTCTCGATGAACGCATCGGCTGCACCCTCTTCGACCACAACCTTGCGCGTGTTCATGCAAATCTGACCCTGATGAAAAAAGGCACCGAAGGCCGTCGATGAAACCGCCTGGTCAATGTCGGCGTCGGCAAGCACGATCAGCGGGTTATAGCCGCCAAGTTCGAGCACGATTCGCTTCAGGCTCTCCCCGGCGCGGCGCGCGAGCATCCGGCCCGTCGCCGACGATCCGGTGAAGTTGATGCTCCGGACGTCGGGACTGTCAAAGAAGGCGTCCGCAATCGGTCCAGCTTCGCCGGGCCCGTGGGTCACGACGTTAAAAACGCCAGGCGGAAACTCGGCTTCCTCAAGGATCTCGGCCAGCACAAGCCCGGCCGAGATCGGAGCCTCTTCGGATGGCTTCAATACCATCGTATTGCCAAACGCTAAAGGCAGCAATGCCGTGCGCCACGCAAGGTTGTGCGCGCCGTTCCATGGGGTGATTCCCGCCACCACACCGAGCGGCTTGCGCACCGCCATCACGAACCGGCCTGGCTGATCCGATCGCAGCACCTCTCCGATCGGTCGATACCCCCATTCGGCGACTTGACGGAGCAGGTTGATCGACCAGTTAATCTGAAAGATCGAAAAGGCGAATCCGGCACCGGTCTCGCGCGCGAGCAGGTGGGCCACATCCGCTGTCCGACGCTCCAGAATATCCGCGGCTTTCAGAAAGAGGCGTTGCCGTACCAGTGGCGGCGACGCTTCCCAGGCAGGGAATGCGTTCGCCGCTGCCGCGATGGCTTGTTCGGCATCCCGCCGCGTGCCAGACGTCACATTGGCAAAGGTTGATCCATCAAAAGGATCGAGGTCGTCAAACAGCTTTCCGCCTGCAGGATCCTGCCATGCACCATTGATGTATTGCCCGTACGAGCGCGGCGACGAAGATTGAAGAGCGGGTTCAAGAGTGCTGGCCACGGTTACCTCCGTTTCTTGATCGGTTAAGCGTCGAGCCGAAGCAGTTTGCGCGCGTTCCCGAAACGGATTGCGTCGAGTTCGGTCGGATCGAGGTCGAGCGCGTCGAGCGCCTTGATGGTCGCCGGAATTGAGCTCAGAGGCGCATCGCTCGCAAAGACAATGCGGTCGACGCCGAAAAAATCTACACCGCATTTCAGACCGTTCGTACCGCCAAACATCGCCGTGTCGGCGTAGAACTGTCGAAAATATTCGAGATGGGGTCGATCGAGTCCCGAGAGTACTCCGGAATAGTCTTCGTCAGACGTGCGTTGTCCTAAAACCGCCATACCGGGTCCGACGCGACCGTCATAATAGGGAATCATCCCACCCAGATGGTGGGTGATGATCTTCAGATTCGGAATCCGATCGAACACGCCGGCGAATACAAGACGCGCCATCGCTACCGATGTTTCGTAGGGCCAGCCGAAACACCACCACATCTCAAACCGTGAACGGCTTTCCCCGCGATAATCCGACATTTCCGCCGTACGCGCAGGATGAAGCCACAAAGGAAGATCGTGACGGGCAATCGCATCGAGAAACGGTTCGAACCGTTCGTCGTCAAGCGGCCGTCCGTCGACATTGGTGTAGATTTGCACGCCACGTGCGCCGAGCTGGGTGACTGCACGGTCCAACTCGGCGATTGCGCCGGGAACGTCGTGCAACGATACCGTTGCAGCAAACGCCGCGAAGCGGTCGGGATATTTCCCGCACAAATCGGCCATGCCGTCATTGGCAATCTTCGCCAGGTCCGTCGCGACCACGCCGGTTACAATCTCCTCAAGCGGTGGATGCGGCAGTGTTATGACCTGACGATAGTCACCGAGTGCGTCCATCGTCTTAAAACGAGCGTCTAGATCGTACAGAGGACGGATCGAGCGGAGCCGCTTACCGATGTCGCCGAGCTTTGGCGAGACAGCGGTCATCTTCTCCAGATAGGTCTCCGGGAAAATGTGGGTGAAGATGTCGAGCCATTGCTCGCTCATGCCACGTTCCTTTTCACCGCTTGGTCGGCGTTTGCGAACCGGCGACCTGACGTGCGAACACCATCCCGATCACACGACGCACGAGCGCCCAACTCAGAAAACGCCGACCGGCCTGGAGTTCGTTCGAGCGCAATACCGCTTTCATCGGCATCGTTCCCATGATCTTGCCCTCGATGAGCAGGCCGTCGGGATGCGGAGTGATCGCGGTTATGTCCATCAAGACGGTCTTTTCGGGCGTGAACAGTTTCACGAGACAAGCCGATCGAAATCGATGTCGAGGTCGCCGCAGATACGCACGGCGGTCGCCCGACCACCCCCCGTCACGCCGCCCGGCGGGTGCATAAAGGTTCCGGCCAGGTATAGCCGCTCGACGCCGGGAACCGCATATTGCGACAGCTCCGGCGTAGGTCGGTAGCCGCCGATCTGGTTGAGAAACTTGCCTACCCCACCAACGTCGCCGCCTTGCCAGGTCGGCGAATGGCGGACAACATCGAGGGGCGTATCGAAATGCGACGCGAGAATGTTGTCGGACGACATGTTCGAAGTGTAATGTCGATACGCTTCGAGGGTGATCCTGGCGATTTCATCCCGCCGATTGTCCCAGGCTGCCGAGCCGCCGTCGCGCAGGTGAAACGGAGCAAAGCCGAATATCGTGAGTGCCGCCTTGCCCGGCGGGGCTCGGGTCGGGTCGAACTGGCTATTGTTATGGGCGGCGAGCATCACATGGTCGGGCAGGTCGCCATAACGGAAGCTATCGAAAATCCGTCGATAGCCCTCCATCGTGCTGGGTGCGAAGTTCGTGAGCGCTACCGAGCCGGGTTCGGGGCCGGCGATATAGTTCGGAGCTTCGTTGAGCGCGTAGTGCCCCACCATGATCGAAAAGCTCGCGGTTCGAGTCCGCTCGGCGTTGCTCCTGACGAGGGGATCGAGTCCATCGACGATCGAGCCGAGCAGCCATGGGTGGATCTGGCCGATCACAGCCGTGCGCGCGCGAATTTCTTCGCCGTCGGCGAGGCGCACCCCCACGGCGCGCCCGCCTTCGACGAGAACCTTGATGACTTGGCTATTGTTACGCAGCGCTGCCCCGTGATCCTCGAGACACCGGATCAGCGCGTCGACGAGCGCGCCGCTTCCCCCAACCGCAACGCCCGGCGGATAGGCGTGAACGAAGCCGGGCATGTTGAACAAAATCGCGCCGGTGCCGCGTTCTTCAGGCCCGACAAGCATCTCGGCGGCGAATTTGAGCAGGTGGATTTTGACCTTCTCGTGCTCGAACAGTTCGTCGACGATGTCCAGCAGACTCTTCTGCATCGTCATCAACAAATCCTGACCTTCGGGACTCTGGTCGAGCAGCGCCCAGAACGGGCCAGTCGGTGGGGGCGGAACGAACATGCCCTCGACCATCATCGGTAGCATCGCCGCGCTCTTCTCGGCAAAGCGCCGATACGCCTCGGCGTCGCGTGGCGAAATGCGTGCGATCGATTCGCATGTTCGGTCGAGATCGCAATAAGAGACGATTGACGTCTGATCGTCGAAGATCGTTGAAAACGGGCCTTCGGGATGAACATATTCTAGGCCATACTTCGATAGCAAACCCAGTTCGTCGCGACGGAGCAGCGGGTTAGCTTGAATGACTATGTGAGTGGCAGAGTGCCAGTCGTGACGGAAACCGGGTAACACGCTTTCTTGCGTGACGACCCCACCTCCGAACCATTCGTTCTGCTCGAGGACGAGCACTTTCTCGCCCGCTTTTGCGAGATAGGCCCCGGCGATCAGGCCGTTGTGCCCGGACCCGATTACGATCACGTCAAACTGCGACATCGATGTCCTCTCCAACGGCGCGCGCAACGCTCATTTTTGTAGATTTGCTAAGGTAGCCTTAGTAATATGGCAAGCGAAAAGTGATGGTTCGAGGGAGAGAACATGCTCGAAAACGAATTCCGCGCGCCACAGCGGTTGCTGGGAAGGGGAGTGGTGGCCGAGTTGCCTGCTCTATTCGACCGCCACGGACACCTGCGCGTCGCGCTGATTAGCGATGCTGGACTCAAACAAGCCGGGCTCCTTGACCGTGTCGCCGCCATCATCGGCTCGCGCCTTGCCGGATCGCCCATCCTTGTCGCCGAAAATCCGGCGGTGGTGCAGATCGACGCCGCTGCTGACGAGGTCCGCGCCATGGGATCCGACGCGATCGTCGCGCTGGGTGGCGGTTCGGTCATCGACAGCGCAAAGGGAGTGCAGCTGGCGCTTAATGCTGGCGAAAGCATCCGGAGCGTTCTGGGGCGCCCCGAGAAGATCGCGCCACCGCTGCTGCCGTTGATCGCTGTTCCAACGACATCCGGATCTGGCAGCGAGAGCTCGGTCGCCGTCGGCATCCATCCTGAGGGACATCTCCGCGCGGTTGGTACGCGCAGCGCCGCGCTCGTTCCCTCATGGTCGGTTTGCGATCCAGAATTGACTCTGACGCTGCCGCCCGGCCTAACTGCGGCGACGGGGCTTGATGCCTTTGGTCATTGTCTCGAAGGGTATCTGGCTTTGCCGGCCAATGACGCGATCGATGCGTTGGCACTCGAAGGCTTGGCTCGCGTCGCCACCTTCCTTAGTCGCGCGGTCCGCTTCGGCGACGATATCGATGCGCGTGCGGCGATGATGACCGCCAGTTGGGAGGGCGGCGTGGCGATCGCCAAGGGTCTTGGTCCGGCGCACGCCATCGCCAATGCACTGGGTGATCGCGGCTTGCATCATGGTGCGCTTGTCGCCGCTGCGCTTCGGCCCGTCATCGCGCATTGGGAAACTGTCGTTCCGGAGCGCATGGCCGCGGTCGCACGGTCACTTCATGTGTCTGTGGGGGGCGTTGCCGAATGGTACGCGCGACTCCTCCGAGAGCTTGGCGTCAGGCGAACCGTGCCGTATGGGGCGGTAAGTGCGACAGAGCGCGCCGATATTGTGCTGGATGCGTACCGCAGTCCCTTCAATCGCGCTTGCCCGAAAGCCCCGGAGGAAGCGGATTTTAGGCGATGGGTCGACGAGCTTGTCAGGGGCTGAGCCGTGCGGCACTTTTCGATAAATGCAACGCGATGGGCGGCGCAGCATTCATGAACCACGTCAGCAATTCCGCGATAGACGTGTCTTTAGAACGAACCCTCCAACTCGTCCTTTTGATCGGCAAAGTTGCGCGACTTTCCGAAACACGCACTGCACAGATGCTGCGACCTGTCGGACTATCGCCGTCTCAGTTGCTGGTGCTTGAGATCATTCACGCGGAAGGGCCCCAAACGCCGGCCGCACTCTGGCGCCGGATGGATCACGATGCCGGCGCGATGTGTAGATTGCTTCGGCAACTGGTAATCATTGGTGCGCTCGAACGAACCGCTGATGCGGCGCGAAAGCGCGCGTTCCTAGTGCGGCTAACTGGCGAGCGCGAACGTCTGCGTGATGCGGCGCGCCGATCCGTTGCACGTTGACAACAAGGATGGCGCAGCATTTCGGATCCCGAGCAAGGGAAAAAGCTGGCAGAGCTGCTGACTAAACTGGAGAATTCGCTAGTTGGAGCAAAGGTCGGTAGCGCCGCCATTCGGGCTGCGGCGATCCATGAAGCGTCTGAGGGCTTCGCCCTCTCATTATCGACCAGGGGGTGACGTCGATATCGCAGGTGGAACTCGCTTGACGAACCAGCACATCGTTTGTCCGAGATTCGAGGAAAGTCGCTCCGTCAGTCTTCCCGCTGAAGTTCTCCTGCCCGGATTGGCAGCGACACACCTTTCGCGTGAAGAAGGTTTAGCAAATCCCTGGCCAACCGAGTGCGCGCGGCGCTACCGATCACCTGTTCGACCTCGACCTCGAGCTGAGCGACGCCTTCCTCGAGAATCCTAAGGATCAAGTGCCCGCGCTCGGTGAATTGAACCAGTTTCGCGCGCCCGTCCATTGGATCGGCAATTCGCGATACGAGATTGAGCACGACAGCTGAATCGACGATTTGCTGCATGGTCGGCAATGTCACGCCGGCGCGTTCAGCCAAGGCCGTCAGGCGGGTGCCTGCCAGATCGAGCGAGCGAAAGAGCGTAAGGTGGCTGATCCGGATGTCCGTGTGCCCCGCCGCGCGTATCCATTCGAGAAGAGCACGTTCGTAGACTTGCGCCACTGCGAACGCCAGGCGACCCAAATTGCTATTGCGCCAGTCCAGCGCCTCGTCGATCGCGACGCTGTCACGTGGTCTGGTACGCGATGTCGGCATGCGCTTGTAATGACTGCCGACGGCCTGCTCCGCAACGGTCCTCATTTCATGCGGCGAGCTCGGCCTCGATCTGTTGCGTTAGCAAGCGGCGCACACGGATCCCTCCGGCATCGGCAGGCAGCGACACCTCGCCACTAGGATCCTTGATCAGCTCGAGCTGGCGCTCGATCGCGTCGAGCGCGACTTTGTCTTCGCCGCGCACCTTCTTGTCGTTCGCACAGAGCGCTTGGGTCAGCTGATCGTTCTCAAGTGAGAAACTGCGACTGACCGCAGAGAAATAATGCGTCGTCGTCGCGGTTTCGGGGGTCACGCCATGAACGAAATTAATCGCGCCGAGATATTCTCGATCGTCATTGACCGCTTCCGGTTTCCAGTAGGTCATCGCGTTGACGAACCCCGGCCCATAATATTCCGATGAAAAGCCCTGCGTCACTGTTCCTTCATAACCTGGAAATGAGAAACGCTTGTGAAAATCGCTGAGTTCGACGCCGCCGCGCTCGCGACTATACCGTATGATGCCGTCCTTCTCGGTAAGCTTGCCAGCTTCGAGCATCACCATCGTCGCGCCAATCGAATTTGCGTGGATGAAATTGACGTGCGTGAGATCGAACAGGTTGTCGAGCAACAGCAAATACCGGCTGTCGAGATGGTAATAGCCGTTCGTTTGGGAGGTCCAGTCGGGCGAACCCAAGCCCAAGGCGTCGTGGTCAGGAATATCCGAGGGATTGGCGAAATCTGAATCGCCCGTCCAGATCCATATCCATTGCCAGCGTTCGACGACGGGGTAGGCCGGCGTCCGCATTTTGGCGGGCGCCGGGCCCTCACCCATCCCGGCGATGCATTGTCCGGCCTGGTCGAAGGTAAGGCCGTGATACGCACAGCGGATATTATCGCCGATTAGTTCTCCTTCCCAAAGCGGCATCATGCGATGCGGGCACAATCCGCCGAGCGCGACCACGTCGCCGGATTCCGTTCGAAAAAGCACCACGGGCTTTCCAAGGATTGTCCGGTGCATCGGCGCCCTACTGACCTCGTCCGCGAAGGCGGCGATGTACCACTGGTTCTTTGGATAGGGCGCGGTGGTCGTGAGCGGGTACACAAGCTTTCCTTTCCGGTCTCGTGTTATCAGAATTTCAAGCCGAGCGTGACGCCGTACGTTCTGGGGTCGCGGAGCGACCCCAAGACGGGATAGCCGGTTTGGAAGTTTGAAATCAGCGCGCCGGCGACGACGTGCTCGTCTGTCAGGTTTTTGACCCAGCCGCTGACAGTAACGTTGGGATTGTTCGCTGGGCGAAAGGTGAGTCGCGCATCGACGTTCCAGTAGGCTGCTTGCGACGCCGCTTGTTCGTTCCACGGCGTAAAATAGACTTTGCCCGACCGGCTGACGTCGCCATAGAAGGTCAGCGCGCCAACCGAACCCAGCGACACATCTTGGCTGGCATTAAAGTCGAACTGGTACGAAGGTGTATTGGTCAGCTTCCTGCCAGACAGGTCCTGCACGCCCTTGTCGGGGTCCGACGGATTGCTGCTAAAATAATCCCGGTACGTACCGTGGAGCAACGAAAGGCTCGCGCCAAGGCGCGTCGTTGAGGTCGGGCGAACCGAAAGCTCACCTTCCAGTCCGTAGACCCGCGCATTTGACGCGTTTTGAGTGACTGGAAACAGCCCGTTGAACACCTGAACCTGCAAGTCCTTGTAGTCATAATAAAATCCGGTCAGATTGAAGGTAACCCGACGGTTCCAGAACTGACTCTTCAAACCGACTTCATAGCTGTTCACGAATTCTGGTGCGACGGCTTGCGCGGATTGTCCGAGCACATAGACACCGCTTTTGAAACCGCGCGAATAGGAAGCGTAGACGCTGATATCCGGCGCGAACTTGTAATTGATCGACGCGCGTGGCGTGAACGCGTGAAACGATCGGCGGTTGTCGAATGGCGTGTTCTCCGTGCCCGTCAATGTCGGCGACGCATAGAGATAATCGTTGCCATCGGCGCGCTTGACCTCGCCGCTGTAGCGACCGCCGAGTGTGATCTTGAGGCCTGACGCGACTTCGACCGTCGCTTGCCCAAAGACTGCCCAGGCTTCGGTGCGAATCCGGCCCTGTTGATCAAGTTCGCGCCGTTGGGCGTTCACCGATGCGTCGTCCGTCGGCCGCAGGCCTGGCGGCAGGAAAGTGAACAAATACTCGGTATAATAAAAGGGTATGCGCAGGCCGCCAGTGATCTCTTCGTTGAAGTAATAACCGCCAACCACCGCATCGATCCCGCGACGTGAATAACTCAATCGCAACTCGGAACTGTAATCACGCGAATTCTCGTCAGTAAATCGATCAAGAACCGATAGATTCGACTGATCTACGTCCGCAAACTCGCTAAACTTGAAGCGATGATAGCCGGTTATCGACGTGAGATTGAAGCCGCCGCCGAGGTCGGCCTCAGCCGTGAAAGCGAGGCGTTTCGTCGATGAATTGAGGCGGTTGTCGCGACTGGCGTAAGAGCCGTAATCGGTCGATGGCAGCGTCGCTCCGAGACCGATCTGATAGACTGAGAACCGTCCAAGCGCGGGGACAAAGCCGCCCCGAAAGGCGCTAGCCGGAAGTCCAGGAAAAACACAGGTGAAGCCGGCGTTATATACCGATGCAGGGCAGGCGATTCCTGTCACCGGATCGGCAGTTCGGCCCTGGCCAAGATAAAGCGAATAGCCGCTTCGATCGTGCTTCCCGTATAGGTCGCCTTCAAGAGTAAACTTGAGCGACGAGTTCGGCTTGAACTGGAGCGTCAGTCGGGCGCCTTGTTCGGCTAAATCGTTGACATCGGAGTTCGTCGTAAAATTGCGCCCGAACCCGTCCCGCCGAACGTAGATTCCCGCCGCCCTGACGAGCAGTTTGTCGTCGATGATCGCGCCGCCGATGCCCGCTTCAAGCCGGCGGAAGCCATAATTGCCAGCCTCAGCGGTCGCATCCAAGCTGAGCTCGTTAGTCGGCTGCTTAGAAATGACATTGACTACGCCGCCAGTCGCGTTGCGGCCGTAAAGTGTCCCCTGCGGACCGCGAACAACCTCAACGCGTTCCACGTCGAAAAATCCCACCTGCTCGGCGCGAAGCCGCGGCACGTAGACGCCGTTCAGGTGAAACGCGACGCTGGGGTCGGTGCCCGGAGATGTCACTGCCGTGCCGATCCCGCGGATCGAGATGAACGGTGCGCCCGATTGGTAGGCGACACGAACTGCCGGCGCGACATATTCGAGGCGCTCGGGCGTGGTCAGTGCAGCGTTCGCGACACGCTGCGCGTCGGCGGCCGTGACGGACAGCGGGATATCCTGCAGGCGCTCGGAGCGCTTTTGCGCGGTCACGACAATGTCTGCCGACTGAACATCTGCCTCCGGAGCGCTACCATTGCTTGGGCCCGAGACAGTTTGAGCGGCAGCACTGGTGAACGGAATAAGCGCCAAAATGATCATCGCCGTGCCGCAGCACGGCGCAGCCCTCCCCGCCTTCATCAGCCCTCTCCTTATTTGCGCTTTTTTTCGATCATGTTCGGATTGAATTGGAAATGCAAGCCCCCTATGGCAGTGACGTCGGAGATCATCCTGCGGATGTTCCGTCACGGTTCAGCGAGGGGTGGGACGGCGGCTCGTCCCTGCGAGGCACCTCAAAGAGCCAGGCCTAAAACCGAACGTGACCGAAAACCGAAGAGCTCGACGCCATCCGGAATCGTCACGGAGCGAGAGATAGTGGAGAGGAAAAATGATGGCTACGCGTGATGATGAGACTTCCGAGGCGCGCGCGAGCGATCCGCGCCGCATTCTCCCCACGCAGTTGCCGCTCCCGCGCAACGCCTGGTACGTCGCCGCATTTTCCGATGAGGTGACGGACCAGCCTCTTGCCCGCCGGATTGCGGGCGTCGATCTCGTACTGTTCCGCGGCGCCGATGGCCAGGTCGTCGTGCTCCAGGATCGCTGCCCTCATCGTGCTATGCCTTTGTCGATGGGCAAGGTCTGCGGGAACAACATCCAATGCGGCTATCATGGCTTCACATTCGGTGCCGATGGCGTGTGCATAAGCGTGTCATCGCAGTCGGCCGTGCCTAACGGCATGACAGTGCGGTCATTCCCGGTGGCCGAGCGATGGCAATGGATTTGGGTCTGGGTCGGGGATCGCAGCCAGGCTGACGCCGACGACCTTCCAGATCACCATGCGCTCGGCCTTGGTCGCGAGGGCTACGGAAACATCAAGTTCTTCGTGCTCAAGATCGAAGGTCATATGCAGCTGCTGCACGAGAATCTTTTAGATCTGACGCACATCACCTATCTTCATCCCGGCTTGCTCGATGCGGGGAACGCTGCGGAGGCCAGCTTCCGAACCGAGTATGACGGAAACATCATCAGATTGATCAGGGAAATGCCGGCGAACGTCGCGGGTAAAGCATTCGCCCATCTTTTTGCAATCGATGAAAACATGATCGTTATGCGGAGTCTGATTACCGAGACACACATGCCAAATCTGAGCGTTGTCCGGAACGTGTTGCGCGCCGCTGACAAGCCCGATGAGATTTTGCGTGAGTTCATCTCGCCATTCGCGATTACTCCCAGCGATGAAAGAACGACATTTCAATTTGTCGCTGGCGCTTCATCCTTCGCCGAATTCTTTGCATCCGAGCAACAGGTTGCCGATCATATCGACCGCGTGAAGTTGGTCTTCGATCAGGACAAGACGGCCATCGAAGCGATCCAGACGCAATATGATCGTTACGGCGCCGCCGTTGCCGAGGTAAGCGTCCGTGCAGACGAGGCAGCACTCCGGAGCCGGCGCATGCTAGTGGGAATGGACTGATACGGCCGCAGGTTTCCGCAGGCCGTTGAGAAGCAGCTGCAAGACCGTCATTAGCTGTTCGATTCCCGGCTCGATCCCGCGTGGCTCGTGCGCGATCCAGTGTCTGACTTCCGCCTGAAAGAGCGAGAAGGCCGCACGAGCCGCAAGGTGTGTATCGACGGACGCATCAAGGTCGGCACGCTCCTTGCCCAAGTCGAACGTGATCCGAATGGCGTCGACGAGACGTTCACGCGTCTCTTGAAAAATCGCGGCTTGGTCTGTTGCTTCGTAGAATTGCAACTCACGAAGCGCATAGCGGTATAGATGGGGTTGGGTGCTAAAGAGCACATAATGGTGTTTGAAGATGCGGAGCAAGCAGTCTTCAAGACCGAGCTTTCGTACCCGTGTCGCGGCTTCAGCATAGGACACCGCATCTTTGAAGCCATCATTGAGAATTAGAAAAAGCAGATCGCGCTTGTCTTTGGCATAGGAAAATAATGTCCCAAGCCCGACATTGGCATGGTTCGCGATTTCGCGGATCGTCGTCGCATCGTAGCCTTGGCTGACGAAGAGCTCTTGCGCCGCAGCCTTGATACGGCGGAGCTTGTCGCGCTTGTTTTGCTCGCGCCGCCCGACGTCTTCGGCCACTTGCTTCACGTGATCACCCCGCTTGCCTATCGCGGCAATGCGTAAAGCGTCCAGACCTTAAAGCCAACATCGGCTTGACGCTCTGCCGAATCTCGAACATGATCGAAAATAAATGCGAGGGAGAGTGTCGTTGGGTAGGAATGCGCTTGTGACGGGAGCGTCGACCGGGATTGGGCGCAGTGCCGCAGTGGCTCTTGCACGGGCCGGCTACAACGTTGCGATCAACTTTTCCGGTAACGCTGCGGGAGCGGAGGAGACCGCGGCTTTGGTGCGATCGGCCGGCACCGACGCGCTGACCATAAAAGCCGATGTCGCGCGGCTCGCCGACGTCGAAGCGCTGGCTTCCGAAGTGGAAGGCCGGTTCGGTCATCTCGACGTGCTCATCAACAACGCCGGTACGACGATCGCGACGCCGCCAAAAGCCATGGCTGAAGTCTCCGAGGCTGACTGGGATCGTGTTTTTGCGGTCAATGTGAAGGGCATGTTTTTCGTGACGCGCGCCTGCGTCCCTTTGCTCGAAAAGTCGGACGCCCCGTCGATCGTCAACACGTGCAGCATCGTCGGCATCCGGCCGGGCCCGCAACCCCTTCCGTACGCCGCGAGCAAGGCAGCAGCAGTCAATCTAACGAAGACGATGGCTGGTGCGCTCGGGCCCAAAATTCGTGTCAACGGCGTCGCGCCCGGCTGGATGGAAGGGGAATGGATGGAGCGCGCGCTCGGCGACAATTACGACCGCTTGATGGAGCGGCGCGCCAAGCTGACCCCCCTGAAACGCTGCGTGACTTCCGAGGATGTGGCCGAAACGATGCTCGCGCTAATCCAGCATCAACGCTTCGTCAGCGGCGAGGTGGTGGTGGTTGATGGCGGTTTCACCGCGACGACTTGAACGAGCTTTCTTGCAAGGATCGCCATGCTTCCCGGTTTTGTTGCCTTTCCCGACGAGTTCGCGGCGCGCTATCGTGATCGCGGCTATTGGCGCGACATCACGCTTGCGCAGCATTTCAACGCGTTATGCGAGCGTTATGCCGAGCGAGTCGCGCTGAGCGACGGCGAACGTGACATCACTTATCGTGAGCTGGATGAAGTGGCCACGAGGCTCGCGCTCAACCTGCTCGACTTGGGCCTTCGGCAAGGCGACCGAATCGTCGTACAGCTGCCCAACGTCGTTGAATTTGTTTTCATGCACCTAGCTCTCCAAAAGATCGGCGCGATGCCTATCTTGGCACTCCCGGCGCACCGTTTTCTGGAACTCAACCAGTTCGTCGAAATCTCGGGAGCCGTGGCATGTGTCACCGTCGATCGCGCTAAGGACTGCGATTTCCGCGAGCTGTTCGAGCGGATACGACGCTCTCACACGGACTTCCGCAGCCACATTGTCCTCGGCGACCCCGGGGCAGGCGGAGTCTCGCTGCAGGGGTTGCTGACGCGTCAGCCAACGGCCCAGCACAAGGATCTTGAAGCGATCGCGCCCGACCCGGCGCAGCCGGCACTGTTTCTGCTTTCGGGCGGCACGACGGGCGTGCCGAAGCTGATTCCGCGAACCCACAACGATTATATCTACAACTCGGAAATGGCCGCATCGGTGTGCGCCATCACCGCGCAGTCCGTGCTCCTCCTGGTTCTGCCCATTGCCCATAATCTGCCGCTGGCGTGCCCGGGGCTGCAGGGGTTCATGCTCCACGGCGCGAAGGTCGTCCTGTCTACCAATACGCACCCGTCGTCGGTCTTTGCGCTGGTCGACCAGGAGCATGTGACGCACATCCACCTCGTCCCGGCGCTGCTGATCCGGTGGCTCGCGGCGCCGGAACTCGGTGAATTCGATCTGTCGTCGCTCAAGGTCTTGCAGAGCGGCGGCCAGCGGCTTCAGCCGGAAACCCGTTCGCTGGCGGAGAAGCTGATCCCGTCGGCGCAGGTGCAGGAGAATTTTGGCATGGCCGAAGGCGTGCTCATGTTCGTGCGGCTCGATGACCCGCCCGAGGTTCGCGCCCAAACGGTGGGACGGACGATATGTCCGGACGACGAGGTCGTCATTCTGGACGATGATGGCAATGCGGTGGCGTTCGGCGACGTCGGAGAGTTCTGTTGCCGGGGGCCTTATACGCTGCGTGGCTATTTCAACGCCGAGCAGTACAACAAACGCGCCTTTACCGCCGATGGGTTCTATCGATCAGGCGACCTCATGCGCCAGCACTCTAGCGGCAATTTTATTGTCGAAGGTCGCAAGAAAGATCTTATCAACCGCGGCGGCGAGAAGATCAGCGCCGAGGAGATCGAGAACCTCATTCTCGGTCATCCGTCGGTCGAAAACGTCGCGTGCGTTGCCGTGCCCGATCCCGACTTGGGTGAGCGGATGTGCGCGTGCGTGATCCTCCGGAACGGCCAATCCCTCAGCCTTGCCGCGCTCGCGGAGTTTTTGCTGGGCTATGAGATCGCCAAAATAAAGCTTCCGGAGCGGCTCTTGCTGGTCCGCGATTTCCCGCTGTCGAACTTCGGGAAGGTCTCAAAAAAAACGCTTGTCGAGCTCGCCTCGGAGGCGCTCGCTGGTGGTCTCAAGGAAGTTCAACTCCACAAGGAGCAGGCCGCGTGAGCCGCATCATCGATCTTCATTGTTATCCCAATACGCAGCCGTGGATCGATTGCCAGGGTCCCTATGTCGAGGCGCTGCAGGTCTACTGGAAACGCGAGTGGAAAGCCAAAGACGAGGCCGACGTGGTCACCGAGTTCGCCGAGAACGGCATCGACGCCTGCCTTGTCGCACTCGATCTATCGACGACCGTCAATACGCCACCGTGTTCGAACGATTATGTCGCCAAGTTTCGCGACCGTCACGAACAAATTGTCGCGGCTTGGGGGGCGGTCGAGCCCGGACATGGGGCGACCGCCATCGCCGAAGCGCGCCGCTGCGTCCGCGATCTCCGCATGATCGGGTTCCATTTCCATCCAATTATGCAACATTTCAGCGTCGACGACCAACGCTACTATCCGCTGTTCGAGGAACTGGCTTCGCTCGGCGCGGCCGTCATGATCGATGTCGGAATGACGGGCATGGGCGCCGGGACGCCCGGCGGCATGGGTGCAAAGACCCGGCACGCGCATCCGGCTGCAATCGACGCCTTGGCGGCCGATTTTCCGACGCTCAAGATCATCATGGCCCATCCTGGCTATCCCTGGATCGACGAAACGACTGCGGTCGCGCTCCACAAGGGCAATGTGTTTTGGGAGATGTCCGGCTGGGGGCCAAAATATCTCCCGCCGTCACTCGTCCGCGACATGCGCAGCCGGTTGCAGGACAAGATGATGTTCGGCAGCGACTATCCGAGCATCCCCTATCCGCGGCTTTTGAAAGACTGGGCCGAGCTTGGCTTGCCCGACGCGTTCATGGAAAAGTTCTTCCACGGCAACGCCGAGCGGGTTCTCGGGTTGTGAGAAGCAGGTCATGAGAGCAGTTTTTGTTTGTGATGCCATTCGAACACCGATCGGGCGCTATGGCGGAGCGTTGTCGCAGGTTCGCACCGATGATCTGGCAGCGGTGCCGCTCAAAGCGCTCATGGCGCGGAATGCGCGGGTCGATTGGCAAGCGATCGACGACGTGTATTACGGCTGCGTAAACCAAGCCGGAGAAGACAACCGCAACGTAGCTCGGATGGCGCTACTTTTGGCTGGGCTGCCGCAAGAGGTCGCTGGAATGACCGTCAACCGTTTATGCGGTTCGGGAATGAGTGCGGTCGCCGCTGCCGCTTGCGCGATTGCCAGTGGCGATGCGGAGATCGTGATTGCAGGTGGCGTCGAGTCGATGAGCCGCGCCCCGTTCGTGCTGCCCAAAAGCACGTCAGCCTTCTCGCGCCATTCTGAGATCTACGACACCACGATCGGCTGGCGGTTCGTCAATCCCGAAATGGAACGCGTGTTCGGCACCGACTCGATGCCACAAACGGCCGAGAATCTAGCCGAACTGTACGGCATTAGTCGCGCGGACCAGGATAAGTTCGCCTGCCGCAGCCAAGCGAAAGCGCTCGCCGCGAAGACGTCGGGTCGGTTCACGCGCGAGATCACACCGGTCGCAGTGGCCCTGCGTAAGGGAGCGGCCGTCAGCATTGAGGCTGACGAGCACCCTCGCGAGACCACGATTGAGGCTCTGGCGGCGTTGAAGCCGGTCACCGGCACTCACGGTACGGTGACGGCGGGCAATGCGGCGGGGATCAACGATGGTGCGGCGGCAATCATTTTAGCATCCGAAGCCGCCGCCAGAACACATGGTTTGACCCCACGCGCGCGTGTGATCGGGAGCGCTACGGCCGGAGTCAAACCGCGGGTGATGGGCATCGGCCCGGTCCCCGCGACACGCAATTTGCTATTGCGGCTCGGCAAAGCTGTGAGCGAGATCGACTATTGGGAGCTCAACGAAGCTTTTGCGGCCCAAGCCTTGGCGGTGTTGCGCGAGCTCGGGCTTCCGGACGAGGCCCCCCACGTTAACACCAATGGCGGCGCCATTGCGCTCGGTCATCCGCTCGGCATGTCAGGTGCGCGCTTAATCATGACCGCAGTTGAAGAGATTGCCGTAGCGGGGCACGCCTCTGCAGTTTGTACGATGTGCATCGGCGTCGGCCAGGGCATTGCCTTCGCGCTCGAGGCGATATGACTGACGGAACTGCCGAGGTCGACGAGCTTGTCCGGATCGATCGAGAAAACCGCGTCGCGCGCGTCACGCTCAATCGGCCGCGACGGGCGAACGCGTTCGATGCGCGGACAACCGGGAAATTGCACGGCCGCCTACGCGAGATCGCCTCGGATCCGGCGATCGACATCGTCGTTCTCGCGGCACTTGGGAAAACCTTTTGCGGCGGGATCGACCTTGGATGGATGCGCGCCTGCGGCGCGGCATCGCCGGAGGTCAATCGAGCGGCCGCGCAGTCTTTCCAGGCGATGCTCGAACAATTATGGCGAATGCCCCAACCCGTTCTGGGTGCGATCCAAGGCCCATCGGTCGGCGCGGGAATCGGACTGGTTGCCTGCTGCGACATCGTGATCGCCAGTTCGTCCGCGTCCTTCCGCTTTTCCGAAGTCCGGCTCGGGCTTGTCCCCGCCATCATCTCGCCCTTCGTGATCGAAAGGATCGGTTCGGCTGCCGCGCTCGCTCGCTTCCTGACGGCGGAGGTCTTCGACGCGGACGAGGCGCAGCGCGTAGGGTTGGTAGATTTGGTTGTCGAACCCGACGCCTTCGACCGGACGATTGCCGATAAGTTGGCCGTGTTGCTCGAGGGCGAGTCGGGGGCAATGAAAGCGACAAAAAGGCTGACGCGCGATCTCGTTCAGACGCTGCGTCCCCCAACCGGATCGTCAACGGCCGAGCGCCTCGCGGAATCCCGCGCACGACCGGCAGCACAAGCTCGACTCGCTAAATTCGGGTCGTCCGATCCTCAAGTCGATACCGGGATAACAGCGTGCTGTTGAAAGTGGAAAAGCGCCGCGACGATGGCCGCGATATCGTCATCCTCGATCTGGTCGCTCTGGACGGATCGGCGCTGCCGCGGTTCGAACCAGGCGCTCACGTCGATGTCATCATCGATGGACTGATCCGGCAGTATTCACTGTGTGGCGATCCGGCCGACTCGTTTCGCTATCGATTGGGCATCTTGCTCGAACCAAAATCGCGCGGCGGATCGTCGTCCATTCATCGGAAGGTCGTCCAGGGGAGTTTGCTGACAGTTAGCGAGCCTAAGAATCACTTTCCGCTCGAACCGACCGCGCGACATTCGATCCTGCTTGCAGGCGGCATCGGAGTGACGCCGATTCTGGCGATGGCCCATCAGTTGAGCGCGAGCGGTGCGGAATTCGAGTTTCACTACTGTGCCCGCTCGGCGGCACGCATGGCGTTCGTTCGCGAGCTATCAGCATGTGACTATAAAGACCGCCTCCAATTTCATCTGGATGACGGCCCCGAAGAACAGAAGTTCGACGCCAAAGCCGTTCTCGGTTCTCCGCGCGATGACGTCCACTTGTACGTTTGCGGGCCTGCCGGTTTCATGGATTATGTTCGCAACGCGGCCGAGACGCTTGGCTGGCACGCTGACAACGTCCATTATGAGTATTTCGCCGCCGAGGTTGATCAATCGGGCGGCGCCTTCATGGTTCGGGCCGAGAAGAGCGGTGTTGAGGTCGAGGTCCATAGTGGTGAGACCATCGCGGCCGCGCTAGAGCGCGTTGGTATTTTCGTTCCTGTTTCGTGCGAACAAGGCGTGTGCGGAACTTGCCTGATCCGGGTCGTCGCTGGCATGCCCGACCACCGCGATTTTTATCTAACCGACGCGGAGCATACGGCCAATGATGCGATGACAGTGTGCTGTTCGCGATCCAAGACGCCTCGCATCGTGCTCGATCTGTAACGATGATGGACACCAGCGAAGCGGAGCGGCGGTGGACCGCAGCTAACCAGATGGCGTTCTGGACGGCGACCGCCGTGATCCTGATCGATGGCTATGATACGCTCGTGCTCGGCTATGCCGCACCAGCTATTGGCAAGGAGCTGGCGATCGGTCTTGGCCAATTCGGACTTATATTTTCGGTCGGCCTCTTGGGAGCCGTGACCGGGGCTGCCGTGCTCGGTCCGCTCGCCGACCGCCATGGACGACGTCCCGTGCTTCTCATCTCGATCGCGTTGTTCGCATTGTTCACTTACGCAACCACCTTTGGCCGGGATCTCGCTACGCTCGCGGTGCTGCGCTTCTGCACCGGCATCGGTTTGGGCGGCGCGGTTCCCTGCGCAATCGCGCTGGCTGCCGCTCACATTCCGAGCAAACGGCGCCAAAGTGCCCTCCAATCGCTTTGGGCCGCCTTCCCTGGTGGCGGTGTGCTCGGCGGGGTCGCTGCGTCGACGCTGGCAACTCATGGTGACTGGCGGGTTTTGTTTCTCATTGGAGCGGTGACGCCAATCGCGCTGTTGCCGTTCGTTTTTTTCGTACAAGAGACAAAGGCGGTGCAATGCGCTCGGGATCCGGTCGATATTTTAGGTTCGCTGCCAAGAAAAACGCTGAGCTCGCTATTGGTCCCCGAGCGCCGCATCGTGACAATCGGAATTTGGACAACGATCTTTCTTTTGTTTCTTGCCGTCATCACGATCCCGCTCTGGGCGCCCACACTTCTGCAACTCGGCGGATGGTCAGAGCGACTTGCGCCGGTGATGGTAGGTTTGTTCAACCTTTCGAGCGTGATCGGCATGCTGTTATTGCGGCGGCTGGCACCGGGCCCACGTGGCGTGCGTCAACTTCAACTTCTCGTTGGGGCAGGCGCTATTGCGTCGCTAGGGATCGCTGCCAACTTCGAGAACTTCGCCATCAATGCTGTCCTTTTCGCGCTGGCGGGACTCACGATCGGCGGCGCCGCGGGGTCGATCGTGTCGCTGACCGCGCAGACTTATCCGGACCGAATCCGTGCAACGGGGTTAGGAGCGGCGATGGCAATCGGTCGGCTGGGACAGGTCATTGGCCCGGCGATCTTCGGTGCGTTGCTGGCGTCCGGATCGGGTGGAGTTGCGGTCTTCGTCGTACTCGCCGGCATCGTCGCAAGCGCCGCACTAAGTCTGATCCTTCTGCGGGAGGAATAGGCCGCAGTCCACGACGCCTAGCCCGCCTACGCTTCCGTCGCCAGGATACGGCAACCGCTAATAAAGTGACACCGCTATTCTCGAACGACTGCCGAAACCCGCGCGTTCGGATCCCGTTCAGCATGAAAATGAGCGACAAAATCGCGATACTCGGTAGGCGCGCGACCGAGCAGTGAGGTTAAGGCAACCGCGTTTCCGCCAGCCAGGCCGTAGCGGTCGTAGTGAGCAAACATGGCTCGCATCGCTTGCCGCCCATAAGGTGACGGCAGTCCGCCAAGCGCATTCGCCCATTCTTCGAGCGAGCAAGCCTCCGCGCGGACGGTTTGCCCGAGCTGGTCGGCAATGATCGCGGCCATGGCGTGGCGGGTCATCGGGGGTCCCGACACGAGCTGATAGGTGCCCAGCGCTAGCGATGGGTCGGTTAGCGCGCGCGCGGCGACCTCGGCGACGTCTCGATAGTCGACGACGCTCATCGGGGATGAAGCCGAAAAGGGTTCGGCATAGACCCCCTCGGAGACAATTCGAGGCCAAAAGAAAGCGACATTTTGCATGAAGCGGCCGGGTTGCAGCACGACTTGATCGAGCCCCGAACAGGCGAGCGCCTCCTCTACGAGACGCTTGGCATCGTGGTGGAGAACCGACGACAAGATCGGATGAATCACGGAAAGATAGACAAAGCGTTCTACCGAGGCGGCGCTCGCAGCCTCGATCATCGCCCGCCCGATTGCGGCCTCATCGGGCAGGAAACGCGGTCCTAGGTGAAATACCGCCGAGACACCCGCCAGCGATCGCTCAATGGCGGCGATATCCCGCAAGTCGGCGAGAACGACCTCCGACGCGCCTGCCGAACTCGCGATCGGAGCATGCGTCTGGTTGCGGACAAGCGCACGGATATTGGCATGACCACGGGCGCGTAGCGCGCGGATCACGGCAAGGCCGCTTGGCCCACCCCCTCCGACCACGAGAATCATGACTGGAGGTGCCCCGCGTGCCAGCGACGACTTGGGCGCCGCTGGACGCGTAGGGAGCCCTCCCCGACGCCGATCAATGGTCGCCCGCGACCGGCAACAACCCTTCGGGACGATGGTAAGGCGTCAGCGGTTCGCCCGCCGCGAAGCGCCGCAGCTCTTCGGTCCAGATCTTGCGTAGCTGGACGATCGCCACGTCCGAGGCACCGAGATTCTCAACGCCCCTCGTCCGATCGGCGATTGCGCCTTGTCCCACCTGACAGACCTCGTCCTGCGCGAGCGGCGTGTGATGGCAGAGCCGGGCTATGTCATCATATTGGAGTTCGCCGCGCATCACCTTGGCGGCGACCTCATGCCCTTGCGCCTCGGCCTTATCGAATTCTTCCCACCGCTTCAGATACGCTTCGTCGGGCGTGCCCTCGATATGAACCGCGATCATGTGTACCTGAAGATGGTTATAGTCGTCGATAGGTACACGAAAATCGAGGAAATTCTGCCATTTGACCTCAAACTCCGGCGGCTTCTCGCCGGGTCGATTGATGTTGGCGGGATGGACCGCGAACATTCCCGCATTGGGCATGCCGAGCTGCACCACGCGCCGGACCCCGTTTCGTTCGGCGACGTTGCTGATGCCCCAAGGGGTTTTTTCGACACTCAGCTTCGGGAGATTGTTGAGGTCGAGATTGGCCAGCGCTGAGTTCGTGTGCGTGTACCAGATGTGCCCTTCGTCGACGAGATTTTCGAGGTTCTGGAAATAGTTACAGGCGCGTGTATCGATGAGCGGCGCGATGAACGGAGCATCTTCCCATTCCTTATAACGCGGCAGCTCGGGAGGCTCGCCTTCACCCATGTAAAGCCAGATCATGCCGAGATATTCGCGGGCTGGATAAGCCTTGATCTTAATGTTCTTGCAGAAGCCGGCGCGCTCGAGCGGCTGATGCGCGCATTGGCCGTCGGGCCCGTACGCCCATCCATGATAGGGGCACCGAATATTGTCCCCCTCGACCCAGCCCGTGCTCAGCAACGCGCCGCGGTGCGCACAGCGGTTTTCCACGCAATGCACATCGCCCTCCTGGCTGCGATAGAGCGCGAGCTTCTCGCTCATGATCGTAATCGGCTTCGACCATCCCGGTTCGAGTTTCTTGCCAACGAAGACCGGCTGCCAGAATTGCCTGAGGTAGCGACCGGCAAGCGTTCCAGGCCCGGTGTGGACATAATCATATTCGGTGTCCGTCAGGTTGTCGGACGCGAGTTTGACCGTTGCGTTCATGACGTGCTCTCCTTCATGTCTCGATTTTGCTTGATTGCGCCGCGACCTCATCCGCTACCGCCTGAAGTGCGGCGAGGTCGGCAAGCGCGCCGAATAATCCGATCGCTCCAGTGACATCGTCGCCGTCGAGCAGCGGCGCCGCGCCGGGTACAGCCGCCAACCGCGTGCGGCTGGAGGTCGTGATCGCTGCGAAAGCATCGACTCCAAACCGCGAACCGATCTGGGCGGAGGAGCAACGCAGGTTGAACGCGGCAGATGCGGCGGCGTGCGCGACATCGGCCGCGATCGGCGGCGCGCGCCGGTCGCGGTCGATTTGGACCAGGTCCCCATACTGATCGAGCACAACGACCGCGACCGGGCAAGGAGCGCGTTCCATCACCATTGATGCGAGCACGCGGGCGGCTTGCAGTATTTCCTGTTTCACCGCCGTCGGTGCTGGGTCGAGCCCCGTCCCGATGCCGATCGTTTCATCCGGCGGCGCGCCATAGGCTTCGACCCAGCGTTTCACATCGTCGCCGTGCTGGGCCGAGTATTCCCCGCCGAGCGCATAGCTGACGATCAGGTCTTCGACATTGGTTGGCTGGCCGTTGACGAGGAGACGCGACGGCGCGACGCTTGGGAGCTTCGCGAATGGCCCAATTGCGCCGCCCGTCGAAAAGCCCGCGACGGTCTCGCCGTCACGCAGGACCATCATCCCACCGCCAGCTGGAAAGATGGGATCTGGAAGGATGCGCTCGTAGGTTCCGAACAGGCCCGGCGGAAACGCAGCCATACGTGCTCCGAATCGCGCGCTCGGTTCGCGATTGACCGCTGCCGCATAAGCCTTTGCGCGACAGATTCCGATATTGCTGCCGCCGACCCCGGCCATCCGTGATCCGGACAGGGGCGCTCCACCGGCGTCGACGCAGTAAAAGGCGCCGGCAAGACCAAAGGACTCGGCTTTGTCGACAGCGCGATCAATGAGCGCGCGCGCATTATGATAGTCGAACGCGGTCCTCTCCACGCACCCTCGCTTCAATTAGAAATTCGATCGTGTTCGATTTTATCGCATGGAGAGGGTGGAGACGCAAGTCGCTTTGGGCATAGTGTTCGGACCGCCGCGGTACGGGTGGCCCTCAACCCTTAGCTGTTGCGAGGATTCGGGCGGCAAGCCCCGTCGCGTATTTTTCGTCTGGCGCGGCGTGCGCAACCTGCGCATTCGCGTCAAACAGCGAGCGTATGACGTCTGGGTAAACGAGAGCGGCAAATAATCTTGCGACGTCGTCGGCCTCGTAGGCCAGCTCGCGGCGGGAGAGAAACGCCTCGATTTGGACGATTGGGGCATCAAAGATTGCTGCGCGCACTCGTTCGCTTGACTTGCCAAGCGTCTTGGCCTCGGCAATCGCCAGCCGAAGATATGCGGTCGCGTGTGCTGAGACGCAACTTTCGCGCACGCGCAAAAGGAAGCGAGCGACGGCTCGTGCCGCATCGGGCAAGTCTTCGACGTCACCGATGTCGTCTTCGAAATAGGACTGGACGAGTTCGAGCACGGCTTCGAACAAGGCGTCTTTCGAGGGAAAGCGCGCATAAATCGTCTGTTTGGTCGTTCCCGCCTTGGCGGCCACGAGATCCATCGAAACCCGATGGAAGCCGTGCTCCAAGAACACCGATTTGGCGGCCGCAAGGATCGCCTCGGTCAAATTTTCGCGTCGAATGGCCATGTTGGGTCTTGCGTTTAGCATATTCATACCATACGGTCCAGTATGAATGATTCAGGGAGTTCCATGATGATTGTCGTTACCACGCCTACGGGTCAAATCGGCTCAAAAGTGGCGAAGAGCCTCGTCGAGGCGGGTGAACCAGTCACCCTGTTCTGTCGAGACGCCGCTAAGTTGCCGGAAGCTTTACGCGCCGGTGCTGCCCGCGTGATCGAGGGGCAGAGCGATGACTTGAACGCGCTGAAGGAGGCCTTTCAGGGGGCGGACCAGGTATTCTGGGTGACGCCGCCGGGCGCGACGCCTGGCGGCTTCGAGCCGCACTATGTGAAATTGGCCAACCTCGGTGCAGAAGCGATCAAGGCGACAGGCGCACGCCGCATTGTTGCAGTTTCGAGCGGCGGTTATCCGTCGTACGGCGCGGGTCCGATCGGAGCGCTTCACTCGATGGAGGACGCGTTCAACGCGGCGGGTGTCGAGGCCGGCTATGTTCGCTGCGGTTGCTTCGCGGAGAATTTTATCGAGGATCTGGACCGCATAATGGCCGCGAACGAGCTTGCATGGCCGCAGCCGGCCGCGATTAAGGTTCCGGTCTGTGCGACAAAAGACATTGCCGCCACCGCTGTTGAGCTCCTGCGCAGCAACGACTGGAAAGGGCCGCACGTCCGTCTCGTCTATGGACCCGAAGATCTCGACTCGAACGAGATTTGTTCGGTTCTCGGGACGGCATTGGAGCGTCCGATCAAGTATCATGAGCAGACAGACGAAGAATATCTGGCCGAGTCTTCCGAGCATCATATGCCGGATTTCGTCGCAAAGGGTCTGTTGGCCATGTTCGTGGCGATCCGAGAGAACTGTTACGACAAGGATCCGCGCGACGCGCAAGCGACGACGCCGACATCGCTACTCGAATGGGCGAAATCCGAGCTTGCCGCAGAAGCTAGGCAGCGCGGTTGAGCGCCCGTCTTAATTTTTAGGAGAATAGCGATGACGAAACCGCTCGAGGGAAAACACGCGCTGGTGACCGGCGGCGGGCGTGGCATCGGCCGCGGCATTTCGACGAGGCTGGCCGCCGACGGCGCGTTCGTGATCGTGCACTACGGACGTGACAGATCGTCGGCCGACGAAACCGTGGCTGCCATCCAGGCGGCGGGCGGACAGGCTGCGACAATCTCGGCCGATCTGGGAACTGCTAATGGGCCGCAAGCGGCGGCCAGCGCAGCAACCGCGCTCGCTCCGCAAATCGACATCCTGGTAAACAATGCGGGCGTTCAGGCGGGAGGGCCGATTGCGGAACTCGAAATTGAGCAGTTTGACGTGGACGTCGCCGTAAACATGCGCGCGCCTCTGTTCGTCATCAAGCACCTGCTGGACCACATTCCGCCCGGCGGCCGGATCATCAATATTTCGTCGGGTCTTTCGCAAATCGCTTTTCCGGCCAAGGTGGGCTACGCCATGGCCAAGGCCAGCATCAATGCAATGACCAAAGCGCTTGCGAAGGAACTCGGGCCCAAGAACATCACGGTGAACGCGGTCGGGCCGGGCATCACTCAGACCGACATGCAGGGTTGGCTTGCGACGCCACAAGGGCGGCAAAGGGCTGCCTCTACGACGGCGCTCGGTCGCGTCGGTCAGATAGAGGAGATCGCCGATGCGGTCGCGTTCGTTGCTTCACATGACGCCCGGTGGATTACGGGTACATACATCGACGTTAGTGGCGGATCGCTTATTGGTGGATGAGCAAATATTCGCCGCTCGTTTTTCCAACAGATTACGCGAGAGTAAGCTTCTGCCGAAGCTTCGGCAGCGTAGTCTTGATGAACCACGGGTACACGAAAACAGGATGAAATCGGCAATGCGATAAAGCCAATTGTTGTGAGGGAGCCGAATGTCGAACGAGAATGATCGACACAGATCGCGCCGAGATTGGCGAGACGAGTCGTCGTACGACGACTTGCGTCAGCTTGATCGTCGCGGATTTGCCTGGGAATATTTGCGACGCAACGAGCGATATCGCGAGCAAACCTCGACGGCGTTCTCTGTGCCGATGGACCTTTGCGACGGAGTGCCTATTCTGAGAGCGCATTGGGACGAACGCGCGGAATCTTGGGGGGTACGATTTCGCGGAACTACCCTCGCATCCCGCTACGGCGGCACGACTATTTTGGCATGAAGAACTCGATCACGCGATCATTCAGGCAGAAGCACTTCCGGCCCACGATGAGCCGGAAGCATTCTACATGCATGGTGGCAGAGCGACCGCCATCGTCATGGTCGACGACGCATGCGAACGGCTCAGTATCAGCAACGGCTTTAGCAGGATCCGGGTCGACATTACCTCTGGCACGTTGCTCGCAGGGCCGGTGATGTTACGCTTCATGATCAATGACGATCGCTACTGCGCCCTGCGACAGCTCACGCTAACTCAGTTTCGCGCTTTTCGCCGAACCGGACGCCTAGATCACTCTCTTCACCGCGTTGAGTCTCGCGCAGCTCGATGGATCTTGCAGCTAAGAGCTGTCGACGGCCTTCAGAAAGGCGCGACCTCGCGCGAATTGGCTGCAATACTATTTTCAGGTCGCGCCCGGTCTTGCAACTGGCGAGAAGATGACTCGCTACGGTCAACCGTTCGCCGATTGGTCGCGAACGCCCGTCAAATGGTGGCGGGCGGCTATCGTAAGTTGCTGCGTTAATTGGAAGCCGTCTATTCACGCTCGGGCTGGGAGCCTTTATCCTCGACTCCGTCTTCGGCCAACAGCTGCTGCGGATGTACGCCAAGCGCTTGGGCGAGATCGTTCAAGCTCAGCAGGGTCAGATTGACACGGCCGTTCTCGATCTGGCTCAGGTAAGATTGCGTGAAGCCAGAAAGTTCGCTGAACGATTCCTGCCGCACTTTGCGTTTTTGTCTGAGTTGGGCGACGTTGCGGCCCACCAACGCCCGAATGTCCATGCGAGGCAATGTCGGCGAATTGGCCGTAAGAGTTTATTCGTTTCAGCGAATATGATAGGCTAGCAGGGGACTCAGCAGGATGACGGGACCAACTATGGCGTTGATTGACGAACCGCCGGCAAACGATTCGCCAACGGAGTATGATTGGGCACATCGCATTTGTTACCTGCGTCTCCTCGACGCTGATGCTGACGGCGCGGATTGGCGCGAGGTGGCGCGCATCATCATGGGTCTAGATCCCGATTTGAACCCCGAGCAGGTACATCGAATGTGGCGCGCGCACCTTGATCGCGCGATCTGGATAACGGCGCAAGGCTATCGAGACTATCTCAGCGCAACGGTGGCTTCTTGAATTTATTCGTAAATGAGCAACGACAATGATTGCGCCTCGCGCCGTTCTACGGCGCGACCGCGCTCTACGGCTCCGCTATTGCTCCGCCGCCAAGCCCGCACGCGGTCTCGGCCTAACGGTGACGATCGCTGACGCGGGCCGACACACCGGCCCTGATGGAGCGTGGCTAACGACGCGCTCTGGCCGGCTTCGGCGTTCAGGGTGCGGCACCTTTTCGCGGCCCTGCGGGCGTTCCGGCTCCGTAGCCGGGCGGGTCACCCGGTTTCGGGACAGCTGACAACAACTGCCAGCCTGCCCTCGAAACCCGGTTCGGCGCCGCTACCGCGGCGGCGTCTTTGTGGCCTCTCCCGGTGGCGCGGGAGTGGGCGGCGCTTCCTGCTAGGCCCGCCACGGCGGGCGGCAAGCCTTGGCTGCGCCGGCGGCTGCTCCACTGCGTTGCGCCCCTTTGGATGCCGCCCGCCGCTCGACGCGGGCCTTTCCGGTCGCTCTTGCCGCCCACCCCCGCTTTCCGGGGAGGCCATGCAGTTTTTGGGCAGCAGGAGGTCGAACCGTGGCACGTCACAACCGGCGTCGCACCAAGGACGAGCGGCCCAACGCGCGCCCGGCCGAGCGCGTCAGTCTTTACGACGAGGTCACCAGCCGGATCGTTGCCGAACTGGAGGCCGGACGACTGCCGTGGGTTCAGCCGTGGGGAACGACCGGCACCGCCGCCACCGGCCTTCCCCGCAATGCCCTGACCGGCCGCAGCTATTCCGGCGTCAACGTGCTCATCCTGTGGGGCGCGGTCATCGAACGCGGTTTCCCTTCGCAAAGCTGGCTGACCTTCCGCCAAGCGCAGAGCGCGGGGGGCTGCGTCCGCAAGGGCGAGCGCGGCACCGGCGTCGTCTTCGCCGACCGCTTCATCCCCAAGGGCGAGGCCGAGCGCGCCGCGCGTGCCGACGAGGACGCTCGCGCCATTCCCTTCCTCAAACGCTTCACCGTGTTCAACGTCGCCCAGTGCGAAGGGCTGCGTCCCGGCCTTGCCGCCGACCCCGCGCCGTTACCCGAACGCGAGATCGTGCCCGTTGCCGAAAGCCTGATCGCGGCGAGCAGGGCGGATTTCCGCATCGGCGGCAACCGGGCCTTTTACGTCCCCAGCCTAGATTTCATCCAAGTCCCGCCGCAACCGGCGTTCTTCGAGCAGATCGACTATTATCGCACCTGCCTTCACGAACTGACCCACTGGACCGGCCACCCCTCGCGGCTCGCGCGCGACCTGACCGGCAACTTCGGGACCGGCAAATATGCCCGCGAGGAACTCGCCGCCGAAATGGGCAGTGCGTTCCTGTGCGCGGCACTCGGCATCGTGCCGACCGTCCGCCATGCCGACTATATCGGCCATTGGCTCGCGGTGCTGCGCGAGGACAATCGCGCGATCTTCCGCGCGGCGTCGGCGGCGAGCAAGGTCGCCGATTATCTGTTGGCGTTTCATCGCACCGCCGCCGAACCGCTGGACGTGGCGGCGTGACCGCCGCCCCACCCTTCGAGGTCGAGGCGACCACGATCGGGCCGCAATCCTTGGTCCCCGGCGTCGCGCCGATCAGCCCGGCCGACCGGCTGGCATGGCGCGCCGCCGCGCCGCTGGTCCCAAAGAAGCCGCAGCGCCCGCTCGATCACGGTCTGTTCGACATGGCGGCGCGCAACCAGCTCGACATGTTCAACCAGCTTCCGCCGCCGGACCCCGGCGGCGGCTGACGCGCGGCGCGTATCGCCGCAGACGAAAGCCGGTCCGCCTTCCCGCAAAGAAACACGGACCGGCGCTCACAAGGAGCGAGCAAGATGAAACTCGATTTTGTGCCTCTCGACAAGCTGTCCGTCAGCAAACTCAATATGCGTTACGGCAGGAAGGCCCCGGACGTGTCCGACATCCTGCCGACCGTTCGCGCGCGCGGCGTCATCCAGCCGCTGATCGTGCGCCCTAACTGCGGCCCCGATGCCTTCGAGATCGTCGCGGGCGCGCGCCGCTTCCGCGCCGCGTCCATCGTCGCCGAAGAAAGCGGCGAGGCCGAACCGCTGCCCTGCGCGATCCTTGAGGACGGCGACGATGCCGCCGCCATCGAAGCGTCGATGATCGAGAACATGGCGCGGCTCGACCCTGACGAGGTCAGCCAGTGGGAGAGTTTCGTCCGGCTGGTCAAGGAAGGCCGCAAGCCCGACGAGATCGGCGTGACCTTCGGATTGCCCGAACAGACGGTCAAGCGCATCCTCGCGCTCGGCAATCTGTTGCCCCGCATCCGCGACCTCTACCGCGCCGAGAAGATCGACGCCGGGACCGTGCGCCAACTGACGATGGCGACCAAGAACCAGCAAAAAGCATGGCTGGCGCTCTACGACGATGACGGCGAGGATGCTTATGTCCCGACCGGCCATCAGTTGAAGGCGTGGCTGTTCGGCGGCGCGGCGATTTCGGCCAAGGTCGCGCTGTTCGACCTCGACGGCTATCCCGGCCACATCGTCGGCAATCTGTTCGAGGAGGACCGCTTCTTCGCCGACGCCGACCAGTTCTGGGCGGCGCAGAACGCGGCCATCGATGAACGCCGCGCCGCGTTCATCGACGCCGGATGGGCCGACGCGGTGATCGTAGGACCCAACGACCGCTTCAACTATTGGGAGCATGAGCGCACCCCCAAGCGCAAGGGCGGGCGGGTCTATATCGCCGTGTCGCCGCGCGGCGAGGTGGCGTTCCACGAAGGCTATCTGACGGCGACGCGCCCGACACCGCCAAGCCCAAGCGCCCGGAAATCACCAGCACGATGCAGACCTATATCGATCTGCACCGTCACGCCGCCGTCCGCGCCGACCTGATCAAAGCCCCGAACGTGGCGCTGCGCTTGATGGTCGCCCACGCCATCGGCGGGTCGTTCCTGTGGCACGTCAAGCCAGACCCGCGCACCGCGCGCGGCGAGGCAGTCGCCGAGAGCGTCGAGAGCAGCGCCGCCGAAGCGGCGTTCGACGAGCGCCGCCGCGCGGTGCTGGCGGTGCTCGGCTTCGACGCCGATGCGCCGACCGTGACCGGCGGCAACGGTGACGAATGGGGCGTCGCGGGCGTGTTCGCGCGGTTGCTCGACCTGCCCGACCCCGCGCTGTTCGACGTCATCGGCATCGTCATGGGCGAGACGCTGGCGAGCGGCAGTGCGGTGGTGGAGGCGTTGGGCTTGCACCTCGGCACCGACATGGCGGGGTGGTGGCAGGCCGACACCGCCTTCTTCGACCTCATCCGCGACCGCGAGGTGTTGACGCGGATCGTCGCCGAGGTCGCGGGCGAAACCGTCGCCAGCGCCAATGCGGGCGAAAAGACCAAGACCATGAAGGCCATCGTCCGTGACCACCTCGACGGCACCAACGGACGCGCCAAGGTCGAGGGCTGGGTGCCGCGCTGGATGCGGTTCGCGCCCAGCGCCTACACCGCGCGCGGCGGCGTCGGCACGGTCAACGCCCATGCCAAGATCGCCGGTATCGGCGCGGACGACGACCCGACCGTGCCGGGTGGCGCGGCGGTCGCGGCGCTCCCCGCGCCGCAGCCTGACGCCGAGCCGGTGCCGCTGGCGGCGTGAACGGGACCGGGGAGCGGTAACACCACTCCCCGTTTCCGCCCCAAAAATCGGCCGCGCGGCTGTGCCTTCGGCTTGGCCGCGCGGGTTTTAGAAGGAGATCAATCATGGCCGACCGTGTGTCAGCATCGATCACCATCGGTGGCGTTCTGGATGTTGCCGCCTATCACGAACTGGCGATCGTCATCGCTGAGGAAGGGCTGTCGACCGAGTGGGACAGTGCGACCTTCGCGCCGGATCATCGCACCGAGGACGAGCCGTTGCGCCTTTACGCCCACGAGGTTCCGTGGGGCCGGTTCGAGCGGCTTGAACTCTATTGCGCGAACGCTGGTTTGCCGTTTGCCCGCTGGTCCGGCGGATATGGCGGAGAATGGGGTGCGGAGCGGGTCGTCTTTACCGGCAGCGGTGAGTCGGCCAGCTATGCCGCCACGGAGGACGACGAAGTGATGATGGGTCGTCAAACCGCCAATGCGCTCGGCTCCTGCGCCGCGATCATCGCCCATTTCGACGCGGCGGATTTTGTCGTGCCGCCGCTGGTCGTGGTCGCCAACGGCAAGGAGACCTGTCATGGCTAACAACTATGTCTCCGGCAGCTTCGCGTTTCGCTGCACCGTCACCGAGCGCGACCTGATCGTAGAAGCTGTCGCCGCCAGTCACGATCTGGCGGTCGATCTGACGTCCGACCCGCCCAGCGCGGCGCTGCTCGCGGCGTTCCCGCCGCTCGATCACGCAGCGCCGTGGAGCGGCTTCTGCGATGCGTTCGCCGATCCGGAGTTCCCAAATGTCGGGGCGGATTTCGACAGCGCCGACGATCCGGACGAGCCGGGCTGTTGCCGGGCCTATTTCGCCAGAATGGACAATTTCGATCCCGAAGCCATCGCCATGCTCATCCAGCGATGCTGCCCGACGACTCTTGCCGAAGGACCGATCGGGTTCGAGTGGGCGGAGACCTGTTCCAAGCCGCGTATCGGCGAGTTCGGCGGCGGCTGGTGCGCGATCTTCGCCGACCGGATCGAGTTCGAGATTACTGGCCACATGCTCGCGCTGGCGCTGGCCGAACAGTCCGATTGAGCGACCATCAACGGCGTTGATCGCACCAATCCGGCTTCGGGGTGCCGCGCGGCCACCGTCGCGCGGCGCCTTGCGCGATCAGTAGCGTCGCAACGTCGCGGCCCTCTATCCATACTTTGGCGACCGTTCGGTTGTAGCTGCGGCCGAGCCGCACCACGCGAACCTACCGCCCGTCGAGCAAGCGTTCGGCAATCGCCTTCGCGGTCAGTCCCCGGCCGATTTCGCGCGAACACCGCGCCTGATCGGCGTGGATTTCCGGCGCATCGATGCCGGCGATCCGAATGCGGCCCCCACTCTCCAGCCGGAACGTGTCGCCGTCGGTGACATAGCGGACGCGGCCCGTCGCGGGATCGCCCGCTGCCTCGGCGCGCGCGCCCGCGACCGGGATCAAGAGCACCGCGAGGGCGATTATTCTGACACGCGGGTGGGGCATCGCCAACCGCTACCGGGACGCGAGTCCGGCGTCGAGGCCGACCGCTTCGTGACCCTCCAATCCTCGCCTGGTCTCGCGGTGCACCCACCTTGCGGTGTTCATTCCCTTCAGGGTTCCCGCGCCACATCGGCGGGACGTGCCGTGACCTGGGCGCGTCGCCGTCCCCTCGCAAAACCATCGCGCTGCACTGATTTCCCCGCCGGCCCGTGGCCGGCTCCTCGCGGCCGCTTCGCTCCAAATCAGCACCGCGCTCCGGTCCTCCGCTGCCGCTGCGGCCCTCTCGGGTTCGCGACGGTCCAACGCGCACCCGAACGGTCGGCACGCCCGCGCGGAGTGGCTGCGGGGCGCATTTGAGGAGACGTGAAATGCCCGCAATCGGTTATGTGCAGCGCCAGGAGAATGGCGGCTTCAAGGGGTTCGTGAAGACCCTCGGCGTCCGCGCCGACATCGAGATCGTCCCCAACCGCGGCAAATCCGGCGACCAACCCGACTACCGCGTGCTGTCGAACGGCACCGAACTCGGCGGTGGCTGGATCAAGGTCGGCGAGGTGTCGCAGCGCGAATATGTCCGCGTGGCGATGGCCGCGCCCGAGCTGGGTCCGCGCACCATCTACGCCAACCTCGGCCGCGCAGCCGGCCAGGACGACGAGGACGCCTATGCGTTGATCTGGAACCCGGCCGACTGACGCCGGCGGCCCCGCGCCTTTCGAGGCGCGGGGCTTGGCGCGTGAGGGGGTCGATTTTCGGAGGTCACATTTTCGACCCTCTGCAAGCCCATCCCGCCACGTCATGTCCAGCGGCGAACGGCGCATCGGCGCGCCGTTCCGCAGGACGCCGCCATGACCGATCCCGACCCCGACGACGCCCACGACCGCGCCGCCCGCGCAATCAAGGGTTCGCCGTTTCTCAGCCCCGAACAGGCCGCGCATTATCTTGGGCTTTCGGTGCGCACCCTCCAGCAGCATCGCAGCGATGGCAGCGGCCCGCGCTTTCGCCGCCATTGCCGCCACGTCCGCTATCATATCGACGATCTCGATCGCTGGTCGGCGGGCATCGCGGAGGCCGGCGGCGATGAGTGACCTGCCGCTGTTCCGCTGGAGCGAAACCCCGCGCCCCGATCGTCGCGAACGCCCCCGAACTTACCAAAGGTGCCTGCGCCGCCCGGCGGTCGCGCTCGCCGCGCTCGCGAGCGCGCTGGCGCTCACCATCATCATGCCGCCCCGTCCACTGCTGGTCTGGAACGCAAGCGCCAGCGCGCCGATCGGTCTTTATGCGGTCGCGGCGGGCGCGCCGGTGGCGACCGGCGACATGGTGATCGCCCGCCTGCCCGAACCGTGGCGGCGGTTCGCAGCGCGGCGGCATTATCTTCCCGCCAACGTGCCGCTGGTCAAGCGCGTTGCCGCCGAGCCGGGCGACCGCGTGTGTGCGATCCGCGACACGATCACGGTCGAGGATCGCGCGGTTGCGGTGCGCCGCGAGCGCGATGGGCAGGGCCGGCCGATGCCCCGTTGGCAGGGTTGTCTGACGCTGCGGCACGGCGCGACCTTGCTGTTGATGCCCGATCCCGCATCGTTCGACGGGCGCTATTTTGGACCGACAAAGCGGGATGACGTGGTCGGCAAGGCGCGGTCGTTATGGCGACGTTGAGACTGATCGCGCTGACCGTTGCGCTCGTTGCTGCAACGCCTGCGCGCGCCGATCCAGTCGCGAGTTGGCGCGCCTATGTCGCCGAAGCATCGGCGCGGTTCGGCGTGCCGCTCGCTTGGATCGAGCGCGTCATGCGCGCCGAAAGCGGCGGGCGGACGATGCTCGCCGGCCGCCCGATCACCAGCCGTGCCGGGGCGATGGGTTTGATGCAGCTCATGCCGGAAACCTGGGGCGAAATGCGCGCCGCGCTCGGTCTCGGCGTCGATCCGCATGACCCGCGCGACAACATCCTAGCCGGCACCTATTACTTGCGGCTGATGTATGATCACTTCGGTTATCCCGGCGCGTTCGCCGCCTATAACGCCGGGCCGGGGCGCTATGCCGACTACCTCGCCGGTCGCGCGTCATTGCCTGTCGAAACGCGCAATTATCTCGCCGCCACCGCAGCCGTTGCGTCGCCGGCGATCGCGCCGCGTCCATCGCCGCCATCGCTGTTTTTCCTGCGCGCCACGGTTTCGGCAGCACCGATCGCGCAGGATCGGCCGCCGATCTCGGCCACCGCGTCAGGTCTGTTCGTCACGCTGACGGCGACGACGAGCGCCGACCGCTGACCTCGGCCTACGGCCGTTTGCCCAAAAAGCGCGCGGTCTGCTCGCGGCTATCCGCCGTCACGACCGCCTGATCCGCATTAGCGCATTCGTCGCCGCGAACCGAGCCATCGCGGCATCCGGCGACGATCTGCCGCGCGTCATCGAGGTGAGCGACGAAATATTGCACGGAACGCGGCGCGACCGGGGCTGCGGCGACCGGTATTGCCAAAGCCGTCGACGACGATGGATCGAGCGCCGGGCGCAAGGCGAATCCCGCAACGAATCCGACAACCAGCGTGACCAGCACGACGATCAAAAGCTTACTCTGTGACATGGTTCGATACTCGTCCGAAAACCGAGTTCATCATACCAAATTTCGGCGGAAATCAAAAGGAAGGATCAAGCGGCGGGTCGCTGTTTCCGACGAGGGTGCGTGGTGGATTGGGTGGAGGGTCTCTTCTCGGCAAGGCCAAGTATGACGGGCGGCGGAACGGCTGTGCAAGGCCGGCGGCCCCTCCAATTTTGCCGGCAAATGGAGCGCGCTTCGCGCGCGCGTTTGCTTGTTTCAGGCCAACAAAATCGGCTCCTCCGCCGCCGCTTCGCGGTGCCTACGCTGCGCTTCGGCAGCCCTGACAGCCGCTCCGCCGCCCGTCTCAGGGACTGCGTCCTTGATGGTGAGGATGGCAATTTCGGAGGTTACGATGGCACAGGTTCAATCCATCTCGGCCGCAGCGGATCGCGTGATGGCGGCGCTGGTTTCGGGTCTGGAAGTCGAGTTCGGAAAGGGCGCAGGCGAAGCCTTGGCGCAGCGGTTTCTAGATGCGGAGGAGGTCGATTTCCATTGGGACGCGCGCGGCGAAGAACGCTGGCTCGGGGCTTTCGCGAGCGCAGATGACGACGATCTCGAACTCGATCGGATCGCGGTGTTCGGGCGGCTCGATGGGCGCTGGTTCGTCGCGGTGATGATCGTCGATGGCGACGGCAATCCGCACGGCATGATGGGTCATCGCACATTCAAGCGGCAGGGCGATGCTCGCGAGGCATTCGCGGCGGCGAAATGAAATACTGCGATCACGAGGAGCGGCGCCCGGCGACGGGCGTCGCTCTCTTTTTTGCCTCGGCTCGGCTGGGAGGTGGGCCGGGATGGAGGGAGAAGCGGCGGTTTTGGGAGGAGAAGGTGTAAGGCAAGATGAAGCAATGGTGCCGACTCTGCGTGTCATCTCCATAAGCGATTGTCTGCACATCGTTTTTTCCGTCGGCTGCGCCGGCTTTTTGGCACCATTGTTCCGCCATTGGTGCCAAACACACCGCGACACCGCAAGAATCCTCGACAATTTTGGCACCGGTTTTCAGGCGCTCGGCCGCAACGCATGATCGCGTCTGCAATCCCTGCCGGTGGGTCGAACGATGGCCGACGACGACGATTTCGAGCCCCGCCTGGGGCGAATGCGCGCCGAGGGCGGTGGCCGCAAAGCGCGCAAATATCTTCATCGCGTGCTGGCCGCAGCGAACCTCGCGCGCGGCGGTAGCGCGATGCTCGGTCGGAGCCGCCGCTTCGACGGCAGCCGGATCGGCCGCGGCGCCGGCGTTGGGCGCGTGCTCGGCAGCCGCGACCGGTACGCCGCGATTCGCGCGCGCCGGGTCATCGTCAAGTCGCGGATCGTCAAGCTTGCCGGCAAAGGACTGGCGGCGGCGCGGGCGCACCTCCGTTACGTCGAGCGCGACGGCACGACCCGCGATGGTGGGCGCGGTCAGCTCTATGGCGCCGAAAGCGACCAGGCTGACGGCAAGGCGTTCGTCGAACGTGGGGTCGGCGACCGCCACCAGTTCCGGTTCATCGTCTCGGCCGAAGACGGCGCGGAATATGATGACCTCAAACCGCTGACCCGCCGGTTGATGACGCGGATGGAAGAGGATCTCGGGACCGAGCTCGATTGGGTGGCGGTCGATCACTTCAATACCGGCCATCCCCACACGCACATCATCGTTCGCGGCAGGGACGACCGTGGCCACGATCTCATCATCGCCCGCGAATACATTACCGGCGGGATGCGCGAGCGCGCCGCCGAACTGGTCGATCTCGATCTCGGCCCACGCACGACCGATGCGATCCGCGCGAGGCTGACCGGCGAGGTGGAGCAGGAGCGGCTGACCAGCATCGACCGCACATTGCTGCGCGATGCCGATGTCGCGCACTTGGTCAGCACGGCGACAAGCGATGCATTCGATCAGACGCTGCGCACCGGGCGGCTCAGGAAACTACAACGCATGGGATTGGCCGACCCAATCGGCGGCGCGACCTGGCGGCTGACGCCCGATCTCGCCGACACCCTCAAGCGTATGGGCGAGCGCGGTGACATCATTCACACGGTGCAGCGCGCCTACGCCGCCCGCGCAGCCGCGCCGGCGCTTGCCGACCAGAGGATCTATGATCCCACCGCCGAAGGCGCGCGGCCGCTGGTCGGACGCATCGTCGAGCGCGGCCTCGCCGACGAGCTGGACGATCGCCATTTCCTGATCGTCGAGGCGACCGACGGGCGCAGCCATTATGTCGCGATCGGCAGGGGCGAGAATGTCGAGCCTCACCAGCCCGGCGCGATCGTCCAAATCGACCCGGTCGTTATCGGTGTCCGCGCTGCCGATCGCACCGTCGCCGAGATCGCCGCCGCTAACAGCGGCCGTTACGATGTCGATGCACATCTACGCCACGATCCGACGGCGACCGAAGCCTTCGCGGAAACGCATGTCCGTCGGCTGGAAGCGATCCGTCGGCTGACCGGCGGCGTCACGCGCGAGCCGGACGGCAGTTGGATCATCGCGCCAGATCATCTCGACCGCGCCGCTGCATATGAGGCGGCGCGAGCGCGCGATCGGCCGGTGATTGTCGAGACGCTTTCGCCTGCACCGCTCGAAAAGTTGGTCGACGCCGACGCAGCGATATGGATTGATCGCGGGCTGGTCGCCACCGGTGCGGTGCCGCTACGTGACGCGGGGTTCGGGCATGATCTGCGCAACGCTCAGGCGCAGCGCCGCCAATGGCTGATCGCCCAAGGGTTCGCCGAGGAGACGGGTGGTCGCACGATCTATCCTGCCGGCATGATCGACACGCTGCGCCGACGCGAGCTGCTGCACGTTGGCGCGCAACTATCGCGCGAACTCGGGCTGACCTTCGCCGACGCGAGATCGGGCGAGCGGATCGAGGGCGTCTATCGACGAGCCGTAGAAACGCTGGGTGGCAGGCTCGCGGTGATAGAAAGGTCGAAGGAGTTTACGCTGGTTCCGTGGCGACCGGTGCTCGATCGTCATGTCGGCAAGAGCGTGTCTGGAATTATCCGCGGCGACGGGATCAGCTGGACGATCGGCCGCGGGCGCGGCGGGCCGAGCGTTTCCTAAATCGGGGTCGTGGCGTTGACGCAAAAGGCCGTTTCAAGCCCACTGATCCGGCAACAGCGGTGACTCCGAGGGTCTATGCTCACTATGACACGTATAAGAAGCTGTTGGAGCACCAAAATCCAATGATTCAAACTGCTGGCTATATGTTGCTTGTACGTGACCTGACCCGGTCCGCAGAGCTCAAGGACTATGCGGATGAGGACTTAGAGTTCGCTGAGTCCGTCCCATCCTTTACGGTTCCTGCCCGTGATCGGCTAATAGCCCTTCTATCGCTGTCGCCCGGCATAATCACCCATATCTCTCGTGCGAAACGCGGGCGGTCCTCGGCTACGAGCCGCCGCAGGCTTAATCTGATTCGAACCGTCGAACTCAGAACGCCGATCGCGGTCAACGCCCTGCTAGATATGTTCCCGGTCGATTTGCGCGATCGGCTGCTCGGCACCTTTGAAGGCGGCGGTCTGATCCCCGCAAAACAGTGGGCGCTTGTCCAAGAACTTCTCGTCAGTGCCTTCGACGAAGCGAGTGCAGCGATCGAAAGCCTTATTCCGTTTCGAGAGCGCGTAATTGACGAGATGAGTCCCACTGAGCGCGAGACGATGGCGCTGGAGCACGAGGCGGTGGCAGCGGCACTACGTCTCGCGGGATTCGGAGAAAGCGAGCGCGAGACGAGTCTCGCTTGGAACCCTTCAGCCACGGCGAGGAGGGGCTCATTTCTCGATGGATTGGACGCGGTGCCGCTGCGCGAAGATACGATGATCCAGAACGACATGCAGGTAGTTCCGGGATTTGAGCGTCTGGATCAGACGAAGTTTGGGGCGGTTCGGTTTGAGAATGATGACACTCGTCTCATTCTATTGCACGCCAACCACCAGCGGCTTGAAGAGACGTTGGGGGTCGATCTCATCTACTACAATCACAGCTTCCATTCCTTTGTGTGCGTTCAATACAAGGCGATGGAGCAAGAACATTCTGGGGCTGTTTTCCGCTTCCCCAAGGACGATCTGACAAAGGAAATTGCGCGGATGGATTCCGCGCTGAAACTGCTTGGCGCGATCACCCGCAATGCCGAGCCGCATGGGTTCCGCCTCAACGAGAACCCCTTCTTTCTAAAATTCTGCCCGCGCGTCATCTTCGAACCAGACAAGCCGGAACTCATCCGCGGTATGTATCTTCCCATCGACTATTGGCGCCTTCTGGAACAGCACCCTTCGACACTCGGACCTCGTCAGGGCCGGCAACTGACGTTCGACAATGCGGGCCGGCATTTCGACAATACCGGCTTCATCTACCTCGTCTCAAAAGGCTGGATCGGCAGCAATACGGAACAGTCCACGGTGCTGGGCGACATCGTAAACGCCATACTTAGCGGCCAGCGCTCCGTGACCCTTGCAGTAAAATTCGACAAGCGAGACCCAAGTGAGCCACCCGCGCGCGTCCGCGTCGATTTGTCAGGCGGCACATACGTCGAAGAGGAACCGGCGCACGCCCATATCCGCCGATCAAGCTAACAGTAGCTAAATGGATCAGGTTGCCGCTCGATTTGTTAGCGGGACTGCCTATCTTTGCCACAATGTATCGAGGGGGCGTGGGTGTCGAACGTGTTGGACCTTGCGAAATATAAGGCGAAGGCGAAGCTCGCCAATCGCTATGAAAAGCAGCTGGAGCGCCTCAAGGGGGAGGACATCGCGACAGCCAGCATCGAGGCGGCTGTCGATGGAGCGATCCAGAATCTGACGACCGCCGCCAATGGCGCGCTGGTCATCTATGGCGAGCCGCAGAGCGGCAAGACCGAAATGATGATTTGCCTGACTGCCAAGCTGCTCGACGCCGGCCACAAGATCGTGGTCCATTTGATGAACGACAGCGTTGATTTGCTCTCGCAGAACCTTCGGCGCTTCAAGGCGTCCGCGCTTGCACCGGCACCCAAGAACCTGTCAGAACTCTTGCAGATTGCTCCCGCCCAAAATCCGCCCGAGTTGGTCGTGTTCTGCAAGAAGAATGCGCGCGACCTCGAAAAGCTGATCGAGCGAATCAAGGACATGGGTAACATCGTCGTGATCGACGACGAGGCGGACTACGCTACGCCCAACGCGAAGGTGAACCAAGGAACCAAGACCACGATCAACAATCTGGTCGGCCAGCTTATCGGCGAGGGTGGACTATATATAGGCGTCACGGCGACACCCGCGCGACTCGACCTCAACAATACCTTTCAGAACGACACCGAGAAGTGGGTCAGCTTTCCGCCGCACGCAAAATATACCGGGCAGGATGTCTTTTTCCCGCTCGATAAGAAGGCACCCTATCGCTTGGTTTATCTGCCGCAGGGCGGCAACCCGCAGGATGCACGCGACGCCCTGGTTCGCTTCCTCGTAACAGCGGCATATTTGAACGCAGTCGTCCACGACAAGGAGCGGAACTTCACCATGCTCGTCCATACGAGCGGGAAGAAACTCGATCACGAGGTCGATCGGATCACCATTGAGGAAGCGGTCCACGCACTAACTGAAGCTGACAGCGATGCCTTCGATGAGCTCGTCACTCGCGTCCATTCTGCCGCGCAGGAATTGTATCCAGCAGCTGATCCTGACCAACTGACATCCTACGTCGTTGAAAACGCGTCCCGCACCAGTCTCGTCGTGCTGAACAGCTTGCGTGATCGAAAGGCAGCAGGAGACAGTGCGACCGAGCCAAGCTCGCCGTTCACGATTATCATCGGCGGCAACATCGTCTCGCGCGGCGTGACCTTTCCCAATCTCTTGTCGATGTTCTTCACGCGCGACGTGAAACATAAGCTTCAGCAGGACACCTATATCCAGCGCGCGCGCATGTTTGGCGCGCGCGGGGCATATCTCGAGCATTTTGAGCTGACGATTCCGACGCAACTCTACGCGGACTGGCATCGCTGCTTTGTGTTTCACCGTCTAGCGCTCCAGACTGTGAAGAGCAGCCTCGGATCACCGGTCTGGATTGGTGACAGCCGCGTTGCTGTCGCCTCGGATTCAAGCATCGACAAGGCGACAGTCGTTCTCGACAAGGGCGAAATGTCGTTCGGGATCTTCGATTTCGATGCCAATGTCGACCAGATCGTCCTCGCCGATCAGACGGCTCTACCCACGCTGGAAGCGCTGCACTCCAAGCTCGGCAATGACGCGCTCCCTCAATTCCTGATAGAATATATTAAAGCGGTGATGGCGGGCGGTGGCGGCACGCTCGCCGTCCACACGGCATCGAGTATCGCTAGTTATGGCGACTCTGCCAATCACGCCGCTATCTCTCGCGACAAGGGCTTTATGGGTAAGAGCCAGCTCGAACCCAAGAAATTCCCGACCGCCGCCCATCATGTCAAGATTTTCCACAACGGCGAGGGTCGCGCGCGGGTCTTCTACAAATACGGCGGGAGCCTACAGTTCATCCAGAATCTCAACGCCGCAGCCTGATCAGGCGCGCGCAAAGGTCAGGATCGTCTCCGTACGCATCCGTTTCCCGAGAGGTTCACTGGTCATCGGCAGGTAGCGGCTACGCACCGGCAGCGGGCGCTCGGTTTCGCTAACCAGCGATAGCCCGGCGTGTTGCGCCGCCGTCGTGACTGCGGCGGAATTGCGAATGAAAACGTCGCGCAAACAGGAATTGCCCATCACGAATGTAGCGCGCGCGCCGGTCCTCAATACACGGGCGACCTCCGCCACCATCCGGCGGATGTCCTGAACGTAGCGGTCAATCATCGACCTGAATTTGGTCGGAAGCTGGTCGAGCTCTCCCATCGCGAGGCGCATATCGTTCAGCACCGCAGCCTCGTCAATCGCATCGGGAGCGCGTTCGGCACCGATGCTGGTCGAGCGGATGGTGCGAAGGTCGGCGAGGCGATGGCCGAGCCAGATAAGCGACAGACGATGGCCGCGCATGTAGTCAATGGCGTTCAAATACGGCGGCGAAGTCAGGACTGCGTCGATGCTGCTGTCCTGAAGCGCGGTTAGTGTCCGCGCGTCGCCGATACCGATTTCGGCTCCGCCAGCCGGCGGAGCATCTTTGAGGCGCTTCTGCACCGCCTTGATGGACCGCGTGAACATCGGGCCGACATCGAAGTCGGTATGCTCTGCAACCTTGTGCGGCCGGCTGTGCGAGACATCGCGGGCAAGTGACGCGCCCTTGTCCTTGGTGATAATAAGGCGGCTGAGCGCGATGCGTAGCAAGTCGATCGCAAGCTGTTCTGTAGGATCAACAAGTTCGCGGCTGAACTCGTCAAGGACGAAGGCGATACGACGCAGGTCGCCTTTCTGGGGTTCGGCGAACCAGTAATCGACAAACGCCAAGGTTTCCGCATCGTCGTCCATCCATGGCAACCGAGCCTCCCCGGGCAGGGTGGCCTCGATCCGCTTGGAAACGCGCTCGGCCATGCTGTCGACGAGTTTTTCATCGACTGCAGTAGTCCAGACGCGCGTCATTAGGACTGCCAGCGGATCCATGTCGAACCCGACCGCACGATGGCCTAGAGCGGTCGCTTGACGTAATACCGTTCCCGACCCCGCCATCGGGTCGAGCACAAGTCCTTTTTGATTAAGATCTTGGAGCTTCTCCAGGGCCAGCTCTGGCGCCATGCGAGCGGGAAACGGATGAATGGAGCGGATCACGTTCAGCCTTCCCAAGTAGGCAGATCAAAAGATACTTGTGCTTCTGACATTTCGAAGCCGCGTTGGCCATAGGCGCATGTGTAAGCAGTCCCAGGCACGGCTCGCCAAAACTTGTTCGGCACCGTTCCGACAACGTCATCAAGCTCTCGCGTCGTCGCGCGCTTGGGCGCGCTAAGACCGTAATTTTCCTCATCCGCTGATCACACCATCATCGCTGGTGTGACCCGGATGGCGCGTGCCGCTCGGGCGGGAGCGCCGAATGACCCCCACCAAACTGCTTATCGGCCAGATCGTCATCGTCTTTGCGATCGTGATCGCGGGCGTCTGGACGGCAACGCAGTGGGCAGCGGCAATGCTCGCGTATCAGCCCGAACTGGGCGGCGCATGGTTCAGCCTCGACGGCATACCCATCTACCGCCCTTGGGCGATATTTCCGTGGTGGTATCGTTTCGACGCCTATGCACCGCACGTCTTCGATCGCGCCGGCGCGATTGCTGGCGCCAGCGGCTTCATCGGCTGCGCGGCCGCGATTGGCGGTTCGCTATGGCGCGCGCGCCAAGCTCGGCACGTCACGACATATGGATCGGCACGCTGGGCAGACACACGCGAAATCGAACAAGCCGGCCTGGTCGGCGAGGCGGGCGTCTTTCTCGGCCGCCACCACAACGCCTATCTCCGCCATGACGGTCCCGAACACATCATGGCGTTCGCTCCGACGCGATCGGGCAAGGGTGTCGGGCTGGTCGTGCCGACGTTGCTTAGCTGGACCGGCTCGGCTGTCATCCACGACATCAAGGGCGAGAACTGGCAACTTACCGCCGGCTGGCGGTCGCGGTTCAGCCACGCTCTACTGTTCAATCCGACCGACCCGCATTCCGCCAAATACAACCCGCTGATCGAGGTCCGGCGCGGCGAGCAGGAAGTCCGCGACGTCCAGAACATCGCCGACATTCTGGTCGATCCGGAAGGAGCGCTCGAACGCCGCAACCATTGGGAAAAGACCAGCCATTCCCTCTTGGTCGGCGCAATCCTCCACGTCCTCTATGCCGAGGAAGAAAAAACGCTGGCGCGCGTTGCCACCTTCCTGTCCGACCCGCAGCGGCCGTTCACCGCGACCTTACGACGGATGATGACCACCAATCACATCGGCACGAAGGACGCGCCGCTCGTTCACCCTGTCGTCGCATCGGCGGCGCGGGAGGTGCTCAACAAATCCGACAACGAGCGCTCCGGCGTCCTGTCGACCGCGATGAGTTTTCTCGGTCTCTATCGCGATCCAACCGTCGCCGAGGTTACGTCACGCTGCGATTGGCGCATCGCCGATCTTGTCGACGCCGAGCGGCCGGTGTCGCTTTACCTGGTCATCCCGCCGTCGGACATCAGCCGCACCAAGCCTTTGGTCCGCCTCGTGCTCAATCAGATCGGCCGACGTCTCACCGAGCGGCTCGACGGCGAGGCTGGCAAGGGCCGCAAGCACAAATTGCTGATGATGCTGGACGAGTTTCCGGCATTGGGGCGGCTTGATTTCTTCGAGACCGCGCTCGCCTTCATGGCCGGCTACGGCATCCGCGCCTTCCTGATCGCGCAGAGCCTCAATCAGATCGACCGCGCCTATGGCGAGCACAACGCGATCCTCGATAATTGTCATGTCCGGGTCGCCTTCGCGACCAACGACGAGCGCACCGCGCGGCGCATTTCCGATGCGCTCGGGACGGCGACCGAACAGCGCGCGATGCGCAACTATGCCGGGCATCGGCTCGCACCCTGGCTCGCGCACGTCATGGTCAGCCGGCAGGAGACTGCGCGCCCGCTGCTGACGCCAGGCGAGGTGATGCAGCTCCCGGCGACCGACGAACTCGTGCTCGTCTCGGGCTTGGCCCCGATCCACGCCAAGAAGCTGCGCTACTACGAGGACCGCAACTTCCGCGACCGACTCGCGCCGCCACCCTTGCTGGCCGATGGGCGCTACGCAGACCACCCCGCGCCGCGATCGAACCCCTGGGGTAGCTTCGTCCGCAAGCCCGATCCCCGCCTGACCCAAGCCGCCGACGCCGCAGCCGGCGACGCCGAAGATGGTGGTATCCAGCAGCAGCGTCATCCCGGCCTTGCCGAAGAGTCGACGCCGAAAACCGAAGCCCCGCGTCAGCTCGATCTGCTCGACACCGAACAGGACGAAACCGACCAAGCCGCTGAAGCCCGCGCGATGGACCGCGCGCGCGGCCTTACCAGCGTCGCGCGCGGATACGCCATCGATCAGGGCAGTGGGCGCGACCTGCTGCCGGGGTTCTAGGCGATGAAGTTCCGCCAAAACCTCTATATCGATCGCGCGCTGAGCGACGCGCTCGATGCGCTCGCCGCCAAACCCGGCGCGACCAAAAGCGGCATCGTCAACGACGCGCTCACGGCCTACCTCGCGCGCCGCGGGGCGCGCGAGGTCGACGATCTCCTGAAAACTCGGCTCGACCGGATGTCGCGCGAAACGGCGAAGATCGCGCGCGACGTAGAGGTACTGCTCGAAAGCCTGTCGCTATTCGTCCGCTACCAACTGACCGTCACGGCGCCGCTCCCCGAGGCCGACAGCGCCGCCCGCGCGGTCGGGCGCGAGCGGTTCGAGGCGTTCGTGACGCAGGTCGGTCGCCAGCTCGCGGGCGGCAAACGCTCGATCGGGGTTCCCGACGAAGTGGCGGCCGTAGCATGAGCGAAGCACTATCCGCCGAGCGTCGCCGCGCGATGCTGCGGACCGCGATGGGACCGACCATCGCCGCCGCACTCGCCGAGCCGGCGGTAATCGAAATTATGGTCAACCCGGACGGCCGACTATGGCTCGACCGGCTCGGTGAAGGGCGCACCGACACCGGCACGATCTTCGATCCAGCGCAGGTCGAGCGTATCATCCGCCTGGTCGCGAGCCACGCCCGCACCGAGGCGCACGCCAGCGCGCCGATCGTCTCGGCCGAACTGCCGCCGCATGGCGACGGTGCCGGCGAGCGGTTCGAAGGTGTGTTGCCGCCGGTCAGCCTCGCGCCGTGTTTCTCGATCCGCAAGCCCGCGGCGCGCATCTACACGTTGCTCGATTACGTCGCCGACGGGATCATGAGCGCGGACACCGCGCGACGGCTCGCCCAGGCGGTGATCGACCGCAAGAACGTGCTGATCGCGGGCGGGACCAG